>Ga0154020_10009355_pt1 | contig 11291 bp, 9 predicted proteins | sample Klosneuvirus_201_FD_109709 | JGI IMG/M metagenome (GOLD analysis project Ga0154020, IMG submission 109709) | Active sludge microbial communities from wastewater, Klosterneuburg, Austria - Klosneuvirus_20160825_MG | ecosystem: Engineered > WWTP > Aerobic digester > Activated sludge | place...
GACGACGTTCTGGCTGCCGGCCTTCTGGTGCAGGCGATCAACGTTTTGAGTGAGGAGCGTGAACCGGCGGCTTCCGATCCGCTGCTCGATGTCGGCCAGGGCGAGGTGGCCGGGGTTGGGGTCGGCCGCGAGGCAGCCCAGGCGCCGCCAGTCGTACCACTTGGAGACCGAGGCGGGGTCGGCGTCAAAGGCCTCCGGAGTGGCGAGCTTCATGGGGTCGAACTCTTTCCAGAGCGCAGCCATGTTTGCGGGGAGGTCGGCCTTGGAGGCGCCGCGGAAGGTGCGAAGACCGGACTCGGCGGAGATGCCGGCGCCCGTGAGGACCACGACGCCGTTGGCGTGTATGAGCAGGTCGGCGATGTGACAGATTGTGTCGTCCATGGGAGTTCAACCACAGAGGCACAGAGCAGGAAAGAAGAGGGGAGAAAAAACGAAAAGGCGGTTTAGGACACTCTTGGCTTCTTCTCGACGGCTTTCTTCTCTGTGCCGCTGAGTCTCTGTGGTTTCTCTTTCTTCCGATCCACCACCCGCACGACGAAGCGCAGGCCGGACCAGGTTTCATCAATGGCGCAGACCTTGTTGTCAACCAGCCCCGCGGCCAGCCCCAGATTGCGGACAATGTTCTCGTTCAGGTCGGTCTCAATGCCCGAACTCTTTTTGGGCCAAGCGACCCAGAGGCCGCCCGACTGGTCCAAGCGGTCGTGGGCCTTGGGGAAACGGTCGGTGAGGTCTCGCTGAGAGCCGCAGAAAATGACGATTACGTCAAAGGCTTTGCCGCCGCTGAGCTTGAGCTCGACGGGGCCCGTCGCGGCGACTTCGGCGAGCGTCGGTCCGGCGTTGCGCGGCGCGCCCACTATGCCCACGCGGTGGTCAGGCTTGATGCCGAGTTTTCTGGGAAGAGGGGTTCCGGAGTAACCAGCCATGCGGTGGATACTACCAGAGGGGTCAAGCGAAGGGCTCAAAAACGTAACGAGCGGAACGGGCTTGGAGCCGATTCCGCTCGTCTTGAGTTCAGGAAGGGCTATTTGGACGTGTGCTTTTTGGACGCATGCTTCTTGGTGTGATTCTTCGCGGCGTGCTTTTTGGTGTGCTTCTTGGCCTTGTGATGGCCAGCCTTGACGGAAGTCTTGGTGTGGCCGTCCGGTTGAGCCATGGCGGGGGAGGCGAGGCCGATGGTCAGGGCGGTAGCGATGACGGCGAGGGTGGCGATCTTCATGGGGGGCAGTCCTTTGTTCTCTTTCGCCCGTGAACCCCTAGGGTGCCCTCCATGAGCAGCGCGGATTCCGAGACATGATGGATATCGGCGCGGGCGGGTCGCCAGCCGCAATCTTCGAGTCACTTGCTGCGGGCCAGTTCGGCCTCCGCCGCGATGTAGCCGAACGCGCCCCAGTTCGGGTTGGCGACGATGCGTTCAAAGTCGGTCTTAGCCGCGACGGCCTCGCCCCGCAGGACCCTTCGAATGGCCAAGCCGTAGGCGATCGTCGGGTTGGCCAGCGTGTCGTCCCCCTGAACCACTTCGCCGGGCTTGATCGCACCCTTGAAGCACAACAGGAGACGGTGGTACGACTGGTTTTCGATGACGTCCATGTCGGGGCGGATGTCTTGCAGGATGGCGGCCGCGCCGGCCTGATCGCCGGTGCGCATGCGAGAGAGATAGAGCCAGTAAGAAGTGGAAACGAGTTTGTCATCGTTGTCGCGTGAGAAGTCCAGGCACATGCCAAAGGCCATCGCCGCGTGCTCGTACGAGCCTTTGAGGTAATGAGCAAGTCCGAGGTGATACCAGATGTTGGAGTTCAGGGTTGAGCGGGGGAGGTTGCGGGCGTTGGGTGCGCCGTCAGGCTCGATCTCGTCGGGGCGGTTACGGATGTTGTCTGTCGCCCAGCCCAAGTCGTGGATGGCGTCGTCGAAGCGCCGGATGGTGATGTAGCGATGGCCGCGGTGGCGGAGGAGTTTGGCGCTGTCGGGGTAGCGTTCGAGGGCTTGGGTGAAGACGTCGATGGCTTCTTTGTAGTGACCGAGGTAGGCCAGGCGTCGGCCCAGCCACACGGCATTGTCTTCAGAAGGATCGCTGTGGAACGCGACCTGTGCCGCGGCCAAATTGGCGTCGAGCTTTGCCCGCTGGTCACCCGGGACTTCGGGTGAGAAGAGCGGCTTGCCCAAAAGCGAGGTTGCTTGAGCATTGGACGGCATGGGCTTTCTGGAAGCGCAACCGACCAGGCAAACGATAATCAGGCAGAAACCAAGTGCGCAGCGCATGAGCGTGAGTTTATGGGATTTCTCGCGGGTGCGTAGACCTCCGCTTATTCGAACGTGCCGCGGCTAAGGACCTCGAAGTCGTAGAGGCCGGCCACATCCTTGGCGGACTTGGACTGGAGGGAAGAGATCTGCTTAATGACGGCTTCTGGCTTCTCGACGGCGAGCGCACCCAGCTTCTTCCACTTGTGGTTGAGGATGTCCTTGAGGTCGGCGGTAATGTTCCGAGCGTGGCCGGCGGGGTACATGACCAGGCCTGAGTCGGCGGTCGTGCCCGAGTCGTCGGTGATGACGATCGAGGTCGGGATTCCGTCGGGGTACTTGGCATCGTAATCGGGGCCGCCCCATTCGAAGGTCATCTTCTCCATCAGGTTGCGGGTGACAGGGTGGAAGATGGCCGACTTATCGAAGTCGTGGGGGAGGAGCATGAGCTCCTTCCAGTCCAGGCGGTGCCCGAGTTGCTGCTCGCCGTGGACGCGGTGGAGCTCGAGGGCCTTGCGAAGCTTGGTGCAGACCAGGTAAAGCATGGAGTGGTCGGCAGACTGGCGGGTATGCGGGTCGCGCTTGTGGGGGTCGCCGATGATGCCGAAAGCGGGCTCGTAGGCGCGGACGACCATCTTTTGGATTCGGTCGCCGGGCTCGCCGCGGCTGGAGAGAAGCGATGGGTGCTTGCGGAGGAGATCGATAAGGCCTTGCAGGGCGCCCGCAGACTGGTGCTCGTAGAGGCCGAGCTTAAAGTGCATGCCCATGACTGTGAAGTGGTTGCCCGCGCGGCTCAGGATGAGATCAAACGGCGACTTCTTGCCCTTCTTGATCGCCTCATCGTTCTTGGCTTTGCCTTCGAAGAGACACCAAATCGCCTCGGGGTTGCGGAAGATGTCCTTGGGGCCGATGAAGCCGGCCATGGATCGCTTCATGGCGACGATGGCGAACTCGGTCGAGATCGCGGCGGAGGCGCCTTTGCTGTCCGAGAGCTGGTGGCCGGCACGGATGGCGCGGAACGGGATCGCGTGGGCGACGACCATGCCGATGGCGGATTCGATCTGCGCGGGGGTTGCGCCCATCATCGCGCCGAATGTGGCGGCCGATGCGATCGCGCCGTGGACCACGTGGTCGATCTTGTAGGTCTTGAGGGAGAAGACCTCGGCAAGACGGCCGCGGATCTCATCGAGGAGGACCATGCCTCGGAGGGCGTATTCGCCGTCGCGGCCCATGAGCTGGGCCGCGGCTACCGGGACGCTGTAGAAGTCGTTGTGCCCGAACTCGCCGGCACGGTGGTGAGGGCGTTCGGCGGAGTAGCCGAAGTTGGTGCCGTTGGAGTCCCACTCGCGGACAGCGCAGCAGTTGGCGAGGATGGCTTTCTCGACGGCGACGTCGAGGTTGGACCCGAAGACCGGAGCGCCGCCGCGCTTGGCGGGAGAGTTGGCCGAGCCCATGACCCCGCCCATCGTGCCGTGCCCGGCAGGGCCTACACGGTATTGAAGAGCCTCGTTGCGGAGGACGGTAGGGGCGTTGGTGCCCAGCGCAACGGCTGAGATGCCGCAGAGCACGGCATCCGTGTGGAACATGTTGGTTCGTTCCAGGACGGTCGCGTCCGGCTCGCCGCGGCCGGGGCCGGAGGACATGAAGTCAACGGCGAACTGGCCGAGGCCCAGGGCCTGGTTAGAGTCGGCGGGGAGGGTGATGCGGTCGGACATTGGGGAGCTCCTGGAGGGGGCGGAAGGGTAGAAGCGTTAGGATCGTTTTGACACTGTTCCGTCAGGTTGGATGAGGTAAATGGTCCTGTCGAGAGGTGCGGACAAAACGCTGAGAATGTGTGGTGCGAACAGAACTATCGCCGGAAACCGGTTGTTGGGCGCCAGCAGCAAGACGACCGCAAGCGGTAGTCGGATGCGGCTTTGTTGAAACTGAAGTCCTCGGTCGACCGTCAAGAGACAATCAAACGACGCATCGGCAGCGGCCGCGAGCAGCGATCCATTTCCAAGATCGGCCCATCCCATGTTTCGTGTCGTTTCGACCGCGTGGGCTGGCAAGAGCAGTTGCATGCGGCGCGGCATGCAATGATCAAGCAGAACCCTCACGCGGCCCGTCCGACGCCGTTCATCAGTCCCTGGGCGGCGATTTGAAGAACCGCTGTGGCTTGCTCGCGGGTAACTCCCTCAAAGTCGTCAAGAAACTCATCGAGAGAATCGCCGGCGCAGATGTGCTCAAACAGGCTTCTGACGGGAACCCGCGTGCCGCGGAAACACGGATCGCCTCCCATTCGATCTGGATCGACGGTGACGAACGGGTAAATCGGATTGGAGGGGCTGAGCATCTCCATGCCAAATAATAGCTGTCATACGACGAGCACGCCTACTGAACCATCCCCTTGGTCAACCTCATAAACGCCGTCTCCAGGTTCACCGCCTCTTCGCCGAACTTGGTGATCCGGAACCCGCCGTTGATGAGGATGTTGGGCAGGTCGGTGTACGTGCGTCCGCCGGCCGCGGCATCCTCGAAGGTAACGTGGATAATCTGGCTGCGGGTGGTTCCGTTGGGTGTGCCGGTGGTGTCGGCATCGACGACGGCGACCTTTTTGACGCCGGGGACTTTGGCGAGGAGTTCGGCCGCGGCGGGGGCTCGGTCGGCGACGCCGACGTGGATGATGTGGCCCAGCTTGGCTCGGGCGAGGGCTTCCTTGACGGTGCCGGAGAAGAGGAGCTTGCCGCGCTCGATGATTCCGACGACGTTGCAGAGCTCGGCGAGCTCGTGGAGGATGTGGCTGGAGATGAGGATGGTCTTGCCCATCCGTTTGAGCTCTTTCAGGAGCTCGCGGATTTCGATGCGGGCTCGCGGGTCAAGGCCCGAGGCGGGTTCATCCATCAGTAGGACTTTGGGGTCGTGCAGAAGGACGCGGGCGATGGAGAGACGCTGCTGCATGCCGCGGGAGAGGCCGTTGACCTCTGCAGTGGCCTTGTAGGTGAGGTCGGTGAGCTCCAGCACATCCTGCACAACCTTCTTGCGCTGCTGGCCGTGGATGTTGTACGCGCTGGCGAAGAACTCGAGGTACTCGGTGACGACCATGTCTTCGTACGCGCCCATGAAGTCGGGGACGTAGCCGATGAGGGGCCGGATCTGGCGGTTCTGATAGCCGATGGTCAGTCCGTTGATCTGCGCCTGGCCGCTGGATGGTTTCAGGAGGGTGGCGAGGATCTTGATCGTGGTGGTCTTGCCGGCTCCGTTGGGTCCGATGAAGCCGTAGCAGGAGCCTTCATCAATGGAGAGGTTGAGGTTGTCCAGCGCGATGAGTTCGCCGTAGCGCTTGGTAAGGTTAATCGTTTCGACCATCGGCACGGGGGATGCTCCTCGGTCTTGGCGGGGACGATGGGGGGTCGGGGAGGCGTGGAGTGTACGGGGTTCACGTGGGATCTTCGGGAGGGACGGGCTGATCGCCCTGTTTGGCAGGTGTGGCAGAATCGCCCTTGTACGCGGGCGGGTTGGTCGGGAGTGGATAGACCCAGCGGACGAACGTGGGGCCACCTGTTGGAACGGCACGGTACGAGCCGCCGTTGCTCACCATCAGCGGAATAGGGCTGGCGGACGTTTCATCTCCGATTCGGCCGACGATCACGACGCAGGGCTGCGTGAGCCAGCCAGAGAGATCCATGCCGTGAGTGCAGCGGCGTCGGACCAACGGGCGACCCGTGAAGCTACTGCGGCCGTTACCGGTTTCGTCGCTTCTCACGTTGGGCGGCTCAATGGCTCCAAAGAACGCCAAGGCTTTCATTTTTTTCCCAAGGAGTTCAAGGTTGCGGGAGTTGGTCAGGCCGGGCGAATCGTCCCCTTTGAGGTCCGAGAGGATTTTGCCAAAGTACCCACCCGACTGGCCCGTGGGGGCATTGCCGTCGCCCGTGCTGAACTTGTCGAGTCTCGAAAGATCGAGCGAGGCCCCGGGTTCCCAGGGTTTGTCCAGATCAACCACGAAGATGTTGGACGTTTCCCGCCACGCACCCATTCCGGCAAAGGAAGCGTTGAGCGGGTTCTGTCCCATGTTGACCAAGATGGTCACATCGCGAAGCGGCTCGGGTAGTTCGTGGGCGATGATCCCCGTGAGAAGGCGAGATTCGAGCGTGTTGTTCTTGATCTGTGCAGCGGCGCCCTGGGGCATCGTCGCCTTGATCTCAGTCGGCTTGCCTTGAGCATCCGCCAACGGCCGCGGCATCTTCCACACCGGGCCCCCGGCCCAATCGATCTGGAACGACTTTACCGTAGAGCGGGTCGGAATCGAGTAGTGATCCGGTGAGCGGCTGTTGATCCGGTACGCGCGGGCGTCGGGGAAACCCGCGGTGGATGCGTTCTCAGGCTCCCAAGGCGTGATCAGGTTGTGGAACCGCGCGCTGCCCGACTTGCTGGGGTCGCCCACCGCGACCGAGGCATCTCCGTACTCAGGAATCAGAATGCTCGCCCACGAGCGGGCCCGCTGGACGCTCTCGCCGTTGGGTGTGTAGACGTGATCGAGGATGGTCATGTGGGCAGCGCTGACTTTGGCCGGGCGGATCAACGTGGCCCCACCCCATGCGATGCCGGTAAACAGCCCGGCCGCGGCCACAAAGGCCACCCAGGTGTGACGCTGATTGCCGGACTTCTTGAGCGCCGCGTAACCCAGTGGCCCGGCGACAAGCCAGTAGATCACGAAGATCGCCAAGCCCATCAGCACGCCGGCGCCCGCGAGTGTGGTCTTGGCGATCTGATCTGCGATCGAGTTATCCAGCGTGATCGGTGTGCGGGCGGTGGAGCCCAAGCCCGAATCGAGTTCGCCGTTGGCTTTCAGGGTGACCATCTCGCCGCGGCGGCCGAGGATGCGGTGCCAGAAGAGCTCGGGATCGGGAAGTGCTTTTTGCTCCATCCAGCGGCTGGCGGCGTTGAGGCCGACCATCGTGACCATCCCCAAGCCGACCTGGCGGCGGGCGACGAGCCATTCCGCCGTGCCCTGAGCCGTGTTGGGCGGCATGGACATGATGCACGCGGCATCTTCTTGGGTCGTGCCCGGGAGGGGGACCATCGTCTGGAGGATTTCGCTCGCCGGAAGTTCGAGGCGTTTGAACTGGTCCTCGCCGCTGTTTGAAGCCGGTTCTCGCGGCAGGCGAGTGATAAGAGCTCGCAGCGGCTCGAGATTGAACCCCTCGTACCGGTTGACCTTGACCTTGGGAGTGATGTCAAAGAGCGGGTTGTTGGGCTCATCGGTCCAGGTCTGCGACACGGGTGGGAGCACGACCACCAGATGGCCGCCGCGCGTGACCCATTCGCGGATTGCCTGTGACTTCTCAGAGTTGAGCGAGCCGGGTTGTGGATCATTCCAGACAAGAGCCGCGAACTGCATAAGGCCCATCCAGCGGTCGGGCAGAGTGTCGGGGTCCAGACGCTGGATGATCTCCCAGCGCTCGTGGCCGGTGGGGAGAAAGTTGTATTGGCCGGGACCGGCGTAGCGGACCAGGCCCATGATGCGTGTGCCGACGATGCCGACCATGCCCTCGGAGCTGGCAACCAGCTGTCGACAGAGGATGTTCGCAGATGCGACCTGGCGCCCGGCGGTCAGCGCGGCCGTGTCTCCCGCTGCAGGGCCGGAGCCCTCGACGGCGATGTGGGCCGTCACCTTGAGGGGCTCGCTGGCGCGGAAGCGGGCGGGGATGCGCACATACGCCCACACCGGCTGGTTAACGCCGGGGTTCGTCGTGATCGCCGTCTCCCACATGATCTTGTCGCCATCGGAATCGTTCATCAGGATGCGGATGAGCACCTCGCGCGGCTTGTCGGAGCTGTCGTTGAGCCTCAGCTGCAGCCCGGCCCACTCGCCGGGGCGCACCGAACCGCCCACGCCGAACCACGGGCAGGAGATGGCGATCTCGCCGGTGCTCTGAGTGTCAGGATCCGGCTGCTGCGCAGAGACCCGTCCACCAAGCGCGGCCACCGCAAGCAGCCAAACCACCCATCTGAAGGTCCGAGTCTTGAAGAGCGGGGTCATGGTTCTAACAACCTCCTCGGAACCTGCGATGCGCCGTTTCATCCGGTTCCCTGCCATTCGACTGGTGTTCGGGTCCGGACCGGGCGTGTACGGGCAATTCTACCTGAACTGAACCCGAAAGGTTCGTCGGTCGATGACGTATCTGTGTCACACCTGCCTATGGAAGCCTGGATCGTCATTGGCCTGATTATCACGGCCACGGCTTTGTGCCTGCTCTACTCGCTGGCGGACAACGTTCGGGTCGAATCCCAGATTCACGACACCAAGATCAAGGCTCGAAACCTGCGGGATGCTTACGCCGCCCAGTTGGCCGAACTTCAGGCCAAGCAGGCGATGGAAGCGCAGATCTCAATCGTCGGCCAGGGAGCGGTGACCCGGCCGCTTCCCGCCCCGTCCGCCGCCCCGCCCGCCGCCCAAGCTGCCTGATCACTTCAGGTTCCAAAGCTCAGAAACCAGGATGGCGTGCGACCGGGCTCCCAGGCGGTAGCAATCCAGTTCAAACTTCTCGTTGGGCGAGTGGACGCGGTCATCATCTAGGCCGAATCCCATGAAGATGGTCTCCAGGCCGAGTTCGGCTTTGAGGAGGCCGGCGACCGGAATCGAGCCGCCGCTCTTGATGAGGGAGGGTTTGGCTCCACCGGCCTTCTTGATCGCGGTTGCGGCCGCGGCCAGGGCGGGAGACTTGATGTCCACCGTGACCCCGAACCCGCCGTGATGGTCGGCCAGCTCCCAGCGGCAGCCGGGCGGCGTGCGCTGCTTGAGCCACGCGAAGAACAGCTTGACGATCTTGGCGGGGTCTTGATCGGCGACGAGGCGGAAGGAAACCTTGGCGGAGGCCTTGGCCGGGATGACCGTCTTGGCGCCGGGGCCGGTGTAGCCGCCCCACATGCCGTTGACCTCGGCGGTGGGCCGACCCCATTCGCGCTCCATGGCGGTGTAGCCTTCTTCACCGATGTCGGCGGCCTTGCCCAGGCCGATCTTTTTCAGTGCGGCAGCGGCGTTGAACTTGAGCTTCTTCCACGCGGCGCGCTCGGCCTTGGAGAGCGGGCGGACATTGTCGTAGAAGCCCGGAATGGTGACGCGACGTTTCTTGTCCCAGAGTTGGGCGAGAACCTTGGCCAGTTCGTTGTTGGGATTGGGTGAGCGACCGCCCCAGAGGCCAGAGTGCAGGTCCTGATCAGCGCCGTGGAGCGTGATTTCGGTGTACGCCAGGCCGCGAACCCCGTATGTGATGGCGGGCTGCTTGCGGCCGAGCATGCCCGTGTCGGAGATGAGGCAGAAGTCGCACTCTTTGAGAGCTTTCTTGTTCTGATCTACGAAGTGGGGCAGGCTGGTGGAGCCGCACTCTTCTTCACCTTCGATCATGACGGTCATCTTGACGCCGCCGGCGGTGAGGCCTGAGGCCTGCTTCCAGGCGCGCATGGCTTCGAGGAACATCATGACCTGGCCTTTGTCATCAACCGCGCCGCGGGCGACGATGCGCTCGCCGGGGCCGTTGGGCTCCGCGGGCTTCAGCACGGGTTCGAACGGTGGGCTGTCCCAGAGGTTGAGCGGATCGACTGGCTGAACGTCGTAGTGACCATAGAAAAGGACATGCGGGCCTTTGTAGTCGGGCGAGCCCGGGCAGTGGGCCATGACGATCGGATGGCCTTCGCGCCCCTTGCCATCGCTGGCGGGGCGGACCTCGGCCTCGAAGCCCGAGTCGCGCAGGTGGGCCGCGCACCACTCCGCGGCCTTGGCCGTATCGCCCTTGTGCTTGGGGTCGGTGCTGATGCTGGGGATGCGGAGCCAGTCCATCCAGCGGTTGATGGCGGCGGTCTCGCCGACCTTGAGCAGTTCCAGCACCTGATTGACGTTGTGATCGGCCATCGTGGGGTTCCTTGAGGAGCCACGAGCATAGCGACTGGGCGCAAAGAAAAACGCCCGGGGCAGGTGCCACGGGCGTTGGGAGTCTGAGAAGTCTCTCGCTTAGCGACGACGGCGACGGACCATCGCCAGGCCACCGAAGGCAAGGAGGGCGGCGGACCCGGGAGTGGGGGCCGAGACGAACTCGACGCCACGGAGGTTGGTGTTCGTGGTGGAGGTGTAGAGCGTGGTGAAGGAAGACGAGGCGCCAGAGTCAACGATCGCAACGAGCTTGGTCGCGGCATCGGCGCTGACGGCGTAGATGGTGCCGGAGGCAGGGTCGATCGTGACGCTGCGGAGTCCGGCGGTGAGGCCCGTGTTCAGGATGTAGGCCAGAGTCCAGCCGCTGCCGCTGTTGGTCCACTTCTGAAGGCCGCCGCCCGTGGCGGTGCCGCGATCGTCAGTGACGTAGGCGGTGGAGGCGTTGGTGAAGAGGAAGTCGTAGGGGCTCGCGGTGCCGGTGCCGGACGTGGCGGTGTTGATCGTGAGCGTGGAGGTGCCGCCGGAGATGAGGCTGACGCCGATGAAGGCGCCCGAAGACGAGCTGGCGTAGAGGCTGCCGGCGAACATGTTGACGACGCGGGTGTTGGTGAGAGCGCCGGAGAGGAGCGTGGACGGCCCGACCGCACCGAAAGGAGCGGACCGGACGCCGCCGACGGTCGACGAGGTGCCTGCGGAATAGACCGTGCCATTGTCGATGATCGAGGAGCGGATGTTGTTGGCCGAATAAGCGTCGGTGAGAGCGGTGCCGCTGTCGATGGCCATGGCGAGATTGATGGAGGCAACGACGCGGTTTGCGGCCGCGGAGGTGGAGGACGCGATCGTGAGCGTTCCCGGGGCAGCGTCGTAGCCCTGGAAGCAGAGGGACTTGTAGTCGGTGGCAAAGGTCAGCTGGCCCTCGGAGGTAGCCGAGCCCGACGTGACGACGCGGCGGTTGAAGCCGCTGATGGCGGTGGGCAGGTTGGCGTTGTCGCCGGTAAAGACGCCCGCGATGGACATCTCGCGCACGCTGGCGACGGCGGCAGCGCTGGTCAGAGCGGTGGTGCCGTCTCCGATTTGCGAAACGACGAGGTTTCCGATGTCAAAGAGGCCGTTCTGTGCCAACGCGGGCGCGGCGAGCGCCAATCCA
>Ga0154020_10009357_pt1 | contig 11290 bp, 6 predicted proteins | sample Klosneuvirus_201_FD_109709 | JGI IMG/M metagenome (GOLD analysis project Ga0154020, IMG submission 109709) | Active sludge microbial communities from wastewater, Klosterneuburg, Austria - Klosneuvirus_20160825_MG | ecosystem: Engineered > WWTP > Aerobic digester > Activated sludge | place...
AAAAGAAGATATTTTTTCTCTGAAACTTTTTATGTGATTGCTGCGGCGGCTTATGCCAAAGCCAGCGGCGATAAGGAAGCAGCAACCAAAGCCCGGTTTGTTTTTGGTAAATGCATTGAGTATGCAACCAAAACGGGATTGCTGCAGCCAAAGTTTACCGGCAACAGGCCAGCGAAGGGGATTGGTGTGCCAATGATTATGATGAATACGGCACAGCAACTAAGAGAAACTATTGGTGATGAGCGATGTGATGCATGGATTGAGAAATGGATTGCAGAAATAGAAGTGGATTTTGTAAAAGATGATATTCAATGTGTGATGGAACAGGTGGCGCCGGATGGCAGCATCATTGATCATATTGATGGACGAACATTAAACCCCGGCCATGCCATGGAAGGTGCCTGGTTTATTTTGCATGAAGCAAAATACCGGAACAACAATCCACATTTGATTGAACTGGGTTGTAAAATGCTTGACTATATGTGGGAACGGGGATGGGATAAGGAACATGGCGGCATTTTATATTTCCGGGATGTTTATAACAAACCGGTACAGGAATACTGGCAGGATATGAAATTCTGGTGGCCGCACAACGAAGTGATTATTGCCACACTGCTTGCTTATTTAATGACAGGGAATGAAAAATATGCAGCGATGCATAAACAGGTGCATGACTATGCATACAAACATTTTCATGATAAAGAAAACGGCGAATGGTTTGGTTACCTGCACAGGGATGGCAGCATTGCACAAACAGCAAAAGGAAATTTGTATAAAGGGCCATTTCATTTACCAAGACAGGAATGGTATTGCAAAACAATTTTAGAAGAACATTTTAAAACATAGTATTGAGGAATTGCCTGTTGATCATATCACTGATTCCATTTTTTGCTGCAGCACAGTTGCAGCCGGCAGCTATATTCTCTCACAACATGCTGTTGCAAAGGCAGCAGCCCATTCATATCTGGGGAAAAGGAGTACCGGGTAAGCAGGTTTCTGTAACTTTTTTACATACAAAAAAAACAGTTATAGCGAAAGCTGATTCTTCCTGGGATGTTTATTTTCCCAAACAGGAAGCAAATACAATTCCTCAAAGCATAATAATCGTTTCCGGCAAAGAGAAAATTCAATTCAATAATATTCTCCTCGGCGATATCTGGTTATGTATTGGCCAGTCAAATATGGAATGGCCGATGAGCAACGAAATGCATTTTGCTGAAGAAACAGCAAACAGTTATCATCCCCTGCTTCGGTTTTACAATCCTGTTTATGCAGGCAAAGGATATTACAGCACTACATTTACAGATTCAATCGTGAAGTTGCTTCATCCCGAAACATTTTATAAAGGGCAATGGCAAAACAGCGACAGCAGTACATTCAGGGCGATGAGTGCGGTGGCATATTATTTCGGAAAACAACTGAATACTGCATTGAACATACCCATCGGCCTGATCAACCTTTCAATTGGCGGAGCCCCGCTTGAAACTTTTATTGATATTTCTGTTTTGAAAAAAAGCCAGCAGTTTTCTGCAAAACAAAATAAAGATTGGTTAGTCAATGACGCATTGCCGGTATGGGTAAGAGAAAGAGGACAACAGAATGTTGGGAATGCTTCAGCCGTGCCTGCAGATATCAATGGTAAAAACCATCCCTTTAAACCGGGCTTTGCTTATGCTGCCGGTATAGCACCACTTTTGCCTTTTCCCATTAAAGGAATTCTCAATTACCAGGGAGAAAGCAATGCACAGGAAACAGATCGGGTAAATGAATATGCAGTACTCACAAAATTGATGATGGATGATTATCGGAACAAATGGAAACAACCAACCTTGCCATTTTATTATGTGCAGCTTTCTTCTATTGATACCATAAAATACAAAGGGCAGCTTTGGCCGGAATTCAGGAATGAACAAAGGGAAATGTTAACGTTGATTCAAAACAGCGGGATGGCTGTAAGCAGCGATATTGGGGCAAGGAATGATGTACATCCCCGCAATAAAAAAGATGTGGGAGAACGTCTGGCAAGATGGGCTTTGAATAAAACCTACGGAAAAAATATTATTCCATCAGGCCCGTTGCCCGTAAAAGCTAAGTATGTGAATGGAAAGGTCATCGTTTCGTTTCAATATATGGCCAACGGGTTAAAGACATCTGATGGTGCCTTGCTTAAAGGATTTTCAATTGATGGAATCAATACTGTTGAAGCGATTTTTGGCGTCAGCGGAATATTGATTCATGCAGATACAAAACCAACATACATTTATTATGGCTGGCAACCTTTCAGTATCGGCAATCTCGTCAATTCAGAAAATTTCCCGGCATCAACATTTAAAATAAAAGTAACTGAATGAGTATTAAAAATAAAATCTTTGGCTTGCTGATCGTTTGCAGTTTTTCTATTGCAGTGCAAGGCCAATCCTATCAGCAATCTGCAGGTAATCTTGCGGCAAGGGAACAGTTCCAGGATATAAAATTCGGAATGTTTATCCATTGGGGATTATCCAGCACATTGGGTGCAGGAGAATGGGTGATGAACAATCGCAGCATCAACCGGAAAAACTATACAAGATTATTGCAGGTGTTTAATCCTGTACAGTTTGATGCAACCAGATGGGTGGCGGCGGCAAAAAGTGCAGGCATGAAGTATATTGTTTTTATCACCCGCCATCATGATGGATTTTCGAACTGGGATACAAAATATTCCGACTGGAAAATAACCAATACGCCTTACGGAAAAGATGTATTGAAAATGCTGGCAGACGAATGCAGGAAGCAGGGCTTGAAACTGGGTTTATATTATTCGCTTGTTGATTGGTACCGGGATGATTATCCCTACGAAACCGGCCGCACAGGCAAAGCAAGCGGCAGGACAGCAAAGAGTGATTATGCAGCTTACCTGCAGTTTATGAAAAATCAACTGACAGAACTGTTGACCAATTACGGTGAAGTAATGAACATCTGGCTTGATGGACACTGGGATCAGACAAACCCGGAAGGTAGTGCAGATATGAATTCCCGGATTGATTGGAAATATAAGGAGCTGTATGGATTAATTCATAAACTGCAACCGAACTGCCTGATTGGAAATAACCATCATTTAGATCCAATGCCTGGTGAAGACTTTCAGATGTTTGAAAAAGATCTTCCCGGTCATAACAAAAGCGGCCTCAGTTACCAGGCGCCTGTTGATTATATGCCTTTGGAAACCTGTGAAACCATGAATGGTTCTTGGGGGTTCAACATTACCGACACCCAATACAAAACGGTTAAGCAGACAATCCATTACATCATCAATGCAGCCGGTAGCAATGCTAATTTTTTATTGAATATTGGCCCGATGCCGGATGGTACGATTCAGCAGGAATTCACCGATACATTGCAGGCAATCGGTAAGTGGATGGATAAGTATGGCGAAACATTTTTTGGAACCCGGGGTAATGTTGTTCCGTTGCAGGATTGGGGTACCATAACAAAAAAAGGCAGTTCGCTTTACCTGCATGTATTAAACCCGGAAGACAGGACATATCTTTTTATTCCCGGTTTGAATAAGAAGATTAAAACAGCCGTTTTTTTCGACACTAAGAAAGCGGTACGGTTTAAACAACAAGCAGAAGGTGTTTTTATTTATTTTGATGATACAGTTCTGAATGCTATTGATACGGTCATTGAATTGCAACTGCAATAGATAATGCAGGCATTTATTAAATCAGTTTCAATGTTATAATATAAAATGAAAAATATTTTTTTGCTGATATTACTTACGGGGTGCTTTGATTTAGCAACTGTGGCGCAGAAGAAAAATCTTCCGAATGTCATTTATATCTATGCAGATGATCTGGGATATGGCGAATTGGGTTCTTATGGTCAGCAAAAAATAAAAACACCTAACCTGGATAAGATGGCGAAAGAAGGAATAAAATTCACCAATCATTATACCAGTGCCCCGGTTTGTGCGCCGGCAAGATGTATGTTGATGACTGGTAAAAATGCAGGCCGCTCTTATATCAGGGGTAATTATGAACTGGGCGGATTTGAAGACAGTACCGAAGCTGGACAGATGCCTTTGCCGGACGGAACATTTACCATTGCTAAATTGATGAAGCAGGCAGGCTATAAAACCGGCATGGTTGGTAAATGGGGACTGGGCATGAATAACAACACAGGAGACCCTAACAAACAAGGCTTTGATTATTATTATGGATACCTGGATCAGAAACAATCGCACAATTATTATCCTACGCATTTATGGGAGAATGGAAAATGGGATTCATTGAATAATCCTGTAATTAATGTACACAGGCCAATACCCAAAAATTCACCCGACGCTGCTTTTGATTATTACAAAGGGAAAGATTATGCCCTTACAAAAATGGGAGAGAAGGCATTGTTATTTATTCGCAACAATAAAAGCAAACCTTTCTTTTTGTATTTGCCGCTTACCAGTCCGCACCTTTCTTTACAAGCGCCTGATGAAGCAGTAAAAGAATACATCGGAAAATTTGATGAGCAACCTTATTACGGCGACAGGGGTTATGCTCCCTGCAAATATCCGCTTTCAACTTATGCGGCCATGATTACTTACATGGATAAAAAGATTGGAGAAGTTATGGCATTGCTTAAAGAATTAAAGCTGGATGAAAATACATTAGTGATGTTCAGCAGCGATAATGGCGCAACTTTTAATGTGGGAGGTTTTAACGGGAAATTCTTCAACAGCAATGGCGGGTTGAGAGGAAGCAAACAAGACCTGTATGAAGGTGGTATCAGGGAACCATTCATTGCCCGCTGGCCCGGTAAAATTACTCCAGGAAAAACAAGTGAACATATTTCCGTACAGTATGATCTGATGGCAACATTAAATGAACTGACCCGTCAGAAAAATACTAACACAGATGGAATTTCATTTCTTTCTGAGTTAACGGGAAAAAGGAACCAACAAAAGAAACACGACTATTTATATTTTGAATTTCCCGAGAAAAACGGGCAGGTGGCCATCCGCCTGGGCGATTGGAAAGCTGTAAAAAGCAATATGAAAAAAGATAAAAATGCGCCCTGGGAAATTTACAACCTGCTTACGGACAAAGACGAATCCAATAACGTAGCAACGCAACATCCGGAGCTAATTAAACGCTTCGAAGCGATATTGAATAAAGAGCATCAGCCTTCGCATATCACCGAATGGGAATTTGTTGATCCAAAATTCAGCAACACAAAAAATAATTAATAACTAAGTAAAAAACAGGTCATGAACAGAAAAGATTTTATAAAAAATACAGGCCTTGCAGCTGCATCAATGGCTGTGATGCCCGCTGGCAAATTGTTTGCAGCCAATGCTGATGCAAAGGTGAGGCTGGCAATAATCGGCGTAGGTCTGCGTGGACAGGATCATCTTGATCTGCTTTTGAGAAGAGACGATGTTGAAGTAGTAGCTATTTGCGATGTAGATGGCCGTATGTTGACATCTGCAAAAGAAGTTATTACAAAAAGCGGGAAAAAGATGCCGCAAGTATTTACAGGAGATAATTATGCCTGGAAAAAACTACTGGAATTGAAAGGAATTGATGGAATCATAACTGCCACACCGTGGGAATGGCATAAGCCAATAATAACAGGTGCATTGGAAGCAGGTATAAAGTATGTCGGTACAGAAGTGTGCCTTGGTATTACTTTACAAGATCATTGGGATGTGGTAAAAGCAGCAGAAAAATTTAATGCACATGTAATGATGCTGGAAAATGTTTGTTATCGCCGTGATGTGATGGCTGTATTAAACATGGTGCGTCAGGGTTTGTTTGGCGAGCTAATTCATTTGCAAGGTGGTTATCAGCATGATTTAAGAGAAGTGAAATTTAATGACGGCATTAATCCTTATGGCCATGGAGTTGAGTTTGGCGAAAAAGGATTTTCAGAAGCCAAATGGAGAACAGAGCATTCTGTTCACCGCAACGGGGATTTATATCCTACCCATGGCATTGGCCCTATTGCCCACTACATCAACATCAACAGGGGCAATCGTTTCCTTACTTTAAGTTCTTTTGCCAGCAAAGCAAGAGGATTACATAACCATGTTGTAAAAGGTGGGGGTGAAAATCATCCCAATGCAAAAATAAATTTTAAACTGGGCGATGTTGTGACCACAAATATCAAATGTGCCAATGGTGAAACCATTTTATTAGAACACGACACAAATCTTCCACGACCTTACTCACTAGGTTTCCGTGTACAGGGAACAGAAGGGATCTGGATGGACGTAAACAATGGAATTTATATACAGGATAAATCTGCCAAACCCCATCAATGGGATAAAGCAAACACATGGCTGGACAAATATGACCATCCGCTTTGGGCAAGATGGAGTAAGGAAACTGCCGGTGCAGGGCATGGAGGCATGGACTTTTTTGTTATCCATTCATTCATTGAATCCATTAAAAGAAAAACAGCAACGCCAATGGATGTGTACGATGCAGCTGCCTGGAGTGCCATTACACCATTAAGCGAACAATCAATAGAACTGGGAAATGAAACGGTTGATTTTCCTGATTTTACGGGCGGACAATGGATGTACCGTAAGCCGGTATTTTCTTTAAACGATGAATATTGATACACTCACTAAATAATAAATGAATAGATGAAAAAGATCGCAACCTTCTTATTGGTAGTTTTATTTTGTAACGGGTTAATTGCTCAAACGGGCAAACATAAATTCACTCTTGGCAAAACAGAATTTTTGCTGGATGGAAAACCGTTGCAGATTATCAGCGGCGAAATACATCCTGCCCGTATTCCCCAGGAATATTGGCGGCACCGAATTCAAATGGTAAAGGCCATGGGCTGCAATACCATTGCTGCTTATTTTTTCTGGAATTATCATGAAACAACCGAAGGTGTTTTTGATTTTAAAACAGGAAATAAGGATGTTGCAAAATTTATCCGCATCTGTCAGGAAGAAGGCATGTGGGTTTTATTTCGTCCCGGCCCATATGTATGTGCCGAATGGGATTTTGGCGGACTGCCACCTTATTTGCTGAAGATACCGGATATAAAAATCCGCTGCATGGACACAAGATATATGTCGGCGGCAACAAGGTATATTGATAAAATGGCAAAAGAAATTGTGTCGCTGCAATGCACAAATGGCGGCCCCATTTTAATGATGCAGGTAGAAAATGAATATGGCAGTTTTGGTAATGATAAGGAATACATGGAAGCTTTAAAAAAGGCCTGGATAAAAAATGGAATCAATGTTCCCTTTTATACTTCTGATGGGCCTACGCCGTACATGCTGGAAGCAGGTACTGTTGAAGGTGGCGCAATTGGATTAGACAGCGGCAGCGATAGTTCGAATTTTGCTACAGCAACAAAACACAATCCAAATGTTCCTTCATTCAGTGGCGAAACTTATCCCGGCTGGTTAACGCATTGGGGCGAAAAATGGGCAAGGCCTGATACAAATGATTTGAAAAAAGAAATCAATTATTTGTTACAGCATAAAAAATCATTCAATTTTTATGTGATACATGGCGGTACAAATTTTGGATTTACGGCAGGTGCCAATGCATTTAATCCAACCCAGTACCAGCCCGACTTAACCAGTTATGATTACGATGCACCCATCAACGAACAGGGACAGCCAACAGCAAAATATTTCATGTTACGGAAAATGATTCAGCCTTTTGTCAGTTATAAAATTCCTGATGTACCTGCCGCAATTAAAACAATTGAGATACCTGCCATTGAAATGAAAAAGTCATATAGTCTTTGGGATTATAAACTGCCGTCAATAAAATCACCACAGCCAAAGCCAATGGAAATGTATGGACAAAACCAGGGATTGATCTTGTACAAAACAAAATTAATCGGGCATAAAAGCGGCAGACTAAAAATATGGGAGCCGCATGATTATGCGTTGGTATTTCTGAATGGAAAATTTATTGACACGGTTTACCGTGATGGAGGAAATTGGGAAGTGAATCTGCCAAAAACAAATGAACCGTTTCCCGAACTGGAGATTTTGGTTGAAGGAATGGGGCATATAAACTTTGCCCAGTTTATGATTGACCGTAAAGGAATTACCGACAGAGTTACATTAAATGGTATGACGCTCATGAATTGGGAAACAATATTGTTGCCAATGGATGAAAAATTTATTGCAATGAAAAAACCTGTACCGGTGCAGGGCAATGCAGAAAAACTCTGTACTTTTTTTGAAGGAAGTTTTGAGTTAGCTGAAACCGGTGATACCTATTTTGACCTGAGCAATTATTTTAAAGGCGTGGTTTATATAAACGGCCATAACCTCGGCCGGTACTGGAATATAGGGCCGCAGCAACGGTTGTATTGTCCTGCTTCCTGGTTGAATAAAGGAACAAATAAAATACTGGTATTTGACTTACTGCAAAAGAACGCTATGCCAGTTGAAACAAAATCACATTTAACTAATTAATAAAATTGAAATGAAAATGAAAAAAAAATATTTAGTACTGCTTGCGCTGTTGCCGGGAATGTTAATGGCTCAACAATCTGTTATTATTCCGCAACCGGTCAGCCTGCAATTCAATTCCGGAAATTTTACCATTGATAACAACTCGGCATTGAAGTTTAATAAAACGGATAAGGCATTGCAGGAAGCAGCTTCATTTTTCAGATCAGCCATAAATAATATTAGCGGCATTGATTTGCCATACAACACTGTGAAAAATAAATCAGTTGAATTAAAGTTGATAAACAATGCAGAGCTGGGTGATGAAGGATATCTTTTACGCATAACACCTGCATCAATTGAAATTTCGGCCAATAAAAAAGCTGGAATTATTTATGGAATGCAATCCCTGTTTCAAACATTGCCAGCCATACGAACGAATGCCGCATTAAGCATTCCCTGCATGGAAGTAAAAGATTACCCCCGTTTTAAATGGCGGGGAATGCACCTGGATGTAAGCCGACATTTCTTCGGCCCAGAACTGATAAAGGAATATATCAATCTTTTGTCATCGTATAAAATGAATACGTTTCATTGGCATTTGATAGATGATCAGGGCTGGCGTATCGAGATAAAAAAATATCCGCAGCTTACAAAAGTTGGAGCATGGCGTGTAGACCAGAATGACAAGATATGGAGCAGCAGACCACAAGCCAAGGAAGGTGAACCGGCAACATACGGTGGATACTACACACAGGAACAGATAAAAGATATAATAAAATATGCTGCAGAGCGGAATGTTACCATTGTACCGGAGATTGAAATGCCCGGCCATGTGGCTTCTGCCATTGCTTCTTATCCGGAACTGAGTTGTACACAACAACCGCAACTGCCTTTAACAGGCGGCAACTACACAAACATGTCATCCAATTATTGTGCAGGAAATGATAGTGTGTTTTTGTTTCTGCAGAATGTATTAACCGAGGTCATTGATCTGTTTCCATCAAAATATATCCATATCGGCGGCGATGAAGTGGAAAAGCATCCCTGGAAGAAATGTGCAAAATGCCAGGCAAGAATAAAAACTGAAGGATTGAAAAACGAAGATGAACTGCAGAGTTATTTTATAAAACGCATTGAAAAATTTATTGTTAGCAAGAACAGGAAGATGATTGGTTGGGATGAAATTCTAGAAGGGGGACTTGCACCCGAAGCAACTGTTATGAGCTGGCGTGGAGAAGCAGGTGGCATACAGGCTGCAAAAATGAATCATGATGTAGTGATGACGCCGGGAAATCCGCTGTACTTTGATCATTATCAGGCCGGCCCCGAAGGCGAACCCGTTGCCATTGGCGGAATGAATACACTTAGAAAAGTGTATGACTACGACCCTATACCAAAAGAATTAAATGAAGCGCAGGCAAAATATATATTAGGTGCACAAGCCAATTTATGGTGTGAATATATTACAACTGCAGAGCAGGTAGAGTATATGGTGTTGCCACGGATGCTTGCACTTGCAGAAGTTGTGTGGACTCCGAAACAAAATAAGGATTGGCAAAGTTTTAATAAGAGGCTGCAAACACAGTTCAGAAGTTTTGAACAAAGAGGATTGCATTATAGCCCCGGCAATTTTACGGTAAACATAAAACCAGTTTCTGAAAATGGAAAATTGTCGGTAGCGCTTTCTACCGAAGCATTGAACGGAGAAATTTATTACACAACTGATGGAACATTGCCAACAAAAGAAAGTGCAAAATATTCGTTGCCTGTTCCTATAGAAACATCTGCAGTAATAAATGCCATAACCGTTGTGAATGGAAAGATCATGGGACTCAAACCTGCGGAACAAGCCTTTGCCATGCACAAAGCCATCAGCAAAAATGTAATTTATACAAATCCGGTAAGCAGGTATTACCTGGCCGATGGCCCTAACTCTTTAACCGATGGTGTAAGAGGAACTTATGCTGTTGGAAAATATTGGCATGGCTTTTCAGAAAAAGATATGATTGCCACAATAGATCTGGGCGAAGAAAAAAATATCAAATCTATTTCGTTAGGCTGCCTGCAAAATTACAGGGACTGGATATTTATGCCATCGTTAGTGCAGTTTGAAATATCTACAGATGGCAAATCATTTACAGCAGTGCAAACGGTAAACAATACTATTTCTGTTGAGGACAGAAACGCAACCATCAAAGATTTTACAGCAACTTTTGCCGAACAGAAAGTACGGTTTGTAAGGGTAACTGCAAAAAATACCAAATGCCCTAATGGCCATCCAGGCGAAGGAAAACCAGCATGGATATTTGCGGATGAGATAATTGTGAATTGAATCCAGAATGTGATTCCGTTGTTTTTTAAAGCAGATTAATAGTATGAGAATTTCAATGTTTGTTTCAGTATTCATGTTGCCGCTAACAACAATAGCGCAGCCAGCAAACTATGCTACTATTTTAAAAGGCGAATCGGAAAAGGAAATAATTATGAAAGCGGCTCATGTTGTGCCAACTGCCAGACAGCTCCGCTGGCAAAAGCTTGAGTTAACTGCGTTTTTTCATTTTGGTATCAATACATTCACTAATAGAGAATGGGGAACCGGTAAAGAGGATATAAGTTTATTCAACCCGAAAAAGCTGGATGCATTTCAGTGGGTAAGAGAATGTAAAAAGGCGGGAATTAAACAGGTGATCATTACCGCCAAACATCATGATGGCTTTTGTCTTTGGCCCAGCAAGTACACAGAACACTCAGTAAAAAATACTCCCTGGAAAAATGGTGCTGGCGATGTGGTAAAAGAAGTAAGCGAAGCCTGTAAGAAATTGAATATTGGTTTTGGCATTTACCTTTCTCCCTGGGATATGAATAATA
>Ga0154020_10009359_pt1 | contig 11290 bp, 9 predicted proteins | sample Klosneuvirus_201_FD_109709 | JGI IMG/M metagenome (GOLD analysis project Ga0154020, IMG submission 109709) | Active sludge microbial communities from wastewater, Klosterneuburg, Austria - Klosneuvirus_20160825_MG | ecosystem: Engineered > WWTP > Aerobic digester > Activated sludge | place...
AAATCGTAAATCGTAAATCGTAAATCGTAAATCGTAAATCGTAAATCGTAAATCGTAAATCGTAAATCAATGGGCTGACCATTCGATCTTGGTGAGGTCTACACCGTCCTGATACATTTCCCAGATGGGGCTGAGGTCGCGCATGTGGTTGACGCCTTTGGCGACGGCCTGGATGGCGAAGTCCACGTCTTCTTCGGTAGTGAAACGACCGAGAGAGAAGCGGATGGACGAGTGCGCCAGGTCGTCGCCGAGGCCCATGGCTACCAGTACATACGAGGGCTCCAGCGAAGCCGATGTGCAGGCCGAGCCGGAGGACACGGCCACGTTTTGGTTGAAGGTCATCATCAGGCCCTCGCCCTCCACGTGTTTGAACGAAATGTTCGAGACGTGGGGCATGCGGCTGTTGACGTTGCCGTTGATCTTGGTTTCTTCCAGTTTGGTCAGTTCGTGTTCGAGTTTATCGCGCAAGCGGCTGACGCGTTCGGTATCCTGCGCCATTTCGAGGCGGGCTATTTCGGCGGCTTTGCCGAAACCCACGATGCCGGGCACGTTGAGCGTGCCGGAGCGCATGCCGCGCTCGTGGCCGCCGCCGTCCATTTGGGCGGTGACTTTCACGCGCGGATTTTTCCGGCTCACGTACAAAGCGCCCACACCTTTGGGGCCGTACATCTTGTGGCTGGTGAACGACATCAGGTGAATGCCCACCTCGCGTGGGTTCGTCGGGATTTTGCCCACAGCCTGCGTGGCGTCACTATGGAATAATATGCCGTGTTTTTCGCAGATCATAGCGATTTCGCGCATGGGCTGGATGACGCCGGTTTCGTTGTTGGCCCACATGATGGTCACCAGAATAGTGGTCGGCCGGATGGTGGCTTCCAGTTCGGCGAGGTCTACCAGGCCGTCTTCTTTGACTTTCAGGTAGGTAACCTCGGCGCCCTGTTTTTCCAGGTGCTTGCAGGTGTCGAGGATCGCCTTGTGCTCTGTTTCGGTGGTGATGATGTGGTTGCCTTTCCGGGCGTACATTTCGAATACACCTTTGAGCGCGAGGTTGTTGCTTTCGGTAGCGCCTGAGGTGAATAAGACTTCCTTATCCTCTGCGCCGAGCAATTGGGCGATCTGCTCGCGGGCGTAGTCCACGGCTTCTTCCGCCTCCCAGCCGTACTGGTGGCTGCGGCTGGCTGCATTGCCGTGTTTTTCAAAAAAATAGGGCACCATAGTCTCCACCACACGCGGGTCGCAAGGGGTGGTGGCGTTGTTGTCCAGATATATGAGTCTGCGCATATCCATGAATGACTTGTCTTTGTATTTAGATTGATTCCAAGGCAGTGCTTCGAAGCGCAAATGTAACAGGTTGTTGGAAAAAATGTTTGAAGAAAAAACACTTGCTGCGGTCGTGGCTATTGAATCGGTGTTGAAAGGGTATGGAATGCGCATTCGATCTACCTTTGCCATTTTTAACGATGAGCCTACCCGACGACTTTTTCGCTGAATTCCCGCCCGTGAGTAAGGAACAATGGCTGGAGCGCATTGCCAAGGATTTGAAAGGCAAACCTCTGGAGGATTTGTACTGGCATTTAAGCGACGACCTTACTGTGGATCCGTTTGGCCATGCCGACGACCGGCCCACACCGCCGGCGCCGTTATCCACCGTGCCCGCGAAATGGGAGATCAACGAAGACATAGATGCCGCTGCTCCGGAGGAAGGCAACCGGCAGACACTCGAAGCGCTGGCATTCGGAGCCGAAAGCGTACATTTCTTTCTGGCTGCGAAGGACGTTTCGTTCCAACTGGAAACCCTGCTCAGCCGTGTTTACCTCGACTACATCAGCCTGCAGTTTAGCGGCCCGGGGGTGACGGGCGGCCCTGCGGCTGTATTGGCCGCCTTTGCCGCGCTGGTGAACGAGCAGGGCGTATCGGTGCAAAACGTACGTGGTTCCCTGTACTTCGATCCGGCTACCGACCGGCTGACCGACTGGCGCTACCTGTCCGAACTGCTGCCATACGCCCGGGAGACACTTCCGGGCTTCCGGTGCATCACCGTGGACGGCCGTTCGGCGTTCGGCGGCGCAGCAGGTGCTGCCGACGAACTGGCTACCATGCTGCACCGCGGGGCAGAGTACCTGCGCCAGGGCGTTGCAAACGGCCTGGACGCCGGCTCGGTGGCCGCGCAAATGCAGTTTTCACTAACGATTGGAACGAGTTATTTTGTGGAAATCGCCAAGTTACGAGCGTTCAAACTGCTTTGGCTGAATGTGCTGAACGCCTGGGGGCTGCCGCCGCAATATCCCGTGTTGGATGTGCGCTTCACCCCGGAAAGTTATACCGACGACCTGTACGCCAACATGATTCGCGCCACCACAATGGCCATGTCCGCCGCGCTTGGTGGCGCCGACCGGCTCACCGTTTTGCCGTATGATGCCGGGCGCGAGGCACAAGCCAAATACCCGCGCGCCTTCGGGAGACGCATCGCACGCAACGTGCAGCACCTGCTGAAAATGGAAAGCAGTTTCGAGCAGGTAGCCGATCCGGCTGCGGGCAGTTTTTATATCGAAAAACTGACGGAGCAACTGGCAGGAAAGGCTTGGGAAAAGGGGGCAAGGGTTTGATGGGAAACTTGCTCCAGCACGACGGGGTGGCACGGACGGAGTTGTTTGGCATCGTGCCGGCGGTGTTGTGGAATTTTTGGTTTCGGCTCAGCCGAACAGCACGTTCATGTCAAACCAACCGTCCACCGCGCCGAGGCTGTGTTCATTGTTTTTTAGCCCAAAAGTAGCGATTAAATAGAGGAAAACCTGTTTTCGGGTCTTGGTCAGGGCTTTGAAAATGCGAATTTTTTCCCGCAGGGCAGCAGCATCGGAAGCAGTCAAGGATAGCTCCTCGCGGTGGAATTTTAGTTCAAACAAGTTGATAGCCTGGTCTTTCCTGTCGAGCAACAGGTCAATCTGGATGCCGGGTTCCTGCTTGTTGCCTTTGGAATAAAACGTGCTCGCTTCCGCATAAATGCCGGCGATGCTCATGCCGCGTTTGATGGCTTCGATGTGTTTGAGGCAGATGCTTTCAAAAGCGTAGCCGCACCAGGTTTTATAGGTCTGGGTTTGGCTGAGGTGTTGCCAGGTATCGGATCCTTGCAAGCGGTGGTTCTCGATAAAATTGACATAAAACAAGGAGTACTCGTCGGTCAACCGAAAAATCGTGTCCTTTTTCGACTTACCGAAGGGGAAGTATGCAGAAATGAACCCCGACTGTTCCAGTTCTTCCAAATAACGAGTCGCAGTGCCGCCGTCGGGTAGTTTGGCATACTCAACAATGACCTTCCGCGACAAGCCCATGTGGTGTCTTGCCAAAGCGCGTACAATCGCCATGTGATTTTCTGCGCGTTCAAAGAGGGCCGGATACAGTTTCAAAAACTCGTTGCGCAGTGTGGAACTGCTCGAAAAAAACATACGCTCGATGTTCTGCGTTGCCGTAAGACCGTTTTGAACCTCTTTCAGATAATGCGGTACCCCGCCAGTCGCCATGTACAGCTGGAGAATATGATAGCGATCAATTTGGACATGGCGGCTACGCAGATATTCTTCCGTTTCAGCGAGCGTAAACGGTTGCAGATACAAGTTTTGCGTAATGCGGTTGTGAAGGCCGCCTCGATTGTTGACCACTTTTCGGATGATCCACGAGGCAGCGGAGCCGCAGATGACGACTACCACGTTTTTTCGGGAAGCCCACATGTTCCAAAAATTGCCGAATGCTTCCAGAAAGCCCGATTTGCGGCTGTCCAACCACGAAAGTTCGTCAAAAAATAGCACACGTTTTTGTTTGCTCGGCGGCTGTTGATCCAATGCCCGACCCAAAACGTGGAAAGCCGTCAGCCAATCCTCCGGCACGCCGCCTACGGGGGCTTCGCCAAAGAAGGTTTCCATCTGGAAATAAAAGTTTTTTAGTTGCTTTTTGGTGTTGCTGTTTTGCAGGCCGGCAACCTCAAAACAAATGTGCGGACCGTACATCATGCGCACCAGGAAGGTCTTGCCGATTCGCCGCCTTCCGACGACCGCGACCAGTTCAGACTCTTCAGAGACTAGGGATTTTTGCAAAATGGCTTGTTCGGCTTTCCGGCCAATAAGTTCGTTTTCCATATTGATAGCGATAAGTAGCGGAATCGGAACAAAAATAGTCTGATTCCGCTACTTATCGCCATTTATTCTAAAAAAAATTGTGATGCCCGTCGGGTTGCCGGCGGCCGCGAGGGAGACAGGGCTACTCTCCCCCCAACCCCTCCCCAAACATAATCCTATGCCCGTCAATCGTGCGGATGCCGAACTCCCTCTGGCCCCAGGGTTTGTCTTCCGGGGCTGAGGTGATTTCGACCTGTTTGACTCGGAATTCTTCAAAGAGCCCGTCCAGATTTTCCACGTCCACGTAAGCAAAATACGAGTGGTTGCGCGTCTCGAACGCCGAGCGGTCGTCGGAGCATTCGCCGAGCAGAACTACGAATTTTTCGCGGAACAATTGCTGCCAGCCGCCCACTTTCCAGTGGGTCGAGAAGCCTAATTTTTCTTCGTAAAACCGGGCGGAGGCCTCCAGATTCTTGACGGCGAGCACGTATCGGGTGCCTGTAATGGCGGGCGCTTTTGCCATGACATTGAATTTTCCTAACTGAAAATATCCTTCACCTTGTCAAAGAATCCCTTGTCTTCATTGCCCGGATTGGGTTTGAAGTTGGGCATTTCCTGGAGTTTTTCCAGAATGCGGCGCTCTTCGTCGTTGAGTTTTTTGGGTGTCCACACGTTGACGTGAACGAGTTGGTCGCCCCGGTGGTAGCTCTGGAGAGCGGGCAGGCCTTTTTCGCGCAGGCGGAAGATTTTGCCCGACTGGGTGCCAGCCGGTATTTTGATACGTGCCTTGCCGTCGAGGGTAGGCACTTCGATTTGTGCGCCGAGTGCCGCATCGGCCATGTTGAGGAATAGTTCGAACAGGATGTTGTTGCCCTCGCGGGTAAAGTGCTCGTGCGGTGTCTCTTCGATGCTGATGATGAGATCGCCCGGCGGTCCGCCTTTTGCACCGGAGTTTCCTTTGCCGGACATGGACAACTGGATGCCCTCGTGCACGCCTCCCGGGATGTCCACGTCAATCGTTTCCTCGCCGGGCATACGTCCGTCGCCTTTGCAGGTGTTGCATGCCGCGCGAATGGTTTGGCCGCTGCCGTTGCACACGGGGCATATTTCGGCAACCGGCATGGCCCCGAAGGGGGTTTGGGATATCCGGCGTATGGTGCCCGATCCGCGGCAAGTGCTGCAAGTATCTACCGAACTGCTGTCGCGGGCGCCGCTGCCGTTGCAGGTGCTGCATTTGATCTGCTTGCGGACTTTGATTTTTTTGTTGACACCAGTGGAAATTTCTTCCAGGGTCATTTTCACCTTGATGCGCAGGTTGGAACCGCGCTCACCGCGGGCACGCGTGGCGAAACCGCCGCCGCCGCGCCGTCCGCCGCCAAAAAACTCAGCAAAAACATCTTCGGTTTCGAACCCGAACCGGCGGAAGATGTCGTCCATAGACATGCCTTCAAAACTGGTAGCGCCCCCCCCCATGCCGTCCACACCGGCCTGGCCGTAGCGGTCGTAGCGGGCGCGTTTGTCGGCATCACGGAGCACGTCGTAAGCCTCGGCGGCTTCCTTGAATTTTTCCTCGGCAGCCTTGTCGCCCGGGTTTTTGTCCGGGTGAAACTCGACGGCCTTTTTGCGGTACGCCTTTTTTATATCCTCTTCGCCGGCATTTTTCGGTACGCCGAGCACCTCGTAATAATCTCGTTTAGCCATGTTTTGCTGGTCATTTTCCCACTACCACCTTGGAGTAGCGGATGATGCGATCACCGAGCAGATAGCCTTTTTCCAGGATGTCCACAATGGAGCCTTTCAGGGTTTCGGAGGGGGCGGGAATTTCTGCTACGGCTTCCTGGGTGTCCGGGTCGAACGGGTCTCCGGTCTTGCACTCCAAAGCCGACAGGCCTTTGTTCTGCAGGGTTTGCTGGAGTTTGTGGTGGATGAGCGACATGCCTTCGCTTAGTCCGCCGTTTTTAGCGGCCCTGTCAAAGTCGTCGAGAACTGACAGTAGGGCTGTCATGATGTCACGCCCGGCGGTCTGATGCAGTTCGAGACGCTCCCGAGCCACATTGCGTTTGTAGTTTTCGAAATCGGACAACAGATACAGGTACTTGGTGCGCATATCGTCGAGCTGCTGTTGCAGGCCCTCCGCCTGCGCCGGCTGTTCGGACTGTTCTCCGGCTGTTTCGGCCTTTTCGATCGGTTCGGCGTTGTTTTCTTTGGGAGCCGGTTCTTCTTTTTCGTGGTGTTTGTCTTTCATGACGCTGTTGTTGTGTCTTGTGCATAGACTTTCCATGTTTGAAAAACCTGGAAAGTCTGGGTCTCAGGCCCCTGCGTTGCACAATTATTGTGCCCTGCGTTTGCGTGTGTCAATATGTCAGCGCTCCCCCAAGGCTTCCCGCAACATCCGGTCTATCTGGTCGGGCGCAAGATTTACTCCCATGATAACGCCATCAGGGTTGACCAAAAACGTGGCCGGAATGGAATGGATATTGAACAAGGCCGGCAAATCACCGGTGAATTGGTTCATCTCTACCGTGTGGTAGGGCCAAACCATGCCGTCGTTTTCAATGGCATTCAGCCAGCGTTGGCGATTTTGTTCGATGCCGATGCTGAAAATTTCAAAGCCCTGCGGCTGGTATTTTCGGTACAATTCGCGCAAATGCGGGTTTTCGGCCCGGCAAGGGCCACACCAGCTGCCCCAGAACTGCAGCAGCACATAGTGCCCGCGCAGGTCCGAAAGACGTACCGTTTTGCCGTCGGCCAATGTGGCTGCAAAGTCCGGCGCCTTTTCGCCCGCCACGAAGCGCGGTTGGCGGTAGCGGTAAAAAAGGAAGGCCAGAACTGCCCCGAGAAGCAGCAGGCCGATTTTCAAATTTCGTGCATTCATGTCGTGTAGTAGTTTTGCGGAGTTTTAACGCAAACATCCAGGCGCATGCTGACCATTGATCCAACCCAAATCCCGACCAGAGATTTACACCAGTACATTCTCGGCGCCGTTGCGCCGCGTCCGATTGCCTTTGCCAGCACGGTAAGTGCGGACGGAATTCCAAACCTGGCGCCATACAGTTTTTTCAACGCCTTCAGCAGCAACCCGCCCATCCTCATCTTTTCGTCGAACCGCCGGGTAGAGAACAACACTACGAAGGATACGCTTAAAAATGTGGAGGACACCGGCGAGGTGGTGATAAACGTCGTACCGTACTCAATTGTTCGGCAGATGGCTCTGTGCAGCATCGAGTACGGAGCCGACGTGAACGAGTTTGAAAAAGCCGGCTTCACGCCCTTGCCTTCCGAGCGCGTGCGACCGTTTCGCGTGGCGGAAAGTCCGATCCAAATGGAATGCGTGATTGAAAACATCCTGCCGCTGGGGGAAAAAGGCGGCGCGGGCAACCTCATCATTTGCCGGATGGTGCTGATGCACATTTCCGAAAGTGTGCTAACCGAAAGTGGCCGCATTGACCCGCACAAGATTGACCTGATGGGGCGTATGGGGCGGTTTTACTATGCCCGTGCCGGCGGTGAAGCAGTACTGGAGATCGTTCAAAAAGTGACGGATATCGGCGTGGGTTTCGATGCGCTGCCCGAGAGCCTGCGCCACAGCGCCCTGCTCACCGGCAACGAACTGGCCCAGATTGCAGCGCTCACCGCCTTGCCCGACCGTGGCGAAGTCCTGGCCGATTCGAGGGTGCAAGCTGCTCTGGCAGCCAATCCTTCCCGGGAAACGTTGCACCAGTTAGTCCGGGAGGCGCTGGCGCAAAACGACGCAGACTTCGCCGCCAAACTGGGCTTGAGCATTGCCAGCACGTAGATCATGTCACCACTAAGGACACTAAAAAACACTCAGGTTCACTAAGACAAATTAATTTTCTTAGTGAACCTGAGTGTTTTTTAGTGTCCTTAGTGGTGAAAAAAGAAACACTTCACGCATCGCTACCTCGAAGCCATGGCAACATCACACTATTCCGGCGCCCGCCGCGTGCGCAAGGCACACTGGACAGCCTTCGTGGTCATGTCGAGCTACGGCTTGCTGATGCTCGGCCGCAAAATTTTCGGCAACAACTACTACGAAAAACGCATATTCGGCTTGCACCTGCGCAACGCCCAACGGGTGAAAAAGGCCATCCTCGAACTGAACGGCCTGTTCATCAAAATTGGGCAGATGCTCTCCATCCTGAGCAACTTCCTGCCTGAAGCCTTTCAAAAACCGCTGGAAGAACTGCAAGACCGCATCCCGCCACGCCCGATCGGGCAGGTGCGCGCCCGCATCGGACAGGAATTCGGGAAAACACCGGAGGAACTCTTCGCCCGCTTCGACGAAACGCCCCTCGCGGCCGCCTCCATCGGGCAGGCGCACCGCGCCCAACTGCCCGACGGGACGGAGGTGGTGGTGAAAGTCCAGCATGCCGACATCGAACAAATTGCCCGTATTGACCTCGAAGTAGTGCGCCGGATCACCCGTGTCATCTCCTGGTTTTTCGAGATCAAAGGCATGGACCATCTGTACACCCAACTGCGCAAGATGATCGAGGAGGAGCTCGACTTCGCCCGCGAGGCGCAGTCCATGCAGCAGATCGCCGAAAATTTGCGCGGGCAGGAAGGGCTGCTTGTCCCGGAAGTGCACACGGCTTTCTCTACCACCCGTGTGCTGACCACTACCTGGCACGATGGGGTGAAAATTTCCAATCTGGAACAGCTCGACGCCTGGCAGGTGAACCGGCGCGATCTCGGTGAGCGTATCCTACGGGCGTACTGCCAAATGGTGTTTGCCGACGGTTTTTACCACGCCGATCCGCACCCCGGCAACATTTTGGTCAAATCCGACGGTACCATCGTGCTGCTCGATTTCGGCGCCACAGGGCGACTCAGCCCCGCCATGCGCGAGGGTATCCCGGCGCTCATCGAGGCTGCCGTGAAAAACGACACCGACGGCATGATCAATGCCTGCCGCCGTATGGGCTTCCTGGCCGATGGGCGCGAGGCCGAGCAAATGGCCGAAAAGATGATCGCCGCCCTGCGTAATTTCCTGCAAAACGAAGTGCAGTTCGAGGGCCTCAACTTCAAGGACATTCAGGTCAAACCCTTCGACAACAGCCTGTTCCAACTGATCCAGGAAGTAGGCCTTGGCGGTATCACCGGCACGGTGCAGGTGCCCAAAGAGTACGTGTTGCTCAACCGCATGCTCACTCTCTTGCTCGGACTGTGCAACAGCCTCGACCCCAAACTGAACCCGCTCGACGTGGTGCGCCCCTTTGCACAAAACTTCGTGCTCGGCAAACGCGGCGACCTGATGACCTTCGTCCGCGAACTGCTGCAAAACACGCTCACCAACACCCTGGCCCTGCCCGACGAACTGCGTCAAACCCTGCAACGTGCCCGGCGCGGCCAATTGGAAATGCTCAACCCCGACGTGCGCGACAGTGCCCGGCTGGTGTATGTGGCCGTGCAGCAGGTGTTGTTCGCACTGCTGACCGTGGGCGCTCTGGCTGCCGGTCGGTGGCTCGGGCAAAACGGAGACGGCAACAGCAGCCGGTACGCGTACGGCGTAGCGGTGTTGTTTGGGCTGCTTCTTTTCCGCGCCTGGCGGGAAGGGGGGCGGTTGTGGCGGAAGATGGGCTGAGACAATTTACGAAGTGCGATTTACGAGGGAGCATGGGGAGGGTGCATTTGGCTTGGGCAATGCGTACTTTTGCGGCGCCTGAAAAAAATAGCAGTGCTCTTCTCGCCTTAGCTACTCGCGCCATGCAAAACCCAGTCGCATACCAGCCCAAAAACAAAGTCCGCCTCGTCACCGCCGCCAGCCTGTTCGACGGCCACGACGCCGCCATAAACATCATGCGCCGCATCATGCAGTCCAGCGGCGCCGAGATCATCCACCTCGGCCACAACCGCTCGGTGCTGGAAATTGTGGATTGCGCCATCCAGGAGGATGTGCAGGGCATTGCCATTACGAGTTACCAGGGCGGCCACAACGAGTTTTTCAAATACATGTACGACCTGCTCCGCGAACGCGGCGCGGGCCACATCAAAATCTTTGGCGGCGGCGGCGGCACCATCCTGCCTTCCGAGATTAAAGAACTGCACGACTACGGTATCACCCGCATTTACCACCCCGACGACGGCCGCTCCATGGGTTTGCAGGGTATGATCAACGACGTGCTCCAACAATGCGACTTCCCGGTAGGCAATGTCCTGAACGGCGAACTCCGGCATCTTACCGAGCGCAATCCCGGCGCCGTTGCGCGGCTTATTACTGTAGCGGAGAATAGTCCCGAGTTGTTTGAGCGGGAGGTGCGGCCGCGGCTTAACCCCACCCCCAGCCCCTCCCCCAAAGGGGAGGGGGGCCTGCCCCCAGTTCCCGCTGAGCATTCCGCTACCGAAATGCAAAAAAGTCGTTCGGATCAAGCCCCCCTCCCCCCTGGGGGAGGGGCTGGGGGTGGGGTTGTTTTGGGCATCACCGGCACCGGCGGTGCGGGCAAATCGTCCATGGTGGACGAACTCGTGCGCCGCTTTCTATTCGATTTCGAAGATAAAACCATCGCGATCGTGTCGGTGGACCCCTCCAAACGCAAGACCGGCGGCGCCTTGCTCGGCGACCGCATCCGCATGAACGCCATCAACAACCCCCGCGTGTTCATGCGCTCACTGGCCACCCGACAGTCCAACCTGGCGCTTTCCAAATATGTGCATGCGGCGGTGGACATCCTGAAAGCAGCCCGATACGACCTCATCATCCTCGAAACCAGCGGCATCGGCCAAAGCGACACCGAGATTGTGGACCACAGCGACCTCACGCTTTATGTGATGACCCCCGAATTCGGCGCGGCCACGCAGTTGGAAAAAATAGACATGCTCGACTTCGCCGACGTGGTGGCGATCAACAAGTTTGACAAACGCGGCGCCCTCGATGCCCTGCGCGATGTGCGCAAGCAGGTGCAACGCAACCACAACGCCTGGGATACGCCGGTGGATACCATGCCCGTGTTCGGCTGCATTGCCAGCCAGTTCAACGACCCCGGGGTGAACCAACTCTACCGCCGCGTCATTGATTTATTGAATGAAAAATGTGGAGCCGGGCTGCACTCGCATTTCGCCACGACGGACGAGGTGTCCGAAAAAATCTTCATCATCCCGCCGCAACGCACCCGCTACTTGTCGGAAATTGCCGAAAACAACCGCAAGTACGACCTTGACGT
>Ga0154020_10009361_pt1 | contig 11288 bp, 6 predicted proteins | sample Klosneuvirus_201_FD_109709 | JGI IMG/M metagenome (GOLD analysis project Ga0154020, IMG submission 109709) | Active sludge microbial communities from wastewater, Klosterneuburg, Austria - Klosneuvirus_20160825_MG | ecosystem: Engineered > WWTP > Aerobic digester > Activated sludge | place...
TGTTTATCAGCTATCCAACAAATTCAATACAGGACTTTTATTATCTCTCTGTATTCGGAATAAGTGTTGTGGTCAGTGCCTGGTTCGCCCCTATGCTGGCCATTTTAATTGCATCAGGGAGAAAAGACCTGATATTTTTTAAAGATGTTGTTCTAAGTGTTTCGAGACTTCTGTTTATCCTGGTCGGAATCTACCTGAAAGCCCCTTTTGCTTTCTTTATTTACCTTGGTTTTATAAACTGTATTGTTCTATTCCTGCTTTTTCTTTATACACGATATCAGGAGGAGTACAAATACATTTCAAACTATGAATTAAACATACCCGCTAGTCTTGCCTTTATCAGGCATGGCTTTCTGTTTACTATACTGATGGCCGCAAATGTGATCTATAACAAAATAGACATCATTATGCTGGAGAAAATGATAGGGAGTACAGAAGTCGGCTATTATTCAGGAGCTACAAAATTTATTTATCCCTTTATGTTTATTTCAGGCGCATTTATGACCGCAATCTTTCCTAAACTGGCAAAGCATTCTGAAGAAAAGGATAAGTTCAAAATTATCCAAAATCTTGCCCTGTATTATCTTGGAGGGATAGGTGTATTGTTAAGCACTTTACTTTTTTTAGGTGCAGATATGATCTTTCAATTATTTTTCGGGGATAAATACGATGACTCTATACCCGTGTTTAAAGTACTGGTCTGGTATCTGGCTATAGTTTTCATATACGGAACAATCAGTAATAGTCTGGTGGCCAAAAACAAGGTTGTATTTTTGGTATACCTGAACCTGTTTATGATTGTTCTGAACGTGCTGCTGAATTTCTTTCTTATACCAGTTTATGGGGCAAAAGGCGCGGCTATTGCAACTATTATTTGTGAAGTATTGATTCTGGTTTCTGCGGGCATATATTGGAGAGGAATTGAGACCCGATAGCTATCGGGTAGAAATCCGTCATTTCGAACACAGCAATAGCATTTTATTCTCAAGTCTGGAATTTGCGGTGTGGAGAAATCTGTGGATTCGAGGCTGTGCAATTGACCTTGAGATTTCTCTTCGCGTTGATAATATTTCTATTTATAATAATTTTGTCCGCTCATCGAAAATGACGGACACATTTGCTAACTAGGATGCGCCTGACGAAATCAAATTCCGCTCGCCTATGTGATTTCGTAAGTCTTCCAATTCTCCACTTTCCACTCCCCTCTCTCAACTACCTAAAACCGATACATAACCCCAAGCTTAACCTGATAATTCAGCCTGTCCCAACCAACATGGTAATAATCAGGCGGACGATTATAGAGCACATATCCGTAGTTTAATGATCTTATCATTGAGAGTTTGGCACTAAATATAAGATTCCTATAATCCCAGTCAACCATAGCTGATCCGCTCAGATCCACATAATGCTTCCTGGTATCAGGTGGGAATCTGTACATTTGATAGTAAAAATCATTATTGTGCATATATCGTTCAAACTGTAATCCTATATGCTTAATGCCTTTATACCAACTAATATCCAGTGACTGAAGATTACTTCCGGGCCCTATGCCCGCACCTAATAACTGTCCATTATGAGTATAACCCTGCCGGATCAATGAACTAGAATACCACCCACCTTCTACAGGTATAGAAGTTTGCTGTAATTGTGTAAGTTCAAGAGAGGTTTGAATGTATTGATCATCATGCTTTGTGAGAGGAATAATCTTCCTGAGACCAAAGAGGAAAGCCGCATTAGCCTCTGGATTGAATAAAATATCCTTTATCTTTCTGAAACCCTGATGTCCATATTCGCCATATACCTCAGCGCCAGCCTCTGGCATGATCCAGCGAAAGAATAAAGTTGAATAACGATCCCTTTTAAGAATAGCATCCTTTTTTTCAAAGGGACTGAGTAATGTTATAAAATCTGCAGGGCTGGTGCCAGCATCCTGATTATACATTTGGGAGACACGACTTGTACCTATAAAAAGACCTTTGATCCATTTGGGCTGATAGGTAAACACAAATCCTGAAAGGTAACGCCAATCATCACGTTTAGGTCTGTAAAGTGATTTTCCATCATAAACCCTATTGACCTCCGGCGGTAATACACCAGAATTCTCCAGTCGGCCTGCAATAATTTGAGTCTCAAAAGAACCAATATTTGTTTGAACGGGCCGACTCGTATTCAGAGTAATATGTTTAAAACCCCGGGCAGTATTGCTCATCAATAGAGAACTGCGTCTGCCGGGTCCCCACCAGAGATTCTCATTTGATAAGCCAATTGAAACCGGATCAAAAGTCAATCTGATGCTGCTCTGTCCCCAAAAAAGTTTAGAATAGGGTGATTCATTATACCTTTCGGTGATGTCTGTTACATTGAAATAGCTATCATAGTACCCAGCCCATACTACATCAAATTGTTCAGCAGGGAAGCCTTCAAATTCTGGATTTTCAGCCCGGATATATTCAGGTTTTAACTGTAAACTTAACGGCCCATAACTAGCAAATGCACCAAAACTATACTGTGACTGAAAACCCTTTGCCGGAATCATTGCTCCATCATTCCAATCATATGGGAGCTCAGAATTTACCTGTAACTGGGTATTAAATGGCAGTAAACGAAAAGTTCCCTTTCCTCCCGCCAAACGATAGGTACTGTTAAACTTTAGCAGACTTTCGCTTCTCGAAAGTGTATCATTCAAGGAATCAGAATAGCGGTTAAGTGCCCTTCCTGTAAATAATGGTCGTATAGTAAAGGAAATCAGTGAATCATTTTTTCCCTGTAACTGTTCTCGTCTGTATGCATCTTCCAGCACAGGAATACCAACAGGAATGGTTTGTGCGTAAACCAAACCGAAGCTATGTAATAAACAAGAAATTAATATCAGTAGGCCTTGTCTTAGCATAGCATTATTTAAATTCAATTGTTTTTATTTGAATATTATCAACCGACCAGCTTTCATTACAATTCTTATTTGCCTGATCAGGGTCTTCCAACTGTGCATAACAACCTAAATCCAATTTACTTCCTGTATGTTCTATAGTTCGCAAAACTCTGTACTTAACCGTACCTCCCTTAACACCCTCCAACTTACAGGCACCTGGCAGATCAGTTTGAATGGCATTACTGTTAGGTTTATAATTAAAGAAAATCAATCTATTATTTTCAATGGTGGGTTGGGTTATTGGATAAGATTGATTGCAAGTTGAACATAAACCACTTGCCATTGTAGCGTAAATTGCACTCCATCCATCAATATTCATGATCCAGATATCAGGGCCCTCCGGTTTTGCTGCATTCCCGTCCCAGGTATCATGTATATACAGGTCAAAACTAATTTGAAGAATATTATGAACAGGTAAACTGTCCAGCCTTAAAAGAAATCCACTTTCAGAGTATCTGCCAATTACTTTAGATCCATTGTAATCCCCAATTTTACCATCAATGATATTTGACAAACTGCCCCCTTCAAAATCATTCTTGTACACTATTGTCTCTTTTTGCAAACCTTTGCAGGATGCAAAAGAGGCTATAATTAGGAAACTTATAAGTACTTTTTGAAACCCTTTAAACTCAAAACAAAAGAATTGAGAATTGAGTATTGAGTATTGAGACATATTCTGCTTCATTTATATATATCCTTCATTGCATATGAGGTACGATTGAGTACCTCTCTCTAAAGCCATCGCAAATTATCATAAGATTTCTCTTCTCCTAAATCGGCTTCCCTAATACAAAAATCCTGCCTGCGCAAGGAAATGATGTGGCCACTTGCTAATCCCCCTCATAGACATATAGACAAGCAAATTATTCCTCAATCGCGACTGACGAAATCAAATTCTTGTCGCCTATGTGATTTCGTAAGTCCATCTACCACTGTCCGCCCGATAGCTATCTGGTATCAATTAATCAAAATCTATACATCAAGCCAAGCTCAATGTTTAAATTAAAAGGATTTCTCTTTGGATTCCCTCCCAACCTGGATTGCCATTGATAATTTACGGACTTAATACCCTGCAATTTTGTGCTCATAATAAACTCTTTGTACGACCAATCAGCAAATACTGCTGTGCTAAAATCTACCCATTCCCGATACCCGAATGCATTTGCCAAATCACCATTATGCTCATAACGTTCTAATTGTAAACCAAGTTGCTTAAGGCCTTTTACCCAGCTCACATTCACAGATTGAAAATTCGCCCCCGGACCTATACCAGCACCTAATACTTCACCCTTATGGGTATAACCTGCTAATACTTCGCTATGGGTATACCACTCTCCTGAATTTCTAATTGCACGATCAATAGGCTGTTCAAAATGGGTCATTTCAATTCCAATTTGGATGAATTCATTCTGCCATGACTTATAAGGAACCAATTTTCTCAATCCAAGAGTATATGCCCTTGAATGTTCCGGAGTCATCAAAAAATCTCTAAAGTTGTATGAATGATCAGCAAACCCATACTCTAAATAAACCTCAGCCTTCGATTCGCTTAATAACCATCGGGCAAAAACAGATAACAACTGATCACGCCTTTTGGTTTCTTCTTTGGTATTAACTTTTTGAAATGCTTGAAAAAGAGGAAGATAATCCGAAAATTTATCATCCATATCTTCATGATAAATCTGGAAACTCCTTGTAAACCCCATAAAAAATCCGGGAATCCAGCGGGGCTGATAGCTAAAAGCCAATCCGGATAAATACCTCCAGTCATCAGGTAAGGCAGCGTTATTACCTGAATTTTCTAATCTCCCTGCAATAATCTGAGCCTCGATTGAACCAATTTTTGTGTGAACAGGTCGGGTAGTATTTAATGTCAGATGTTTGAATCCAGGAGCAGAATTACTCATAATCAAGGAATTTCTTACACCAGGCCCCCACCATATATTCTCATTTGATAAACCGATAGAAACAGGATCAAAACTCAACCGGACACTACTCTGACCCCAGTTAACTCTTGAAATTGCATTTCCATTGAACCTCACGGGGATATCTGCAAATCCGTAATGTGTCCTGTATTCAGTAAACTTATCATTAGTTGCAAAAACAAAGTCGGGATTAAGTTTAATGCTCAATGGACCATACTCAGCAAAAATTCCGGCACTTAACTGTGTTTGATATCCTTTAGCCTTTAAAATTGAGCTATTATTCAGATTATAATAAGGATTACCATAATATTGCTGTCTCAAAATAGCAGGTAGTACCTGAAGACTTTTTTTACGACTTTGAGTCCCCGATATTCTCATTCCTGGTCTGAATAAGCTGTCTGAATAAAAGTATTCGGTCGTGTCAATTGAAAAAGGGAAAATCGGCCTGATCATGAATGAAACAGTAGAGTCAACCTTTCCCATTAATTGCGTTCGTCTGTAATAATCTTCTAAAACCGGAGTACCAACAGGAAGGCTTTGTGCCTGAACATTCAATTGTCCTAAACTCAGGCTTAAACAAAGTAAAGAAACAAAAAATAAGATATAGATATTATTGGAAACGGAGAGAGGCACAGAAATACCTCTTAAAACAGATTTATTCTCCATCATATCAGAAATTAAGCCTTAAAATCAGGACCAGATTGAATTGGCACTTCTGAATGAATATCAAGTTCCTCGTAAATAGAATTATTGCTTTTGAATTCCGGTACTATCTCTTTCATTTTAATGACCACCTGCCTGTCCTTATATTCGCAGCTCAGGCTGATAAGTTCCCTGATATGTTTACTGATTGTCTGAAAATTATATTCCCTAACCTGAGCTACCATGATTTTTTCATGGTGGGTAGGCATGGTATTTTCAAGGTCATTCAATAACTCCTCATAAAGTTTCTCACCGGGGCGAAGACCTGAAAATTCAATAGCAATATCCTGATTAGGAACCAGTCCGGATAAGCGAATCATTTTTTTTGCCAGTTCAATAATCTTAACAGATTTTCCCATGTCAAAGATAAATATTTCACCGCCTTCTCCCATAGAACCGGCTTCAAGAACCAGCCTGCATGCTTCCGGTATTGTCATAAAATACCTTGTAATATCAGGATGAGTAACAGTTATTGGACCACCCTTTTGGATCTGTGCTTTAAACCTTGGTATAACAGACCCATTAGAGCCCAGAACATTACCAAACCTCGTGGTGATAAAGCGCGTTTGAACATTGGACCGATCTTCATTCAAATGACTCAAACCATTTGTATATATCGTAGGTTCTTTATATTTAAAGGAATTAAACAAGGATTGAACATATATTTCGGCAATCCGTTTAGATGCCCCCATAACGTTTGTAGGATTAACTGCCTTATCAGTTGAAATCATTACAAACTTACTAACCCCATACTTTACAGAGAGATCCGCAATGATCTTAGTCCCCATCACATTTGTTCTTACAGCCTCTCCGGGGTTATGCTCCATTAATGGAACATGCTTGTAGGCAGCGGCATGATAAACATAATGAGGTCTGAAAGTTTGAAAGAGCAATTCCATCCTGCAATTATCCCTTACATCACCCATAAATGAATGAAAATTATTATTAATGTTGTTCTCCTGGAGTTCAAGTTGAAGTTCATGAAGTGGTGTTTCACTTTGATCATTAAGGATGATCATCTGAGGTTGAAATTCTGAAATCTGCCTCACTATTTCACTTCCAATTGAACCTGCAGCACCAGTCACCAATACACGCTTACCTCTGATCTGATCACGAATGTCCTCGTTATGAATCTCGATCGTTTCACGCTCCAGAAGATCTTCGATCTTTATATTCTGAATTTGCCTTGAATTTATCTGGCCATTGACCCAGCTTTGAATGGGAGGCAGTGTTAATACTTTGATATTATTCTCAAGACAAAAATCAACGATTTTATTTTTCCTCTCCGGAAGAAGATTATTACTGCCAAGCAGTAAATCATCCACCTTTTCAACATTTATCAAATTACCAATCTCTGAAGCATGGTAAATTTTAATTCCATCAATAACCTTTCCGGCCTTTCGTTCGTCATCGTCAATAAAGGCAACCATGGTCATATTAACCTTAGGATCGTGGTCCAATGTCCGTTTGGCAGCAATACCAACCTCCCCGGCTCCATATATTATTACCCTGCGTCTGTCGATCTTAAGATTTTTTACATACAGAAAAAAGTATTTAACTAAAACCCTGTAGGTAATTAAGAGCAAAAAACTACATAACAGGTTGATAATAATTACTGCGAGGGGAATAATCGGCTTCTCTTCAAATGAGACTAAAAATAAATTGAGTATAAAAAATAGTCCGTTACTTAAAACAATGGATAATAGTATCCTGAAAGAGTCCTGTGCACTGGTATAGCGAATAATACCGGCATAAGTTTTTACGCTAAAAAAAACGATTGAATTTATTACTGAAAAAAAGAGCAAATTTCTGCTCAATTCGGTCATATTGAGCTGTGTAATATCAAAGTTAAACCTGATGAAATAGGCAAAACAAAGTGAAAATATACAGCAGGTTAGATCAAGTAAGAAGATGATCCATCGGGGAACTATGTTTATCCTAGTGAACAAGCCGGGTTATTTAATTTTTTATTATCTTAAATAAAAGGTATGCACAAATTTACCATAATAACTGAACGAGCAAACAAATATCAATTTTAATAAAATTTTTTACTTTCCATTGCAAAATTCATGCTTTATCGAAAGAAATTCAAACTTATTCTCAATCAGGAAGCCTGCAAACTTTGTTTCTTCAACTTTAATGCTCTTATCCAAAGATAAAATATTGACAATAGTCCAAGCACACAAAGTGAAATTAGAATTTGAAAATCGAATCCAAAGCCATTGCTGACCATATAAATGATCAAAATATTAATCATGAACTGCATACCGGCATATATTGCCGAAACCAAAAGATGTCCCATTCCCAGTTCATTGCTAAGGTATTGATAGGCATGGCTGCGATGAGCTTCAAAAATATTTTCCCGGTTAATGAGTCGGAAAATAATGGTAAGTACAGTGTCAACACCATAGATTGCCAAAAATAAAACATAAGATAACTGACCCGTATGGATTATCAGTAGCGCCAAAAAGAATAGAATAATAAAGGCGATTGAAACACTTCCTGTATCTCCTGCGAAACATCTTGCTCTTTGACGAAAATTAAAGAACAGAAATACCAGTAAAGAAATGATTACAGTAATCAGCCAACCACTATCAATAAAATTTTCTGCCCCATTTATCCAAAAAATTGCCAGCAAGATAGATAGACTGTACAATCCGGTGATCCCATTTATCCCATCCATAAAATTATAGGCATTGATTGTCCCAATAACTACAATGCCAACTAGTGCAAGAATCCAGAACTGATAATTTGTAATACCGGTCTCAAAGAACAGAAAAGACACTGCAGTTAAATGCCCTATTAATCGAATTACTCTGGATAGGGGTTTAAGGTCATCATAGAAACTAATAATGCTTATAATAAGCAAGCCTGAAAGGAACAATGGATAATCTATACTCCTGAAAAGAGAATAAACCAGGATAGCAATAGGGAAAATTACGCCTCCTCCGCGGATGGTGAGATTAGTATGAGAACTACGATGGTTCGGACGGTCAATTATCCCCAGATGAGTTGCTACGCGAAAATAAACTATTTCAATAAAAAAAAGGGCTATAGCTATTATCAGGTAAAAAAGGTAATCAGACATGTTTAAAATGGATACGTTCAAATTATTCGCCAAGCTTCCTTATATTTTTTCACAAATTAAAATATTTAATATGCGAAACTCAAATAATCAGGAGCAAAGGAACAAATTAACATCCATCAAAAAAAGTCTGATAAAAGACCCTTTGGGAAGAAATAATATCCTAAGACAATTCTAATTAAATATTAGCAACAGAAAGCCTACAGTATTTCGTATAAGTAAATATCCCAGGCCGACTCCTTATCCTGAAATTTCTTGAGAAACTTATATTCAGGATCTGTTTGCGTATCAATCTTTACAGCAGAGATGATGTATTTTCCACCCAAATTCTTCATTACCTGTGTATTAAAATCAAGATTTTTCAGTTCAATAGTATTACCTGATACATTCACATAACCAATATCCCCGGCAGTAAATAAATAAGCCCTCGATCCCCAATTATCAAAGTAATTTTTAACCTCAGGATTCTTTTCAATCTCATCCTTAATGATCTCCCTGAATTTCCACTTGTACCTTCTGTCATAATTCGGGCAATACCCATCAAGGGTATAAAAGCCATTGTACTGTGAAACGCTTGGATGTATTCCTAAACTTAAAACCCTGTATGTGCTCTTATCCCGCCCGATATATTCGGCTATCTGTCTAAACTGCTTTTCTGCATAAAAACCTTTTACACTCGGATCTACTGTGAGCACCAACTCTCCCTCCTTTTCTCCTGCTTTAAAACTGAATGCTGAAATGACCAGTTCATGATGTGAAAAATCATAAACCAACTGCCCAAAAAGGAGGAAAACAACTATAAATTTTCCTATCTCAAGCTTTGAGTAAATATAAACGAGACTGATCGAAAATAATATTGACCATAAAAGCGGATATAACCACATTACCCTCTCCAAGTGAAAAGGTATAATCTGAAAAAGTAAAGCAGTTATACTTCCAAAATATTTAGAGTAGATGAATGAAGTCAGCACTGCAGAAATCAGGATAAAAAGTAAGGTCAGCCTGAATTTAGAGGATATTTGTTTATAATTCCACATCAGAATCCCTGCCAGAGTAACCGCAAAAAGAATAAATTGGTTACCGATATAAATCCTGTCGAACAGATATTTGGTAGAGCCAACCAAGCCATAGCTTGGCTGAACAAATTCTACACGATGCGAAACAAAATTACGCTGAACAAAAAATGTTAAAAATATACGATAATGAGTCAGAACATATAAACACCCTAATAAAAGGAAGGCAGAAATATATCTACTCTCAATTTTTCTCTTTCGGGTTAAATCAGAACCAAAAATTAACAGTAGGATAATCATGAAGAAAAATCCGGTGAGAATCAAAGAGGAATAAAACGGATAAATAACGATGATTAACCAGTTGTAATACCTCTTATCTCCGGATCTTAAATTCAGGAAGGCAAATAATAAAAAGGGAAGGCCGGGAACAGAAAGTCCTCCAAATGGCCAGTGCGGAAGCAAACTAAAGCATAACGCAACACCTGCCTGTATAAAAAAGTACTTCTTACCCGGGATGATATACTTGCGAAGTAAAACAAACATCCCAAAAAATGCGACCGCGGCCAGCAACCAACGCTCGAAAATATATGCCCCCAGCGGGCCGAACAGTAAATTCCATAAAAATGTAAAATGCATTTCTGAAGGAAAAGCACTTCTTGGAATACCATTCATAAATAATTCAACAGGTGCATTATTCGAGGAGAATATCTGACCAGTATCCAGAATGATTTTATACCAGACGAAAAGAGAATCCAGATTGTCGTTAATGTTCAGGGAAGCATTCTCACCAAGGATACTGTAAGGAATGCAGTAACTGAAAATAATAAAAAAACAAAACCATAATACCCCTTTGTCATTCCTGATCCAGGAAGAAATCCGATGTGAAAATGTCATTATTTATTGAAGTTTTTTAAATCTGTTTTTCTTGCCACACAAAGTAAACTACCACCAAAAGGGAGCCTGAATCCTGTTTTTATTAAAAATTCATCCAGACTTAATACAGATTCAAGGGCTGCATTTAAAAACCTATTGATTTTAAACTCTTCATTTCCAGATGCTGCCTTTTCTTTTCTTTGTAATAAAAATCTTGAAAAAACCATGAGCGGGAAAAGGCTAAAAACAAAGCTTCCGCAATATTCAATTTTAAATCCTGCAGCGGTAACTTTCTGCATCAGTTCGGCTTTGGAATACCTGCGTTTATGAAAAGAAATCTCATCCAATGATGACCACATAAACATATATTGAGGTACACTGATGTACAAGACTCCATTTGGACAAAGAGACTTATGTATATTTTTTAAAGCCAGCTCATCCTCCGAAATATGTTCAAGCACATCAAAGGCTCCTATTGCATCAAATTCATTTTCAAAAGGCATTTCTGTTGCATCCATTTGAATAAATTCAGCAGTTGGAACACGTTGCTGTGCATATTTTAAACCTTCCACATGAATATCTGAGCCGCTTAGCTGAAAATCAGTTGAAGCGCTTAAACCGGATAATACATAACCCGTCCCACAACCAATCTCCAATAGCTTTTTATTTCCTGATCGCCCGGAATACTTTTTGATCAATCCAATTATTGTTCTATTTCTGACTTTAAACCAAAAATTATTTTCTTCTACCTGTCTTAAAAA
>Ga0154020_10009362_pt1 | contig 11287 bp, 9 predicted proteins | sample Klosneuvirus_201_FD_109709 | JGI IMG/M metagenome (GOLD analysis project Ga0154020, IMG submission 109709) | Active sludge microbial communities from wastewater, Klosterneuburg, Austria - Klosneuvirus_20160825_MG | ecosystem: Engineered > WWTP > Aerobic digester > Activated sludge | place...
CGTGCCGGTCATGGCCAGCGCCACGCCGACCACATTGTAGGTCAGCGCCCACGCCATGTTGCGCCGGATGACCCGCATGGTCCGCTCGGCCCCCGTCATCAGGCGCACCAGCGGCGCCAACCCCGGTGCGGTGAGGTACACATCCGCCGTGGCGAGACAGGCCTCCGCGCCACCGTGGACCCCGATGCCGACATGGGCCGCGGCGATGGCCGCGGCGTCGTTGACGCCGTCGCCCACCATCACCACCGAGTCGCCCTCGCTGCGCCAGGCGGTGACCCGCGCGAGCTTCTCCTCCGGCGTGGCGCCCCCGAGGGCGGCGCCTTCCGCAAAGCCGAGCGCGGCCCCCACGCTCGAGGCAACGGCCTGATCGTCGCCCGAGAGCAGCGTGGTGCGCCAGCCGCGCTGGCGCAGCGCGGCGAGGGCCGGCCCCGCGTCGTCACGAATCCGGTCGCCCAGACCGGCGGTGGCCACCACGAAGCCATCCACGGCGACGAGCACCGGCGTGAGCGTCGGATCCACCATCGCGGCGAGGGCGGCCTCCGCTCCCCTTGCCCGCGCGGCGACGAAGCGCGGCGAGCCGACCATCACCTCGCGGCCCGACACGCGACCGGTGATGCCGCCGCCCACGTGGTGAGTCACCTCGTCCGCAGCGGGCCGCCCCAGATGGGGCCACGCACGCCGGAAGCCATCGGCAATGGGATGCGACGACCCCTCCTCGAGCGCGAGCACCAGCGGCCGCACGTCGTCGTGCCCCTGCCAGGCGACGAGCGCCGTGCGTCCCTCGGTCACCGTCCCGGTCTTGTCGAGCACGAGGTGGCCGCTTCGCGCCAGCTGTTCGAGGGCATCGCCCCCCTTGATGTAGATGCCGGCGCGCGCCGCTCGTCCCACGGCCACGGTGACCGCGAGCGGGGTGGCGAGGGCAAGCGCACAGGGACAGGTGACGATGAGCAGCGCGATCGCGTGATCCCACGCCGCGGCGCTGTCGCGCCCGACCCAGATCGCGAAGGTGACCGCGGCCAGTACCAGCACCACCGCCACGAACGATCCCGCCATGCGATCGGCCAGCGCCACCACGGGGGCGCGCCGTGCGCTGCTCTCCTCGACCTGGCGCAACAGCCGCGCGAGACGCGACGTGGTGCCGGCCTCGTCCACCCGCATGGTCACCGGCGCGGCGACATTGAGCGTTCCCGCGTGCACGATGTCGCCGGCAGTGGCGGCCACCGGTCGCGACTCGCCGGTGAGGAGCGCCGCGTTGACGCTGGTGCTCCCTTCCATGACGGTGCCGTCGGCCGGAAAGCTCTCGCCCGCCCGCACCCGCAACAGCATGCCGGGCAGCAGCGCCGAGGCCGGCAGCATCCGTTCCTCCCCACTCGGCTCGAGCACGCGCGCCGAATCGGGGGCGAGCGAATAGAGCAACTCGGCCGCGTCCGCCGCGGCACGCTGGCCGCGCTGCTGCAGGAAGCGGCCGGTGAGCAACAGGAAGATCAGGATGGTGACGCCGTCGAAGTAGACCGGGCCGCTGTCGGCGATGGTGTTGATGGCGCCCCGCACGAAGCCCGCGCCCAGTGCGATCGCGATCGGCAGGTCCATGTGGAGGCGTCGCGTCCGCAACGCGGCGAGCGCACCGGTGAAGAAGACCCGTCCGGGGAAGAGCAGTGCCGGCACCGTGAGCGCCAGCGAGACCCATCGGAAGAGGCCGGCGTACTGCGCCTCCATCCCGGCGAAGTCGCCGGAGTAGAGCGCCAGGGCCGGCAGCATCACGTTGCCGGCGATCGCCCCCGCCACCCCGATCCGCGTGAGCATCGCCCGATCCTCGTGCCGCCGCATCGCATCGCGCGCGACGCCGCGGAACGGATGCGGCGTGTAGCCGAGACGGTCGAGCGTGCGCGCGAGCTGGGAGAGCGGCAGCTGCCGCGGGTCCCACTCGATCCGCGCCAGGGCGCGCCGCACGTCGAGCTCGGCGCGCACCACGCCGGGCAGCAGCAACGGGACGCGCTCGACCAGCCAGACGCACGAGGCGCAATGCACCCCTTCGAGGTAGAGCTCCGTCGTGGCGCGCCCTTCCCCTTCCTGGCGCACGTACAGCTCGGCAAACGCGGGGTGATCGAACTCCTCGAACGACCGACCGCTGCTTTGCACCGCCGCCGTGCGCCGCTCGCGGAAGGCGTAGTACTGCGCGAGGCCGTTGGCCTGGAGGATGTCGTGCGCGGTCTGGCACCCGCTGCAGCAGAACGACGGCGCACCACCGGAGGCGAGCAACGCCGGCGGCACCGCGAGGCCGCAGTGCGTGCATGGGGTGCCAAGCTGCGTGGTGGCGCTCATGTCAGTGCGCGTGGCCCACCGGCACGGCGACGGTGGCCGTGGCCACCGGCACCGACGGCATCAGGCGATGCAGCCAATGCGTGGCCGGGACCAGGTCGAGGTGCGCCGCCAGCGACAGCAAGCCGAAGAGGAGGATCGTGGTGGCACTGACCATCGGGAGTCGGGCGCGAATCGGACCGGCGAGCCGCTGGATGCCGAGGCCCACCGTCAGCATCATCGGCAGCGTCCCGACCCAGAAGGCGGTCATCACCGCCGCCGCGCGGAGGGGCGTGCCGGTGCCCGCGGCCGTCACGACAAAGGCATAGAGCCACCCGCACGGGAGCAGCGTGGTGAACAACCCGGTGGCGGCCGCGCGGACCACCGGCGGGCGGTGCATCACCCGCTGCAGCACCGAGCCCATGGCGCGCTGCCATCCCGCCGGCGGACGCACCGCGCCGACGCGCGCGCCGCCCGCCACCAGCAGCGCATGGGCACCCCACACCACCAGCAGGACCGCCGTCGCGATCGCCGCCGCGTTGCCGACCCCCGCGATGGTGCCGGTGCGCTCCACGGCCGCGCCGATCATGCCGGCCGTCACGCCGAGCGTGAGGTAGGCGCCGAGGCGGCCGAGGTTGTACGCCGCGTGGGCGCCGATGGTCTGGCGCCACGGGGCATCGCCCGGGGCATACAGGCAGGTGAAGGCGCCGCACATCGCGGCGCAGTGCACGCTGCCAAGCAGCGACGCGAGCAGCACCGCCACCGCGAGGGTCACCGCGGTGCGTCGCCCGGGCGTTCGGTGATCACGGTGGCCTCGCCCGCGGCCGAGGCCTCGAGCCGCAGGTTGCTGGTGAAGCGCTCCGCGCCGCGCGCCACGTCGATGCGCAGTTCCCACAAGCCCGTGCGCGACATCGCCATCGCGGCACCGTAGCGGCCGGCCTCACCAGCCGGTCGCATCGTGGCGCGCACCACCTCGTCGGCATAGGCCACGGGCATCGCCTCGATGGTCACCACCGCGTCCGAGACGGCCGCACCGGCGGCATCACGCACGTCGAGCACCAGGGTCGCGTCCTGCCCCGGCTGGATCGCGCCAAGCCGCGGCGTGACCTGCCACCCCAGCGCCGTGTTGCGACTCGCCTGGGCCATCGTGGAATCCCACGTGACCGCCTTGCGGTAGTAATCCGGCTCGACGGCAAAATGCTCGTCGCCCTTCGCCACGCGGATCAGGACGAAGCCGAGCGCCACGTTGCCGAAGAGCGCCACGGCAATCAGCGTCGGCCAGATCCGGTCCTTCCGAAGCAGCGCCATCTCAGGGCACCTCGGGGGCGCCGGCCACGGGGCCGAGCAGGTTGAAGGGGAAGTCTTCCTGGAACGAATCCCCCGCGCTGATCCGGATGGTCACATTGCGCTGCCCGTTGGGGAACGCCGACTTTGGCAGCAGCACGAAGACCGAGGTGGTGCGCAGCGCACCGGCCTTCACCAGCAGCGGGCTCTCCGGTGCGATCACCGTCCCGCCCTCGGCGCCAAGCACCGCAATGCGATAGCTGTGCTCCACGCGGCTGCGGTTGCCGACCCGAATGCGCACCTGGTTGGCGACCCGACCATCCTGCTCGATCCGGAACGGTTCCACCTGGCTCCGCAGCAGCGTGATGTCGGCCGTCGGCCGGGTGCCCAGCGCATACACGAAGCCGCCGAGGAAGAGCGCGAGGGCCAGCGGATAGAGCACGACGCGGGGACGCAGGACGTGCCGTGGCTTGCCGGCGAGCGAATCCTGCGAGCTGTAGCGAATCAGGCCGCGCGGCTTCCCCACCTGGTCCATGATCGCATCACAGGCGTCGATGCACTGGGTGCAGTGCACGCACTCCATCTGCAGGCCGTTGCGGATGTCGATGCCGGTCGGGCAGGTCGTGACGCAGGCGCCGCAGTCGATGCAGTCGCCCGCATCGGCGGGCCTCGGCTTGGCGTGGCCGCGCGGCTCGCCGCGGTTGTAGTCGTAGGTCACCACCACCGACTGCTTGTCGAGCAGCACCGACTGCCACCGTCCATAGGGACAGGCGATCAGGCACGTCTGCTCGCGGAACCAGGTGAAGTCGGTGAAGATCAGCACCGTGGTGAAGGCCATCACCAGGAACGGCGTCGGATGCTCGGTGGGCGAGAGCCGCACCCAGCGCTCGAGCGCCTCGACGCCGACGAAGTAGGCGAGGAACGTGTGGGCCAGCAGCAGCGACAGGCCGAGATAGACCGCGTACTTGGCGAGCCGCCGCGGATGAAAGTGCTGCCCCTTGCGATCCATCTGCAGGGAGCCGCTGCGCCCCCCTTCGAAGAGGCGCTCGATCGGACGGTAGAGAAACTCGAGGTAGACCGTCTGCGGACAGGCCCAGCCGCACCAGACCCGGCCGAAGAGCGCCGAGAAGAGGAAGATCGCGATCACGACCGACGCCAGCAGCAGCATCAGCAGCAGCGTGTCGGTCGGCAGGAAGGTGGTGCCGAGGATGGTGAACTGCCGCCGCGGCACGTCGAGCAGGATCGCCGGCTTGCCGAAGATCTGCACGTGCGGGATCCCGATGAACACCACCATCAGCACGTAGGCCACGATCCGCCGCCGCGACCACCAGGGACCGGTCGCGGGCTTGGGGCGGATCCAGTTCCGGGAGCCGTCCTCGTTGAGGGTCGGCAGGACGCGGCCGCGCGCGACCGGAGCGCTCACCGGGGAACCACCTCCCCCTCCGCTGCCTTGGGCGCCGCCGGCGTCGTGCCGCGCAACGACCACACGTAGGCCGTCACCACTTCGACGTCTTCCGGCTTGAGGATCTCACCCCACGCCGGCATCCCCTTCGCGAGCACGCCCGCGACGATGATCCCGTGCACCTGCTCGATCGCGCCACCATGAATCCAGTGGTCGTCGGTGAGGTTCGGTCCGATCAGCCCGCCGCCATCCACCGCGTGGCACGCCGCACAGTTCTTGGCGTATACCTCCTTCCCCTCCTCGACATGCTCGGGGTTGGCGGCGAAGGCGAGCAGCTGCTCCGGCGTGGCGCTGGGCGCCTCGGGCGGCTTGAGCGCCTCGGCGGCGGCCAATTCGGCGTTGTACTGGGCGATCCGTCCCGGGCCGCTGCCGATCCCGAGGATGTTCAGGGCGTAGATCGCCGAGAAGATGATCGTCGCCCAGAAGGTGGTCACCCACCACGCCGGCATCGGATTGTCGTACTCCTGGATGCCGTCATAGCTGTGTTCGATCAGGCGGTCCTGGTCACTCATGGGACACTCCGGCGGTGGAACGCGTCGGCGACGCGGGAAGTTCGTCAAGCGGCAAGCGCGCCGCCTGTTGCCAGCGGGTGCGCGCGGCGGGCCGGAAGACCCACCACGTGATCCCGAGGAACGCCAGCAGGAAGAGGATCAGGGCCACTTCGGCATAGAACGACAGCCCGGCGTTGCCCATGATGTCGGAGAGCTTCATGGCGTCCCTCCCGTGGTGGCGACGCCCGGGGTGGTGATGTCGCGGCCGAGACGCTGCATGTAGGCCACGATCGCGATCACTTCACGGTCCGAGAGGCCGGTCGGTCCGCCCGAACGCTCCACCTCGGCGGCGATCTCCTTGGCCTGGGCCTGCGCCATCGCGATCGCATTGGTCACGGCCTCCCCGTAGGGGACGCCCAGCATCGCCATCACGCCCACGCGCTTCGGAATCACGTCCCAGTTGATCGGCGTGGTGGCGAAGTGCGCGTACGACGGCATGATCGACTTCGCGAAGATCTCGCGCGGGTTGGCGAAGTGCCGCACGTGCCAGAGGTTCGGATACTTGCCGCCCTCGCGCGCGAGGTCCGGCCCGAGACGGCGCGAGCCCCAGAGGAACGGGTGCTCGTACACCGACTCACCCGGCTTGGAGTATTCGCCGTAGCGCTCGGTCTCGTAGCGGAGCGGACGGATCTGCTGCGAGTGGCAGTTGAAGCAGCCCTCGCGGATGTACATGTCGCGGCCGTAGAGCTCGAGCGGCGTGTACGGCTTGACCGAGGCAATCGTCGGAACGTTCGACTTGATCAGGAAGGTCGGGATGATCTCGAAGAGCGACGCCACCACCACGGCGAGCACCGTGAGCACCGTGAAGAGGAGCGGCATCCGCTCCCAGCGACGGTGATAGCGCATGGCGCGGATCCGGCCGATGAATCCCTCGCCGGCAGGAACGCGCACCGGCTCCTCTTCGTACGATGCCGAGAGCGCCGCCGCCCGGAGCACCGGCACCTCGTACTGCGCCGGCCGCTTCCGCCAGGTCATCCAGATGTTCCAGCCGAACAGCACCATGCCGACCAGGTAGAGCGAGCCGCCGGCCACGCGCACCCAGTACATCGGCATCAGCTTGGCGACGGTCTCGACGAAGTCGGGATACATCAGGCGGCCGGTCTCGTCGAAGGCGCGCCACATCAACCCCTGCGTGACGCCCGCGCTGTAGATCGCGACCACGTACAGGATGATGCCGAAGGTGCCGATCCAGAAGTGCAGCTCGGCGAGCTTCTTGGAATGCAGCGGCGCCTGGAAGAGGCGCGGCAGCAGCCAGTAGATCATGCCGAAGGTGATGAAGCCGTTCCAGCCGAGCGCCCCGGTGTGCACGTGGGCGATGATCCAGTCGGTGTAGTGCGCCAGCGCGTTCACGCTCTTGATCGAGAGCATCGGGCCCTCGAACGTCGACATGCCGTACGCCGTGATGCCGACCACGAAGAACTTCAGGATCGGGTCGTCCACCACCTTGTTCCAGCCGCCGCGCAGCGTGAGCAGGCCGTTGATCATGCCGCCCCAGCTCGGCGCCCAGAGCATCACCGAGAAGAGCATGCCGACGGTCGAGGCCCACTCCGGCAGCGCCGTGTAGTGCAGGTGGTGCGGACCGGCCCAGATGTAGAGGAAGACCAGCGACCAGAAGTGCAGGATCGAGAGCCGGTACGAGAAGACCGGCCCCTCCGCAGCCTTCGGCATGAAGTAGTACATCAGCCCGAGGAAGGGCGTCGTCAGGAAGAAGGCAACGGCGTTGTGGCCGTACCACCACTGCATGAAGGCGTCCTGCACGCCGGCGTAGATCGAGTAGCTCTTGAAGAGCCCGGCCGGGACGGCGAGGTTGTTGAAGATGTGCAGCACGGCGACCGTGACGATCGAGGCGATGTAGAACCAGATCGCGACGTAGAGGTGGCGCTCCCGGCGGCGCACCATCGTCATCACGAAGTTCACCGCGAAGGCCACCCACACCACCGCGATCGCGATGTCGATCGGCCACTCGAGTTCGGCGTACTCCTTGGCCTGCGTCATCCCGAGCGGCAGCGTGATCGCCGCGGCCACGATGATCGCCTGCCACCCCCAGAAGTGGAAGCGGCTGAGGCCGTCGGAGAACATCCGCGTCTTGAGGAGGCGCTGGCTCGAGTAGTAGCAGCCGCAGAAGAAGGCGTTGCCGGCGAAGGCGAAGATCACCGCGTTGGTGTGCAACGGCCGGAGTCGGCCGAACGAGGTGATCGAGAGCCCGAGGTTCCACGCGGGGTCGGCCAACTGCAGGGCGATCAGCAACCCCACCGTCATGCCGATGAAGCCCCACAGGAAGCAGGCGATCAGGAATTTCCGGACGATGTCGTCGTCGTAGGAGAACTCCTCCAGGACGCCGCCGCCCTGCCCTGCAGTTGCCGACACTGCTGCACTCATGCGCCTGCCCTCCATCCCGATAATGGGGTGCCATCCGCACGCGGTGTGCGGCGTAACGCAGACAGGGTAACCGGTCGGAATTGTCGGTGCCACCGAGTAAAATGGTCGGGATTCCGGCGCACGAGAACCGATTGACCCCGCCGGGCGTTCCCGGGGTATGCCAACCTCCTCAGCGCCCCCCCTGGGGGGGCCATGATCCCCGGCGGACAGCCCCGGGAAGCCGCCTCGCGGCGACACCTCACCTTGGAACGCGAACGAGGCCTCCGTGAGCGGCTCGCCGCCGGCGACGAGCAGGCACTCGCCGAGCTGATTGACGTCATGGCCCCGTGGCTGCTGGGGATCGCGGAGCGGATGCTCGCCGATCCGCTTGAGGCCGAGGACGTGGTCCAGGAGGTATTTGTCCGGCTCTGGCGCCATGATCGCAGCGTCCTCGCGACCGAAGGCCACCTGGTTCCGTGGTTGCTCCGGGTCACCCGAACCCGGTCCATCGACCGGCTGAGGCGACGGAGCCGGCACGCGCGGCTCGAGCCGATGCTGACCGACCCCGGTGAACTCTCCTTTCCTGCCGTCGAGCCCAACGAAGCCGCCACGCCTGGCTGGCACGTGCATCGGACGGTCCATGAGGCGTTGGCAGGATTGCCGGCCGAGCAACGAGAGGTGCTCGTGCTCGCATATTTCGACGGACTCACCCAGTCCGAAGTGGCCGATCGGCTCGCCATCCCGCTGGGAACCGTCAAGACCCGCTCACGGCGGGGACTCGCGCGACTCCGGGAAACCCTCGGACCGATGAAGGAGTGGTTGGCATGACCGAGCACGCATGGTATCACGCCCATCTCACGGAGTACGCCAGCGGACTCCTCGACGAGCGCGAGGCCGCGCTCGTTCGCGAGCATCTCCCGGGCTGTCCCGACTGCCGCGCTGAACTCGCCGAGATCGAACACGACCTCCGCTTCCTCCCGATGGCGACGGCGCCGCTGCCTCCCTCGCCGGGCTTTCGTGACCGCACCCTGCGCGCTGCCCTCGGCAATGTCCCATCCCGTGCGGCGCGTCCGCCATGGTGGAGCCTCGCCCTGGCCGCCACGACGGTGCTCGCAGTCGGTGCGGCACTGCAGGCGCGCAGCACCGCTGCGGAACTCGCGGCCGCGCTCGATGCCGAACGTGCCACGATCGTGAGTCTCGGGGCGGAGCTCGCCATGGCACGCGACACCCTTTCCGTGATGGGTGCAACATCAAACGTCCGCTATGCCGCGCTATCCATGCCCTCCGCGCAGGGCGGGTTGCTCGTCATCGAAGACACCGTCACGCATCGCTGGCACCTGGTGGCCCACGGCCTGCCAAAGCTGCCGCCTGGCCAGCGCTATCAACTCTGGTACCTCTGCGAGGATGGCATGGCCAAGGGGACGCCGCTTCCAATGTCGGCCGATGGCGTCGCGCGCGTCACCGTGGGCATGCCGGAGAATCCGCCGGGTCGGGTGATGGGTGCGGCGATCACCGTGGAATCGCTCGATGGTCCGCCGCCCGCAGAAGGCCACGGACGCAAGGTGGCTTCCGTGATGCTGTGAATCCACCGATCTGCCTCGCACGTGTCCGAGGTGTCTGACGCACAACGCGTCGGCTCACCCGCACGAGGAGTTGGACACCATGCGAGCAATGCAGACGGCAGCACTGGGACTGGCGATCATCATCGGCATCATCGCGGCACCGACGTCGGGGATCGCCCAGGCCGATCGAATGGCACCGAAGGGCACCATGGATGCGATGTCGAGCAAGCCGATGCATGGCGCGATGGTGATGGGAGCCGGCGACCACGCGGCGAGCGGCCACGTGACCCTCGCGACCGTGAACGGGCGCCAGGTGCTGCGCCTCGACGAAGGCTTCGCGGTGGACAAGGGGCCCGATGTCTGGGTGCTGCTCAGCCGCGATGGGAAGCCGATGTCGAACGGCGCAGTCAGCATCGTGAAGCTGACGCAGCATCGTGGCGCGCAGGAGATCACGTTGCCGGCCAACGTTGATCCCGCGCAGTTCACCCACGTGGTGTTCTACTGCAAGAAGTACAACGTCATGATGGGGTCGGCGGCGCTCGCCAGCGCCAAGCCGATGATGGACGGGATGAAGCAGCCGTGAGCGACGCCGAACTCCGCTAGTTCCGCTCCACCGCGGCGATGGCTGCCTCCCAGGCGGCCATCGCCTCCTCCAGCTTGCGTCGTTCGGCGTCACGCGCCGCGGTGAGCGTGCTCACGCCGCCCCGGTCGGTCCCCGCATACAGCGCCGGATCCGCAAGCGAGGCCTCGAGCGCCATGAGCTCAGCCTCGTGCCGCGCCACCAGGGCCTCGGCCTCCTCCAGCGCCCGCTCCCGGGCCCGCCGCCGCTTGGCGTCGTCGGCCGAGGCGTCCTTCGGCGGTGGCGCGGCCGCCCGGGCCGCCGCGCGCCGCTTGGTCTCGGCCTCGGCCGCGAGCCGCGCCGTCCGCCGCGTCCCTGCATCGGCCTCCCACTCCTCGAAGCGACCAGGGTAGTCGTGCAGCACCCCGTCCTCGAACGCCCAGATCCGCGTGGCCAGCTGCTGCAACAGCGCCCGGTCGTGCGAGACCAGCAGGACGCTGCCGTCGTAGCCGGCAATGGCGTCCTCGAGGGCCTCGATCGACTCGACGTCGAGGTGGTTGGTCGGTTCGTCGAACACCAGCAGGTTGGCGTCGGCGAGCATCATCAACGCCAGCGCCACGCGCGCCCGTTCGCCCCCGGAGAGCGAGCCCGCGCGTCGCAGCACGCTGTCACCGGAGAAGTCGAAGCGGCCGAGATGCCCCTGGATCTGGCCGCGCGTCCACATCGCGCGCCGGTCAGCAATCAGGTCGTAGAGCGACTTGTTCGGATCCACATCGCCCAGGTCCTGGCGATAGTACGCCACGCGCGTGGCGGGCATGATGCGCACCGAGCCACCATCCGGTGCGCGCTCCCCGAGCAGCACCTTGAGCAGCGTGGACTTCCCCGCACCGTTGGGCCCGACCAGCCCGACCCGATCGCCGCGGCGCAGGATGCCCGACCACGGCTCGAGCAGCGTCCGCCCCTCCATCCGCACGTGCAGCTTCTCCGCCGCGAGGACCTGGTCGCCGCCGCGATCGCCCGCAGTGAAGGAGACCGCCATCGCCCCCTCCTCGCCCGGCGGCGGCGTCAAGCGGGGCACGCGTTCCAGACGCTTGCGTCGCCCCTTGGCCTGCGCCGAGTTGCCGCCGGCGATGTTGCGACGGATGAAGTCCTCCTCCGCCGCGATCTTCGAGTCCTGCTTCCGGAACGCGCGCATCGCCGACATCCGGCGCTC
>Ga0154020_10009363_pt1 | contig 11286 bp, 9 predicted proteins | sample Klosneuvirus_201_FD_109709 | JGI IMG/M metagenome (GOLD analysis project Ga0154020, IMG submission 109709) | Active sludge microbial communities from wastewater, Klosterneuburg, Austria - Klosneuvirus_20160825_MG | ecosystem: Engineered > WWTP > Aerobic digester > Activated sludge | place...
CCCAGTTGATCCTGCGGAGGCGCTTGTTGCTCAAGACCGCGGCGATGGCGAAGGGATCGAGGTAGCTGTTGTGGTTGGCGGCGATGACGAAGTTGCCCTTGGCGGGGAGATTCTCCAGGCCGTCGGCGCGGACGCGGAAGAACACGGTCATCACGATGCGGGCAAGGGAATACAGCAGCCCGGAGAAGAAGGCCTGCGTGGCGCTGAGAGGTTTGAGCCAGCTCTTTTGCTCATTGCTGATCGCCTTGCGCGGCTCGGCGAGGGCTTGCTCCAGTTGCGAGCCGTCTCCCTTGGCGGCCAGCGAGACTTCGAGGAGCAGGTCGTGGACGGTCTCGACGCGGCCGATGGCTTCCTCATCGAGCTCAACGCCGGCTCGCTTGCCGATCTCGAGCGTGAGGTTCAGCCACTCCATGGAATCGACGTTGAGGTCCAGGCGGAGGGAGCTCTCGGGAGTGAGGCGGGCACGCGGGGCGCGTTCGATGAGCCATTGCCACACGGCGGCCGCGGCGGGGTCGCGGAGGAGCTCGCGGTCTTCACCGGACATCTCACTCTCGGGCATGGGGCCGGTCTTCTTGGATTCACCCTTGCCGGACTTGGCGTGGTCGAAACGCTCGGCGAGTTGGAATCGCTGGACTTTGCCCATGCGAGTCTTGGGGAGCGGTTCGGCCGTGATTGCGAACTCGGAAACACGCTCGAAGGTGCGCAAGTGCCGACCCGCCTCTTCGATAGCGCGGCCGATCGCGGCCTCCTGAGACTTTCCGCTGTCGGCATGGGCCGGAACAACGATGGCGACGAGCTTGCCTTCCTTCTGCAGGATCCCAATTTCTTTGATGGCGGCGTTCTTCTGGTACACCGCCTCGACATCGTCGGGCTGGATGTGCTTTCCGCCTTGGGTGACGATCATCGTGGATGCGCGGCCAGTCAGGTGCAGGAACCCGCTGTGGTCGAATGAGCCCAGGTCGCCAGTGCGGAACCAGCCGTCGGGTGTGAAGGCTTCCTTGGTTTTCTCGGGAAGATTGAGGTAGCCGGAGAAGACGTTGGGGCCGCGGGCGACGACTTCGCCTTCGTGTGGGTTGGCGTTGGGGTTGGCCGCCGGCTCTTCTGGTTCTGGTGCGGCGTGCGAGCCCTTCTTGGCGGGTTCTTCAGGTTGTTTGGGTTGGGGCTTGTCGATGCGGAGTTCGACGCCGGGGATCGGCTTGCCGGCGGTGGTGAGGCGGGATTGTCCGGGGTAGTTCAGCGTGAGCAGCGGGGCGGTTTCGCTCAGGCCGTAGCCGGCGACGACGTTCCAGCCCAGGGATTCGAGTCGATAGGCGACATGGGGCGGCAGTGCCGCGCCGCCGGAGGCCGCGAGGCGCACGTTGGGACCGATCTTGCGGCCGACCGAGCCCAGCAGGTACTTGCCGATGCGCAGGCCGGTTGCCTTGCGCGTGAAGGCGCTCAGGCCGAAGGCGGCGCGGAGCAGAGCGCCGGGGATCTTGCCCTTGGCCGCGGCCTGGCGATCGACTCCATCCATGAGAGCGCCATAAAGGCGCGGCACGCCGACGATGACGGTGGCCTTGCCCTGGCGCATGGCTTTGGTGAGTTGGGGGCCCGTGAGGGCCGCGGGAAGGATGATGCGGGCTCCGAGCGACAAGGGCAGGAGCATGCCCATGACGAACGGGTACACGTGATGAAGCGGGAGCGGCAGGAACAGTCGATCCGCGTGGCGCACGATGCCCAGCTCGGCAAGGACGTTCAACTGATGGATCATGTTCTGGTGCGAGAGGGGCACACCCTTGGGCATGCCGGTGGTGCCGGAAGTGTAGAAGAGCAGGGCGATGTCGGAGCCGTCGAGCCCGGGTGCGCCCTTGTGGGGCTTGACGTTCCGCCCCGCCTTCCCGACCTCTTCCTCATCGAGCAGCACGATGGTGTGGGGCGCGGCGTGTATCTTGCGGATTCGCTCGGCCTGCGTAGAGACGGTGCATAGCACCGCAGGCTTGGCATCGCCGAGGATGTGCGCCAGAGTCTTGTCGGGAAGCTGGACATCCATGGGCACGACCGTCGCACCGGCCCGGATCGCCGCGAGGGCGGCGATAATCCAGTTGGGGTGATTGGGCGCGAGCAGCCCGACGCGGTCACCCTTCACGACCCCCGCGCCCATCAGCCCCGCGGCCATATGTTCGACCCGGCTGGCCAGGTCGGTGAACTTAATGTGGACCGGCTCATCGCGCCCAAACGCAACAATGGCGTCATGCTCGCCGCGGGGGGCGAGAGAAGAGACCAGGTCTCCGAGCGTTTTCAGTGCCATAGGCCGCTCAGCCTCCAGAGTGCCCGGTGGACGCTAGGGGTAGTGTCGTCGAAGCGGGCCGAGTGGATTTCCTCTATTTGTAATGTGTAAGGAAAATGAGTACTCGAAGTGACTCAGGTGCATCCGGAGTGGCAATCAGGGCCGAGGGGCGCAAGCCCCCGGAATGATGTCGAGGGCGCTTGAATGTTGACCGGCGGCTTGCGCCTCTCGGCTCTGATCGGAGCCGTCAGGAACAGCCCGCAGCGAGCGCTCCACGATCGCATCGGCGCATGAAATGCCTCCGGTTGGTGAACGCCGGAGGAAAGTGAGCATTGCAGCCGGAAAAAGAGACGGCCGCCAAGTGAACCTCGCGGCCGCCTCCACAAATAGCTTCAGCGACGGCGGCGGAATGCGGGGATGACGCCCAAGAGCAAAAGGGCGGCAGAACCCGGGGTAGGGGCAACGGACATGGCGGTGATCATGGTTCCGCCGCCGATTTGCCCGACCGCCGTTCCAGCGCCGGTCGCGAGGTTGATCGTCCAGAACATGGAGATGGACTGGCTGACATCCTGGCTGGCGGCAAAGGCGACGCCCGAGGCGCCGGAGATATCAAAGCCGATCAGGTTCGTGAGATTGGCTCCCAGCGGTCCGACCGTCGTGAGCGTGCCGGCGCTGTTGGCCTGCTTGACCAGGACATTCAGGCCCGAGTCAATGCCGTAGAGCTGCGTGCTGGGGGTGCCGACGAAGTTGTTGTTGTAGGCGACTTCGACGATGTTGGGGTTGGCGCCAAAGTTGGGATCGCCCGCTGCATAAAAGAGATTTGTCGCCACCGTCACGGCGGCGGTGTCGGGGTGGAGCACGAGGTTCTGGTCCGCATCGCTGACCACGCGGATGCGGTCGATCATGGGGTTGAAGTCAAGGCCGAAGGCCGAGCCGTTGAGCGTCGGGGCGAAGGAAGCGCCGCTGATTCGCGTGGCCGCGCCGCTGCCGGTATTGATGGTATAGAGGTTGCTGAAGCTACCCAAGGCGTAGAGCTGTCCGGTGGCGGGACGGAAGTCGATAGCGCGGACGACCTCGTTGCTCTGAAGGCCGGAGATGACCGTACCGGAGAGCAACCCACCTGGGGATGCGGAATCCCACGTCACCAGCGTCTGGGTGTTGGTGACGCCGTAGACAAGTTCTCCCGCGGAAGCGCCGCTCGCCATCGCGAGCGCAACAGCGACAAATGATCCAACAGCCTTGGTGATCATGTTCTCTCTCTTGACATGGGGCATCCGTGGGGCGTCCGCCCCGGGTGCCCGGTGATGTGGTGAATCCCGCTCTGCTCCGGTGTCGACTACGAGCGGACGATTGGGGTGGATGAAATTGTTTCAGGAAAATCTGGCGGGCCGCCTGTCGGCGAATACCGTTGGCAGCCATCCCTGGAACCCGGTACCCCACTTGACCGCGAACCACCCTAACAGACCGGTGCTCTCAAGAATCGCCTCGGGAGATCCGGGAGCGGTTCGCGAACTGATCAGTAACTACGGGGATCTGGTGTGGTCGTTGGCCAGGCACTTCACGGGCTCGCACAGCGAGGCGGAGGATGCCGTTCAGGACATATTCATCTATCTATGGCAGAAGGCTGCCATGTACGAGCCGTCGATCGGGTCGGAGGACACGTTCGTGTCGGTGCTCACGCGACGACGGCTGATTGATCGCTGGAGGCGCGAGTCTCGGCGGCCCCGCCATGAGGCGATTTCGGATCACGCGCTCGGAGCCTCCGGCGGCCAGGTCCGCGATGATAGTGAAGAGGGCATCGCACGATCCCTGTTCGAGGGACTGAGCGAAGAAGAGCGTCTGGTCCTGCGCCTGTCCATCGCTTTCGGGTGCACGCATCAAATGATCGCATCGCAGACCGGCATTCCCCTGGGCACGGTCAAAACGTTGATTCGTCGAAGCCTCATTCAGGTTCGCGCGTGCTTTGATACTAAAGTGGGGAGGGCTTCGACATGACCCCCCATCCCGAAAGCAACCACGATCCGCGGATTGATCGCGCTACCGGCGATGGACCTGTATTCGAGGGTCCGCCCACGCCCGAAGAGGTCGCGGCCACGGCGTTGCACAGGGTGATGGTCCCGATTGAGGCGATGCCAGAGGAAGTTCGCCTGCGGCTCATGGGGTCGGTTGGGGTGGGTCGTTCGCCGGTTCGCAAGGCTGGTCCATGGCGGTTTGTGCCCTGGCTCGCCGCCGCGGCAGGAATCGGCGCAGCCGTGTTCATTGGCATAAGCGCCAATCAGCAGGCCCAACTCCGGGGCAGGGACCTGGCCGCTTCGCGAGAGGCAACGCGACAGGCGGAGGCCAGGCTGGCCGCGGCCGAATCGAGTGCTCGCGAGGCGCTGGCCGCGGTCCAGACGGAGGCGGACTCACGACTAGCCCAGGCGACTCAGCGGGAGCAGCAGTTATCGCAAGAGTTGGAGGCGGCCAAGCTGACGATCGCCCGGTACCAGGAGCCGGTGGACCCGGCGGTGCTGCAGGGTGACCGTCGGAAGTTGCTCAGCGCACCCGGGACGATCAGGGTCGCATGGGCTCCCTTTGAGGTTCCCAACGCCGCGCCGGCGGAACAGGCCGGCGTTCAGGGGGATGTGGTCTGGAACGACACCATCAAGTCGGGCTACCTGCGTTTTGTGGGTCTGAAGGTCAATGACCCCAAGGTTGAGCAGTATCAGGTGTGGGTCATCGATGAGCGGGGAATGGAGCAGAAAGTCAGCGGCGGGGTGTTCAACGCCACGGCCGAGGGCGAGGTCATTGTTCCCATTCATCCTGGGATCGAAGTGGGGCGGGTGGCACTCTTTGCCATCACCATTGAGAAGCCCGGTGGAACCTGGGTGCCCGACCTGAAGCGCCGGGTCGTGGTGGCCCCGCGCGGGGAAGGCTGAAAAAACACCCCGCTCCAGCCGAAGCCAGAGCGGGGTTCTCGTGTGAACGGGGACGACCTGGAGGAGATCGCCGCCCCCGTGCAGGCCGCGATCCGACTGGGGTGACGGACACCCACCCGGCTGTCCTCCTCCTCGTACCTACAAATGCGTGAACGGCGCTTGCGCGCCGCCAACAATTGTGTGGTTTTCCAAGTTTTTCTTGCCCGGCGTGGGCTCAGGCCGCTTCGCGGTCTTCTTTGCGCAGGGGGCGGACGGCCGCGGCGGTGTCCGGGGCTTCCTGCCAGTCGTCGGCGTTGCGGAGCTTAATTTCGGACGGGAGAGTCTTCCGATAACCAAGAAGTCGGACGACTTCGAGGACATCCGTCCAACTGGGGTAGACCTTGTTGTTGGCCTTCTTGAACCCCTCGATCGCCATCAGGAAGAGGAACTGCTCTTTGTTGAGCTCACCCTCTTCGGCGGCGCGGGTGTAGTCGGAGAGGCGGCGGCCGGGTCCCCGGCGGCGTTCCAGCCCCGTAGAAGTGCCCATATCGGCCTTGCGACGGTCCGGGCCACGCTTCTCATCGCCGGTGTGGCGGAGTTGCGGTTTATCGTTATGGGGCTGGGGCTCGGACATGGCGGGGCTCCCTCGAGAACCCCTGCCCCGATGCGACTCAGGGACTAGAGGTCCTCATCGTCGTCATCGTCAAAATCTTCATCCCCCTCCAGTTCATCGTCATCCTCGAGGAAGTCCTCATCGTCTTCGGCGGCCTCATCGTCGCCTTCGAGCGCATCGTCATCCCCGAACTCGCCACCCTCTTCATCCTCTTCCTCGTCGTACATGACAAACTCGGACTCGGGAAGGGTCCACGGGCCGGAGCCCGTCTGGTTTTTGAGATGTTCCACCACCATGGCAACGTTCCCTTTGCTACCGAACGATTCGAACCACCCACCTGCTGCGCCGACACACTACTGTCCGCTGGCCCCGTGTCAAATTGGGGTCGGCGGCTTCTCTACCCCCTGCCGTCCTGAGTCCGGTGGGGCCGGTACACTCCCGGTCATTCGGCCCGATCCTTGCCCTGTCGTTGGCCGCGGTCAACCGTCCCGGAGCTGATCCTTTCTAATGCCCATCCCGCCAGCCCAACCCGGTAAGACCCCCGGCGGCATCCCGCCCCTGAACAAGCCGGCCCCCGCGCCCGTGAAACCCGTGGCCGCGGCGGCCGGACCCGAGCAGTTTGACCCTATCGCCCTGGTATTGGCCTGCGTGCTGCCTGGGCTGGGTCATTGGTATTTGGGAGAGAAGAAGCGGGCGATTCTGATTGCCTCGGGGGTGCTGGGGCTGTTCCTGGGAGGGATGCTCATCGGCGGAATCGATGTGGTGGATAGCAAGGAAGACACGATTTGGTTTGTGGGGGAGGCCCTGGTGGGGCCGCTGGCCTTCGGGGCGGACTACTACCACCAGCATCAACTGAAGGTGCACGTGCGGGATGGCCAGGGGCGGGATGTGACCCGCTCGGCGTACCCGACGGAGATCCGCAATCCGGATGGAACCCCCGGCGTGGCCGCGCCTGGCCAGAACCCTCCCAATATCAAGAGCTTGGGACGGATGAACGAACTGGGGACCTTGTTTTCCACCATCGCGGGGATGATGAATCTGATTGTGATCATTGATGCGGCGGTGCATCGGAAGAAGCAGTGACGCAGTGACGCAGTGACGGAGTGACGCAGTGACGCAGAGTTTGGGAATGTGGCGGCCGTTTTTGGATCCTCTGAACTTCCACTCGTATTGGTGGGCGTTTCTGGTTCCGCTGGCGCTGTTCATTTCCATCGCGTACCGGGCGGTGCGGATGCCGGACCTGAAGGGGTATGTGCGGTCGGTCGTGGTGATGACGGTTCAGATCATCCTGGCAATGATCGGGCTGGGGGCCGCGGCGTTTGTGTTTGTGGTGTATCTGCTGCCGGTGTTGGCGCCGATGAGGCCCTAGGCCGCAACTGGAAAGCCGAGAATTAACGAACGCGACCCCGGCGGTGGTGCCGGGGCCGCGCTCTGGTCACGATTTGATCAATCGTCCGGCGGCTTGCGCCGCTCGGCGCTGATTACGTGCATCCCGCCGCGTACGCGTTCAGGAAGCACTGGAAGTCGTTGGCGGTGAGCAACGGGTTGGAGGTGCTGTGGTCGCAGTTGGCGTAGGCGTCGGCCGCGGCGAACTTGTTGAGGAAGCACTGGAAGTCGTTGGCGGTGAGGAGGGGCGCGGAGGTGGAGGCGTCGCAGTTGGCGTAGCAGGAGCTCGGGCCGCAGGCCTGGATGGTGAGGGTGTAGTTGCCGTGGGCGCTGGAGTTGCCGCCGATGCGGATGTAGACCTCTTGGCCGGAGGTGAGGAGTGTGGTGGCCGAGGAGGTTTCGAAGAACTGGCCGGCGTTGTCGTTGCAGGCGATGGAGGCGCCGGGGCCGGAGATGGATGAAGCGTGGATGGAGAGCACCGTGTCGAAGTTGGAGCCGAACGTGTTGAAGGTGACGTTGCCGGTGCAGGGGGCGATGAAGCGGAACCAGACGTCGGGGCTGGTGTTGGAGTTGCCGCAGGAGGCCGAGCCGTCATCGGTGGCGAACTCGGTGCAGCCGGAGTAGGAACCGGCGGAGACGGCTTGGGCGAAGGCCTTGGCGTTGGCCCCGAACGCGCCGGTCATGTCGAAGACATTGACGTATCCCGCGGCGTTGACGCCGTTTACCTCGCCCAGGATCGAGGATACGGCCACCTGGTTACCGGAGACCGCGACGGCTGCGCCGAATCCCTGGCCGAGAGTCTCGGGATCGTGGAGGCGCCATTCTTCAACCCAGCCGCCGAGGTTAGTCTTGCGGTAGATGTAGGTCTTGCCGGTGCCATATTCGGAGATGGCGATGCGGTTGCCATCAAGGGCGACTCGCCCGCCGAAGTGGGCGCCGGGAGTAGGTGAAGGGGGAACGATCTTGCCGGTCTGCACCCAGATGCCGAACTGGCCGGGCTCGAAGATGTAGACGGCGCCCGAGTCCACGGTGATGCCGTCGTCATAGTCGGGCGCGCCGGCGATGATGATGTTGTCACCCAGGGCCGCGGAACGGCCGAGGGCAGCGCCATCCTGCGGGTCGGTCGCGGCCATGAGCTGGTCTTGTTGGAAGATGTTGACGGTGGGAATCGCGACGGCGATCGCCCCGGCCCCAGGGTGACCGCTGATGGACCGCCCGGGAACACCCATCATGAAGCGATCGCCGCGGACACCGACCGAAGCGCCGGCGTTGTCCAGTGGCGCGCTGGGGTTGATGTAGAAGGTTCCCGAGCGAGTCCAGGTGTTGCCCAGGCGCGTGCCTATGTCGGCCCAGCCGATGGAGGCATCGCCGGTCGAGCGGTTGGGGATGCCCCAGATGGCGTGGTCCCCATCGATCGCAACCGAGTTGCCGGCGTAGGAACTGGCCTGTGGCGAGGGCTGGCCGAGGGATGTCCGCATGATCCACTGAGAGCCGGAGCGTTCAAAGAACGCAACCGAGCCCGAGGCGCTGTCGCGCATGGGGGAGCCGGCGATGATCCAGTCGCCAGAGATATCCACCGCGCGCCCGAACCAGTCCCCGGCTTGCCCGTTGGTGTGCGACAGCGTGGCCTGGGCGGTCCAGCCGAGAATGTTGTAGAACACGCGCAGGGAGCCCTGCTCCGCATTGGCGCCCACATCGGCGTACGGGTTGCCGACAACCAGCACACCGTTCTTCATCGCCATGGATGAGCCGAACCAGTCATCCGGCCCGGGGATCGCGGGCGTGAGCTTGGCGGTGTCGCACTGGGCGTAGGCGGTGCCCGCCAGCGCCATGAGCGCGAGGGTGGAGAGAGCGGATACTCGATTCATCATGTTCGTGTCCTTGATAGAGGTCGCGGGACTGCGGGGGCAACGCCCCTTCCACGGCAGTGCGGAATCCGCGTCCGGAGTGGCTAAAGAAAGTGTGTTAGGATGGTGTGGGGAAAGCCGTATGACACGCCCGACTCCCAACCCGACACCCAGCCCCGAGATGGTGACGCAGCTTTTGCTCGCCGCGGGTGGTGGTGATTCCAAGGCCGCGGCCGAGTTGTTGCCGCTGGTGTATGGAGAGCTGCGAAAGCTGGCGCGGGCGCGGATGGCCGCGGAACCCGGAGGCGGCGCGGGGCAGACGCTTCAGCCCACAGCGCTGGTGCACGAGGCATACATGAAGCTGGTGGGGGATACGGATGTGCGCTGGAACAGCCGGGCCCACTTCTTCGGGGCCGCGGCGTTGGCGATGCGGCGGATTCTGGTGGATCGAGCGCGCGAGCGCAAGAGTCTGAAGCGCGGCGGAGGCCGCATCGTTCAGATGGACCCGCAGGAGATTGTGGAGTCGGTCGAGCCGGGGGAAGAAGAGGTGTTGGCTCTGGATGGAGCGCTTGAGAAGCTCGAGAAGCTGGGAAAACGCGCCGCGGATGTCGTTATGCTGCGGTGCTTTGCGGGGCTGGGGATTGAAGAGACGGCGCTAGCGATGGATGTGTCACCCGCGACCGTGAAGAACGAGTGGAAGTTCGCCCGGGCGTGGCTGAGGCGTGAGATCGCCGCGCAAGCGGGAGAGACCAGCGCGGGCGACCTGGGGCTGGACACGTGACCCCGGAGCGCATGGCGGCGATTCAGCAGGCGTTTCTGGAGGTGTCCGAAGCGGCTCCTCGGGATCGCGACATGGTGCTTAAGCGTGTCTGTGGCGGCGATGCGGCGCTGCGGGCCGAAGTGTTGTCGCTGCTCACGCATGATGGGGGGCATCCGGACCAGGTTCTGTCGCGTCCGCTGGTTCCGGCGGTGAGTCTCGCGCAGCCGGGCGCGGTGTCGGTGGCCGCCGTGGGGCCGGGGTCGTTGATCGGGGCGTACCGGATCATCCGGCCGTTGGGGGCTGGCGGGATGGGCGCGGTGTATCTGGCCCAGCAGCAGAGCCCGCAGCGAACGGTGGCGCTGAAGGTGATTCGTCCGGGGCTGGTCTCACCGGCGATGCTGCGGCGGATGGAGCTGGAGGCGGAGTTGCTGGGGCGGCTGCATCACCCGGGGATCGCCCACATCTATGAGGCGGGGAGGTCCAGCGACCCACTGGGCCCCAGCCCGTTCTTCGCGATGGAGTTTGTGGATGGGCCGACGCTCACGGAATACGCCGAGACGCGGACGCTGGATACGCGCGACCGGCTGACGTTGATCCTGAAGGTGTGCGAGGCTGTTGAGCACGCGCACCAGAAGGGGATCATCCACCGCGACCTCAAGCCCAGCAACATTCTGGTGGATTCATCGGGCCAGCCCAAGGTGTTGGACTTTGGCGTGGCTCGGGCGCAAGGAGCTCAGTCGCTCCACACCGGCACGGGGCAGCTGATCGGCACGCTTCCCTATATGAGCCCCGAGCAGGTTTCGGGCGACCCCGAAGAAGTGGACACGCGGTCGGATGTGTACGCCCTGGGCGTCATCACGTATCAGCTCCTGTCCGGGCGGTTGCCCCACCAGATTGACAGCACATCGATCCCCGAGGCCGCGAGAATCATCCGCGAGCAGGAGCCACCACTGCTGGGCACGCTGAACCGTGGCCTGCGCGGCGATGTCGAGACCATCGCCGCCCGCGCGATGGATAAGGACCGTCAGCGCCGGTACCAGTCCGCCCAGGCACTGGCGTCGGAGATCCGCCGATTCTTGGCGGGGGAGCCCATCGAGGCCAAGCGTGATTCGGCAATCTACGTGCTCCGCAAGCAACTCAAGCGGTATCGCACGCTGGTCGCGGGTGTGTGCCTGCTCATCATCGGCTTGAGCGTGTTCAGCGTGTATGCCTGGGTTGAGGCCCGCCGCCGCGGCACACTGGTTGATGAAGCTGAGGCGGCACGCGACAAGGCCAGAAGCGCCGAGACGGTGGCCGAGGCCGCGCGTGCCAAGGCCGAGCAGCAGAGCGAGGCCCTCAAGCGATCCGACTATCACAACCGCATCGGCTTTGCGCAGGCGGCCTTCGCCGGGGGCGATGTGGACCGCATGCGCCGCTTGCTGGAAGGTTGCCCGCAGGCGCTGCGCGGCTGGGAATGGGACTACCTCTCTCGCATCAGCGACACCAGCGTGCGCACGCTCGAGGTTCCCAAGAAAGGG
>Ga0154020_10009364_pt1 | contig 11285 bp, 9 predicted proteins | sample Klosneuvirus_201_FD_109709 | JGI IMG/M metagenome (GOLD analysis project Ga0154020, IMG submission 109709) | Active sludge microbial communities from wastewater, Klosterneuburg, Austria - Klosneuvirus_20160825_MG | ecosystem: Engineered > WWTP > Aerobic digester > Activated sludge | place...
CCCATGCACCCGAGCGCGCCGAGCGTGGTGCCGTGGTAGCCCTTCTCGGCGTAGGCGATGCTGGGCCGCCTGGTCGCGAGGATCGCCGTCTTCAGCGCCGCCTCGACGGCCTCCGTGCCGCTGTTCGAGAAGAAGCATGTCTCGAAGGCCGACCCGAGCGTCTCGACGAGGCGGAGTGCGAGCGCGCCCGCGAAAGGGTTGAGACTCTCGATGTAGAGGTTCGGGACGTTCTGCGAGAGGTGCTCGCGCATCGTGGCCACGAGCGCCTCGGGGTTGTGTCCCAGGTTCAAGCTACCGAAGCCGGCCACCCAGTCGTCGAAGACGCGTCCGTCGTCGCTGACGAGGGAGGTCCCCTCCGCCCCGACGAAGCGGACGTCGCGGCCGGAGACGCGGAGGAACCGCCCGAGCGACGGGTTCACGTGGCGTGCGAAGCCCTCGAAGCCGGCCGCGGTCACAGGCCGCCGTCCATGGCGATCGTCTCGCCCGACATGTAGGTGTTGAGGTCGGAGACGAGGAATGCGGCGAAGCGCGCGACCTCGTCCAGCGTGCCGACCCTTCCCAGGGCGCAGTGCTTCACGTAGTCGGCCAGGCGGTAGTCCGGCAGATTGCGCCCCACGCCGTCCTCGAGGAGGCCGGGCGCGAGGCAGTTGACGCGGATCCCGTACCGCGCCACCTCCTTCGCCAGCGCCTCGGTGAGGCCCTTCACCGCCGCCTTGCTCGCCGTGTAGTGGATCGGCGCCTCGAGCATCCGGACGCCGACGAGAGAGCCGATGTTCAGGATGACGCCGGCCTTCTTGCGGATCATCCGGCGGAGCACGGCCTTCGACGTGAGGAACGTCCCCTTCACGTTGACGTCCATCACCCGGTCGAAGTCTTCCTCCTCCATCAGCGCGAGTGGCAGGTTCTGGCTGAGGCCCGCGTTGTTGACGAGGATGTCGAGGCCGCCCCACGCCTGATCGAGCTCACGAAGGAACGCCTCGGTGGCGGGGATGTCGAGGACGGAGGCCTTGCGGCAGAGCGCGCCCGGTCCTGCCTCGGCGAGAGCGGCGGCGGCGCCCTCCTCGTCGCGCGTGTAGGTGAACGCGACGCGGGCCCCCTCCGCCGCGAAGACCCGCGCCAGGGCGCGTCCCAGCCCGCGCGAGCCCCCCGTCACGAGCGCCCGCTTGCCCGGGAGGAGCGTCAAGCCGGGATCACCGGCAGCGCTTTTCCGATCTCGCCCATGAAGCGCGGGTCCTTGTGGCGGTAGAACATGTTGTAGGCGCAGCCGGGCATCAGCCGGCCGTCCGGCAGCGCGTAGTGCGTGCAGCACTTCCTGATCCGGTCCACCTCGAACGTGTGCTCGTCCATGAACGCGTGGATGAAGATCGTCTTCACGAGCCCCTCGCCGATCTTCAGCCGCTCTTCCAGCTCGAGGGCGCGCTCCTCGGGGTACATCAGGCGGATGGCGCGCTTCAGCGTGGCGAGGATCTTGTCGTTCTGCGGCAGCGCGCCGGCGCTCGTCCAGAGCTCGTCGATCGTGGAGCGGATCGCCATCTCGAACCCCATGTCGGGGCGGATGGTCCCGCGGTTCGAGATGAGCTCGAGGTACTTCTCGAGGTCGAGAAACCGCGGGAACGGGATCATCTCGTCCTCGGTCTTCAGGAGATAGGTCAGGCCGAAGCAACCGGGGTGCGAGCAGGGGAGCGGAAGGAAGTCGCTTTTCCGGAGGAGCCCGCCCGTCTGCTCCTCGCAGCCCCTCACGATGTCCGGGATGGTGATGACGTCGAGCGGGTCGTGCGGCCCGAAGTGAGCGCCGCCGTAGCCCGTGTACGAGGCCGGCTGGAACATGAGCGACAGGATGAAGTCGCGCTCGTAGAGGAGCCGGACGCAGTCGCCCACCTGGTCGTCGTTGACGCCCTTCGCCACCGTCGCCACGATCGTCGTCCGGACGCCGGCCTTCTCCAGGTTCTCGAGCGCACGCTGCTTCACCTTGGCGTGGTCGCCAGCGCCCCGGAGCGTCCGGAGCTCCGGGTTCCGGAGCGCGTCGAGCTGCAGGTTCACGTAGACGTTCCGGTCCGCGAGCTCTTTGCAGAAGTCGAGGTCCGCCGCGATCCGGAGTCCGTTCGTCGAGATCGAGGTGCGCGAGATCTCCGGGCGCTTCGCGAGGTCGAGGAAGCGGAGGATGTCGGGGTGGATCGTCGGCTCGCCGCCCGAGAGGTTGATCGTGTCGAGCGCGCCTTCCTTCTCCACGAGCCCGTCCACCGTCGCGACGAACTCGGCCTCGGTCATCGAGTAGTTGTGGCGGTTCTGGACGATGCAGATGGGGCACTCGAGGTTGCAGTGGTTCGTGATCTCGATGATCGGGAGGCAGCTGTGCTGCTCGTGGTCCGGACAGAGGCCGCAGTCGTCGGGGCAGCCCTTCGAGACAGCCGTGGACGTCTTCAGAGGGACCGAGCCCTCCTTGATGTAGGTGAGGGATTTCAGGAACCAGTCGGCGTCGCCCGAGATCAGCGCCTCGGACGGGCCGTCCTTCGCGCACTGCTTCTTCAGGTAGACCTTGCCTCCGCGGAGGACGCGGACGCCGTCGACGAGCCGGCGGCACGCGGGGCACATCCCTTTCGAGAAGGAGTGGAAGACCTCGCGCTTCCCGGCATCCGGCGTGGCGACGAAGACCGGCTCGACGACGGGGAGCCGCATCAGTGCTGGCCCCCTTTCATCCGGCTGAGCATGGCGGGCGCCGCGAAGCGTGCGTCCTTCTCGCGGTAGAGGACGTTGTACGAGCAGGTGGGGATGTTGGTGCCGTCGACCTCGGGGACGCCGACGCAGCACTTCATCACGCGCGCCACGTCGAAGCTCTCCTCGTCCATGTGGGAGTGGATGTAGATCGCCTTCGTCGACCGCTCCGCGATCTTCTGCCGCTCCTTCATCGGGAGGGGCGCGCGATCCGTCGGGAAGAGCTCGTCCAGCATCCGGCGCAGCGTCTTCAGCACGGCGTCGCTCCCGGGGACGCGGTCGGGGTCGGCCCAGAGGTCGTCGATGATCTCGCGGAAGACCTCCTCCAGCCTCTCGCGCGGCTCGATGTAGAGGGAGTCCTGGAGCAGCTCGTAGAGCGTTGCGCGCGACGTGAGCCGCGAGAAGGGGACGTATCCGCCGCCATCCAGACAGAGGAGGTAGCAGATGGAGTAGCAGTGGGGGTGCGCGAGGGGCGACGGGACGAAGTCCTTCCACATGATCCGTCCGTCCGTGGCCGCCTCGAGGCGGCGATGGAGGTCCGGGATCGTGATGCGCGCCGTTCTCCCGAAGGTGACGCCCCCCTGGCCCGTGAACGTCAGCGTGTGGAGCTCCAGCGAGCGGAGGTGCGGCCGCGAGAGGACGAGGTCGAGGAGCGCCCCCACCTCGCCGTCGTTGTGCCCCATCGCCACGGCCGGGAGGATCGTCGTGGCGACGTCGTGCTTCTCGAGGAGGTCGAGGACCTTCAGCTTCGTCGCCACCGTGTTCGCGCCGAGGAGCGCGCGATCGGTGTCGGGGTCGAACGTGTCGAGCGACAGGACGATCCGCGCGTCGAGCGCCGCGAGCTTCCGCACGTACGCCTCGTCGAGGAGCTTCAGCCCGTTCGTCGAGATGGTGAGTCGCTTCACGCCGGCGTCGCGGCACATCTCGAGGAACTCGGGGAGCTCCGGGTGGAGCGTCGGCTCGCCCCCCGTGAAGTTGATGATGTCGAGCTCGTCGTGGTCCGCCGCGAGGTGGTCGAGGATCCGCCGGAGGTCGTCCTTCGTCGTCCGGTGCGCGCCCTCGTTCTTGTTGATCGTGTAACAGATGGGGCAGTCGAGGTTGCAGCTCGACGTGATGGGGACGACGGGGAGGTAGACCCTCTGCTGGTGCGACGAGCAGGGGCCGCAGTCGAACGGGCAGCCGGCCTCGGAGACGGGCTTCAGCGCCCGCTTCGGCGGCGTGTTCGGGGCGAGGAAGGTGAGGGCGTCGAGGTACCACTCGACGGACGACGAGACGAGGCACTCCTGCTTGCCGTGCGCCGGGCAGTGCTTGTCGAAGTAGACCGCGTCATCGCGAAAGACGATCTTCGCGTCCACCGACGACTTGCACGTCCCGCAGAGGCTCTTCGTCGAAGAGTAGTAGACGTGATCCGTCGCCGGGCGAACGGGGAGCGCGAGCTGCGGCATGAACCCACCTCGATGAAAGACGTCATTCTTCGACTTGCCGCGGCGAGGTCAAGCGGAAACGGGCGTCAGCCGGAGATTCCTCGCGAGCTCGGCGTCGCCGCGGATCCGCCAGATCTTCTGATCGACGATGTAGTGGTTCAGCGCGATGCCCCACCAGACGGCCAGGGCGAGCTGCGATGCGGCGAACGGCCCCACGTGTCCCGTGAGGCCGAGGGACGGGCCGGGGAACACCCCCGTCGACGCCGCGACGGCGAGGTAGACGGTGAGCGAGAACGCCGCGCAGGTCGCGAGGTAGCGGCCGACGGAGCCGTTCACCACCCGCGCAGGTCCGAAGTCGGCCGCCTTCGCCGCGTAACGATTCCGGTTGTGGAACCAGACGAGGCCGATGTACTCCACGTTGTGGGTGATCCCGAGGAGGATGGAGAGGAGCAGGAAGTCCTCGTCCGGTCCGCGCGACGCCGTGTAGACCGGCTCCAGCCGCGCGACGAGGAGGTAGGCGATGCCGTACCGGAGCAGCGTGGCCAGGAAATAGGCCGCCTTCGGTCCGGCGGGTCGCGAGAGGGCACGGACCGAGAAGGCGAGGAGCGCGATGACGTAGAGAAGCGCGAGGACCACAGCCCCGGCGCGCTCCGCGGGCGAGGCCGAAGAGGGAAGCCCGAGGATCGCGCGCGCCTTCGGATGGGACACCAGGAGATACCCGTAGGGCGCCCAGCAGCCGACGTAGAGGCTCAGGCGGTCGAAGCGGACGGGGGAGCGATCGCCGCTCCGCGCGCGGTAGAGCGCCACGAAGCCGTAGTGCTGCCGCACCAGGTGGTAGGAGCTGTAGAACGTGGCGACGGCGAGGAAGAGGAGGAACGGGCTGGCGGAGCCCGTGACGAGGTTCAGCGCCAGACAGGCGGGGCCCACCGCGAAGGCGAGGAGGCTGGCCCCGAGGACGGCCGGCCGGCGACGCCACTCCTCGCGGTCGGCATAGGTCCGGGTGAAGGCGGCGGCCATGTGGGGACCGTCGAAGCCGAGGATCCAGATCCACCAGAGCGCGACGATCGAGACGCCGGCGCCGAGATGGAGCGCCAGGACGAGGAGCGAGAGCGCGGCCCCGCCGAAGAACCAGGCGAGGTCGTAGGTGCGGCTGACGATCCACGGCGACGGGAGAGCGGCGTCGCTCACGTCCCTAACGCTACACCATGGAAGAGCGCTCTCTTCCTTCCCGCTCCCGCTCCCGCACCGCTCCCGATCCCGAACTCGGGTCTCCCCAGGTCCATTCCACCGTCAGCCGAGTGCGGGGGATCGAGGGGCGGATTGAGAACCGGGGCGGGATCGGGATCGGGAGCCGGATCGGGAGCGGGTGCGGGAGCGGGAGGAGAGGACGCGCAATGCGAAGATGAGCGCCGTGGACGACGCACACCGGACAGGCTCGGCACCCGCACTCGTCTACCGGCGCGATGGCGCCCGGGCGGGTTTCGAACGCGACGCGCTGGTCGTCGAGGAGCCCCTCGAGATCCGCCTCCGTGAGGGGTCCTCCGGGAGAGATGTGCCACTGGTCGTCACGATGCGGACGCCCGGGCAGGACGAAGACCTCGCGGTGGGGCTCCTCTTCGGCGAAGGGCTCGTCTCGTCGATCGACGAGGTGCTGGACATCCGGCGGCGGGACGACCCGCGCATCTCTCCCGAGCTCTCCCGAAACGCCGTCGTCCTGACGCTCTCGCCCCTTCCGGGCGGGGCGCGACGCCGGCCCGAGCGAGCCACCGTGATGGGCTCGGCCTGCGGCGTTTGCGGGAGAACCACGATCGAGGACGTCTTGAAGCTCCTCGAAGCCGGCCGCACGCGAGCAACCGTGAACTTGCCCGGGCCGACCGTTTCGATGACCACCCTCACGTCGCTCCCGGAGGCCCTGAGGCGCGAGCAGAACGTTTTCGCCTCCACGGGCGGTATCCACGCCGCGGGGCTCTTCGAGGATGACGGGACGCTCGTCCTCGTCCGCGAGGACGTGGGGCGGCACAACGCGACGGACAAGGCCCTGGGCGCGCTCCTCCGCGCGCGGCGCGCCACGCCGCCGATCCTGCTCGTCTCCGGCCGCCTCGGTTTCGAGATCGTGCAGAAGGCCGCGCTCGCGGCGATGAAGATCGTCGCCGCCGTCTCCGCCCCCACCAGCCTGGCCGTGGAGCTCGCCGAGGAGGCGGGAATCACGCTCGTGGGATTCCTGCGAGGCGAGCGCTTCAACATCTACACGCACCCCGGCCGGATCCGCTAGCGCCAGCGATCGCATCCTCCCGCACCCGCACCCCTCCCGATTCCCGGCGTCCACGCTGTGCAGGCCTTGATGCCGCCTGTCAGCCCGGCCGCTCGTCCCTCTCCGGCTCCGCTCGCGATCGCCGCGCTCCGCCCGGCCCAGCGTCCTCGCCGTTCATCCCACGCGCCCTCATCTTGTCCCGTGGAGGCGGAGCATGACGACGGGAATGACGGCGATGATGGTCGGCGGTCGAACGGAGCGGACGACCTGGGCCGTGGGCGGGCTCGGAATCGCGGCGGGCCTTTCGCTCGTGAAGCTGGCGATCCACCTGGCCACGACGGGGACGTTCGGCTACGAGTACTTCATCGACGAGCTCTACTTCCTCGACTGCGCCAAGCACCTCGACTGGGGCTACGTCGACCTCCCGCCCCTCTTTCCGGCGTTGACAGCTGCCTGGATCGGGGTCTTCGGCGAGTCGCTCCTCGCGATCCGGATCGTCCCTGCGCTGGCAGGCGCCGCTCTCGTCCTCCTGACGGGCCTCCTGGTGCGCGAGCTCGGCGGGGGCCGTCTGGCGCAGGCTCTGGCGGCGCTCGGCGTCGTCTTCGCCCCCATCTACCTCGTGATGAGCAGCCTCCACACGATGAACGCTCTCGAGCCCCTCTTCTGGATGGGGGCGGCGCTCGTCCTCGTGAAGCTGATCAAGGGAGCGGACCCGCGCCTCTGGCTCGTCTTCGGCCTCCTCTCGGGGCTCGGCCTCCTCAACAAGCACTCGATGGCGCTCTTCGGCGCGAGTGTCGTCGTGGGACTGGTCCTGACGCGCGAGCGGCGCGTCTTCCGCGAGCGCTGGATCTGGCTCGGCGCCGCCGTCGCGCTCCTCGTCTTCCTCCCGAACCTCGTCTGGCTCGTCCAGCACCGCTTCCCGCATCTCGAGATGCTCGCGAACATCGAGCGGAACGGCCGGAACGTGGCGCTCTCACCCCTCGCGTTCCTCGGCCAGCAGGTCCTGTTCCTCAACCCGATCGCGCTTCCGCTCTGGCTCGGCGGGCTCGGGTACCTGCTCTTCCACCGCGAGGGCCGGAGGTTCCGCGTGCTGGGCCTCGCCTACCTGGGCGTCCTCGGGCTGCTCCTGCTGCTCCACGGGCGCGTCTACTACCTCGCGCCCGCCTACGCGATGCTCTTCGCGGCGGGGGGCGTCGCCTTCGAGCGCTGGTTCGCGACGCGAACCCTCGTCCCGGCCGCGTATGCCTTCCTGATCGTCCTCTCCGGAGCGGTGCTCGCGCCGCTGATGCTGCCGTGCCTTCCGCCGGAGACCTTCATCCGCTACACCAGGCTAATCGGCCTCGAGCAGCCGCGGATCGAGACCCATCGCCTCGGTCCGCTGCCGCAGCTCCACGCGGACCGCTTCGGCTGGAAGGAGATGGCGGACGAGGTGGCGCGGGTCTACCGGTCGCTGCCCGCTGCCGAGCGTTCGAAGGTGGCGATCTTCGGCCAGAACTACGGCCAGGCGGGAGCGATCAACCACTACGGGCCGGCGCTCGGCCTCCCCCCGGCCCTCAGCGGCCACCTGACGCACTGGTACTGGGGCCCGCGGGACTACACCGGAGAGGTGATGATCGTCCTCGACGACTCGCGGGAGACGCTCGAGACGCTCTTCGAGAGCGTGGAGCTGGCGGGCCACGTGACGCACCGGTACTCGATGCCGTACGAGCGGTTCGACATCCACGTCTGCCGGCGGCCGAAGGCCGGCTCGCTCCGCGACCTCTGGCCGAGGGTCAAGGAGTGGGACTGAGGGCGCGGGGCCGCCAGATTCCGCGGCCGACCGGCTTGCCCGCCGCGAGAGCCTTCAGCTCGTAGTCGGTTCCCGTGAGCCAGTCCGACGGCGCGTCGCGCGTGAGGTGCGGCGAGCCGTCGAGCACCTCCTCGATCACCGCCCAGTAGCCGGCGTGATCGGAGGCGACGCGAAGCGGGGCGCCGGGCGACAGCGCGCGCGCGGCGGCCCGAGCGAAGTCCGGGCAGACGAGGCGCCGCTTGTGATGGCGCGCCTTCGGCCAGGGGTCCGGAAAGAAGACGTGGAGCGCCGCGAGGGAGCCTGGCGCGAGCCGACGCGCCACGAAGGCTCCGCCGTCGAGCGCTTCGACCCGGATGTTGGTGAGGCCGAGCCGGGCCGCCTTCGACATGACGATGCGGGCGTACTCGGCCTGGAGCTCGAGCCCGAGGAAGCTCCGTTCCGGGCGGCTGGCGGCCGCGTCCAGGAGGAAGCGTCCCTTCCCCGTGCCGATCTCGAGCTCGATCGGCGCGGCCCTGCCGAAGGCGCGTTCGAAATCGACCGGCGCGTCGCCCGGCTCGGCAGGATCCTCCTCCGGGAGGAAGATCTTCGGGGGATTCGGCGTGCCGCGGTTCCGCGGGCCGGCGGGTCGAAGCGGCTTCGGCGCGGGGGCGAGGCCCGCACGCCGGAGCGCCCGGCGGATGGAGGGGCGGCTCATGCCGCCCCGGTCGCGAAGGGCGTCACGACAGCTGCGCGATGACCGCCTTGGTGTACTGGAGCGTCGTCGCGGTGCCGCCCAGGTCGCGCGTCTTGGCGCTGCCGTCGAGGAACGCCGCGAAGAGCGCCTTCTCCACGCGGTCGGCCGTCGCGAGGTCGCCCAGGTGCCGCAGCATCATCGTGGCCGACAGGAGGAGCGCCGTCGGATTCGCGATCCCTTGCCCGGCGATGTCGGGAGCCGAGCCGTGCACCGACTCGAAGACGGCGCCCTTCACGCCGAGGTTCGCGCCCGGCGTGACGCCCAGGCCGCCCACCAGACCGGCGGCGAGGTCGCTGATGATGTCGCCGTAGAGGTTCTCGAGGAGCAAGGTGTCGAAGCGGGTGGGGTCCATCACGAGCTTCATGCAGCAGGCGTCGACGATGACATCGTCGGCCGCGATGTCCTGGTATTCCTCGGCCACCTTCCGGAAGCAGTCGAGGAAGAGGCCGTCCGACAGCTTCATGATGTTCGCCTTGTGGACGCAGGTCACCTTCTTCCGCCCGTGCGTCCGCGCGTACTCGAAGGCGAAGCGGGCGATCCGGGTGGACGCCTTCTCGGTGATCACCTTGATCGACTCCACGACGCCCGGCACGACGACGTGCTCGAGCCCCGAGTAGAGGTCTTCCGTGTTCTCCCGCACGACCACGAGGTCGACGTTGCCGAAGCGGCTCGTCACGCCCGGGAGGTTCTTCACGGGGCGGAGGTTCGCGTAGAGGTCGAGCGTCTGCCGGAGGCGGACGTTGACGCTCTTGAAGCCCTTGCCGATCGGCGTCGTGACGGGCCCCTTCAGGCAGACGCCGTTTCGCGCGATGGAGGTGAGGACCTCGGCCGGGAGCGGGTCGCCGAAGATCTTCATCGCCTCCTCGCCGGCGTCGTGGCGCTCCCACTGGATCTTCGCGCCGGCGCTCGTGAGGATCTCCATGACGGAGGCGCCGATCTCGGGGCCGATTCCGTCGCCAGGAAGGAACGTGACTTTTCGGGTGTTGGGCATCAGGAGGCCTTTCGTTTCACGGTTTTTCGGGTGATGCGGACGCGCTCGATGACCCGGGGCGAGGCGCGTTCGACCAGGAAGTCGAGCCCCGCCACGCTGGTCCTGGCGCCGGCCCGCGGAATGCGGCCGAACTTCTGGAGGAGAAATCCACCGACGGACTCTACATCTCCCTCGTCCAGCGAGAGCCCCAGCTCGCGCTCGAGGGAGACGAGAGGATACGTCCCTTCCACGATCAGGGACGTGCCGTCGCTCACGGGCCTCTTCGTCGGCTCGTCGTGCTCGTCGGCGATGTCGCCCACGATCTGCTCGATGAGGTCCTCGAGCGTGACGAGGCCGGAGATGGAGCCCTGCTCGTCGACGACGACGACCATGTGCATCCGGCGCCGCCGCATCTCCCGGAACAGGTCGCCGGCCTTCTTCAGCTCGGGGACGAAGACGGCCGGGCGCAGGTAGCGGGACAGCTCGAAGCTCTTCTCGTCCTCGTCGGAGACGTCGAAGAGGTCCTTGGCGTGGAGGACTCCGACCACCTCGTCCTGGGTGCCCCGAAAGACGGGGTAGCGGCTGAAGCGATGCTCCTTGAGGATCGACTCCACCTGGTCGAAGGAGGCGTCGGCCGGGAGGAAGACGATCTTGGCGCGCGAGACCATCACCTCCTTCGCCGGCGTGTCGCCGAAGTCGAGGACGGCGTTGAGAAGCTCCTTCTCCTCTTTCTCGAGGGCCCCCTGGTGGTGCGACAGCGAGATGAGGTTCTTCACGTCGGCCTCGGAGACTTCCTGGGTCGAGTCGCCCGCGGTGCCGAACGGCCGCAGGATGAGCCTCGCCAGGAAGGCGAGGAGGCCCGTCATGGGACGGAGGAGCGTGACGCAGAGCTCGACAGGACGGGAGACCAGGAGCGCGACGGACTCGGGCCGGCGGGCGGCGAGCGTTTTCGGGGTGACCTCGCAGAAGACGAGGAGCAGGAGCGTGGTGACGATCGTGGCGACCAGCACGCCCAGTCTCTCGCCCCAGAGGCCGATCGCCAGCGCGGTGCCGATGGAGCCCGACAGGATGTTGACGACCGTGTTCCCGACGAGGAGCGTGCCGATGGTGGTGGGGAGCTCCGCCCGGAGCCGTTCGAGCCGCGCGGCGCCCGGATGGCCCTCCTGCTTCAGCCTGTACACCGCCGAATCCGAGAGGGACGGGATCGCCGTTTCGGAGCCCGAGAAGAACGCGGACGCGAGCCCGCACAGGAGGTAGACGAGAAGGAGACCCCATTCGTTCATCCGGTCACCGCCCAGCCCTCGCCGTCCGCGCGGACCGGGATCGGCGTGAGGGCCTCGCCCCGGCAGGGACCCGCGATGCAGAAGCCTGTCTCGGGCAGGAAGAGCGCCCCGTGGTTGTGGCAG
>Ga0154020_10009365_pt1 | contig 11284 bp, 7 predicted proteins | sample Klosneuvirus_201_FD_109709 | JGI IMG/M metagenome (GOLD analysis project Ga0154020, IMG submission 109709) | Active sludge microbial communities from wastewater, Klosterneuburg, Austria - Klosneuvirus_20160825_MG | ecosystem: Engineered > WWTP > Aerobic digester > Activated sludge | place...
GAAGGTAAGAATAAGCAGATAAATGCTTTTAGAAAAGAATTAAATGATTATATTGCTGAGAAGAAAGTAGCAGGAGAACTTACATTAAAACAAGCTAAGGAATTAGTAGATGTTAATAATGCTTTAGCTAAATCTAAGAGAGCTAATTTAAATTCATTTCTAATAGGAGCAGGAACAGGGGTTGGAACAGTAATACTACTTACTGGCTCAGGAGTAGGATTAGGTGTAGCAATATCAAAATAATCGTTATGGATCAAAATTGTAAAGAAGTTTATAGAACTAAGTTATCATGTCAACTCACTAAATTAGCGGAAACATACGATAATAAGATGAGAGTTGGAGACAGTTGTGTAGAGCAGTTGTGGGAAAACATAGTAATAATAGATAATTATCTAGATGTACTATGTTTAATAGATTTGAATAATGATAATGAATGTTTATCTAAAGATGATGTTGTTAAAATTATTAATTTTATTAATTCTAAATTAAAAAATTGCAACTGTTGTTAAAATAAAGTTACTTTTATTTGGTAATTTAAATTATTTGTTGTATATTTACACTATGGATAAAAATATAAAATTAAGTAAAGAGGTTCATTTCGATGAAGCTTTAGAAATGTTCGTAAATGAAAACAGAGCTACAGAAATTGCAAAGTTATTATGCGAACGTCATAATATTAATTATGATGATGGAGAAAGACGAAAAGTATCAGCTTGGTTGAATCCAGCGTTACATTCTACACCTAATGAAAATAATCCTCCAAAAATCCTAATATACGATTTAGAAACAACATTACTATTAGGAGAAGTTTGGAGAAGTGGAAAACAATATATACATGGTAATTCTATTCAAGGACATACTAAAATTATAACAGTTGCTTACAAATGGTTAGGTGATAGTGACGTAAAGTATATAACTTGGGACAATTCTAAAAAATGTGATAAGAATTTAGTAAAAACTTTTTTAAAAATATTTAATACAGCGGATGCTGTAGTTGGTGTAAATAATAAACAATTTGATGATAAATTAATCTTTACTAGAGCTGCTCATTATAGAATGTTTGCAGATACATTAGTTAAAAGTATAGATGTTCAGAAACAAGCTAAAAGTCTTTTTAGACTTGATAGTTATAGTATGAAATATATGGCTGAATATTTTGGATTAACATTTAAACTTTCACATTCTGGAATTCAAATGTGGAGAGATATTCAATGGGGGACTAAGAAAGAATCTGAAAGAGCATTGAAAGAAATGGTTGATTATAATATAGGTGATATAGTAACAACAGAAGAATTATTTTTTTTAATACAACTATATGCTAAACATCAAATTCACTTTGGAGTCATGTTAGGAAATGCTAAGTGGAGTTGTCCAGATACAGGTTCTAGTAAGGTTAGATTATTTAAAACAACGTGGACAGCAGCAGGAACTGTTAAAAGGGTTATGAAGTCGAAAAAAACCAATAGATTATATACAATTTCAAACACTGCTTATTTACAGTATTTGAGAGAAACAATTAAATAAATTAAATCAAATGACTTTTAAAGTCTAAAGAATAATCCATAAGAGGGAGAGCTAGAAATAGTTTCTCCCTTTTGTGCTATTAAAAACCCATATTATGAAATTAAGCGAACATATCTATCACATTAAGGAAATACTATCCAAAGGTCTACCATCAGATGACTTTAGATTGAGTAACAGACATTGTTATTTTATTATAAAATATATAAGAGCAGAGTTAATTAAACAGAAACTAGATACTGGAAGAAAAGTATCCCCATTCAACTATCAAAGTATTCCTTGTTATAAGTTAGAATACAAACCTATTACAGACTGTACTTGTTATACTACTGACTGTAAAGCGTTACAAGGTGTATGTAATTTACCAAATATTATAACCGATTCAAGCGCTACATCTGGATTAGCTATTGAAGGGGTTTGGAATATAGGATTGAATCAGAAATATAATTATACTTCAATAGATAAGCTTAGAAATTATAAATATACAAGAACTAAGAAAGATAGTAAAACTTATTTTATACATCCTAATAGTACTGGACAAACATTATTTGTACAAGATGTACCACAATTAGAGGTTGTATTTATAAAAGCTATTTTCGAAGATCCTATGGCAATATCTGAACTAGACTGTGGTGCATGTTCAAAAGAAGATGGAAGCTCTTGTTATGACCCTTTAAATGATGATTTTCCTATGGACGCTAGTATGGTTAGAGTAATGTATAAAATGGCCTATGAAGAGTTATTAGGTATAATGATGAAGATGCCTAATGATGGTTCTAATAATGCACAAGATATAAATTTAAATGGTAAGTAAAAAAAGAAAAACTATAGTTGATTATTATATTAACTACAAATGGCGACATGAGCCTAAAAGTATACATTGTAAGAGTAAAAAAGAATTTACAAATGTTATGACTAGATTTATGGAATTACTTTCAGAACATATAATGGAAGGTAATACTTATAAACTACCACATAAGATGGGTAGTATTCGTATCAGAAAGTTTAAACCTACTAAACGTAAATCTATCAATTGGCAATTAAGTAAAAAGTTTGGGAAACATATATATCATACCAATAAACATTCCAACGGGTTAACAGGAGAATGGTATTGGGATAAAAAGGGTGCTCGATTAAAAAATCAATCTTTATATGTCCTAGAAGCTACCAGAGGAAATAACAGAGCACTTGCTGAAAAAATTATTAATAACAACACAATAAAATTATATTATGACTAATTGGATAAGTATAAGATCAGTATTAGATAAAATTTCTCAAATATTGCCAGAATATAATGAGATGGATGCAATCGAGAATTGCGCAGAGGCTATGGAAATGATAGGGGTACAAGCTCAATATCAACTAGCTACAACACTATTAAAAGTGGATAAATATACAGCTAAGTTACCTACAGGGTTAGTACAAATTAATCAACTTGCGTATAAGTTGAACGGTACTATTAATGATTCTGACATAAATGAGATTAATCTTTATATGGGATTAAATAACGAAACTTCTATGCAAAACTCTAATATGGTAAAGAATTATAAAATTGATATTTTAAATTCTAAATATTATAAGTTTCAATGGCAACCATTAAGGTTGGCTACAAATTCTTTTTCTGGAGCTTTGCATTCTGATAATTGTATAAATTTAACCGCTAAATGTAAAGAGGAGTATTCGGTACTTCCTAATGGTTGTTTGAAGACTTCTTTTAAAGAGGGTTATGTACTATTATCTTATTATACAGCTCCAATGGATGAACATGGGGATTTTCTTATACCTGACTCAGAATATTATAAACAAGCATTAAGAAGCTATTGTTTAATGAGATATTGGGAAATGATGTTTAATATGAGAGAAGAAGGAGCTAGAGATAGATTTATATTATATAAAACAGAATGGGGTAGAATGAAATCAAGAGCTTACTCTGATGTTAATGCTCCTGGTGTAGATACTTTAGAAAACGTAAAAGATATCATGACAACATTGATACCTAGAAATAAAAGGTACAATGGTTTTTTTGGTAATCTAAATAGTGCAGAAAATTTAAATTTTAATTAAGAAATATGAATCCTCATAAAATACATAGTTATCAACCTGCATCTGGATTGTTTTCAGATACTTCTAAAATAAATCAACCTCAAGGTACGTATACTTACGCTCTAAATGCAATAGCTGAAACTAATGATGGAGATTTGGGATTTATATCTAATGAGAGAGGTAATTTGGTAAAAGTAATTTTTCCAACAGGGTACTCTCAAGTAGGTCATATAAATTTGTTAGATGAAGAAACTGTTGTACTACTGGCCTCTGATGTCAAATCCATAATAGGTATTGTAGATAAAAATTACAACTTTACAATATTAATAGAATCTAGTTGTTTAAAATTTGATAAGTGTAAATATATAAAAGGTAAGTACAGACTTATAAATGGCTGTGAAAGAGTTATATATATAGTAGATGGGGTTAATACCGATAAAGCTATAAATATAGATAAATTAAGTAATTATTTACCTTTAGGGCAAGACTCCACATATGCTAATACTAATGACTCTTGGGATTGCAGTTTATTCAAGTTGACACCTGATTACGACACACCTTGTATAAATTTAAATGTAAAGTATACTGGTGGGAGTTTAGATTTAGGGGTATACCAAGTTGCAGTTGAATATTCTGATTTAGATGGAAATGTAAGTAATACTGTTGCAATAAGTAATATTATACCTATAACTAATTATTCAGCAGGTTATGATTATACTGAGGGAGGAGATCCTACAATTGTTGGGAAAGTTTCTTCCTCTATAGATATAGATATAACAAATTTAGATTTAGATTTTCCGTATGTGAATATTATAGTTATAAAAACAGTTTCAAATATTACATCTGCATTCAAAGTTGCACAATTAAATGTATCTAGTAATGTAAGATATACTTTTAGAGGATTTGATGATAATGCCACAGCTGTTACACTGTCGTCTCTAGCTATAGATAATATTGTGTACGATACTTCAAAGTCTATTGAAATATTTGATAACAGATTATTCAGAGCAAACCTTACTGAAAAAAGTATTAATTGGGCATCATTTCAAAGAGCTGCTAATGAAATTGAAACATACTATTTTACAAGTGCTAACTTACATGGAAATTTAGATGGTTTTGATGGTTATAAGAATCCATCAGCTACTTTTAAGAAGAAATCTTATTTAAGAGATGAAATTTATGCTTTAGGAATCGTATGGGTATTTAAAGATGGTATTAAAAGCCCAGTATTTCATATACCTGGTAGAGAAATGAACCGTTACCCTAATGGGACATTAATTCCTTATAATATAGACCCTATGTATGGGCACACTAGATTTCCTAAAACTGGACTAAATTTACAGTTCGATTCTATACTTGTAAATTCAAGTAATGTTCCAGCAGAAGATTTAACTTTTAATCCTGCAGCAACCAAGAGATGGGAGGTTTATAATACAGCTATTGCTGAAAATAGAATTTTCCCAACTTATGGACCATCTTTAACATTGGATGGTATTCCAGGTTATCATGAAAGTACCTTAGAATACCCTAATATACTTGATTGTAAAAATCAAAGAATATATCCTCCAGGAAAAATTAGACATCATAGAATGCCTGATACTACATTAGAATCTCATTTTGATACAACTAATGATGGAGAGTTTATAAAAGAATTAGGTTTAAAATTTAAGAATATTCAAGTTCCTATAGACTATATAGACAAGGTGCAAGGTTATTATATAGTTAGAGCTGAACGTACTGAATCCAATAGAACTGTATTAGACAAGGGTTTAATATATAATAATGTCGAACTGTACTATGATTATGATGATTCTGGTAATAAGGAAATTGAAACTAAGGAACTAACTATAACCAATGGGGTTACTGGAGAAGTAGATACTAACATTTACAATCACCCAAAGGGTTCTAGTAAATTTTTACATCAACCATTAGGTGCTAACAATCATATTAAAGAGATGTATCATTTACCAACAGCTGATATATTACCAAAAGAAGCATTTATAGAAAATGCAAATGATGTGTTTGGTCAAAATGCATTCTCTCATTCTAACTTTTCATTTTTAGGTGCGAAAGCAAAATTTGGTATAGGGACTATTGGGGCAGATTATTTGAAAATAGAAACTTGTCTCCGAGGGGAAATAGAAAATTTCGGAAGAGTAAAAGAAGGTGAAGATCCTGCTGCAGCAGCAGGATTGAAATTTAGAATGAGAAGTCATGAATTTGTAAATTACAATTTTAACTTAGGAAGTTTCTTAAATAACAATGGTATCAATTTACAAACATATAATACTAATAGATTAATAGATACAGAATTAAATGTTACACCACATATTAGTAAGAATATAGGAAGTGATAGGTTTATTAACCATTCTCAACAGGATACCTATATAATCACAGTAGATAATTATATACCACATGTAAATAGGGCAGAGTTATTTAGTGATACAGTTCTTAATGTTGGATCAAATGATTCTTCAGATGAAACATTAAATTATGCTAATACTAGTACTGCAATATATGGATCTTTAAAAAGATTAAATACATCTATATACAATAATGTAGATAATATTAATTATATAATGGCATCTGGATGTATGCACCCTCCTGGTCTAAGTGAGGTTGAAATTTTTGGTGGAGATACTTTTATATCTAAATTAACTTTTAAAAAAAGTTTTTCAACAGTTAGTAGACTGTATGATAAAAGAGATTCATTATTTGTACAACTAATTGAGTATTTTGTAGAATCTGATATAAATACAGAATTGAGGAATTCATTAAGTTTGGATGATGTAGTTTCTGCAAATGAAACTTCACAAACAAGTTATTACCCTAAACAAGAAAAAGTTATATTCTTAAGAGATTCCGATTTAAACCAATTTGGAGAAGGGGAATGGAATGATGATAATTTAGCAGCAGTCATTGATGGTTTTCATAAGAATGAATTTGCTAAGAATTTTTACAAATATAATTTAGATTACTCAAAAGAAAATACTTTAAAGCACTACTTCCCATTACAATTATCATTTGATTATTGTTCTGATTGTAACAATCAATTCCCAAATAGAGTTATATTTTCACAACAGGGTTTTTCAGAACAGACTGTAGATAACTATAGAAATTTTCTATCCAATAACTATGGGGAGTTAGATGGTACAAATGGACCTATAACTAATATTTGGAAATTTAATGATATATTTTATATTCATACAGAACAAGGGTTATACCAACAACAAGTTAAACCTTATCAACTACAAACATCCACTGGAGAAAGTGTTTATGTAGGTGTAGGAGATGCTTTGGATATTCCACCTAAAGAAATGAATAGTTTAGATACTGGTTTTGCTGGTAATGAATTTAAAGAGGCATTGTCTATTAATGACTCTGGAGCATTTTTTCCTGATTCACGAAATGGTAAAGTTTATCAAATTACAGAAGGATTAAAAGAAATATCTAATATTGGAGAGCGTAACTGGTTTAAAGAAAATTTACCTGTTAAATTTCTAAATCAATATAAAAAATTAACTGGTGAAGAATACACATGTAAAGGAACAACTTCCAATTTATCAGTAGGGTTATCTAGTGTGTATGATAACAGACACAAACGATGGATATTATTTAAAAGAGATTTTATCATATTGGATGAAGATAATTTTAATAAAGATAATATAGATTTTACAAATAGTAATATGTTTGAAAATATATCTTGGACCAAATCATTTGATGCTATTTCAAATTCTTGGAAATCATATCATAGTTATTTACCTAACTATATGTATAACAACCAGTATAAATTGTTTTCATCTTTAGATGGTGGTAATACATTATGGGAACATAATAAGGGTGAGTACCATAATTTTTATGGAGTAAAATATCCATTTATATTTGAGTATATAAATAATGAGAGTAATGTATTAACTAAAACATTTAACTCTACTCATTTTATATCTAATGTCTATAGAGAGGATTTAGTTAATAAACAATTTATAGATATAAAGAATGAAACATTTAATAATGTTGTATTTTATAATGATTATCAATGTAGTGGTTTACTAGATGTGAAAATTAAAGATAACACTACACCTTATGGTAACATAAGTTACGATAGTTCGGAAATATTCTTAAACAGAAATGAAAGGGATTGGAGTTTCAGTAATATAAGAGATATGAGTATATTAGTTATTCCTGATGAGTCTTTATTTACTAGTAATTGGATGGACACTAACTATCAAAATAACTATCCAATAGATAAAGTTGTAAACTCTAATAAGATAAATTTTCTTAAAAGACAATATGAATCACAAAAACTTAGAGATAAGTATTTAGCTACAAGATTATTTTACAATAATAATTATAATCATAAAATGGTAATTAATTATATTTTCAATAAATCAAAATCATCTAGTAGATAATTAAAATTTAATTAACTATATTAGATATTTTAAAATAATATTACTATTTTTACAAATTAATAATAATGATGAAAAAGAAAACAAAGAATACTAGAGAAAGTGTTCAACAATTATATAAGAAACTTTACGGTAAGAAGGAAGGTAAACTTCCTAAAGAGTTTGAAGGTGGGGGATTTTGGAATCAAGGTAAAGAAACTAATAATTCAGCACAGATAGCTAGTACAGCTAATACAATTGGTACGGCTCTTAGTGCTTCCACGTCCGCATTCAATCAACCAAGTAACCCTGAATTTGCAAAAGCTGCGCAAGGTGAAAATGCAATAATGCAAGGTGTTAGTGCTATCCCTGTAATAGGAGGTATCATTGGAGGAGTTGATGCTATTGGCGAAGCTATTGGAGGACCTATAAGAAAAAACTTAGAACAGACCGATCACGCAGGTAACATTAATAATCCTGGAGCAGTAAAAGCTGGAGCAATAATAGGTGGTATTTTAGACCCTATTAAAGCTTTAACTACGAGAGCATCTTATAAAGGTGGTTTTGGAGATATCTCAGGAGATAAGTATGTAGCACATTTAGAACAGAAGGATAAGGAAGCTTTTAGAGCTAAGCGAAATGCTGATAAAAATGCTCAGTTAACTGCTATGGGAGAAGCTCCTTTATTTTCTAAAGGAGGAACTTTAGAAAGATATAACTTACCTACACATGCTCAACAAGATTCTAATAATATTAATAGTATAATGGATGGTCAAGGTAGTCAATTTGATAAAAGAGAGACTAAGCTTAATGGTAAAAATGGAGAACAAGATTTCGCATTCTCTGATAACTTAATGTTTGGAGATAAAACTTTAGCAGCACATTCTAATAAAGTAGATTCTAAATGGGCTGGAAGAAATGACAAGATTTCTCAAGATTCTAAAAAAGAAGAATTAGATGAACTCAAGAAAATTAATAATGTTTTAAAAGATGAAATAGAACAAAAGGAAGAGTTTAAAGCTTTCAAGAAATCTATGGGAGATCCTCAGAAATTCTGGGAAGGTGGAACAGATGAAGATGAAATAATATATGATTATAATACCCCATCAACTAGACCCAATTATAGAGCTATGAGTGCTAATATGTCTCCTGAAGAATTTAATGAAACTGTTAATAAGAAACCTGCTATAGTGGATAGAACTATACCACCAGTTGATGTTCAAAAACCTAATCTTGATTTTGACATGAATAAATTACCTAATTTAGATCCATATCAAAATATAAAAGGTATAGCACCTACAACTTTAGAAAACTATAAGGAAAAAGAAATTAAGGAGAAAGGTCTTAGAAATAAATTTGATACTTCGTTTTTAGAAGCTGGTAATGCCGAACAACTAGCAGGAATGATTCCAGGAACAGTATTTAATTTAGTTAATGCATTGAAACCTGCTGACAAAGTGAAAGCTAAGAGAGATGATTCTATTATAACTAAACAACAAGTATCTCCTGAAGCTGCACTTAAAGAGGCTAGACAGTCTTTTGCACAGTTTAAAGATGCTTTGGTAAGTGGAGGAAGTATTCAAGGAAGAGCTAATAACGCTGCAATGGGAGCATCTAAAACTCAAGAAGCATTAGGTAAGATACATTCAGATTATGATATGAATAATAAAGGTCTTCAATCTAAATTTGAAGCAGATATATCAAAACAAAAAAGATATAACAATCTAGAAGAATCTAAAGCTGAAGATTTAACAGCTCAAAATAAAGCTGCTAAAATAATGTTTGGAGCTAAGGCTGCAACACAGTTTGGACAAGGTATTACTGAGTTTGGAAAAGCAAAAAAGAGTGATTTAACAAATAAGATTGGTTATAAAGTTTTAAGTGAGATGTACCCTGATTTTACTATGGCCAAATATGATGAGATATTAAAGAATAAAGGTAATGTTTATCAATTTAGAGGTGATAAAGTTTATGATAGTAGAACTGGTAAAGAAGTAACAAAGAATTAATATGGCACTTAAACGTAATAAAAGATTTATAAATAAAGAAAAGAGGGAAGTTGATACTACCCCTTCCATAAATTTAGATGCCGTTACTATAGAAGGGAAAGCTTCTGAATTATTAAAACTTAGAAGAGAATATCAAGCAAATAATAATGTTGATAAATATATAGAAGATAGATTTAATAATCCAGTAGGTAGAGAGAAGATTACTAAGATTGATCCTGAAAAATTTAAAGCCCAACTTAAAAAAGAGTATTTAAAAAACAGGGATGATGAAGTTGCTAGAAAATTATTAGATCGTACTTCAAAACATAGAACAAACTATGAAGGAAGATTAGGTAGATATAATTCTTATACCGATAGAGAAAGAGAAGTCATCCAGAATAGTAAATATGCTGGTAAATTCCTACCTGCTGAGAGAGCCGCAAAACAACAGCATTTGGAGAATGCTAAGAAAATGCCATTGTCTGTAGAAATGTTCGCCGAGCAGGCGAAAGGAGGGGGAGAAAACTTTAGAGTGCTTACTGGTGCTAAAAATAAAGTAGAAGATTATGTTAATCCATTCTTATGGGGAATGATGGAAGGTGTAGGTAGTGCACCTAAAGATGTACAAGACGGCAACTATGGGAAAGCAGCTATGTCAGTTGCTACTCCTTTATTTATTGGAGCTACTGCTGGACTAGGGGCTAAAACAACAGGGCAATTTGCTAATAATTTAGTTAATCCTTTATCTTTCCTTAGAAAACCAACTAAAGAAACTGTTGATTTTTCTAAATATTTAACACAAGAAGAGGCAGTTCAAGCTAGAGCTGAGAGAATGCTTTCGCAAGAAAGTAAATGGGTAGGACAAGATAATCCTACATTAATAGGTAAATTTAAGAATGCTGTTAAAAATCATGACCCAGCATCAACTACTATAAATCCTAACGTAAGAGGTACAAATGATCTTTATACTACAAAAGTAGCAAAAGATGCAGTTGATAAAAAGGGGATGTTAATATCTGAAGCTAATAAATCAAGAGTAGCTGCACATGAAACAGGGCATTACTATAGAAACTCAGCAGAAGAAGCTATAGAATGGAATAAGAATTTTAAATTCAATGATAAGAAATTACCATATGGTGAAATTAAGTATTTAAAAGGGGACCCTATTAGAGAAGCAACGACTTATGTAGGGACAACTGATGATGGTGTAAATATGTTTACAAAAGGAAAAATAAAAACAAAATACGATGGGAATGAATTAAGAGAAAGAGCTGCACAATTGAAAGACCATATTGCTCATAAATCAGGAATACCTTTAAATCAAGATTTTACTATAACAAAACCGCA
>Ga0154020_10009366_pt1 | contig 11284 bp, 7 predicted proteins | sample Klosneuvirus_201_FD_109709 | JGI IMG/M metagenome (GOLD analysis project Ga0154020, IMG submission 109709) | Active sludge microbial communities from wastewater, Klosterneuburg, Austria - Klosneuvirus_20160825_MG | ecosystem: Engineered > WWTP > Aerobic digester > Activated sludge | place...
ACAGCATGGCCAGGGTAAATAATGCGTATATTTTTTTCATATCTTTTTAAAAGAAAGTGCCGCGAATTACCGCTTTTTATGCGTGAATAGCAAAGGGCTTAGACGAATATCGGGTGAAATCGGGTGAAATAGGTTTTAAACGCGGTGTATTCATCAATTACAGTTGTTGCTTTCAAGCCAGAGGATGGATTGGAGGATGAGGTGATTGGATTGATGAGGTGATTGCCTGCCCTGCATGCGAGTTTACAAAGGAAACTCTGCTGCAGGGATGAGCTTATAAAGCCACAATTTGAATCCATTCAGGAGCCACAATACAGGCATTGCCGGGGACTAATGATGCAGAGATTAACAACTTAGCGCTTCGCATTTCACCAATAAACGCCCTATGCGCTTATATTTGCAGCGGGCAAACGGTTTGTCGCTCCGCAGAAATGCGGGGAGGAAAGTCCGGGCAACACAGGACGCCACACCGTTTGAAAGGACGGGAAACGGAAAGCAATGACCGTTGACAGAGAGGGTCGCAGAAAATTACCGCCCGCCTCAGGCGGGTAAGGGTGAAAACGTGGGGTAAGAGCCTACGCCGTGTTACAGTGATGTGCAGGGGGATAAACCTTGTGGGTTGTAAGGCCGAATATACCGGTGGTTGAGGGCTGTCCGTCCAAGCCATGGTTCGCCCAGGCACGCCGGAGGGTAGGCTGCTTAGATCAATGACAAACATCCGCTTTTGGCGGATACAGAACCCGGCTTACAGTTTGCCCATTTTTTAAGATTCCTTTGTTCTAAAAAACAAAGGAATCTTTTTTTTGTTATGTATTTAGCGACCTTATCAATTTGCGTTTGTTTTTCTCAAAATGATAAATACAGGCACAAAGCAGCTTTTATGTTGATTTTGTAACTATGTTATTACCAAATGATTATCCTTTAAACAAGCCCATATTAAAGTTTGACCCGTTAATTGCAGTTAAATTAATCGCTATGTCGTCCATAAAGCAAAACCTGAACCGTGCAGATCAGAAAATGAGCTGCGAAGACATCAACAACATCTATAATCCGGCCATTCTTTCGGCTCATCAGATTCTGTTTGCGCCTAAAAGGCTCAGGAGCCATTACAATGCGCATAAATTTGCATGGTCTTCACAGGCACAAATCAGCAAACCGACTCTGTTCGGTGATGGACAAACTGCGATCTTCTTTAAAGCGCTCGCCGTTTCAGGCTTTCTGACCTCGCTTTTCTTCCTTGGCTTATTTGCCTGAAGCGCCGCGGCTCCGGATCAATCGTTTTTCTTTAACCAGGCTTTTAGAATATTGTCATCTCCATTGTCGACGGTAATCTGAAGTTCGAGCTTTGGACTCAGAACCGCTGCTATTTCGACTGTGCGGATCAAACCGGCCCTTGCAATCAGAAAACTCAGTTTTACGCCGCTGCCAATAGACTTAATCAGGTCGTCAATCTGCGTGCGCACACGGATTCCGTTTATGGCAATAATTTCGTCTCCGGCCTGAATGTCGGCTCCATATGCCGGCGACTGGCCTTCTACTGAGCGCACCAATACCTTTTCGCCCTTGGTTTCTATGCTGATACCGGTGTAGTAAGGATTTTCCTGTGCCTTATTGCCAATGCTGCAGGCGGCCTTTTTTAGAATGGCAGCTATGCGGGCATTGGTCTCAGAGTTGTTGGTTTCCTCAGCCCAGGTTTTGAACCCGATTGGCTTGCCGGCAATGTGGTCTATGGCCGCATAAAATTCATCGTCGCTGAATCCCCTTTGTTTATTAATGTAAAATTCGTTGTAAAGGTAGCGCATCAGGTGGTCTAACCCCTGTTTGCCCTGAGTAGCCGACAGGAGTTCTATATCCAGCAGTGCAGCCATAGCAGCACCTTTCATATAATAGGATATCTGGCTGTTGATGCTGTTTTCATTCGGCCGGTATTCTTTAATCCAGGCATCAAATGAGGCATCGTGCATGCTCTGCACCTCAGCGCCTTTGCGGTTAAGGGTAGCGCTGAAGGTGCCGGACAAAATCCGGAGGTATTCCGTTTCTGTTCTGAAACCGGCCCTGTACATGGCCAGTTCATCGTAATAGCTGGTAATGCCTTCGGCAACCCAAAGCAGTTTGCTGTGGTTTTCGCGGCTGTAATCAAACGGGCCAAGGGCTGCAGGTCTTATGCGTTTTACATTCCACAAATGGAAATATTCGTGGGCGCATAGGCTCAAAAAGGCCAGATACTGCTCTTTGTTGCTGTAGGCAAACCTGCGCATCTGAACCACATTGCTGTTGGCATGCTCCAGTCCACCGCCGCCCTCTTCCACATGGTGCACAATAAAAAGATAGCTTTTGCAGGGGTGGGCTCCTACAATCTCGTACATGGTGCGGCAAATCTTTTCCAGATCTTTGGTAAACTTATCGGTAGGACAGTTGTTGCTGCCCACCATGGCCACACGGTGCACCACACCTGCCACTTCAAACCGCAGTTCGCGGTGATTACCGATTTCAATAGGCGAGTCGACGAGTTCATCGTAGTTGTCGAATGTAAAACGGTTGGGCTTTACTTGTGGCAAAGTTGTCGAAATGGCTGTCCACGTTTCAGGGTATTCTATTTCCAGAGTTCCGGGCCCCTGACGGTCTGCATACATCAGTGCACTGGTAAGCAGTAAAAAGGCGTGGTCGCTGTCTATATATGAAGTCCTTACCGTATTTTCGAAACAATACAGGCGGTAGCTCACCCGTACATGCTTTAGGCCTTTGGGGTTCTCAATCATCCAGGTGCTCTTGTCGGTTTTCTGAACCTTCAGACTGGCGTCGTCTGAATTGGCTAGCACTTGCTCTACATTGCGCTCAAACTCCCGCACCATATAACTGCCGGGCGTCCATACGGGCATTTTAACATAAATGGTTTTTTCTTTAACATCCTTTATATCCAGTGTTACATGGGCATAATGTGTGGCCGGATTCTGGATGTTGATCTTATAGTCGACCGAAAGGGCAAATGTGTTTAATGTCATACTTGAAAATAAAAGCGGAAAGAGGGTTTTGCGCATAGGTGCAAATAAAAAACAATTCCGGCTTAAATCAATAGTGTATCTTATCGTATTATGAACTAAGCAAATGGATTGGTGCAATTGCTGTTCAATTTCATCTGCCGAAATCGTCTTAAATCACGATTCGGTTTTTCGACCTTTTTGAGCGTGGTTTTAGCGCACTGAATCCGATATAAAAAGCAGATCTGCCGGTATTGAATGCCTAAGTCAAGTGTCGGGAAAGGTGTTTTTCCAAATTTTATTTATAAGATATTCAGATTGTTATAGATTTAACCGGGTTTTTTTGCAAAAAAACTTGCGCTGTATATCTCGTTTATTATATTTGATGAAAGGATGTTAAAACAATTTAGGTATTTATACCCACCGTGTAAAAATACTCAGTTTAATAACCTGAAAAACAGATGTTTAATATGAGAAGCAAGTACTACTACAAAGTCTCCGATCCGGTAAGCAGTCCGTCTGCTTCAGTGCGTGTGCATGCATATGGTACAAATCATACTGAGTCTGCATCGCAAACAGAACAGCCTTACATGATTACTTACGATCTGTACGCCAAAGTGGTTAATACCTTTGTTGTACTGGGTTTGTTTACGGCCTTGTTTATGTTCGGCCTGTATGCCAGTCTGGGCAACGAAGCCGCTCAGAGCGAAGATCAGGTCCAGACCGAAACGGTCAATAATCCATCTGAACTGGCCTTACGTTAAATTTCCTTCAATCCGACACACACAAATACACAAATACACACCCGACGATTTAGCCCTGAAATATCTTTTCAGGGCTATTTTTTTTAACCGTAATCAAATGGGTTTTTAAGCGATATTAAAGTGCTGACAAAAATAACATCCGTTATTCTGTGCTTAAAATCCAAGGTCGGTTTTTATCAACTGAAAAGTTTATGATGATGTTTTTATCAGCGAATTAGCGTGAATGTTCCTCTGAGCATATGTCTGTTACCCAGCAAATCGGTAACATTAAAAACGTAAACATAAACACCTGCCGGACAATCCTGACCTGAATATGTGCCGTCCCAGGCATTTCTGAGATCTGAAGATACAAACATCTGTTCACCCCAGCGGTTATAAATTTGCATCTCGGTATGCTTTAATGGAATGTTGGAAACCGCTTCAAAGCGGTCATTGATTCCATTTCGCTCTGGCGAAAAGGCATTCGGAATAAAGAATTTTAACGGTCCGAAAACAAATACACGACCATAAATACTGTCTTTGCATCCATTGCTGTCGTTAATGGTTAACAGGAATTGTACCGTCAGGGTATCGGCAATCCGGAATGCAGTGTCTTTGCTTGCTGTTCCATGCACACCAAAATCCCAGAGCGCTTCTGAAGTGGCGGGGAGGCTTGTATTCTTCAATGTGAGTATGTTGTAATCGACATTGAATTCTGCCAGATCGAAGTGGAAAGATGCCACTGGGGTGGGGTGCACCCTTAGCAGTCCCGGAAACATTTGTGTTGTTTTGCAAGCTCTGTCGCTTGTTGCCGACAGGCTTACATTGTACAAGCCAGCCTGTTTGTAGGTGTGAAGCGGGTCCCGTTCAGAAGATTTGAATTGGTCACCGAATTCCCATTCAAAAAAAGCAAGGTAACCGGAGTCTATATAGCTTAAATTTTTAAATTGTACAGCGCTGCCAGCGCATACCGGCGCAAGTTTCTGAACCAGGATTTTGGGTTCGGGAAAGACCTCGACAACAATGGTATTACTATCCGTGCAAGCGCTATCGGAAATTGCTGTGTGTAAAATCTGAAAAAGGCCGGCTCTTTTAAATGTTTTTACATAAACGGGCGCATTTGTGTCTGAAACCTCGTCTTTGCTGAGCCAGATTATTTCCCGGACGCCACCGCCCGGAACTGTAGATTGATCGGTAAAGATAAAGCGGTTTCCGGACAGGCACTGGGCCATTGAATTGACTGTATGCCTGAGCAACGGCAACGGATGGATTCGAACTGTTTTCACCCCAGTATCTGAACAGCCCCATTCAGAACGGACGGCCAGCCTGACAGTATGCAATCCATTGACTTTCAAGTCCGGTCTGAATGCGGAACTTTGCTCAAGTGTATCTGTTCCGCTGAACCAGCATTGGTATGCAGACGCATTTGTTATAGAAGGATTGCTGTATGTGAACAGAAAGCTGTCTGATCCTTCACAGAATGCAGACCGATTGACTTTGATTTCGGTGAAGGGTCTGGGTCTTACCACAACCGACCTGACTGCGCTGTCACTGCAACCGGAGTCATTTGAAACCAGGAGCACAACCTTGTAGGTGCCAGCTGATTTAAACGTCTTTTGAAGGCTGAATCCGCTATCCGCGGGCAAATGATCGCCGAAATAAATGCTGTCGATTCGGGTCCTTCCGGAAATGCCATCGGAACTGTCCCTGAAAACAAACCGGTTGCCCGCCAGGCACTGATCGGTGTCGTTTATCCATAGCTTTGCCGCGGGCAGGGCATGAATCTGAATCATGCGGAAAGCCGTGTCCCGGCAGTTTTGACCCGAAACGGCAATAAGCCGTACAGGAAAAGAACCACTTTCTTTAACCGATTGGACATATCTGGGACCTTCTGCACTTGTCCAAAGGTCGGGTTCCCATAAGTAGCGGACTTGCGGATGGGTTGAATCCGGAACGGCCGTGAGCCGCACTGAGTCGCGGGAACAAAGCAGGCCTGTTTGTGTGAAATCAGCTATGGGCGCTGTGTATACCATCAGGCTTCGTGTAAATGTATCTGTACATTGATTGGGTAACTGCGCCGTAAGCTTTATCTGTTGTACGCCCTGTTTTAAAAAAACAAGATCCTGAACAGGCTCAGGGGTGTTTTGAAACGATTGCTGTTCAGCTGTCCAGTTGAATTCAGCATCCTGAAACCGGTCAGAAACACTGCTGTTTTTCAGCCTGAGGCGATTCGACGACAGGCAACTATCGCGTTCCGTAATTGAAAAATCCGCTCTGATTCCGGGCAATATGTCCAGAAACCGGCTGTGGGTTGCCTTACAGCCAAACTTTGTTGTAAGACTCAGTCTTGCGTATTGAGGTCCGCTTTTCACAAAGTGCCAGAGCAGTATAGTGGAATCGGTGAGCAGCGTATCTGAACCCATAATCCACCGGCGTTCCACAATTGAGTCGGCAGAGACCGACTGGTCGGTAAAGCGCAATGGCAGCCGGTGGTACTGGCATATTGGTTTTGCGTTATACCCAATGAAGGGAGATGGAAACGGGTGTGCAATCACTTTAAAGGAGTCTTTATATGAACAGCCGTTTTCATCCGTTATCTGTATGGCATATTCACCTGCATTCTGAATGTACCGCGTAAAAGAATCGTTGCCGTCGTGCCAGCGGTAATAATGCATATATCTGAATGGGTAAGGTGTTTTTTTGAAACTGATTTTACCGCAGATGCTGGTGTCGTTGCCAAGTATGGGTATACGGGAAGCATCATTTACTCTGACCATGCGGATTACCGAGTCACGTCTGTTGCTTAGGCTGTTCCATGCAGACAGTATGATTTTATAAAGGCCCGCTTTCCTGAATTTATGTTTCAGAAATATGCCGGTGTCAGAACCGCTGCTGTCGCCGGTATTCCATTCAGGATTGCTGTGCCCGGTATTGAGAAGCGCCTTGAACGCAAGCGTATCATATGCACATAAAGGTCCCCGGTACGTGAAGTGCATTGCGGTGAACCTCGGCAGCGGGCACAGGTTGATTTTGCTGTCGAGCAAATTCAGTTTTTTGAAGCTGCTGCTTATGGAATCAGCCAGGTTCAGCCATACAGATCCATCTTTATACTTGGCGCCACTGCACCAGAGGGATCCATCTTTTTTAACAAGATATGTAAAAAAGCCTCCCGCCAGAATATCAACGGTGTTTGTGTCAATAATGCGGGGTTTGTTGGCGTTATTCCTATTGCCAGTTCCGAGCTGCCCCCAGTAATTATTACCCCAGGCCCAGCATTTAAATTCGTCGTCCAGTGCCAGAATGTGTTCGCCGTTGTTGCTGGCCGAGATGGCAACTATGTTTTTGAGGGTGTCAATTTTATATGGCGAAACGGCCTTGTAATTCTGCCCGTTGCCAATCTGCCCGGCATTGCCTTCTCCCCAGGTATAAACATTGCCGAAACTGTCCAGTGCAACAAATGCTTCATCCGATGCCTTTATGTCTATAATGCCTTTAAGTGTGTTCACTTTAACAGGTGTGCTGCTGTAAAAAGCAGTGTTTGTAGATCCAATTCCCAATTCACCGAAATAGTTTCTGCCACACGTGTACACATCGCCGTTTGCCCGAAGCACTGCAGTATTGTTTATGTTTCCGGCCACCCGCACAACAGAATCCATATTCAGCATTCTGGACGGAATCCAGAAGTCGCCAATTGTATTGTTCATATAACCGTTGCCATATGATCCGGACGTATTGGCGCCTACCGACCACACAGAGCCATCGGCTTTGACCAAATTGATGCGGCCAAAATTTGCGGCTGCATGTACAACACTGTCCATGATTTTCACCGGGTAGTTGTAAAACCGGCTTCCCCATATCCAGGCAGTTCTGTCGGATAGAATTACCACCGAGTTTGCAGATGTGGCCATGAATCTGACGTGTTTTAAACTGTCAATTCTGATAGGGTAGCGGCTGCCTTTAAGGCTGTTTCCTATGCTGCCGTTTGGGTCGCTGCCCCAACCGAACAGTTCTGACGAGTCTCTGCAAATGGCAAATGCGCTGGCACTGCCGACGCTCATAGGAACAGGGTTATACCAGAGCCGTCCGCCAAAACCGTCGCTTAACAAACTGTTTTGAGCCATTGCCTGGTTTGTCGCAATAAAGCAAAACAGCAGCAATAATCTGGTCACGGAATTTTTGTACACATGGTATAAATGAATCTTTTGAGGCATTAGCAACAAAGCAAATGTAAGCTTAATGCTGTAAAACATGCTAAAAAAGCATGTATACATGAATATGATTTCACCATTTGATTTCTGTTTCAGAGCAGGGAAAAGCAGGTTTTTGAAAGTCTGGCTTATCATTTTGGATTTATGCAGCTCGGATTATGAATTGGATGTATGTGAACAGAAATGATGATACTGAAAGAAAGACACGCTTTGTAAGCGGAATGTTGCTCATCCGGACATTATTTAAATGCGCATGGGTCTACCTGAAGTCTGGATGTCAAACCGCGCTCGAATTAATGGCCGTTTTTGGACCTTCCGGTAAAGCCGTGCGTAAGTAAAAGCATGAAATGCGTCAACAAACAGCAACTATAAATCGCTTTGGTTGATGAGTTGTTAAAATTATTTAATTGAATATCAGAGATTTGTAACTAATTTTCAATGTATTTAAAATTTTTCGTGTTTTGTATAACTTGTTTTTTATATTTGGGTATAGGATGTTAAAACAAATTAAGTGTATTTACTTATTGAGTATAAAATCCTATGTTAAACAGTTAAAAAACAATAAATTACATATAATTATGACTAAGTTAAATGCTCAAAATCAGGTTCTCAACATGAAAAATGTAAAAAGAAGCTATTATGTAACCGAAATACTCATGTTAAAGTCCATCATCATACTTTTGGTGCTGACCTTTTTTCTGCTGAACGAAATGCAGGCTTCCAGCCATGAGGTTAAGACCCTGAAAAATGAAATTATGTACAAAACGATCGATTTGTCTTCGCCTCAGATGGCGCTCGACAAGTAATGCGGCCGGCTTGTACAGAGACATCCAAATCTGACACACACAAATACACAAATACACGCTCAACGACTATAGCCCGCAGCTTGCTGCGGGCTATTTTAATTTGCAATCATTTGTTCTGAAGCGTGCGTTCTACAATCAGGGCTGCAGCTCTGCCACTGGCGCCGGCACCGCCCACTTTAATCTTCAGCGCGGCATAGGCATTTTGCATGTCTCGGCGGCCTTCACCTTCCAGTATCCGTTTCAACTCAGCAGCGGCTTCGGATGCCGTAAAATCGGATTGTATCAACTCGGTCACTACTTTCCGGTCCATAATCAGATTCACCAGTGATATGAATTTTACTTTGATTACCCGCTTGCCGATCTGATAGCTGAGATTGCTGAAGCGGTAGCAGACAACCTGCGGGCAATTCAGCAGCGCAGTCTCCAGTGTGGCGGTTCCGCTGCAAACCAGGGCTGCTTTGGCATTTGCCAGCACATCGTAGGTTTTGCCTTTAATCAGCTTAACGGAATAGCCTTTTGTATATGCGCCGTAAACCTCATCTGAAATATGGGCCGCACCTGCCAGCACAAAATCGTATTCCGGAAACAGCGGTATTACCTGCAGCATGGTGGGCAGCACGTGTTTCAGTTCGCTCATACGGCTGCCGGGCAGTAAGGCAATCATAGGTCTGTTTACCTGCTCTTTGGATTTAAAATCAGGGTCATACGGGTATTGTTCAATTGCATCGCAAAGCGGATTGCCCACGTAATCGGGAATAACGCCAAAGGGTTTATAGAAATCGGTTTCGAACGGCAATATTGTGTACAGGTGGTCTACATCGCGCCTGATCTTGCTCGCCCTGCCGGTGTTCCAGGCCCAGAGCTTAGGACTGATGTAATAATGCGTGGGTATGCCGTTTTTTTTGGCAAATGCCGCCATTCTAAGGTTAAAACCGGGGTAATCTATCAGCACCAGGGCATCGGGTTTAAATTCGAGCAGGTCAGATTTACACTGGTTTAAAAATTGACGGATTTTTCTCAGATTGAGTATCACATCGCTCAGGCCCATAAAAGCGGTTTCGCGGTAATGTTTCACCATAGTACCACCCTCGGCCTGCATCAGGTCGCCCCCCCAGAAACGAATCTCTGCCCCGGAATCCAAAGCCCGTATGTGTCTGATCAGGTTAGATCCGTGCAGGTCACCGCTCGGCTCACCCGCTATGATGTAGTATTTCATGCCCGTCGCAAATTACGCTGAATTCGGCGATTTCAGCAAAGCGGCTTTCTGCAGCTTGTGCATATCCGGATAAAAAACGTAATTTCGCGCAAAATTCTATTATATACATCACATGAAAGACGTTTATATCGTTTCCGCCGTCCGCACTGCCATGGGCAGCTTTATGGGTTCTTTATCCTCTGTACCTGCAACCAGACTGGGTGCCGCCGCCATAAAAGGCGCACTCGAAAAAATTCAGCTGAATCCGGAAGAAGTTCAGGAAGTGTATTTCGGAAGTGTGTTACAGGCCGGTCTCGGTCAGGCACCCGCCCGCCAGGCAGCTAAATTTGCAGGTTTGCCAAACACGGTTCAGTGCACAACGGTAAACAAGGTTTGCGCCAGTGGGATGAAATCCATCAGTCTGGGCGCTCAGCAGATCATGCTGGGTATGGCCGATGTGGTGGTAGCCGGTGGTATGGAAAACATGAGTCTGGTGCCGCATTACATGATGGGCAGCCGCAGCGGATATAAATATGGCAATGTAAACATGATAGATGGTTTGGCCAACGACGGTTTGCAAGACGTATACAACAGCCAGATGATGGGCTGGTGCGCCGATTTGTGTGCCAAGGAATACGGTTTTTCAAGAGAAACTCAGGATGCTTTTGCCATTGGTTCTTACAAAAAAGCCGCTGCTGCCTGGGCCGCCGGCAAATTTGACAATGAAGTAGTACCTGTAGAAATCACCGACCGTAAAGGCAATATCACCGTGTTTAACCACGACGAAGAATATAAAAATGTCAATTTTGACAAAATTCCCGGCCTGAAAGCGGCTTTCTCGAAAGAAGGAACCGTAACCGCTGCCAATGCCAGTACAATGAACGACGGTGCCGCTGCGCTTGTTCTGATGAGCAAAGAAAAAATGGAGTCTTTAGGTCTGAGCCCGATTGCAAAAATCACCGGTTTTGCCGATGCAGAACACGAGCCGGAGTGGTTTACTACAGCTCCGAGCAAAGCCATGCCGAAAGCCGCCGCTATGGCCGGTGTTGCCATCGATGGTATTGATTATTTTGAATTCAACGAAGCGTTCTCGGTTGTAGGTCTGGTAAACAACCAGTTGCTGAACATTCCTGCCGAAAAGGTCAATGTAAACGGTGGTGCCGTTGCTTTGGGACATCCATTGGGTGCCAGTGGAGCGCGCATAATTGTTACCCTGATCAATGTGCTGAAGCAGAACAATGCGAAAACCGGCGGAGCAGCCATCTGCAATGGCGGTGGTGGCGCCAGTGCCATGGTGATAGAACTCTGCTGATCGCATTAAGCCGTATTTCAGACGAATTCAATGCGGGCTGCG
>Ga0154020_10009367_pt1 | contig 11283 bp, 6 predicted proteins | sample Klosneuvirus_201_FD_109709 | JGI IMG/M metagenome (GOLD analysis project Ga0154020, IMG submission 109709) | Active sludge microbial communities from wastewater, Klosterneuburg, Austria - Klosneuvirus_20160825_MG | ecosystem: Engineered > WWTP > Aerobic digester > Activated sludge | place...
CACACAACAGCCGGCGGCTGCAGCTACTGCCACCATGGAGTTACCGGCGGCGTGCGCACGTTCTGGCTGCCGCAATGGATTTCGCCCAGCAGATCGTGATAGCTGTAGAATACATCCACGAACGTGACCTCGTTGGGCTGCGCCGCAGTGCCGAGCGCTTCGAGCGCGGTTTCGGTGGCGGCACGCCAGACATCGGTCGGCTGATCGGGGCCTTCAGGATCGGGCACCACGAGCAGCACTTTGCCGCTGGAGGTGGGCATGACGACCAGATTGGCCACACCGGGGTTGTAAGCGGCCGCGAAGTTGCTGCCGACGTTCTCGAACATCACCGGGATGTCGATGAAGTCCGCGGCGGTCAGGCCCAGCTGCGTGATCATCTGCTGCTTGATGTTGTCGATTTTGGTCTGGGCGCCGGCGTTGAAGTTCGTGAGCGTGGTGTTGCTGAGCACTGCATTGACCGTCGTTGCCCAGCCGTTGGTGGTACGGCCCGCGAACACGGCAAGGCTACCGCCACCCGCTGCCTGCACGTTGAGCAGAATCTGCCGCCCCAGCGTGGGTGAGGCCAACGCCACGGCCCAGCCGCGAGCCGTGTTGGGGGCCGGAACAAAGCACATGAACTCATCAACGTGGCCCACGGCCAGCCAGGAGGAGTCAATTTCTACGGCCGGGCCCTGCAGGCCGCAGGCGGTGAAGAACTGCTTGTAGAGGCTGTCCATCGTCTCGTTGTTGGTGGCCGTAGTGCCAATCAACGTGGTGAGACCACCTCCAATGACGACGCGGCCCCATGGATAGTTGCCCGTCGCGTTATTGAACGGCGGGCAAACTTCCAGATTGCCGCCGTAATTGTGCGAACCCTGTGAACTGGCAAAGCGCTGGATGAAATCGAAGTTGGGGTCCCAGAGAATGTTCTGGCACCAGGCATCCACGGGGCGGTAGCGCGCCAGTTGCAACACGGAATCAACACGGCGCACGCCGCTTGAGGAAGGCAACTGTACGCAAGTGGGCTCGCTTGAGTCCTGCAGCCAGCGATCGTACGAGTAACTGGCACCGGGCACTTCACCGTAAGTAATGCCGTTGGTGTTGCACAGGCCCTGAATCACGGTGCGGGCGGCCGTGTTGTTGTCGGTGCCGCTGGTGATGCTGACAATGTAGTACTTCTCGGCGCGCCACAGGTTGTTGACCAGTATCGGCGGGGCACAGCGCAGCCGCACCTGATCGGTGCCGAGCGATGCGCCACCGGCGTCCTTGACCTCAAGCGTGAGAAACACCACGCCATCCCATGTGGGCGAGAGGCGCGCGTTGCACTCGATGCCAAGTTCGATGTCGGCGCTTTGAATTGAAGCCACCGGCAGCGTGAAGCTCGCGCCCGCGTTGTAAACAGAGGTCCAGGTGCCGGCGTTGTTCTGGAAAATGCGGATGCTGCTTTGCGCCGCGGCGGGTGTGACGCTGACTGTTACGCTGCCGCCCGAAGGGGCAGTGGCCATCTGGCGCACAAAAATACGCGCAAGGTCGGTGATGTCACCTGCGCCGTTGGTGGCTGTGTCGGCGTGGTCAAAGGCGTTGTTCGAGTCGTCGTCGTCGATGTTCCAGTAGAAGATCGCGCCGCGGGTGGTACTCCAGGCATCTTCGCCGGCATCGTCCGCTGCATCCACGGCGCCGTTGCGATCAGTGTCGCCGTCAAGATCTACGGCGGCAGCGGGCGCGGCCGTGACCACAATGTAGGCGTAGCGCGTCAAGACGTTGTTACCGCCGGCGTTGATCGCGCGCAGCGTCACGTCATAGGTGCCGGCAGCGGCATAGGCGTAACTCGGATTTTGCGCGTAATTTTCGGGCGTGCCATCGGAGTTGAAATCCCACTCCCAGCCAGTCGGGCTGCCTGTTGATGTATCGGTGAACTGCACAGGCGCACCCACCTGCACGCTCAATGGCGTGGCCGAGAAACTGGCCACGGGTGCGCCGCCGCCTCCGCCCCCAACCGTTCCGCCACCCCCGCCACCACTACCACCGCCGCCGCAGCCAAACAGCACCAGTGCAACAACCAGTGACGCACAAAGCAAAATCAGGCGAGCCATGCAACCCCCGCTAAATAGACAGTTAGTGATCTAACGTAGTACGTACGCAAAGGCCTACCTCACCCCCAAAATGAGTTGAGTGCAGGACAATGACGTTGGGGTGACGGACTAATCCGCCGCTCTGCGCGAGATCTCGAACCAATCCACTTCAAGCTTCACAGCCTGCGGCGCGACAGCCCAAAGCTGGAAGAACTTCATGGTGCCGCCCACTTCGATCTTGCTGGTCTTGTCCAACGTGCGCACAAGATCCGTCAGCGCTACTTCGACCTCTTGCCACTCGCCGACCTTCGTCGGCGTCAACATCAGGCGAAAGTTGCCCTCGCCCTCGACGCCGAACTGCAGCACCATCTCCTCAATCGCGCGGCTGATGCGATAGCGGAACCGCACTACATCGCCCGCGCGCAGCTTGAACGTGTTCGCGAAGTAGATCGAAACGCCCGCCTCTTTCGCGTTCGCAAAGGCCACGCCATCTGCCAGTTCACCTTTGTCCAGGCGATCTTTGCTGGCCGCGTCAAATTCCTCGCGCACCAGCAAGCGCTGGGGCAGGTTGCGCAGCATGGCGTGTTTGCGCGCCAGGGTTTCCGTGTTGGTGGGCTGGGGCTTGCTCAAGCCGCGCGCCGTGAGGCTGGCGGTTTTACCCGCGCTGACTGCGCCATCATGGGTACTCACACTGCCCTGCACACAGGCGATACCCAGCGCGCCGCGCGAAACGCTGAACAGGGCAATGCCGTTCATGGCCGCGCTCAACTCGCCGCATTTGAGCTGCAATTCGGCGCAGTCGAGGTTGTCAACGTAGAGGTCTTCGCTCTTGAGTTCAATTGCGGCGCCCAGCGTAATCTCTCCGTTGAAGCGCAGCAGCGCCCCGCCGCTGAGTTGCACGTCGGCGTGGCCGCTGGCCGAAAGCTGCACGCCCTCGCGCAATTCCTCGCCAGTTTCAACGGCGCGCCAGGCTTCGGCCTCGGCATAACGGATTTTCAGCGCGTTCTTGCGCGACAGTTCCTTGACCGTGGCAACCACCGCCGGCTGGCGCGGCTCAACCGGTTTCTCTTCCGGCTTGGGCTCAACGGGCGGCTTCTTGACCTCCGTGCCCTCCGGCTGCTTGGGAGTTTCGGGCTGTTTTTCGGGCGGTTTCTCTTCAGGTTTCTTGACTTCGTCGGGCTTGGCCGGCGGCAACTCCGGCTTTTCTTCGGGCTTGGGCTGCTCGGGCGCCGGCTCATTCGATGACGGCGTGTTGGCCGGAATTTCCGGACGAGGCTCGGGGTGCGGCTCCACACGAGGGGTTGCATGGGGTGCAACGACGTTGCCTTTGTCGGCGGTCTCCCTGGATTCAGTGGGGCGCGTGGTATTCACGCCGATCGCCACGGCCACGCCGGCAACAATCAGCAGCAGCACGGCAACGATTGCCCCCAAGGGCGAGCGACTGCGCGCGGGGTGCGGCAGGGGAGCGCGGCGACCCAGCTTGCCCGTGCGGCCACGAGCGGGCATAGCCGATGATGTACGCGAAGCGGAAGCAAGGATGCGCTCCGAGAGATCGGGGGCGTGCTCGCCGCCAATCTCTTCGGATAGCGCCCGTTCGAGATACCTGTTTTCCGCTTCCTCTTTCATAGCCCCTTCTTCTCGATGCACTTGCGCAGTTGTTCCTTCGCCCGCCTGAGCAGTGTCTTGGCGCCCTCGGGATCCAGGCCCAGCGCGCCCGCGATATCCGCGCGGCTTTGTTCCGCCGCGTACTGCAAGTCAATGGCCCTGCGCGCCCTTGCGCCCAGAGTCTTGAGGCATTCGCGAAGCGCCGCCCTGTAACTTTCGCCTTCGTCGTCGCTCTCGTGCTGCTGCCAGACCACATCCAATTGCTCAAACTCCTCCACACTGACCGTCTTGCTGTTTTTGCGGAGCGCCATCAGGTAATTGTTGCGCGCAACCGTTCTAAGCCATGCCGAGGTTTCAATATGGCCTCGTAATTCCGGCGGGTGCTCCAGCAGCTTGAGAAAGGTGTCTTGCGTCAGGTCGTCGGCCAGGGCCTCGTTGGCGCCGAGATAGCGCAAATAGCGCCACACTGCGGCCTGGTGGGTCCGCACCAATGAAGCGGCGTCTGGGTGTTCAGCCATGAGCGTCGCGTCACATCCCGAAAATGCGGAAGCTAACGCGATGGGGTCAGGGATTCTTGGAAATTCCGACGGGCGCGTCAGGCCTTGGCTTCAGCGGGCAGCGCCTTGAATGCCTCGGAGGTCTTCTCGAGAAAATCAACTACTTTGCCCGAAAGGCGCAATTCGCTGATGCCGGCCAGCGACTGGGCGCGTTCTTCCACCCACTTGCGCCCTTGGCCGCGCGCCATAGTGCGCGAGGGCTTGGCGCCCAGCATCATCATGAACGGGCCGGGGACAATCTCGTATTCAACTACAATCTGGTTTCGAGACTCGAAAACATTGAGGGCGCGGTATTGCATGGCCGCCGAAGTTAGCGCGCCCGCGCGTGATTGCAACACCATCACGGGTTATACTCCGGCATCCACCGAATCAGGCTTTGCCATGCCCGACCTGCCAAGCGAGTCGCAAGAACGTTCCCGCAAGCGGGCCACGGCCAAGATCATGAAGCGCGCGCGCACGGTGCAGCTCTCCATGTTGCCCAAGACGCCCGGGATTGAGGGCCTCGATCTTTTCGCCCACTACGCGCCGTGCGAAGCCGTGGGCGGCGATTTCTATGACTTCGTTCCCGTCAGCCCCTGGGAAATCGGCATCGTCATGGGCGATGTCGCCGGTCACGGCGTCGATGCCGCGCTAACGATGGCGGTGGCCAAGAAGACGATCCAGATCCACGGCATGGGCCGCAGTTCGCCGCGCGAAACACTGCTCGTCACCTGCGCCGACTTGGCGCCCGATTTGCCAGGCAACAGCTTCGTGACCGTGTTCTATGGAGTACTCGATCTGCGCGACTGGAAGCTCACGTTCGCCAGCGCCGGCCACACGCCGCCCGTCATCTACAACCCCGAGCGCACTCCGCCCCTGCAAAGTGTGCCCGCCAAGGGCGTGGTCATGGGTGCGGCCTTTGTCCAGGCCATGGAAAACATGCTCGTTGAGCAGATCGTGCAACTGCGCAAGGGCGACACGCTGTTCCTTTACACCGACGGCCTGACGGAAGCGCCCAACAAGCACGATGACCAGTTCGGCGAGCCGCGGCTTTTGCGCGCGCTGGATTGCGCCGCCGACGGCGACGCACGCGTCATTGTCAATTCCGTAATCAACGACCTGAAGCAGTTCGTGGGCGAGCACCCGCAGCAAGACGATCTAACCATGCTCGCCGTGCGCATCGCGGGTGAGCCCAAGGCGGCGGCGCGCGTGCCGCAGAACAAGCGCCGGCGCGTCTGGCCAACCAATCTGCGCCCGGCCAAGAGCACGTTCATCGGCCGCGGCGACGAGCTGGAACAGGTTCAGAACTGGCTGCACAACGAAGGAACGCTGGTCACGGTCACCGGCGCCTCCGGCCTTGGCAAGTCGCGCCTGGCGCTGGAGGCCGGCCGCTCGCTGTTGGAGCACCTGCCGGGGGGTGTCTGGCTTTGCGATTGCAGCGGTGCACGCGACCGCGAGCAGGTTGCGCAGGTGGTTGCGGGCGTGCTGGGCGTGGCACTGGGCAGTTCTGATCCTCTTGAGGCCATTGCTGCCACGCTTGAATTCCGCCCGCCGTTGTTGCTCGTGCTCGACAATTGCGAAAGCGGCGAGCGCTTTGCCCGCCCGCTGCTTGAACGCTGGCGCACAGCCGCGCCCCGCTGCCGCTTTCTCGTCACAAGCCGCGACGCTATGGGGATTGCCGGTGAGCGCGTGCTCGAACTCAAGCCGCTCAATACACCCCCCGACGAATACGAAGTGCTCGACGACAGTGACGCGGCTTCGCTCTTCGTGGCGCGGGCGCGGGAGTCGAATCCTGAGTTCAGGCTTACGGATGCCAGCCGGCCCAGGGTGGCCTCGATTGTGCGCGGGCTGCAGGGCAACCCCCTGGCCATTGAGCTTGCAGCGGCACAGGCCGGCAACCTGACGCCCGACGAAATCGACGAAGGGCTCAAGCGCGAGCGCGAAACCAAGCGCCCAGCGAAGAAGACCAGCACCGAGAGCCGCCCGATTTTCGCGCCCGATGCCGCGGATTGGGCCTATGAGCAGCTTTTGGCGGCCGAGAAGTCGGCCTTTGGCCAGCTCTGCCTCATGCGCGGCGGCTTCTTTCTGGAGGCCGCAGAGGCGATTGTCGAGCCGCCCAATGATGAATCCATGGACTCTACGGCGTTGGTTCAGAGCCTGATGGAGAAGCAACTGCTGCATACGCAGGACACGCCCTATGGCACGCGCTTTGTGCTGCTGCCGCCCATTCGCTCGTTTGGCCGCCGCAAGCGCGCCGAGGGCTACACGGCCGAGCAGGAAGACGCGCTGACCGCGCGCTTTGTCGAGTACTACGCCAACTACGCGCGCGACCAGGAGGCGCGCTATGCCAGCCGCCACGCGCCGGAAGTGCTTGACCGCCTCGAACTCGACCTCGACAACATCTTCGCCGCGCAGGATTTCGCGCTGGCCATGAACCGGCCTGAATTGGCGGCACGCGCGCTTTTGGGCGTCGCGCCGCTGTTCACGCTGCGCAGCCCGATGATCAACCGCATCGAGCGCCTCGAGCGCACGCTCAACGCCACCGGCAAGTCGGCCGTCGCAACGCGTGTGCGCTTGCATACCGCGCTGGCGCAGGCGCGCTTTTACAGCGATGGCTGGCTCGACGCCGAGAAGAACCTGGGCGAGGCCATCGATCTCTGCCAGCCGGGCCTGGCCGATGCCATGCTTTCCAAAACACTGGCCGAGCGCGGCTTTGTGCGCATCCAGCGCGGCGCCTTTGCCGATGCCCGCGCGGACATCGAGCGCGCACTGGAAGTCTCGACAAAAGCCAAAGACGCCGTGTCGTACCAAAACGCACTGCTCTATTCAGGCTGGCTGGCCTATCAGGAGCGGCGTTCGGAGGAGGCACTGGGCGCCTTTGTCAAAGCCGAGCCCCTGATCCGTCAGCGCGACGATATGCCCATGCTCGTGGAGTGCCTCAACAGCAAGGCGATAGTGCTGCGCGCGCTAGGAAAACCCGAAGACGCCCTGGCCTGCGCCCACGAAACGTTGCAATTGCTCAGCCGTCTGCGCGCGCCGCTGGCCGCCGCCGTGCAAACGGGCAACATTGGCGTGATTCATCGTTCAGTTGACCGTCTCGATGACGCGCTGGAGTGCTTCCTGCAGGCGGAAAGCGCTCTGCGCGAAGCGGGCGAGCGCCACGGCCTTACGCGCACTCTGGGCCACATTGCAGACCTTTACCTGTTTCTCGATCGCCTCGATGAAAGCGATGCCTGCGCGCGTGAGTCGCTTGCGCTTGCCGAGAAGGCCGCCGACAAACTGGCCATCGGTCGTGCCAACATGATCCTTGGGCACGTCGCGTTTGCGCGCAAAGAATGGGCCGCCGCGCAAGAGCACTACGAAAAGTCCCTGGCCATCGAACGCGGGCTTAATCGCTCCATTGAATGCGCCATCGCGCTGGCGTTTGCGTCGCTGTGCCGCCTCGAGAGCGGCGACGCGGCCAAGGCGCACGAAGACATTGCGTCGGCGGCGAAACTCGTTGATGGGCTTCAACTGCGCAAGGAAACAATCACGTTCTTCCTACTTGCATGCCGTGCATGCGCGGAGTTGGCCCTGAAGCGGCGCGAGGACGCCGCACGAACATTGCAGGCTGCGCAAGCCTATGCAGACAAGAATGACTTTGACCATTACAGTTCGGACATCCTGCTGGCGACTGCTTGGCGCCTATTGGACAACCTGCGGGCGCAGGGTCTGGGCGACCCGCTGGCGGAGCGCATTATCCGCGTGCAATGCGAACACTGCCACGCGCGCGTGCGCGGCACGCGCAAGAAAGTGGATGACCTGGTGGCCTGCCCCTCATGCAAGACCGCACCGTTTCGCTACTTCGCTGACGCCTGAAGCGGCATCAGCGCCGCAAGTCGCTCGAACCATGATCCAAGCCAGGGCTCTTAGTTCATCCAGCCTCCCTTGGATTTCGTGTAGATCGGCTGGTGTCCCCCTGGCCGGAATCTTTGGCGTGGACCAACTGCTGCCCCAACAACGTCAACATCGACCACGTACGCCTCAACAAGGCAATCATGGGTGCAATCCTGAACCCCGTGTTGAGTGAAGCTTACGTCAGGAAGATTGACGCAACCCTTCGCAGGAGCCGGAGACACCACTGAGCTCGTTCGGGACCTTCGGGAGAAGTCTCGACATCGGGAAGCTGCCGGCAAAGACTGGCCGGCATAAAGGAGTTGGAACGCAAGGAACTCCATGCGGACCTGGATCGGAAAGTCCGCAAACGCCTGAAGAACATTTGGCAGCTACTGCATGCTTCCGAGGCCCAGGTGATCCGGGAGGAACTCCGGCGGCACATCGTCAAGTTGACGGCAGACAATGCGGGGCTAGTCAAAATCGAGGGCACCCTTTCGGGTGCCCTCGCACTGAGTTCGGTAGTGGGGACTGGATTCGAACCAGCGGACTGTTTGCTCAGCGAGGCTACGCCGAGCGGCAGCGGCGCGAGCCGCTGCCACAGCGACACGCGCAGCTTGTCGCCTGACGTAAACAGGGCGCCCTTTCGAGCGCCCTGATTCTTGGTTGGTAGCGGGGACTGGATTCGAACCAGTGACCTCAAGGTTATGAGCCTTGCGAGCTGCCAACTGCTCCACCCCGCAATAGAGGGCGGAATGGTAGCAACGCGCGCGAGTGCGTCAACCCGCGGTCTTGGACTCAACTCAAGTTGTCTTGGCGAAGCGGCCGGAGATCGGCGCCTGCGGCAGCACTTTGACCACCGGGCCCTGCTGGAGCAGCCGGTGCTCGGCATAAAGATTGATCGCTTCGGGGTAAGCCTCGCGCTCGGCGGCCTGCACGCGCTCAGCCAACGTGACGGGCGTATCCTCAGGCAGCACGGGCACCTTTCGCTGCAGGATGATCGCGCCGTGGTCGTACACATCGTCAACGAAGTGCACCGTGCAGCCGCTTTCGTTCTCGTGGTGCTTGATGACTTTCTCGTGCACCTTCATGCCGTACATGCCCTTGCCTCCGTACTTGGGCAGAAGCGAGGGATGCACGTTGATGCAATGCCCGCGGTAACGCGCCGGCAGATTCAGGTAGCTCAAGAAGCCGGCCAGCAGCACAACGTCGGGCTTCTTGGCCGCGATGAGCTTGAAAATGGCGTTAGAGAACGAAACGGCGTCGGTGTAATCAGCGCGACCGCACACGCGCGTATCCACGCCAAGCGCTTTGGCGCGCTCAATGCCGGGCACCGCTTCCTTGGAAGAGATCACGCCCAGCACCTCAAGGTTGCAGCGCCCGTCGCGCGAACGCTCAACGAGGTTCTGCATGGTGGTGCCGGAACCTGAAATCAGGATGACTGCGGTTACGGGTTTGGCTTTTGCTGTCATTCTCAAACCTGCCTGCAATGCGGCTTTCAAGCATATCACGAAACAGGCGCTTTGCGGAACCCCGAATCCTTGAAAGAACGCGACGTGGCACGGCGTCCTGCCGATGTGCCGCCTGCGGCGGGCTTCCCGCAAAACGACATGCGTTTTGCGTCTGCGTTCCTTTTGGTCGCCCCGCAACACATCGGCCAGCGGCGAATGCCACCAACCGACTTCTCCTAAACGCTGTCGCCCACCACTTCCGCGCAGCGTTTGCACAATTCAGCGTGCTTGGCCGACTGACCCACATCGCCTGTGCGGCGGTAACAGCGCACGCAGGACTTGTCTTCGAGAATCTGCACGCGTACGAACAGGCCCTGAACCTCTGTCGCAGGCTCAAATCCTTCAAGCGCGGCATGGTGCGAGGCATCGGTCAGCTCCACGCCACTGACGTTCAAGAACTCCGCGAGGCGTTCTTTCCCCGTTGCAGCCATATGGGCCAGCAACTCAAGATTGCAGCCAAGCAGTGCGCGCACGTCGTAGCCCTTGCCGATCTTTTTCTCTTTGCGCAGGCGGTCGAGCACGCGATCCACCTCGGCCTTGACCTTGAACACGCGTGCGAACTCGGCGTCGAGTTTTTCGTTGCGCAGGCTGAACTCCCGCGAGCCGGGCCACGCGGCCAAGTGCACGCTGGGCACTTCGCCCGCGGCCTTTGGAGTAAACTCCCACATTTCGTCGGCGCTGTGTACGAGAATCGGCGCGACAAGTCGGCAGAGCAGATTGGCGATGTGGCTCATCGCCGTCTGCGCGCTGCGACGCTTCGAGCTTTCCGCGCCCTCGCAATAGAGCGTGTCCTTGGTGGCGTCGATGTATTGCGCGCTGAGCGTGACGTTGCAGAACTGCGTGAGCTCGCGCATCGCCACATGAAACTCGTAGCGCTCAAATGCCTCCGTGACGGCCTGCGCGCACGCGGCCGCACGCGAGAGCGCCCACTGGTCAAGCGCCGTCAATTGCTCTTGCGGCAGGGCGTGTCGGGCCGGGTCAAAGTCAAAGAGGTTGCCAACGAGCGCCCTGAACGTGTTGCGGATCTTGCGGTAACCCTCGGCGCCGTCCTGAATCAGCTTGTACGTCACCGGCACAGGGCTTGACGTGTCAAGGCTTGCGAAATAGTAACGTATCAGGTCTGCGCCCAGGTCTTTGCAGCCCTGGTCGATGGGCCACATGTTGCCCTTGGATTTGCTGCCCTTTTCGCCCTTTTCATCGACGACGAAGGCGCATGTCAGGCAATGCTTGAAAGGCGAAACGCCGGTCGTGGCCACGCTCAATATCAGCGAAACCTGGAACCAGCCGCGGTGCTGGTCGTCGCCCTCGAGGTACATGTTGGCGGGGAACTTGTCGCTCAGCTCGGCGTCCTCGCGCATCACGGCCTGGAAACTGGAGCCGGCCTCGAACCAGACGTCAAAGATGTCGCCCATTTTCTCGAGCGTCTGGCCTTTGTATTTGGCGGCCAATTCCGGCGGCAGCAGCTTCTCTGCGGGCCAGTTCACTTCGTCGAACCAGACGTTGCTGCCGTGCCGGCGCACGAGTTCGACGACGCGCTTGTTGGTTTCTTTGGTGAGCACGACCTCGCCGGTTTCCTTTACGCGGAAGGCCGGTATCGGTATGCCCCAATAACGCTGGCGCGAGACGCACCAGTCGGGGCGGTTTTCGATCATGGCGCTGATGCGATTTTCGCCCCATGCGGGAAACCACTTCGAGGCGTGGATGGCG
>Ga0154020_10009368_pt1 | contig 11283 bp, 7 predicted proteins | sample Klosneuvirus_201_FD_109709 | JGI IMG/M metagenome (GOLD analysis project Ga0154020, IMG submission 109709) | Active sludge microbial communities from wastewater, Klosterneuburg, Austria - Klosneuvirus_20160825_MG | ecosystem: Engineered > WWTP > Aerobic digester > Activated sludge | place...
ACGAAACCAACCTGAAATAGGTTGACCTCCAAAACCGGCGCAAACGTATGGCTATCGCAATCGGTGAACTTCACGCCTTTGTCATTTTTCAGCGCAGCAAGGTTACCGTCCCTTTTTGGCGCTGCGATGTGGCATTCGGTACGTTGCCCAAAAAATCGAACACATACACGTAGACATCCGAAGGAGCCTGTTCCCCCTTGAACGCCCCGTCCCATCCGGTTCCCGGCTGGTCGGAGAAGAATACCATTTGACCCCAACGGTTGTATATGCTCAGTTGAAAAACCAAAAAGTCGCAGACGCTTTCCGGCAGGAAAACATCGTTCGTGCCGTCGAAGTCAGGCGTGAACGCGTTCGGAATGATCACCGGGCAAGGGCAGTCGTCTTTCAAGTTGCCGACAAACCGGTGTTGGTACGAGTCGCAGCCTACCGTCACGGTTACGATGCGCTCCTGCCCGGGCAGCAAGAGTACCGCCGCAGTGTCCGAACCATTTTCCCAGAAGTACTTCGTGGCCCCGGGATACGTGGCATCAGCCAAAATGGAGTCGCCGGGGCAAGTCTCAAGCACCGTGATGCGGTCGGGAAGCGTCGTTTTATCGTCGCACCAAACAACCCGTCCGGGGTCGTTGTCCGAGATCGAAAAAGGAAGCAGCAGGGGCTCGAACGGAAACGTGTCCACGGTGATGCTGATCGCATTTTCGGACAAGAAAGTTTGATACGGAACGGGATATTTATGCGGCAAGGCATCGCAAAGCAGGTTCGTCACAGGTCTGGTTTTGACCACAACCAGGCGTCCTCCGGCGTTGGCCGCAATAGCCAGTGTACCGTCCGGAAGCAGGCAAAAATCGTGGCTGAACAACGGTGCTCCATTGACGGAGGGGTTGATCAGCGTTTGCTGAATCAGCGTGCCGGCGGGCGAAAACACCACCACCGACACGTAGCCGCGCGGCAGCGAATCTGTGGTCACGGTCACGAAATTGCCGTCGGGCAAAGCCGACACGCGGCGGATTTGCATGTTGGCAGTGTTGTTGAAGGTACCGCCGTTGGCCCGGAACATGTCGCCCAACTTGGACACCTTGCCATCCGGGGCAAAAAACACCGGGACGCCCGAATACAGGTTTTGACTATCCGAGAACTGACCGACAACGAGGAATCCCTGCTCCAGTTCAACCTGAATACAGGGATTGAACAATGGAGCGCCGTGCGACCGAACCCAAAAAACAGTGCCTTGCATCGGATCAATTTCATACCAAACAGGTCCGCGCCGTACGAGTAAATGTCCGTTACGCAAGGCGATACCGATGCATGAGTGTCCTTGCGACGACCGAAAATACGTCCGGACTGTTTGCAGGGTGCCGGAGGTATCCATCACGCCCACAAAATCTTTTGGCCCTGCAGGCGTGTTATTGGTTCCGGTAAAAAAATAGTTGCCGTTCGGCATCACGCCCATCGAAAACACACCAAACCCGAAACGATCCGCCATCCAACTGCGCGTCCAGCGAAGGGAGCCGTCCGGTGCCAATTTGAACACGAAGAAAAACCCAACGCTGCTGCCCAACGCGACGGCGCCAACGACTAATTGGCCGGAATGATCAAAAAACAAATCGGAACAGCGGTAGGGACGCGGCGATAACACCGCCTCCAGATTTTTTGACCAGGCAATGTCGCCGCAGGAATCAAAACGCAAAACCTGAATTATGCCGGTGGCCGAATCACAACCAGCCACTGCCCAGCCGCCGTCGGAGGCCGCCGCCATTTTGTAAAAACCGTAAAACTGCGTGTTGGCGTGCAGGTTTTCGAAACGATGGATGTACTCGCGTTGCGCCTGTACTTGCAGCGCGGACAAAAAAAACAGGGCGGAAAAGGCAAGCCTGCGCGTTATCGCATTCATCGCTTCACAAACCGCCTGCAAACCCGTTCGTTGTTCCCGATCACTGCCGTCAGGCAATAAACCCCGGCAGGCCATTGCACCGGGATGTCCAGCGCGTACACTTGCCCCATGGCCTGCACGTCCTCGTGGAGCAGCAAACGCCCGAGGGCATCAGCAACAAGCAGTTGGACGGCCTGGTTTTGCCGGCCGGCAAAGTCCACATGCAGGCGATCCGTCACCGGGTTGGGGAAAAGGAACGTATGCGGCTTTTCGGTGGGCGTTTGCACATCGGAGCGGTCGGCAGCCTCTTCCGGTCGGTTGGCGGGTAGTTGTTGCACCACGCAGCCGAACACGTTCAGGTGTGTTTCCACAAAAATTTGTGGCGCCAGCCGCACTACGGCCTGGATAAATGTCGGATCGGCTTGTGCCGGCAAGGTGTACTCAAAAATATCAGACTGGCCGTTGGCGATACCCGCACCGATGGTTTTGAACCGAATGGCTTTGTAGGCGGCCACATTGCGTACTTCGTATTGTTTTCCAGCAGGCGAGGTGTAGATCGAACCATCGGCAGGCGTTTTGGCGGTCATGCCGTTGGGCAATTGGTAGGACACGTACTGGAGTTCGTTCGCACATTTGTTGATCACGCGCATCCGGTAGGTCTTTTGCTTCTTCGCATTTTGGAAGATGCCCAAAATTTCGAACCGCACGCAGGGCGTCTCTTTCACGTCGCAAGGGCCTTGTGTGTCCGGGCTTTTTTCAACAGTTACCGTGAAGCAGCAGGTAGCCGAGGTATTACAGCCATCCTCCGCCGAGAAACAAACCTGTGTTGGCCCAATCGGGAAATTAGCGCCACTCGCAAGGCCCTGCGTCAGCGTCCAAACGGCAGCATCGCAAAGGCAATTGGTATTGGTTGTCGGATTGGAGTAGGTAATCACAGCAGTTTGCGCGCCGGGAGTCGCCTGAACAGTCATGTTGGCCGGGCAGGAAATGGACAGGTTGCTCGTCCCGCGCACCGTCACGGTGAACGTATCCCGCAATTCGCAGCCGTTGTTGTCATTGGCAAAAAGGGTGTATGTGGTAGTGGCCTGCGGAGCGGCTGTCACCGTCGGGCAGGACGTGCAACTCAGCCCGGCGGCGGGCGCCCAGGCGTATGTCGTGAAGCCACTCAGGGCATACGTCACCGATTCGCCCGGGCAGATGACCGTGTCGCCAAACTGCGTATCGCCCAGCAGGCTGAACGAGAAAAACACCGAATCGCGCTGTACTCCCCCGCACAGATCGGTCGCTGCCACGGAGTATGTGGCGGGATCAACGGCGGTAATTGTTTGGGCCATAGTGCCGTCCTGCCATAAATAAGACGCAAAACCCGGGCCGGCATCGAAGACGATGGTTGTATCGGTACAAAGGATAATATCCGGTCCGAGTTCCAGCACAGGAATGGTGCGCACCGCCACTTCAAAGGTGTCCCGCAGTTCGCAACCATCGGCATTGGCGGCAAAGAGTGTATACGTCGTGGTCGTTTGTGGCGAGGCTTTTACCGTTGGGCAGTTCGTACAATCCAGCCCGGCAGCGGGCGCCCAGGCGTAGGTCGTGAAGCCATTCAGGGAAAAGGTCACCGATCCACCCGGGCAGATGACCGTGTCGCCAAACTGCGTATCGCCCAGCAGGCTGAACGAGAGAAATACCGAGTCGCGCTGCACAAATCCACAAGCATCGGTAGCCTCGACCCAGTAAAGTCCCGGATCGGCGGCTGTGAAGGTATTCCCGGAAGGGCCGTCCTGCCACAGGTACGACACAAAGCCCGGGCCGGCGTTGAAAACGTACGCCGTATCGTCGCACAGGATCACGTCCGGGCCGAGGTCGAGCATGGGGCTGGTCGGCAGCGAGAAAGCCAGGCCGAACATGTTGTTTGAGTAATTGCACTCGTTCAGGTTGGTGGTGGGGAAATCGGCGAACGAGAACGGTGTGGGCAGGTTGCCGCCGTGGTTGACCACACTGAATATCTCCTGCGAACCGGGTAAAAACCAGTTGAGGCCCGACAGTACGCCGCTGCGACATTGACCGGGTTCCAGCGGGGTGTTCAGGAAAATCTGGGTCGAGCCGAGTTCCGATGTAGCATTTTGCATCGGGTCTTTGGGATAAAAACGCACCTCAATATTACCGGTAGCAGGAGCACCGCCGATGTTGCAGACGGTGTACGAAAGGCTGACACCGCCGCCGCCACACTGGATGTTGTCCATCTCGAGAACCAGATCGGGCTCGTCCGTGCAGTCGCCCACAACCTGTTGACAAATCACCTCTTTTTGCAAGGTGAAATTGACCGGCGGGGCCACGGGTATGTTGAACGACAGGGTCTGGCTGGCGAATACGGTCGGAGTCACGGACTGGTACTCCGACATGGCCGTGACATCTGTGGCCACGAACGCGGTAGGTACGAACGCGGCGCAACTGTCGCTGACCTTTCCCTTGGCGCTCGTTTTGAAAAAAAACATGTTTTCATTGCCCGATGTATTGTGCGACTGTCCCGTGCCGTAGTAGAAATCGCCGAGGGCGACGCACTGATTCTGTGCCGTTTCAATGATTTGGCTGTTGACCGTCACCCCGACCTTTCTGGCCCAAAGCACCTCGCCGTTTTTGTCGGTTTTGAGCATGAAAAGGACATTGCCGGAAAGCGCTCGTCCATACAGTACGTACCCATCCGGCACGGAAATGATTTCTTCGGCAAACTCGGCAGGCCATTCCGTCAGGTCTATTTTTTTCAACCAGACCAATGCGCCGCTGATAGTGCTTTTTTGCAAAAAGATGTGGGAAACGTCCAGAGTGTCGCCGGCGTCGTTGCCGCTGAAGGTGGAAATAATGGCGGCACTTTCCCCGACAAGATCGCGACCGGCAAGGCGGGCGGAGGTGGTGGCCCCCACGTGACCAAGGTATGCCCAGTCGGACAGCCCGGTTGCGGGATTGATCCGCAGCATGAGGTGCCGCAGCTCGCCAAAGCCCGGACTGCTGTTCGCGTCTCCGATTTGGCCTGTTGCGTACAGGGCGCCGGCGTGAAATATCATGGACTGGATACTTTCGGCGACGCCGAAATCGTACCGCCAGGCGGTGCCGGGCACGATATTTCCGGAGTTCCGGTTCAGTTGGAAAAACTCGGCATCGCCGCCGTTGGGTTCGTACCGGTTTGCGTACGCCAGAAAATTTCCACCGGGGCCAATTTCCAACACACCGAGCACCAGCGACTGGTTGGCGCCGAACATTTTGGCCCACAGCGTCTGGCGGCTTATCGGGTTGTAGCGGAACACATAGGCGTTGTCTGGACTGTCTTCTTTCAAATTCCCCGTCACAACGAGGTTGCCGTCGGAGTCCAGGATCATATCCGAAATTGCGTCGAGGCCGGTCAGGCCCACATCAATATACCGGGAAGACAGAATAGCGCCTTCGGTACTCATTTCGATAAGCACCATATCCACGTTTCGCATACCTGCCAGGTACAGGTTGCCCGTACCGGTGGGACACAGGACATACCCGCGTTCGAGGTCGAGTTGCATGAAAAAGGTGGTTTGCGCGAGGGACTGGGATGTGCCGGTAGGTTGGGCAGTCAAATCGGTGGAGCAACAAGCCGCTCCAAGCAGGAGTAAAAACAGATAGCGATTCATGTGGAAGTGTGTTTTTGAAAAAAATAGGGGGAGGCAAAAGCCAAGACAAATGTAGTGGTAGACGGCGAACCCCTTCGAACGAAAAATGAACGCACCGGGCAAATGCATGGTATTGGCGGCTATGTGACAGTAGCGCCTTACTTTCACGCCCGGAAATAAGTGTCACAGAGGCTCACGAAGCAAAATGAGGCTCACAGAGATTTTTTTAAAACTCTGTGAGCCTCCGTATCCTCTGAGAGCCTCTGTGACACCTAAAAACACACGAACCATGCAAAACCTGCTCCGCCGCGCTACCCTACCCTGTCTGTTTTGGTGTTGTCTTGTCCCCATCGCCATGGCCCAGCCCGATACCGTCCGTATCGGCGTGTTCGTCAACGACATCTACGACGTGAACCTGAGTGAAAAGAGTTTTTCCGCCCAGTTTTGGGTCTGGTTCAACTATGCCAACCCTGCACTGAAACCGCTGGAATCCCTCGAAATACCCAATGCCAAGGAGGTGGACTACCACCTCGAATTTTCCGAAGAAAAAGGCGGCTTGCAATGGACCGGTAAACGCGCTACTGCTGTGTTGAAAAAAGACTGGGACATCCGCCGTTTCCCGTTCGATGTGCAAAAAATGGCTATCGAGTTTGAAGAAAGCAACAGCGACATCAACGCGCTGGTGTATGTGCCGGACACCGAAAACACCAAAATTGACACCAACCTGGGCCTGGCCAACTGGTACATCGAGCGTTTCGAGATCGCCTCCGGCTCCAAAAAATACGACACAACTTACGGCGACCCCGTGCTGACTCAGGGCAGTGCATACGCAAATGCCACCCTGACCGTTTTTATCAAACGCAAAACCTGGGGGTTGTTTTTTTCGCTGTTCACCGGCATGTACGTCTCGTTTTTCATTTCCTGGCTGGTTTTCTTCATTGATCCAGTAGACGTTGACCCCCGATTCGGACTATCCGTAGGCAGCCTGTTCGCCTGTGTGGGCAACAAGTATATCGTGGATTCCATCCTTCCGCAATCCACGACATTTACCCTCGTGGACAAGCTGCACATCCTCACTTACTTTTTTCTGCTGCTGTGCATTGTCTCTTCGGTGACCTCGCTGCGGATCTGGAAAAACGGCAATCCGCAAGCCTCCATGCGATTCGACCAGCGAGCCTGGAAATTGATCCTGACCCTGTACGCGACTGCCAATGCCTGGCTGATCCTGAGTGCGAGTCAGGGGTGGTAAAAATTGTTGGCTGTAAAAAATCTTCTCTGTTTCCACATTTGCCAAGTCGAAACATCCGTTAACTTTGGCAATTCAAAATTAAAACCTAAAAACATGACTTTCTTCGAACGCATGAGCAATGGCTGGCAAATGGCCAAGCTCAGTTATTCCACCCTCAACGAGAACCGCAGCCTCCTGCTTTTCCCCGTCTTTTCAGGGATCGCCCTCATCGCCGTGCTGGCCACCTTTGCCGGCGGCACATTTTTTATCATGGGCGACCAAATCGAAACGCTGTTGAGCGACGAGCAAAACGGCAAAGTGCTGGGCTACGGGCTGATCTTCATCTACTACTTCATCAGTTTCTTCGTCATCGTGTTTTTCAACTCCGCCCTGATCCATTGCGCCATCAAAATCCTGAACGGCGAAGTAGCCAGTGTCAACGACGGCATGTCGTTCGCGTGGTCGCGCATTGGAAAAATCTTCGCCTGGTCGGCACTCTCCGCCACGGTGGGCACTTTGCTTCAGATGTTGCATGAGGCCGGGAAAGTCGGACAGATCATCGCCTCGCTCATCGGGATCGTGTGGTCTATCACGACCTTCTTCGTCGTGCCGGTCCTGGTGTATGAAGACCGCGGTGTGCTGGATACGGTCAAGGAGTCGGGCCGCCTGATGAAGCAGAAGTGGGGCGAATCGCTTTCGGCCACCGTGAGTTTCGGGTTTTTCAACTTTCTGGGTATTGTGGCGAGCATCGGCATCGGATTCGCCCTTGCCGCATTTGTCCACGTCGGTCTTGGAATCGCCGTAGGTGTCCTGCTGGCCTTGGTGGTGAGCACGATTTCCTCGGCAGCCAACTCGATATTCGTAGCCGCTGTGTACAACCACGTTACCGGCAGACCTACGGGCCATTTTGACGGTGCAGCGCTGGACAGTGTGTTTATTCCGAAAAAGTAACTAATGGGCACCCGCCTTCGGCGAAGCATTTTTCACCACAGATTACACAGATTAACACAGATTTCTCTCGGATAAATCTGTGTAATCTGTGGTGAAGTTTTACCTTTTAAAAAAAGTGCGCGAGCATATTGGTACAACCCAATTTGCTCGCGCGTTTTGTTTTCATAGCGAATGGGCGATTACAGCCGGACGGCCCTGGAGGCTTTTCCCGTTGCGGCCTTACCGCCGGGCATGCACTTGGACAGATCACATTTTGAGGGGTCGCAGCCGGGTGGCAGGCACTTCGACCAGTCGCAATTGGTCGGATCGCACTTGGACAGGTCACAGTTGGCCGGAACGCAATTTGCCTTGGCAGTAGCTCCTTCGGTTTGGTTGTTCGACACCATATAACCCGTCGTGCGAGCGGAAGCGGATTTGGCGGTTTGACCCGAGCAGGCTTTTTGGGCGCCCATGGAAGCGGGTACGATTGCTACGGAGGCTTCGCCGGCGTTTGTACTTGCGGAGGACGGTGCGCACACCTTTTTGCAATCCGGGGTGGGTTTGCAGCAAGGGGCCTGGGCATACAACGTGCCGCCGAAGCAGCAACCCAATACGAGAAGAGCGGAGATCATAAGGACTTGTTTCATCGAATAAACAGAATTGGTAGTTGCACCCGGATCCGCCGGGCTGGCGGGTCGGTCGGGAAACGATGTTCGCGGCTGACAGGACAAAGGTGCAGCCTGTTGGGTGTGCCGGGTTGTTTTGCGGGCGTTAGGCAGTTGTTAGCCACCTGTTAAACCTTCTCCTCCCTCGACCAAAAAAACGGATTTTTGTGGCTGTTAACTTATCCGGCATGAAAATCAACCACATCGCGTGGCTTATCGGCGCTTCGGCGCTGGGCATCTTGGGCCTCATCGTTTTTCAGGTATTGTGGATGCAGCACTCCCGCAAATTGCTGGAGGAGCAGTTTAACAACCGCGTAAATATGGCGCTGTGCTCCACCGTGGAGCGCCTCGCCTCCGATCCAACGTGTTCCGACGGGCTACGCGCCTGCTGTATGGAAGGGGCCGATCCAGCGGCTTGCAATACCAATTTCGAGGCCTTGTTGCAAAAACCGGAGATGGAATCCACCCTCGCCAAAGCCCTGCAATTTTATCAAATTGACCTGCCCTACCAGATCAGCATTGTGCCCAACGACAGTTCGAGTTACAGTGCCCAGCAACAGTATTCCTGCTCCCTCGGACCGATCCTCGAAACCGACACCCACCACCTGCAACTTGAGTTTGCAGGCAAAACCGAGTATTTTCTCCGGCGTATGGGCCTTATGGTTGTCGCCTCAGTGGCTATTCTGGGGCTTATTTGCATCGTGTTCGGCCTTGGCGCCTATTACCTGCTGCGCCAAAAACGCCTTAGCGACCACAACCGCGATTATTTCAACCTGATGACCCACGAGTTCCGAACGCCGTTGACCAACATCCGGCTCGCCGGAAATATGCTTGCCCGGAAAGACCCCGAACTGGCCAACAACAAATACCTCGGCATCATCCGGCGTGAGTGCAGCCAACTGTCGCACCAGGTCGAAAATGTCCTGCACCTCGGCGGGCTTGAAAAAGGGGAGTACCAACTAACCAAACAACCTGTGGACCTGCGCCACTTAGCCAACGACGTGGTAGCCGACATGGACATCCAGATTCGCGAGTACGGCGCCAGCGTGGAGGTGACCGCCGACGGGCCGGACGGCGCCTTTGAGGGCGACCCGCTGCATCTCGGGAACGCCTTTCGGAATATCCTCGACAACGCCCTCAAGTACGGAAGCGACCAGCCCGTCGTGCGCATCGGCATCGAATCGGGTGCTGAGGGGTATCGCGTTAGTTTCACGGACAATGGCGCCGGGTTGTCTGCCAAAGACCGGCGCGGTGTTTTTCAAAAATTTCACCGCTGCGATAATGCCCTGCGCTCCGGCAAAAAGGGATTCGGCCTCGGCCTGGCGTACGTCAAAAAAATCGTGGAAATGCACCGCGGCAGTATCGCCGTGAGCAGCCCGGATGGCCAGGGCGCCCGGTTCGATCTGTTTTTTCCTGCTGCAAAATAATCCGCACGACCGACCATGCACCACGACAAACGCATCCTGCTCGTAGAAGACGACCTGAACCTCGGCTTGTTGCTCATGGACTACCTCGAGTCCGAGGGCTTGCAGGTTTGCTGGCGCCGCGACGGACTCGGCGGCTTGCAGCAGGCACGCCGCCAACCATTCGACCTGTGTATCCTCGACGTGATGATGCCCGGCATGGACGGGTTCAGCCTTGCCAAAAACTTGCGGGAGCAGCACCCCACCCTGCCCTTTCTGTTCCTCACAGCCCGGCTGCTCCAGGAGGACAAAATGAAAGGGTACGCCCTTGGCGCCGAGGACTACCTCACCAAACCGTTTGATGAAGCGGAACTGCTTTGTAAAATCAACGTCGTGCTGCGCCGTACCGCACAGGCCAACGCCGGTGAGCCCGCTCCGCCCAAACCCCTGCTGGTGGGCCGCTACCACTTTGACCCCACCCGCCAGGAACTGCGCTTGGGGGAACAAATCATGCGCCTGACCGAAAAGGAGAACGACGTACTGCACCTGTTGTGCCGGCACCAAAATCGCATCTTGCGCCGCGAAGAGGCCGTGGAAAAAATCTACGGCAAGTACGATTACTTCCTGGGCCGCAGTTTCGACGTGTTTATCTCCCGTTTGCGCAAGTTGCTCAAGGACGATCCCGAGGTGAGCATTGACAATGTGTTTCGGGTGGGATTCATCCTAAATGTCAAGGAGTAGCCCCCTTTGAGCGTTGTTGGAAAAATGTTTGCCCGGAACCACGCCGTCTGTTGGTTTTACGCGAAATTCGCACCGAAATTCAACTTGTTACCAACCGTGTAACTGGTTCACAGGTGTCCCGGAACTCTGTTCCGGGTTTAACATCGAAACATTACCCGGAACTCTGTTCCGGGACACCTGTGAACCAGTTTACCCAACCGCGAACCATTCATGTTCAAACACACTTCCAAGGAACGTTTCCTGCGCTACGTCCAGATTGACACCCAAAGCGACCCGACAAGTACTACTGTCCCCAGTACCGAAAAACAGAAAGACCTCAGCCGCATCCTCGTACAAGAACTGCTTGACATGGGCATTGCCGATGCCGAACTGGACGAATTCGGGTACGTGTACGCCACCATCCCGGCCACTACCGACAAAAAAGTGCCCGTCATCTGTATTTGCTCCCACGTGGACACTGCACCCGACTGCTCCGGCACCGGTGTGAAACCCATCGTTCACCCCAGGTACAAGGGCCAGGACCTCGTGCTGCCCGACGACCCTACCATTGTTATTCGGGAAAGCGAACACCCGGACCTGAAGCACCAGCACGGCAATGACATCATCACGGCCAGTGGCACTACCCTGCTCGGGGCCGACAATAAAGCCGGTGTGGCCGCTATCATGGACGCTGCGCAAATTCTGATTAATAATCCTTCGATCAAACACGGCAAAATCCGCATCCTGTTCACACCTGACGAAGAGATCGGGCGGGGCGTGAACAAATTGAACATGAAAAAACTCGGCGCCCGTTTCGGCTACACCATTGACGGTGAAA
>Ga0154020_10009369_pt1 | contig 11282 bp, 5 predicted proteins | sample Klosneuvirus_201_FD_109709 | JGI IMG/M metagenome (GOLD analysis project Ga0154020, IMG submission 109709) | Active sludge microbial communities from wastewater, Klosterneuburg, Austria - Klosneuvirus_20160825_MG | ecosystem: Engineered > WWTP > Aerobic digester > Activated sludge | place...
AATTCTCGTTCCAGGGCTCCAGCCCTGGAACGCACTGCACTGGAGGCTCCTGCCTCCTGCGACAATCTCGCGAGGCAGGAGCCTCGGGAGCAGTGTGTTCCGAGGCAGGAGCCTCGGAACAAGGACATCAATCCGCACCACGTGAAGTATACCCTCCGGTCCGGACGATTCTGTCGGTCAGATATTTTCTGCGGAGCTCATCGACTTCATGTGCGAGACCTTTCCATCGCGGGAGGGCATTGGAATGAATCTTTGCGACATCCTCGTCGGACATATCAACCTTGACCATGGCGGCGTAGGCATCCAATTCCTTTTCGATCGGCTCGAGTACGGTCTGATAGAAATCGGGATCACCGATCTCGGAATCCGCCCAGCATTGGAAGAGATTCTCCTTGGTGCCGGGGTCGCGCGGAACGTTCTTGTAGGAGCGATACGACTTGACGATGATCTCTTTACGGATCTCGTTCAACTGTTTATTCGTCAGTTCCAATCGGAGATTTCCCCAGGCGGACGCGGAGTGGATGCCCTGACTGCCGCCAAAGGAGAAGGCACCGGTCGGGAGCCAGGCGAGACATTCAAATCGCCAATCGGTCCCGTTCGCGGGAAGCTTATTGTAGTAGCCGTCCCACGCAAAGAAGAGGTGCAGAACATAGTCCGTATCGGTAAATTCGACTTCGGAGCGGAACGATGTCTGTGGTGCGTCTTTGTCGAGTCGTTTGTGATTCATGTTATTATACGCGGTATGAAACATGAACGTAACGCCTTCCGCCGGAGCGGAGCCGAGGCATGTGTAAGGCTGATTGACACCCGGTGCAAAATATATTTCCGTGCTGATTCCGCGGGCAAATCCGCGTTCAATATCACGAGCATTATCCGCTGCCGCCCGCAGAAAGATGTGGTTCCCGTAACGGTCGCAGAGTGTGCTTATCTCAATGGATTCAACAACATCGCCTTTTTCGTCAATCTTTACATTGCGGTCGCCGGTGGAAACGTCCGTTTCAAGGAAGTCCATCGAGCCTTTGTAGGGTATGTCGCAGTACTGTTTTTCTAATTGCGGATAAACGCTTCTCCACGCGGTGATATTGCTGACCGGTGTATCGAAATACTTGACGACGATACGGCGCTCCGGCCTTTCCGCGAAGAAGGTCTCATAGGCGACGGAATACTTTTCCGACAGATCGCTCATGTTCCAGGTCAAGGTCTGACGCGCGGCGCTCAGCAGAACATCCGCCCGTTCTCTGCGGCTCAACGTGGTACCTTTCATTAGATTGTCCGTGCTTTTCCCGGAAAGGATGGCTTCGTAGAACCGGAATCGAATCTGATCGACGGGCTTCATCTTCTCGTCCTTCGCATATTCAGCGGCGAGTTTCGCCCCTTCCGCATTTTCACCGAGGGCACCGAGAGCGATCACGTATATCTTCCTGATGGCGGCATCGTCCATGACTTGGGAGCCGGCATAGACCTCGCACAGTTCGACGGTCAACGGGAAATCGCCGAGTTGGAACGGGCGTTTGATCTTGTTTGTTGCCGGCCAGCCGCTATGGTTCTTTCTCGCCGGGATACCGGCAAGCGATTGCCGAGCAGCAGACATTTCTTTCGAGCCGAATGTCTCAAACAGATAATGCTGAGCGACGTTGAAACGCGCCGCTTCCTCGTTATTCGTGTCATTCACAAAGGCGATTGCCTCGGAAAGATACAGGGATTTCAACGGCTTTTCGTTGGACCTGCGTTTGCTCCCGATGTAGTTGAGTTTATCGTACGGGGCATCTGCCTCTTTCCAAATGGCGTCGGCGTCAGCGATTTTTCCGAAGGACAACGCGACATCCGCCCCGATTGTCGCGGCGGAGACTGCATGATATTTCATGGCTTCGCGTGCTGTTGCCATGGCTTCGGCATACTTGTCCTGAAGGCGGAACACGTCGGCAAGGATTCCGTATGCTTTTGCCTTATCATGATCGCTGAGAGCGGGGAATGCGATGGCGCGGCGTGCAACCGCTTCCGCCTCCTGAAACTTGTTGTAGTCGCAGTAATCAATCGCCAAGGCTCTTGCTGCGAAGAGTTTCTGGCTACCGGCGAATTCTGTGGAATCAAGAATTGCGTTCGCCGCAGGCGGCAGTTCCTTGTGCGCGGCATCGTAGTCATAGTTCGCGATATGTGTCCACGGCGGTTGCTGGCAGAACCGGATGATCTGTTCGTTAATGCGAAGTTGAAGTCGCGTGTCGGCATAAGCAGGATCACTCAGAAGTGTTTTCACTTCTGCGATACGGTCAATATATTTCTTCTTCTGCGTATGAAGATCCGAGACGAGAGTATCGATCGACTTCAAGTTGGCTCGGTATTCCGCTTCCGCCTTTTTGCGTGCTTCCTCAGCTTTCTTCGCGACAGCCGCTGCGTCTGTGACTGTATTGTCTTGTGCCGCAGCGGTATAGACCGGCGCAGCCAAAAGCGAGGCTGCGAGCACGGAATATATCAAGAGAGAATGTGTCATGGTCGTTGTTTTCCTTCGTGATTATTTGCTGAACGCCTGAAGCGCGACAATGTGACGGACCATCTCCAGACGCGAAGTTGCGAGATCGAAGTCGTCCGTATTCAAGTCGGCGAGGAGCTGCAGTGCTTTCTTCGCGGCATAACGTGCCTGAAGATTCTCCGACTGCGTCAGCGGATGCGCGAGCTGTTGGAGCAGGGTCGCATAGCGGATGTCATCCATCCCTTCGCGGAACGCCTCCCAGGAAAGCGTGTCGATTACGCCTTTTCCGTCACCATAAACGAAATTCATGGATTTGTAGGTGTCGCCGCGAATGTCATTATACCCGTTCAGGTGATGCGCATAATTGTAGTGGCAACTGAAACCTGCGCGATAAGGCCCAAGCCCGTATTGACGGCGGATAAATGCAGGGTTTTCCACGCCGACATGCTGGCTTGCGTACCATCCGAAATAGGCATCGCCACCAAGAGAATTTAGTTTGGCCGTGGCGACTTCAGTATTAAAATCGGGGGTGACCGGCGGCCAGAACAGATCCGCAAGATAGGCACCAGCGGAATAGCCGTGACGACTGTTGATCGTGAACTTGAAGCCAGCCTTCTTGTAGATATCCACCATTGGGCGAATACCGCGCAGTGTACCGAGACCATATTCGTCTCCCCAAGTGGCATAGTAACCATTCACTTTGCCGAATTCGCGGATGTGTTCCTCCGCCTTCCGGCGCGCGTCAAATCTCATGTCCGCAAGATTTGTCAATTCCATGACAGTAGAGACAAAGACCGACGTATCCATGCCGGCTTCCTTCGCAAATTCGGGGTGTGAATATTTTTCGCGATGGTTCGGCATCACTTCGTTGTGCGCCACGAAATTTTTCAGCAGCGAAACTAACTGTTCCTTCGCGAGATCCTCATCGTTACCGTTGATCTGACGGATCATTTCTAGACTGATGTATTCGCAAAAGAATGCCAGATAGTCTTTATCCACATCGAAGTACGTCTTCGGCCTAGGCAGAGAAAACGGCAGCACACGTAGTTGAACAGGAATGGAACCGATCGTCTTGCCGTCTTTTGTTAGTGTGATCGTGCCGGTATAGAGACCGGGCTTCTGGTCGTCCTTCACGTGCGACGTCAGAAAAAACTGCTTGAACACGCCTTCGTCCAGCGTCGCGCTGCGGAACGTGTCGGAATCCTGGAAATTCGGCTTCATGGCACAGAACGATTCATCGAGGCGGTATCCGGGGGCGTCCTCGGTTCTGTTGTCAGCCTCGCGCAGCGGCGTGATCCAACGATAGGAAACGGTGCCGTCCTTTTCCGTCAGACGCGCGTAGTTTGCAACCTTTTCCGTATCGACTTTGATCAGGTCTTCATCGTTAAGCAGAAGTTCGGGACAGAGTTTCAGTCCGACATCCTGAAAGTAACTGTACCAGCCGTTCCCATTCTGATACCAGACTTTGACCACCTTCAGATCAAGACCGGCTTTCGGAAACACTGTGCCTTCAGCAGACCTAAGATCGCTCACTTCAAACGAGACCTTGCCGAAGGATTGCAGGGGATAAAGCACAAACGAGCCGGGCTCGTATTCGTTTTGGGCCGAAATGATCCGCACAGGCTTTCCGGCTTCGCCGTCAAACGGATAGGCATCCGGCAAATACTGCGTCTCGCTCATGGCGGGGACATTGTAATACAGCACGTTACCCGCAGGGAGTTTGGCAAAATCCGTCGCCACATGAGCGGCATTGATCTTCTGATTGTCGGTTCCCATGTGAGAAAGCCGGAGAAGATGCTGCGGAATTGGCGCAGCCTCCTTCGTACACATGGCCTTGTAAGTGTCGAGCCACTTCGCGGTCGTTTCCGCAGTTGGCACTTCCACCTGAGCGTGAGCGGAAAACGTCAACACGCCCGCCCAGCACAGGAATGTGTAGAGGATGTTCTGTTTCATTCTCTGCTCACCTTTCTGTTTCTTTTCTCGTTTGCAGTGAACCTCAAGACGATTGAGCGATTTTCGTTCAACTCAATGTACGTCCGTCACGTTAGTCGATCCTTGACTGCCGGGAAAGGGGCCAAGTATCGATTGCTCTTATGAAGATTTGTGAATGAAGCCGATTTCCTTCATGCGCGGATATGTGGATACGCTGCTGGTCGCGAGATTCGCAGCCTGAGCTTCTCAGAAACTCGTCAGTTGCTGGCGACGAACTGGTTGCTGTGTGAGTGCGCCGGCGTGAGTGAAGCCATGGCAGTCTCAGCGCAACAGCAGGGCAAGGTCCACCAACTCCGAGCCGAGTCGGCACCACTACCATTTCCCACACTCATACGGGCTACAGAACCACGCAAAACACCCATATTCACAAAACTGACTGCCACTTTCACTTGTCTCAAATTCGAGAACACAGTCATAGTGATCATTGAGACTGCTGCAATAGTGGCCACATTTACATACAGTTTTGGGGGAAAGTCCTTGGACTTTTTTATTACCCGTGCGTTGGGTTCGGCTGCATTTTGATTGTATTGCCTTCTCTTTACCTTGTTTTCTCAGGCGGTGTGGTATGAAAAAGCTTAATCGTGGTTTCACTCTAATTGAATTGCTGGTGGTAATTGCCATTATCGCAATTTTGATCGCTCTTCTGCTGCCAGCCGTACAGCAGGCTCGTGAGGCTGCCCGCAGAACCCAGTGCAAAAACAACCTTAAGCAGTTTGGGCTGGCTATACATAATTACCACGACGTCTACACGCTCTTTCCCCACAATGCCCACGCATATGGCACCAATGTTACAGGCTGCGGCCCATCTTGGCTTGTCCGAATACTGCCTTACATTGAGCAAGGCCCTGCTTACAACCAAATGGATTTTACGACTGCCAGTGACTGGACGATGCAATATGGGGCGAATGTTAACGCGGGCGTTGTTGCGCAGCTACGAGTGCCAGGCATATTTTGTCCTTCAAGCCCGTTGCCAGAAACCCGTTCGCAAGCAACCGTAGCGAATGGGACTGTCGTATACCAGCTTCCGACTTACGTTGCGATCAATGGTTCGTACTTCCAGGGAGGAACCTCAAGTGTCGTCGCAACTCCAAATGATCTTGCTACCTCACCTTATGGATACACCGTTTATAATGGTGTGATTATTAGAGTGGGTGGAAAAGGTGGATCATCAAGAATGCGTGACATCACCGACGGTATCTCAAACACCGTGATGATCGGTGAACAAGGCAACTACCACTTTGATGCCGCCAATACAAAACGAGATTTACGAAGCTCAAATTTCAGTGGTGGAGCATGGGCGGCTGGTCGTCCTGAGGCCAGTGGATGGACGCTCAATACGACGTCAATTCGGTTCCCAATCAATTATGACGGTGCTTTACTGGACGGAATGAGTCAGGCGTATCACAAACACACTCTATTGAATTCCGCTCATACTGGCGGCGTTCAGGTCTTGCTGGCCGATGGATCGGTTCGGTTTCTTTCCGAAAACCTCGATTTCGCGACACTCACCGCTCTGGCTGACAAGGCAGATGGGACTGTTCTCGGTGAGTTCTAAGACCTTTCCAATTCTTCGCTTGCCTGTGGAGATGGCTTTCACGACTTCCCAAGGTACTTTCAACGAGGCAGACAGTTAAATCCAATTTTGGATTTTGGAGTTACCACTATCGAGTGGTTTGGAAGCTGGCAGGCGAAACTGGAGCGTCAACTCCAACGTTTGGTTCTGTCCAAGCACCAGTGTCATTATTTTCGTCGTCCAATCTGATTTTCGCTGGATTCCTCATTCATGAATGAATTTTCTTCCTTCCAAAATCTTAGGCAAAGGATCTCCACCCTTTGTCTGGTTGCCGCTGTGGTGTCTTCCTGCCTTCCGCTTAGCGGCTGTGGAGGAGGAGAGAGCGGTCCCGAGCGTTACCAAGTCTCTGGATCTGTCACATTTAATGGAAGCCCTGTTCCATACGGGAATGTTCAATTCCAACCCGACCTTGGGAAGGGGAATTCAGGTCCAGCTGGGTACGCAACGATTATTGACGGGAAGTATTCGACAGCGGACGGCGGCAAAGGAGTCGTTCCGGGACCACACCAAGTCATTATCATTGGAATGAAGGGACCACCACAGGAAGTCACCGATCCTGACCTGCCGGTTGAGAACAGTCTGTTTCCACAGCATCAGCAGACAGAAGACTTTAAGAAGGAAGACACTACTCTGAATCCTGATGTTCCGACAATAGCACCTTAGGAGTGCAACTATGCGTTCCCAAGGCCGACCACAAGTTCGTTTTCCAAAGGAAACAATTGATGTGTCAAACAAACACGCCTGACCCCTTTGATGCCTCCCCAGCCTTTCAGTACACTACGAACGATTCAGAGTTACTCCACGGACTGGTTGTGCCATCGGCATAAACTGCTCTCACCCAAACATGGAAGTAGTCTTTGGGCAAAAGACTGGACAACGTATAAGAAGTTGCAGGCACATTCATGTCTCGAATTGCAAGAACACCGCGACTGTTCGAGATCCAGAGATCAAAGTGGTCTGCAGTCGCTGGGAATATCCAGTCGATTACGTATCCCGTTGTCCCGGCTTGAATGCCGGGACCTCCGATCAATAACCTGGGCTTTGGAGGTGCTTTGGTTTCAAATTGTTGCGAAGCCCATTCACTGCGAGCGCCATTTTGACCGTTGGCAATGACCCACAATTCGTAATTTCCAACAGCCAGTGTTTGAGAAATATAGTTTGTTGCTTTAACCTCTCTGGCCGTGAATTGTACGCTGTGTGTTGTTTGATTCCGAACAACAACATCATAGCTGACGGCATCACCGACAGCGTTCCATTGGAATAGAGGAGTCGCACTGGATGTCGATGAGAACGGCACAAGATTTGGTATCGGTACGCTGATGTAAGTTTGGGCCATATTTCCCCAGAGCCCCAGCGTGCCGTCCGACGAAATTGCTCTCACAGAAATCTCGTACCGTCCAAGAAGCGTCAATGAATCCAGTTCCAACCAATTCACCGGACCTAATGGATGGAATGTTCGAATCAAATTCGAGTCTATATTGCGAATTTGAATCTCGTAATCGACAGCGCCGGCAATCATTTCCCAAGTGACTTCTTGTTTGTGTGTATATGAACCCGTAAACAATTTTACATTGGATGGCTTGCTCTGCACTGTTAAGTTGATTGCACTCGACCATCGCGACATCGTCCCGTCATCTGCCACGATTCGGACCCAGAGTCGATACTTGCCCTGTATGCTGAGCTTCGGGACCTGGACTCCACTGTACTGTATGACTAACGGGCTGATTCCACTCGCTGCAGGCGTCAGTCCGGGAGATGGATCGTCAATCCAAATATCAACGTATTTCGCTCCCACCATGCTGGGTATTGGCAGCCAGACAGCATCATTTGGCGTTGTTGTATTGGTAGTCGGTTCCACCTGAAGGTCCGTGCCCGCCGAAAAGTCTTGAAACGCAGACCAGACACCGTGACTTCCATCATCCGCGACCGCCCTGACCCAGGCTCGATATTCGCCAGCAGCAAGATCACTCGTCGGGATGTAGGCCGAGCTATCCAGAGCCGACACATGAATTTGAATCGGGACAGAACCAGATCTCAGGGGACTGATATAAACATCGTAAGCCGCAGCTCCATAGACGACTTCCCATTCGATACGGGGACGCAGAGTAAACTGTTGCGTGACCTGCTGTATCTCGGTCATTGTGTCAATCGTAAATGTCTTGACCGATGACCAGGCACCGCCGGTTCCATCTGCAGCGACGCCGCGAATCTGAAAACGATAATCTCCATCTGGAAGATCCTCATCCAGCGTGAAAATTCCTGTATTGCTGACTATTCGTTTGTTAAACGCGGCGACACCCGGCGTTCGAGCGTTACTCACCCAAATATCATAATGCGTTGCACCGCCGAGTGGTCCCCATGACAATGCTGGTCGCCGGTTCATTCCTGGCCACGCACTAGAGGTGTATACCGCAGGTGTGATCGTGAAGTTTAGACTTCTGGACCACGCTGACGGACCAACCTCATTCAACGCGCGAATGGAGAATGCGTATTTTCCGATCGCCAGGTCAGCAGTTGGAGTGTACTCGGTCCCCGTCACAAAAACCGACTTCAACAGCACTTCACCAGTCGAGATGTTCTTCAGCCAAATTTCGTACTCAGTCGCGTTGGAGCTTTCAGTCCATGAAATCGTCGGCAATGGATAGGTTATTGGGCCTGCGAGATTCGATATTACCGGAGCGGCAGGGGGTGTCGTCGCCGGAGTCATGCTGGCAAGCGAAAGCATCGTCAGGCTTGAAACGTAGTTTCCATAGTAGTAGCCAAAGTACGGCATTCCGATGCCAAGGGTTGTACTACCGTCGATGTTGGCGATCGAAGTAACATCGGAGCCACCCAAATTCGGTAGGGTCAAAATGCCTTTGACAGTGCCATTTGAATTCATTTTCAGGAATGTGAGGACTTCTTGATTGTCCACCCAGCCAATTGATCCTTCCCCAGACACTGCAATATCACCAACACCGTTCCCGTCAATATCTCCAATTGACGTCATGCTATAGATGGATCGCAGCGTATCCAGACCAGAAACTCCGTTGTTTCCGTATGCCAATCTTGAAACATCCTTTAGCGTTCCATCGCCATTGAGATGCAGAAGAATGATGTATGTTTCCATGTCGCCCGAGATACCGACGGAGACTTCTGATGTCACTGCCAGGTCGACAACGCCATCGCCGTCCTGGTCGCCGATCGTCGTGATGATTCTACCGAACATATTCATGAAAATATTCATTCCTGCATTCGTCGGATTCCAGGTCGCCGAGTTCTTGATCGTACTGGAATCCTTCACCGTGCCATCGGAGTTCAGGCGTAGAATGTGGACGGCCCCTAGGTTGTTTTTTCCGTCGCCGTTTGCATTAAAGTCTGCAACGGCAATGTCGGGATTGCCATCACCATCAAGGTCGCCTAATCCTTCAATTTCGCGGAAAGTGTTAAGATCAAACCCCGCAGGAATGCCATCCTGTCCGCTCGTCAGTTGTGTGAAACTCTTTGCTGTTCCATTGACATTGAGTCGCAGAATATAAAGTACGCTAGTGCTATTGCTGTCCTTGGCTCCCACTGCGATATCGGTCACTCCATCGCCATCAATGTCCCCCAAGTTTGCAATGCTTGTTCCAAAGAATTTGACCGATCCCAATTGCGGACCGCCATTTACGCCGCTTGCGATCCTGACAGAACGACTTACCGTCCCATCGGCATCTCGGAACAGAATGTACACCGCGCCACGATCAAGACCCTGAGAACTTCCACTTGAAGTTCCGGACGCCAGATCAACCACGCCGTTTCCGTCTAAATCTCCGATCGGGATATTCACGGCATAAGCATTGCCGTCTTCCGCAGGGATGGCTGGCCCACCGTTGACCCCGCTCGAAATTCTCAACGACTCTGGAGCGTCGTCTTGTAAATTGACTCGTTTCATAATCTGAAAACGATAGTCCTCAACTTCGCCGCCAGTCGCAGCCCCTGTGGCATTGGCAGCGGCAGCATCGGAACTCAGGCGAAACCGAGCATAGGTGCCGCCAGCGATGTCGCCAAGCATCTTCGGAAACTGCAACGTGAATCGGCCTGGCGTTGTTACCGTTGGGACGCTGATTGAAGCCCGTTCGGTGGCGTTTTCAAACACGCCGTTGTGGTTGTAGTCGATCCAGCCGTACAGCGTCACGGCAGTGCCGGTTGTGTTCGTTGCCGACAACGTAATTCTGGGCGACGAACCAATGGTCGCGGTGAGATCCAGCGAACTCATCACGCCGTCTTCATCGTTTCGACCTCCGGCTGCGAACAGGTTGTCGAGATTCGCTGCAGCACTTTGCTGAGTCCCCGCTTCACCATCGACTCTGCCGCCCAGAAACAAATTCGTTTGCGTCGTATCGATGACGTGACTTGGGCCACCGTGTGAGGCCAATGTCTGATAGTTGTTGGCTCCCGTACCGGCCGTCGTATCTGGAGCATCGCCGAAGTCTGCCGTCAACAGCAAGCGTTCCTCCAGAACATCCACGCTGGCGACGTGTGGAGAATTGCCAGCGACCTTGAATTTTCGTGAACATTTGACTCCGCCACCTATGCGTTGAAAGACTGACCCGACACCGCGAACCCAGTTGCTGACTGCCATGCTGCTCTCCGAGATGTCTCAATATTTCATGCAAAATTCCGATTTCGTGGCTGATTGTCGGTATAATCGGTACGAACGGATCCTCAATCCGCATGTAGGGCGGGGGATTAATCCACGGAAAGGCAACGGCACAATGGGAAGAACCCTTTTGCGCATTTGACGAGACGAGGCAGCAAAAAATGCCGAAAGATCAATAAATTCCTGAGCATCCTTTTCGCAAACGCTACGCTTATCAAGCGACGAACGAAACACAAAGAACTGTAGTAGTGGGATTCACCAGAATTCCGCGCACTTGCAAGACGTCAAGGGAAGACATCAAAGGTGTCAGACGCAATCACACCAGAGAGACCTGGTCCTTTTGATGTGTCCGTCAAGTACGGATCTGTGCGGGGGGCGGCTGGCAACAGCGGTGCCTTGCCGATGCACAAGTGAGCTACACGTCCGAGGAACCTGTCATACACGGTTCTGCGCGAAATGAAGTGCGCGGGTCAGAAATCGGGGATGTGATGGACTCGCGGATGTCATCGGGAAGTGTGGCAAACCACACAGGCCGACGAACTCTTGAAAGCCCACTGAAACACTGCGATTCGGCCCAACGGGCCACAACAGGTCAGCCTGGGGCAACGCCCCAGGTTTTTAGGCAGCAA
>Ga0154020_10009370_pt1 | contig 11282 bp, 11 predicted proteins | sample Klosneuvirus_201_FD_109709 | JGI IMG/M metagenome (GOLD analysis project Ga0154020, IMG submission 109709) | Active sludge microbial communities from wastewater, Klosterneuburg, Austria - Klosneuvirus_20160825_MG | ecosystem: Engineered > WWTP > Aerobic digester > Activated sludge | place...
CCCCCCCCCCCCCCCCCTGTATTAAACATGGGCGGCGCAACAGTCACCTTCGATAGAGAGGGGAACGAATTGATAACGGTATTGAGAGCCATTTCATACACCGTTACTTGTTTTATCTATTTTGTAAAAACGAGCTGACTGCAAGGGCACGGGAAAGACTCTGGTAAGTCTGGTTAGGTTTGGGCACGACTATGCAAGGGTCAAAGGGGAAACTTGGAACGAACTGGACAGGGACGAGGTTCCTCCGACATCCTTCTTTTATGAGAGACTCATACGCTCCTCGCACGAGACTACCATGGCATGTGCTGCTCTATCTCGACCGGAACCAAACAGAAAGACTGGGCCCACCACATTCCCAACGACCATCGCATCCCGGAGTGGACAACGGTTTATCTTTGCTCCACCGTCACGATTGTGGCGCCTTCACTTTTTTATCATGACCGCGCTGAAACCCGCCGAAGAACGCTTTCTTCTCTGTGGCACCTTCTCGAGGCTGGCGAGACGCCGCTGCGGCCCGGGTCTGCGTGTACTGTTTCCTCGGCTCAACGCCAATCTCTGACCCTCATATTACCTAAACTCTGGAAATCGTTTTTTATTGTTTGTGAAACTTATGCGGCGTCAATGGTTATGCGGCGTCAATGGGCAAAGTGAGGTCAGGGAGATTGGAACCTCGAATTAACTCCTTCCGCGCTCGAGCCCTCGACTCGCCCCTATTTCGTGGGCTAAAGAAACAGTCCGAGAAGTTTACATTGCGACTTACATCGATAGAGAGATTTCATTTAACATTCTTACATCGTGGATCGCTTTTGAGGCCGTTTGGCGAACCGCACCAGCGACCTCGACCTCATGTATTTTATAGGGCTTCCTCATTTGTGGTTGTGACCAGCACGAATAATTTTATTATATCACGCAAGCTATTGTGATATTGTTGATTGTTGAGAATGGTTTTCATGTTCTAATGGTGAAGGCCCATCTCGTCGCCGCGGTTGTCCTCGTCATGATGGTGATGATGTCGCAATGGTGTTCGCCCTCCGAGGCGCAGCTCAATCCAGTGGAGGCGGCAGCGCTGTTCGACCTCTGTGATCGCCCTGGGACGGACCTATGGACGAACTGCAATGACTCGGCGAATGCATGCATCAACATCGCGAACTGGACAGGGGTCACTTGTGATGGCACCAAGACCGCCATCGTGGCGATGTACGACTGATTGGTGCTCCGACTTGCGTGCGTCTTGGAACACTCATTGCAGTTGACTTTATCAGATCTCGATCTTACCAAAATGGGGCGGGATCACTTCCAGCGTCGATTGCGGATATGGCTCAGCTGCAGCAGCTGTGCGACTTTCTATGATACTATGTTATCGGCATGTGGTTCGTCGTGGCTTGTCCTCTCCCCACGCTTCCCTCCGTGACTGACTTTCGTTCAATGGCTGTGTTAATCCCCGTGGTCGCTCTTGTAGAACCCTTCACTCGATTCAGTTCATTGGCACCATTCCGCCTGAGCTCGGCAACCTCACCCAGCTTTCCACTTTGTACGCTCAGAATCAGATCGATCTATTGCCAATATTCACCGTCAGCTGATATCACCTTCAAGTTGCATTCTGCGTTCATTTGTTCATATTGTCGCTCTCTCAGGTACCTCACTTCGAATCATTTCGAAGGCACCATCCCACCTCAGCTCGGCAACCTCGCTCAGCTCAACGTTTTGTACTCGCGTTCTCCTGACATGTTTATCTCTGAGGACTCATCTGCAATTGATTCCCTCTCAATCGCTGTGCTCATTTGCTCATTGTCTTTCTCTCAGGTCCCTGTACTCGAATCAGCTCAATGGCACCATCCCATCTCAGCTCGGCAACCTCACTAAGCTCACCTCATTGTGCGCTGAGAATCACAGCATTCTTATTTACAATATTCAATATCTTCGATCAATTCATTCTCTCTCAATCACTGTGCGTTCGCATTCCTTCATTGTTGTCACTTTCTCAGGTCCCTCGAGGCGAATCAGCTCACTGGCACTATCCCACCTCAGCTCGGCCATCTTACTCTGCTGAAACGGCTGTAAGCCTCTTCAAATGTGTAAAATCGCTGTGTATTCTCATTCCTTCATCTTGGCTGTTTCAGATTCCTCTCCTCGAATCAGCTCACTGGCCCCATCCCTCCTGAGCTCGGCAACCTCACTCTACTCGAACATTTGTACGTTCCGATCGCTTATTAGCACTTTCACGTATTATATTCGACCTCGCATTTGCATTTCGCATTGTCGTTAAGGATCGCTTCTTTTGTGACTAAGGTCTTCGAAACAATGAATATTTGCTCGAAAATTATGCTGCCGAAGATGAAAAGTATCCATAATTGGAGGATAGAACCGTATTTTTGGGGGGAATCTCGCCCACCCACCCACCCGAACTCCGGAGGCTTGCGATGACAATTTGCTTTGAAAAATGAATTTGACCAGGACCTGCCCGACGGAGAATACCGTCGATTTTGTTCTTGAGTGTATTTCCTCTTTTTCTGTGCGTAATTATGCTGCACTTTCGATCTTCATTACAACTCTCCGGTGTTTGGTGGCGTCACTCTTCTCCTCTCATAGCTGTGAGTTGCATATCAAGTTTCTGAGTTGGATATCAGTTTTGGGGAGTTTAATTTCGTCGGGGTCACTCATTCGTTTACTGTCCTCTGTCAGGGATCTCTTCTTCAATCAGATCAATGGGACTATCCCGCCTCAGCTCGGCACCCTCACTAAGCTCAACTATTTGTACGCTCAGAGTCGCATCGTTCTCCTTGCGAATATTTCTTTTCTCTGATGATCGACCTTCAATCGTTCTCAGGCTTCTCGACTCTAATCAGCTCGAGGGTAGCATTCCACCTCAGCTCGGCAACCTCACTGATCTGCAAATGATGTACACAATCGCATCGATCTCCGCACGCATATTTATTCTCTCTTAGCATCAGTTATCTATTGCTTTAACTCATTATAGCTGTGTGTTTTCACTCCTTCATTCTCGCTATCTCAGGGATCTCCAGGAGAATCAGCTCTCTGGCATCATCCCTCCTCAGCTCACAAACCTCACTCAGATGATTGAGTTGTACGATCGCATCGTTTCCCTCGATTATTCTTCAGGGATCCGAACTGATTGCAATTTCAATCGTTGTGGATTCTTATTCGTTCATTGTCGCTCTTTCAGGTACCTCAACTCGAATCGGCTCACTGGAACCATCCCTCCGCAGCTTTGCAACTTCCCTATGCTATCCCATTTGTACGATCAGACTATTGTCCTTCACCTATATCTGGTGACTCATCTGTGATTGGTTTGACTTTGAATCACATCGTGGTGTGGCCTCATTTGTTGATGTTCTCAGGTACCTCAACTCGAATCAGCTTACTGGCACCATCCCACCTCAGTTGGAAAACCTCACCATGCTGCGAGTGCTGTACGCTCAGAATAGCATCATTCTCCTTAATGTGTATTATCTCTCATAAGTCGTCTTCATGAATTATTTTTCTCCCAGTATAGCTCGTCCTGATTCCCTCATTATCGCGCTCATAGGGACCTCTCGTCAAATCAGCTCGATGGCACCATCCCGCCTCAGCTTTGCAACTTTTCTGATCTCGACACTCTGTACGCTGTCGTTTTCGTTGCCCTCTGTTCCTTCTCTCTGATGATCACCCTTAAATGATCTCTCTCCTTCCTTGTCGCTCAGCCTCCTCGCCTCGAATCAGCTCACAGGCACCATCCCACCTCAACTCAACAACCTCAATATTTTGCAATGGCTGTACTGTCAGAATCGCATCGTTCCTTGATGATATTTTGCCTCTTATGATCCTCTTCCATTGGGTTATTTTTCATTGTCGTTCGTTCATTGTTGCTCTCTCAGGGACCTCCATGGGAATTTCCTGGAGGGCACCATCCCTCTCTTCCTATTAAACCTCACGAGGCTGGGCGAGCTGTACGCTCAGAAATCGCATCGTTGTCGGATTATCTTTCATGATCCGTGTTCAACTGATTCCACTTTTAATCGATTTGCATTCTCAATTGTTCATCGTCGCTCTGTTAGGGACCTGTCCTCGAATCAGTTCCAGGGCACCATACCACCTCAGCTCGGCCTCTCTTCCATCTCCCGTTTGTACGATCAGAATCCCATCTTTCTCCTCTTTTTTTAGAAGGTTCTTCTAATATGCATCTTTTATTGATTTCACTTTCAACTAAGAACTGAAATTGACGCGAAGGGGTAGAAATTATCTTTAATTCAACCTCAATAATCTCCAAGGACTGTACAATCAGGATCGCATCGTTTCTTGATGATTTTGTCTCTTATGATCCATCTTCACTTGGTTTCGCTTTCATTCGCTGTGCATTTGTTCGTTCATTGTTGCTCTCTCAGGGACCTGTCCTCAAATCAGTTCAACGGCACGATACCGCCTCAGCTCGGCCTCTCTACCCTCTCCAGTTTGTACGATCAGAATCCCATTCTCCCTTTTATTTGGGTAAAAATCAGTCGACTGTCGGTGGTCTTGAAACGGCGCGTGGCATGGGTGGAGATTTCAGGATATGCTCTCCCCTTTTTATTTTTTTAATATTGGTTTCACTTTCAACTATTAAGAACTGATGAATCGACACACAGGATAGAAATTATCCTTTTTTCTTTGATCGATTTCTTTCTCAATCGCTGTGCAATGTCACTCAGTCATTGACGCTCTCTCAGGAACCTCTCTTCTAATAAGCTCACTGGCACCATTCCCCCTGAGCTCGGCAACCTCTCTCTGCTCTACGATTTGTGCGCTCCAGAATAGTCTCGTTTCTCCTTGACACTATTTGATCTGTATCTCTAACCATTCATCTGGAATTTTTTTCTGTGTGGTGCTTTACCGCATTCGTTTTATCTTGTCGATCTCTCAGGTCACTCGCCTCCAATAAGCTCAATGGCACCATCCCCCGACAGCTCAGCAATCTCACTCCGCTGTATCGGCTGTACGCCTACAATCGCATACTTTACCTTCTGTGAGAATATTTTGCCTTCATATTTGTATGATCCCCGATATTTTCTGATTTGATGTCTCGCCATGCCATTTAGTAGCGCATAGTTTTTCTGGCTCGACGTCAATCTGTCCTCATCTTCAAGATGTTCTTCACATTGAGAATGTTATCGAATCTCATGTCTGTTCAATGAGTCTCATTCGATTGTTGGAATAGGCGTCTCGACGACAACTCATTAACTGGCAGCGTCTGCCTTCCTTCCTCCACCTTGTCAGAATCAAGCGATTGGTACGAGAACTTTGCCTCCCCAGTGGCTTATATCACTTTCCATTATCAGAACTTCATTGCTTGTAACATTCAGTGGCCTTCCTCTGGGAGTCGAATGCTATCGGGTATATAGTGATGCTTCTTGTGGCACAACGAATTGCAGCATAACCGGTAGCATCTCCCTCCAACGGTTCTTATCGCATGCGCTGTGTTGATCTTGCCATGATAGCTGTGTGCCCGTGCACTCCGATCAACGGCATCAGCGCTCAGTGCACGGACTCCACCTACACCGTCTCTTCGGGTTCTGTTTGAGTTGTTATTAGAGGATTTCGATGTGCACGACCACTCATTGCAATTTCCAGGAACATTAACGTCGCTCGCCAATACTTCTCTGAACATCAATGGCAACCTCACCGTCACTGGAGCTCCTCTCGAAGTCCACCTTGACAATGCCTCGATCACAGTGTCAGGCGACCTTCGACTTGAAGCAGGTATGACCGTCCTCGATCGCCTTCGTCATATCGTGGTCGTTATTAAGTAGATGAATCGTTTTCAAGGTGTTCTCAATGTCTCTCTTTCACCATCGTGGTCGCCCTCCTTCGCCCCAATTCACGTGGCCGGCGCCTTTGTCCTCGACCCCAAGTCAGTTGTGGCCATTTCCCTTCCCACCAATCCTTACTCTGGCGTTGCTCCAATCGCCGTCGGAAGTTCTTCGTCGCTTGAGGGGTAATGATCTCACTGACTGATATATCAGTATGCTTCTTTGACTTGCCGAGTTAATCGCTGTGTTTGTAGGGAGGTCGTCATCGATATATCGTCGACAGTCGTCGATGAGTCAAAGGAGATTGTGCTCTTCGAGTTTGCATCATCCCCCTCGAATATTTCGCTCCGTATGACTCGGATGATTGCCGAAGTAATACAGCCTTGGAATGGAAGAGATCTAATTTGATTGTTTGTAGTGATAGTGAGGGTAGTGGACTCTCAGGGCCGCGGTTACTGTGGCGAGGCAAAGTATTCCCTGCTTGAGATCTCCGTACCACCACTTACTAATGTCATAGCATAATACCATATGCTTTCCCGTCCCCCCGCTTAACATTTTAAGCATCATTTTTTTTTTTATGTTATAGGTGCTCCTCACGAGCGACACGAGGCGATGCCTTAGCTCCGTCCCATCCACCGCCTTTTCAGAAATAATAAAGCACCGTTGGAAATCAGTATGGGTCGCAGAGAGCAAATACTCAGGCCATCACTGGCACTGCCTCCTTCTAATATCGCTTCACTAAGGCGCTCACGTCCCATTTGACATTCGGATAGCGCCTCGAGAGGGCCCTTGTCATTCCATTCCCTACTCCTTCTCTTCCTTCCATTCCTTCTCCTTTTCTCTTCAATAGGTGGGCTATTCGGAGTTCTTTGAGCTGTTGCAATGTCACGCGATACCAGTCATCCGGTTTCTGAATCCTTAATGCCTTCTCCGCTCCCTCCAAGAGCTTCTCCACTTCTTCTTCCTCCTCTACCTTGCCTATCCTCCGAGGGAATCTCCAGAGCTCCCAATGGTACTCGGGGTAAACTGAGGCCAACAACTTCGGAAAGTTGTTCTTGTATATGGAGAAAAGACCTTTACCACCTCGATCAATAATGACCTTGGAAGAGACGAGGTACCACTTCTCAAACTCTCTGTCCTACAAAGATGAGATGAGGAGAGAAAGAAGGGTGAGAGAAGGGAAAACGACTCATCGAGAAGGGGTGAAAAAGAAAGAAGATGAGAAATGATAGGAATATGAGAAGAAGAGGACGGAGGAGGGGGAGAACATAAGAGAAAGGTACCTTAGATTCTCTACCACTACCTCCTTCTTCTTCTCCTCCTCTCTCACCTCCACCTCCACCACTCTCTCTCTCCATTTCGATACCAAGCTCTTTTCCGATCTTATCCATGAATTCTCGTTGCCTCTCCACAGAGCTCCAAAATCCATTCCTCATTTTCTCGAATCGGGAGAGGTCCCATTCCTTCTCAGGGTAAACCGCCTTAAGTAGTGAAGACAATGACTTGTTATAGGGCTCTAAGGCACCCCTCCCTCCGAGAGAAAGAATCTTCTCCACCCCAACCTTATACCTATGAGAGAACTAAACGGTAAGAAGACAAGAGAAGTGAAGACGATCAGAGGTGGAGGTAAAGGAGAAGATAAGTAAACAGAGAGAATGTGATACAGGAATTCCCCTGAGGAGTGGGAAGAGAGGATAAAGCAATATGATGAGGAGAAGGAGGAGGAAGAGAAAGAGAGGAGGAGAAGGAGGAAGGGAGAGACCATCCATCCAAGTCGTTTGCATTGACGCCGAGCTGAGGGGCGGCCCACTCGAGAAAGGCCCTCTGATTCGCCACATCGGTCCAATATCGGACAGGTACTCGCCCTCCGAATGTGAGCTCAAATGGCTAATAATAGGATGGGAGGAGGAAGGAGAAAGGAGATAAGGAGAAGGAGGAAGAAGGGGAAGAGAATTAGGTGATGAAGGAGGCGGACGAAAGAGGATTTGGGGGAGGGGAAGCGGAAGAAGGTAGTGGGTACATGCCACCTCCTCTCGGGAAAGGTGGCGGAGAGCAACTTGTAAAGCGAATTGCCGTATTTATTGAGGAGAAGATCTCCTTCGCCTTTTCCTTTCTCCCTTCCACTTCCATTTCCATCTCCTATTTCTTTCTCTTTTCCTTCTCTTCCTCCTTCACCGTTACCACCACCTCCTCCTCCTTCTCCTCGTATCAACTCAGGATCAAACTCCTTCCATTGCTCTAAGTTGTGTTCCGTGAAACCGAAAGGCCGACCGAGCTTCAGCAATACCTCTCTATCTGAAACGACGAGGGATGAGGAGGAAAAGGCGGAGGAGGAAACAGAGGAGGAAGGAGCTAAGGAAGTACAATCCACGAAATGAAAAGATTCAGTAATCAGTAATAATATAAAAAGAAAAAGAAACTCAATCGAGGAGAGAAAGAGAGAGAAAGAGAGAAAGGAGAAGGGGAACCGGAAGTCGGGTTTTCGCCGAGCCTCGCCGAAACTCGACCACCCTAGAGAGAAGAAGAGAAAGAGAAGGAGAAGAAGAGGTCCACCATGTGGACAAAGCACCCTTTAAATATATGGTATATAATATATAATATCATAAAATTAAGGAGAGAGGCGAGTGGCGGGAAGGTGCCGAGGCTGCAGGCGGGAGAAGGACGAGAAGGAGAAACAACTTGCGAGTACCTAGGACGGAGAGATAAAGGGGAATGAAGAGAGATACCTTATGTCGTATTGATGATGAATGACAATAAAATGTTCTACAAGCAACGCGAAGCAGAGAAGAAGAGACCCTCATGATAGGAATAGGTGAGACGACAGTGACTGAGAGGGGTGAGGGACTGACTGGAAGAGACTCAAGAGAGTGGAGTCGTGGGCACACTAAACCATCTTGTGCACCAGACCACTAAATACATCTTACATTATCATTTGGGAAGACAACAATTTACAAAGTTATACAATGAGGGAAACGCCTCAGCTCGGGGCAACGTCCATGACATCGCCTCCCTCCACTCTCTTCTCCTTCTCTCCCTTGTCTTCCCCTTCCTCCTTCTTCACCTCCTTCTCCTCTTTCACGATTTCCATGGCATCAGCGAATGGTGGTGCCGTCTCTTTCGTGGAATAGGATGAGGCTATGTCAGTCTTCGCTTCCTCTTTCACTTCCACCTCCTTCTTTTCTCCCTCCTCCTCCTGCTCGTCATCATCATGGCGCTCGGCTTCATCCTTCTCGTCCTCCTCATCCTCCTCCTCATCATCATCTTCTTCCTCTTCCTCCTCCTCATCCTCATCTTCTTCACCTTCCTTTTCTTTATCACTTGGTGGTCGTTCATTGATAGTTTTCATGAGATCCATCGAAGCAGTGAGGGGATCGATGATATTCACCACGGAGAAGTCAACCTCGACTGGCTTGTAGGTTCCTGCCGATGTCGCCAGCGGTTTCTCGGAGTTCAGTATATCCGTTTTCGGAGGGATTAAGGATAAATCTTCCTTTTTGGGAATTGCGTGGAATGAAGAAGGGAGGGGTCTTTCAATGGTGTCCCTTAGGAAGAAGGCCGTTGACTTTGGGAAAAAGAAATTGTAGATCTCTTCGAGGTGCGGCTCGAGACCCTTCTTTCTCTTCTTGGCGGCGTCAGTTACTTTTCCGTCTCCTTTCTCTTGGCCCTTATGATCACCAATATTTCCTTTTTCGGAAGAATTCTCCGGGAGTGCAGGAGTAGGGGTAGCAACCGGCTGAGGGTTAGGTGTCGAGGTATCCGTCCTCTTCGGCGACTTAGGTGGAGGTGGTGAGGTGGGGTTATATCCGGGAGTTATCTGATTCCTCTCATCATAGGTATGATGATCGGAGTTAATCATCGGAGGAGCGCCGTAGGATTCATAGGGAGTTGGCTCATATTCAGGAGACCGATTCCTCTTCAAGGAGGAGGTGGAGGAAGAGGAGGAAGTTCTTGGAAAGTCACGAGAGCTGACCACCTCAGAGTCCGGAGAGGCTGGAGCATATCGAGGCTAATCGAAACACAACTCCATTAAATCGAAGAAAGGAAAAGAAAAAAGGAAGAAGCAAAGAAGAAGGAGAAGGAGAAAGAGAAGGAAAGGATGACGAGTACGTTGGGAGGCAATGAGAGCTGATCAGAGGGCTCGCTGACTTGAGCGCTCGCAGGGAAGGGCGGTCCGCTCACTCCCGCTCTCGACATTTCGTTGATCTGACTCGGCGCTTGGAAACCGTGGATGCTCTTATACCTAGTCAACATATCCAATTGAGAGAAGAAAGAGGGGAGCAGATTGATTCGAGACTTGAATGATCGATCATTTGTGCATCGAGTGAAAATGGGAGGAAGTACTTGAGTTTGAAAGGCGGCTGAAGCGGAAGCGGATCGACCTGGAAGAATCTACAAGTGGAAAGAAGTTAAATGGATGGACGGTGATGAGAAGCAGAAGTGAGGCAATGAGGAGGAGGAGGAGGAGGAGAAGGAGGAGGAGAACGGAGGGGGGGGGGGGAGGGGAAGGGGGAGGTAAATGGGGTGGGGGGAGACACAAAGAGGAGGAGGGTGGGGGGGGGGGGGGGGAGCAGAAGGAGGAGGTTACTTGTGTTGGAGGAGATCCCTAGCAGAGAGTCGCTGTCGAGGGTCGAGGGAGAGTAGTTGAGTCACCAAATCTACTCCCGCATCATCGAAACTAAACATAAGAATTATAACGAAGTCTACGGCAAAGAGTGAGGAAAACGATTGGAGATGGAAAAGAAATGGGAATGGCGGACAAAACAAGACAAAAGGGGGGCGGAGGATAGATGAGCAAGTAGAGGAAGAGGAAGAGGAGGAGAAGAAGAAAGAGCAGAAAAGAGGAGGAGAGAGGAGGAGAGAGGAAAAGGAGGTTCGGGATTCGCACAATGCAGCGAGAAAAGGTTTGAGTTGTGACGCATACGAAGCGCCGCTGCGATATTTGTTAAGCAAACCATATTTTGGTAACTTGTTAAGAATTGAAGTCACAAGGTCATCGCCAGGGAGACCGAAGAAAGAGATGATCTCATGGATCATCTGGGCATCTGTCTTGCCGCGGAGAAAATTCTGACCGCTCATGAGTTCGATGAAGATGCACCCAGCTGCCCACAGGTCCACCTCTGCGCCTAGAAGGAGGAGGAGGAGGAGGAAAAGGAGAAGAAGGAGAAGGAGCAGAAAGAGAAGAAAGAGGAGAAGGAGGAAAAAGAGGAGAAGGAGGGAAAAGAGGAGAAGGAGAGGAAGGAGGAGAAGGAGGAGGAGAAGAGAGAGAAAATGAAAAAGCGAAGGTAAAAGATAAGGGAAAGACAAGAAGGAAATGGAGAAAGGAGGGAGAGAGGAGGAAAGAATGGAAAGGAAGAATACCATAGACGGTTTGACCTAAGAAGAGCTCGAGAGGTCGATACCACAAAGTGATCACCTAACATTGGAATCGTTCAGCATATATATATATATATATATATATATATATATATATATATATATATATATATATAAGAGAGAGAG
>Ga0154020_10009371_pt1 | contig 11282 bp, 12 predicted proteins | sample Klosneuvirus_201_FD_109709 | JGI IMG/M metagenome (GOLD analysis project Ga0154020, IMG submission 109709) | Active sludge microbial communities from wastewater, Klosterneuburg, Austria - Klosneuvirus_20160825_MG | ecosystem: Engineered > WWTP > Aerobic digester > Activated sludge | place...
CGCATCCGCGAATCGTTAGTGGCCGCGCAGGCGGCGCACCCACAATTATTCTACGGCACGGACTGGCTGGCGTTCGGGCACATCGTCATCGCGGTGGTTTTCGTCGGTGCGCTGCGCGATCCGGTGCGGAACCGGTGGTTGTTCGACTTCGGGTTGATCGCTTGCGCGATGGTGATTCCGTGGGCGTTTATCTTTGGAGCCGTGCGGGAGATTCCGCTATGGTGGCGGTTGATTGATTGTTCGTTCGGCGTGTTCGGCGCGGTGCCGCTGTGGTGGTGTCGGAAGTGGGCGAAGGAACTGGAGGGAATTCGTGGAGGAGTGAAATGAAGCTCAGATTGCTACGACTGTTTCTTGGATTCTCAGCGCTGGCGTGGGGTGTGTCGTTCTACGGTGTGTTCGCGAGTTGGAACGCAGCAGAACACTCATTGCAAGGCTTGGGGGCAAAGCCCATCTCGTATGATCCGATGCTGGACTACTGGCTGCGGATGGCGTCGGGAGCGTTTGGGCTGGTTGGCGTCTGGTATTTCATGCTCATGCTATGGCCACGGAAGTTTCATCTGGCCATTCCTTGGTTTGGTGCGCTGATGATTGCTGAGGGGTTCATCTTATTAACCGCTGGAGTGAGGCTGCACCTGCCGCCACTTCCATTTTACGGCGATACGGCAGCCTGCTTCCTGGGCGGCGGGGGGATTCTGCTGCTGTCAAAAGCTGCCCGCCCCAATCAGGCAGCGGCTCTTTCGCCGTAGTTGATGCTCATGACGCCGCCGAGGAGGTTCACGATGCGGACGTTGGCCATGCCGAGTTTGCGCATCTTCGCGGCGACGCCGTTTTGCGCGGGGTAATGTCTCAGCGATTCGAGGATGTAGGCGTAGGCGGCGGCGTTGCGGCAGAATATGAGGCCGAGCAAAGGCACGCAAAGGCGGAGGTAGGTAAAATAAAGGCTGCGCCACAGGGCGTTGTCGGGTTTGCCAAAATCCAGCACGAGCACGCGACCCCCAGGTTTTGCCACGCGGAACATCTCCTCGATGCCCGTTTGCCAATGCGAAAGATTTCTCAAGCCGTAGCCCACGGTGACGATATCAAACGAGCCATCCGCGAAGGGCAGCTTCATGGCATCGCCCTGAATGAACTCCGGAGCGCGGACCGCCGAGTCCGCGAGTTCTTGGGTAACCGGCGCTGCCTCGCGGACCCGGCGGTCCGCGCTCCGCTGCCGGGCGACAGCAAGCATCGGTTCGCTGAAATCTATGCCGGTGACTTTTGCGCCAGCTTGGGCCAGTCGCTGAGAGATGTCGCCGGTGCCGCAGCAGACGTCGAGGGCGCGGGCGCCAGCTTGAACGCCGGCCATTTGCACCAGCCGGTTTTTCCAGCGGCGGTGCAAGCCGAAGCTTTGCAGGTCGTTGATGAAATCGTAGCGTGGTGCAATGGCGGCGAAGAGGTCGCTGACCTTCGCCGATCGCTGTTCGCCGGGTTGGTAGAATTGGTTGGCCATTGCGCGCACGGTGAGCTGCCCTAAAACCGGCGGCAGGGTGCCAGAATTGGGACAATTGGGCGACCCGAATCTGGGAACTTTCACCGGATTACATGAAAGCGGGCGTCGGGGCATGGGCATTGCTTAGTTTACAGTTTGAACAGGACAATTTGAGCATGAGCGAAAAAAAAATATTGGTGGTGGATGACAATCCGGTCGTGGTGAAGGCGATTCAGATGCAACTCGCGAAGGCGGGTTTCACGGTCGCCATCGCAACAGATGGCAGCGAAGCCATCAGCGCAGTGCGACGTGAGAAGCCGGATCTGATCGTGCTCGACATCAGTTTTCCGCCGGATGTATCCCATGGCGGCGGCATTCCGTGGGATGGATTTCTGATCATGCAATGGCTGCGCCGGCTGGACGAGGCGAAGGCCACGCCCATCATCATCATCACCGGCGAAGATCCGGCCAAGTATCGGGATCAGGCGATGAAGCTGGGGGCGGCGGCATTTTTCACGAAGCCGGTGGATAGCGCGGGACTCGTGGATGTGATCAATCGGACTCTCGCCGCCGTGCCGGAGGCGGTGGGCTAATTCAGGGCTTGCAATCGGAATCGGCATTCGTAGTTTGATGCCCGCTTCTGGAAGCGAGCGTAGCTCAGCCTGGTAGAGCATCACGTTGCCAACGTGAGTGTCGAGGGTTCGAATCCCTTCGCTCGCTCCATTTTCTCTCCTTCAGTTTCAAGTTTGAATCCCCGCTCGTGTGATATCGTGCCTGCTTGTGTTTACTTGGATTTGACTGTGGATGGTAATTTGGCAAAGTCGGCCAACCCTTGGGACGCATTTCGCTCAACTTCTTATGGCCGACATGAAATTCTCCTGCCCGCATTGCCAGCAACATATTTCCGCGGATGCCAGCTACGCCGGTCTGCAGATCAACTGTCCGTCGTGCAATGGCAGCCTGATGGTGCCTGCGGATCCGGCGGTGGCGGCGGTTGAATCCGCACCGGCTCCAGCGCCGGCACGGTTGTCAATCCGCTCGACGGTTCCAGCCGCCGCGCCACCACCGGTCACGGGGGCTGCACCAGCCGCTGCCGGCTCGGGTTGCCCTTCGTGCGGCGCGGCTTTGCCGCGGGGCGCGGTGCTCTGCACCCAATGCGGCTATAATCTGGTGACACGCCAACGAACAGTGGCGGGTCGTCCGGCGGCGTTGGGGAAACCTGCCGCACCCTCCGGTGACGCGCCGTGGTATTTGACGCCGTGGCCTTACGTTGGAGTGGTGGTTTTGTTGCTCGGAATCTTCTATGTGCTAAGCCGAAGCAATCCGGTGATGATGCTCCCGTTCCTCGGCATCGCAGTGCTTTACATGCTAACGGTGCATATCATCGTCATTGTGGCTGCGTTCAAGGAGAGCGTTACCACGGGCTTGCTCACGCTATGCATACCCATTTACTCGCTCTATTTTGTCTTCAAGGTGAATGAGAACGACACGCTGAAGATTCTCTACGGCATCGCCATTCTCCTGAATATTGCGCTGAGGTTTTTACCGACCCCCGAGTAATGAAGGGGACTGTGACAATTCAAGCCCTGCAAATCCGAGCCGATGGGTTCCGACGCTGGCTGGATGCGCCCGAACGCGCCAGCTGTCGATGGCTGGGCAAATACTGCGTGCTGGTCGCCTGGCTTGGCCTGCTGCTCGCAACGGTTTCTCCGCCGCATGGCTCTGGCATTTCGCTCTGCTTTATTCATGACGCCACAGGGGTGCCGTGTCCGGGTTGCGGGATGACGCGAAGCCTGAGCTGTGGGTTGCGCGGGATGTTCCTGGAAAGTTTTCAGTATCACCCGATGGGATTGCTGATTCTCGCGCTGTTCATTTTCACCGCAGGGCAAAGCCTGTTACCCCAAACTCATTGCGATGGCATCGTTCGTTTCATTCAATCGCGTGCGACGTTGTTCAACGCGCTGTATCTTGGGTTCGTGATCACGTTCGTGAGTTATGGCGCAGTGCGTGCGCTGCATCACCTCGCGATCACGTGGTTGTAGCGGGCAATGTCTGCGCAGGAACGGGACTTCAGCAAGGCAGCGGGTGAGCTACCCGCCGGCCGGTCAGTCGAGCTTCGTGTCCGAGAGCTTGAGGATGGCTTCGGTGCGATTGCGGACGCGGAGCTTCTTGTAGATGTTGCGCAAGTGGGCGCGGATGGTATCCACACTCAGGCCAAGGCGGTCCGCCGCCTCCTTGTAGAGAAGCCCTTCGGCCATCAAATCCAGCACTTCACGTTCGCGCGTGGTCAGGGTGGCATTCGCCTCGACGCTGGGAACATGTGGAACGGGCGGGGCCGGCGGGACGCCTTTGTCGGTGCCGAAGAATTTCACCAGGCGGCGCGCGATCGGGGCGCTCATCGGGGAGCCGCCGCCGTTCACTTCTTTGATCGCTTCAAGGATTTTGTTCGGCGCCGTGTGCTTCAATAAGTAACCCGCCGCGCCGGCGGCAAAGGAGGCGAAAATCCGGTCATGATCTTCCAACGCGGTGAGCATGATGATTTCGGTATCCGGCAGCCGTCCGCGCAGCGTGCGGATGGCGGAGATGCCATCGAGGCCGGGGAGTTGGATGTCCATGAGGAGGACGTTGGGCGGACGAGCGGGCAGTCCGGTCATGGCGGTCTCGGCATCGGCATAGACGCCTCCGCAAGTGAAGCCCGGGGAGCGCTTCAGCAAGCCCTCCAAGCCCATCCGGACGACGGGTTCATCATCCACGATGGCAACCGTGATCGGGTTGCTGGTCTGTTTTAAGTTGTCGGCGGTCACAGATTCTTGCTGACTGTCCTCGGCCCGCATTTTTCGCCCATCGCTGAGCGTGGCTATGAATTCATCTGCGTATGCGGGAGCGATATCCCGATGACGCAGGACTTTTATGCAATCCTGCCCGTTGAGCAAGATGAATCATTGCGGACAATTTCGACAAAGGTGGACAAGAGAGGCACATACAATCACAATTTGTGCGGGCAAAGTGGGCGGGAATCTATGGGAAGCGCAGTGGTTTGGTCCGTTCAACAAGAACCAACTAGTTGATGGCAGACGACATTCCAATCTCCGACAAAACGCCTGAGGATTCGGGCAGGCGGTGGTATGTGGCCCACACCAAGCCGCGCTGCGAGAAGAAAGTCTTTGATTACTGCGGCCGGGAGAGGATTGCTGCCACGCTTCCCTGTTATTCATCGGCCCATAAATATCGCGGAAAAACCGTCGTATTTCAAAAACCCCTGTTTCCGGGCTACGTTTTTCTCCAAATGGAGCCTCGTCTCAGTTCCGCCATCCAGCAGAACGATCACGTTGCCAATTTACTGAGTGTGCATGATCAAGCCACGCTTGAGCAGCAACTGGCGGAGATCCAAGTTGCCTTGGAATCGGGCCTTGAAGTGCGTCTGGCGCCGACTATCGGTGAGGGTATGCGGGTCCGCATCAAAGCCGGCCCGTTGCGTGGAGTCGAGGGGTGGGTAGAGCAACGGCACGGGCTGGACACTGTGCTGTTACGCTTGGATTTCATCAGCCAGGCTGCGGCGGTCCGGCTCGGCGCGGAAGTGTTGGAGCCGGTCTGAATGCGGACCTTGTCCCGGGCTGCAACCAAATCCTCTCCGTAAAGTCCGCATCTCACTTCGGCGCCATCCTGCCTCGTCAAGCCGCGCCCCCTGCCACTTTTGTGCAAGTATACAATTAGCCATTCTCCGGCATTCTGAAACTCACAAGGTTGGGAAACATGGAGAACAACAAAGCACAAACAAACAACCGGATCGAAGTCGTTCAGCCGAACGGATTGCCTGCGTGGAAACGTGTCTTTGATTTCCTTGTCCTCCTCGTGACCTCGCCGGTCTGGCTGCCGATTGCTGTCTGTGTCGCCCTGGCGATCAAGATCGGTTCCCGCGGCCCGATCCTTTTCCAGCAGGAGCGCGTCGGCTATCGCGGCCGCATCTTCACCTGTTTCAAGTTCCGGACAATGAAGCCGAACGCGGCGACCGATACGCATCGGATGCATGTCAAAGATTTGATCCAATCCTCCGCGCCGATGACCAAACTGGACGCGCGCAAGGACGACCGCCTGATTCCTGGCGGCAACTGGATCCGTGCCGCTGGCCTCGATGAACTGCCGCAGATCCTCAACATCCTGCGCGGTGAGATGAGCATCGTCGGGCCGCGTCCGTGCATTTCCTACGAATACGACCTTTTCGAGCCGTGGCAGAAAAGCAGGTGTGATGCGCCCCCCGGACTGACCGGGCTTTGGCAGGTCAGCGGAAAGAACCGCACTACGTTCGAGCAGATGATCCGGCTCGACATTGATTATTCGCGCCGGATGAGTCTCTGGCTCGACACCTGCATCGTGGCGCGCACCGCGCCGGCGATTTTGCGGCAGGTTAGTGATTTGATCGCGGCCAAGCGGTCACCAAAGGGTGGTGCACGAGTTGCGCCAGCCGCAGACAGTTCGAATTCAGCAACGTCCGTTACAGCACAAGTTTCAACACAAAAGGTTTTACTATGAGCACAAAAATCCGGGTCGGTATTGTTGGTTGCGGCTACTGGGGGCCGAACCTCGCGCGCAACCTCAGCCAGACCGCCGATTGCGAACTGGCCGTCATGTGTGACGCGTCGGAGCAACGTCTGCGGCACATGCGCCGGCTGCATCCGAGCGTGGCTGTGACCACCCGCTTTGAAGATGTTTTGGAAAACCCTGCCATTGATGCGGTCATCGTGGCCACGCCTGTCCGGTTTCATCATCCGATGGCGAAAGCCTGCCTTCTCGCGGGCAAGCATGTGTTCATTGAGAAGCCGCTTGCTCGGACCGTGGCCGAGGGCGAAGAGCTGGTGAACCTCGCGGAGACCAGGGGCTTGGTGCTCATGGTTGGCCACACGTTCATGTTCTCGCCGGCGGTCAACCGCATGAAGGAGATCGTTGACTCCGGCGACATCGGCAAGATCCGCTACATCTCCGCGCAACGGCTGAACCTCGGTTTGTTCCAGAAGGACATCAACGTCGCGTGGGATCTCGCGCCGCACGATCTCTCAATCATTCTGCATCTGCTCGAGCAAAGCCCGATATCGGTCGCTTGCCAGGGCAGTTGCCATGTGGCGCGCGGCGTCGAGGACATCACCACAATGTATCTCACCTTCAAGAACGATTGCTGCGCGCTGGTGCAAAACAGCTGGCTCGATCCGAAGAAGGTCCGGCAGATGACTGTCGTGGGTTCGCGGCGGATGATCGTCTATGACGACACCGAGCCGCTGGAGAAGATCAGGATTTACGACGCGCGCGTGGATGTGCCGCCGCATTACGACACGTTTGCCGAGTTCACCTATTCATATCATCACGGCGACGTGTATGTGCCATTCATCAAGCAGGACGAACCTTTGAAACTGGAGATGCGCCATTTCGTTGAGTGCATCAAGGAAGGCATCCAGCCCATCACCGGCGGCCCCGAGGGTCTCGAAGTCGTGCGCATTCTCGAAGCGGCGAGCCAGTCTTTGAAGGAGCGGGGCGCGTCCGTTCCGCTGAGTCGTGCAAAACAGGTAGACGCAGTGAAGGAAATCAACGGCGAAGCCACCCAGGACAAGCCCGCTGGCGAGAAGTTGATCACGGCATGAACCCGCCAAGCTCTCCTACGGTCATCGTAACACCCGACGTTAAACTCGGGAAAAACGTCCGCATGTTCGCCTTCGTGAATCTATACGGCTGCGAAATCGGTGATGACACGCGCATCGGGACGTTCGTCGAAGTGCAGAAGAACGCGAAGATTGGACAAAGATGTAAGATTTCGAGTCACACCTTCGTTTGTGAGGGTGTTACCATCGAGGACGAAGTCTTCATTGGTCACGGCGTCACATTCGTCAATGACATGTTTCCCCGCGCGACGGCGGGATCCGGGAAGTTGCAGACGGAAGCCGACTGGGCCTGCGTGCCCACGCTGGTGAAGCGCGGTGCTTCCATCGGTTCGGGCGTGACAATTCTCGGCGGCGTCACTATTGGCGAGGGAGCCCTTGTCGGCGCGGGCAGTGTTGTTACCCGTGATGTGCCTGCTGGCACCATAGTTGCAGGCAACCCTGCTCGTGTGCTCAGAAAAGTAGAGGAACCCAAGGAAATCATTAGCGCTATATGACTGCTGCTCCCGTTGAATCACAAAAAATTGCGCCGGTGCCATTTCTCGACCTGCGCGCCCACCACGAACCGTTCATGGACGAGTTTGTGGACGCCTTCCGCAAAGTGGCGGAAACCAGCGCCTTTGCGGGTGGTCCGTTCGTGGCGGCGTTTGAAAAAGAATTCGCCGCCTTCTGCGGCACCAAGCATTGCGTTGCCGTCGGCAATGGCACCGATGCGCTCTGGCTCAGCCTGCTCGCGCTTGGCATCGGCCCGGGCGATGAAGTCATCACCGTGCCGAACAGTTTCATGGCGACCGCCGAGGCGATCAGCTATTGCGGTGCGAAACCGGTGTTCGTGGACGTTGACGAGCAGACTTGCACGATGGACGCCAGCCAGCTTGAGGCAGCCATCACGTTGCGCACGCGCGCCATCATTCCGGTTCATCTTTACGGTCAGATGGCGGATATGGAAGCGATTCTTGCCGTGGCCAAGCGACATGGATTGCCCGTGGTTGAAGATGCCTGCCAGGCGCATGGCGCGAAACGCGATGGTCGCATAGCTGGCGCGGCTGGTGTGACCGGTTGTTTCAGTTTTTATCCGGGGAAGAATCTCGGCGCCTTCGGTGAAGGCGGCGGCATCACCACCAACGATTCCGAGCTCGCCACGAAGATGCAGGTGCTGCGCGATCACGGTCAGTCCAAGAAATATTATCATTCCGTCGTCGGCTGGAATGCGCGCATGGACGGCATCCAGGGCGCGATCCTCAGCATCAAGCTGCGTCATCTTGCCGAGGGCAACAAAGCCCGCCGTGCGCATGCGGCCATGTATGACCGTCTGCTCGCGAACGAGCCGCTCGCCATTTTGCCCACCGTCGCGAAGGGCTCGGAGTCTGTCTATCATATCTATCCCGTGCGCGTGCCGAACCGCGACCAGGTTCTCGCCAAGATGAATGCGCGTGGACTGAACTGCGCGATTCACTATCCCGTCCCGATTCATTTGCAGGAAGCCTATCGTCCGCTCGGATTGAAGCCCGGCTCTTTCCCGGTCGTGGAACGGATCGCGGGCGAACTTCTGTCCCTGCCCATGTTTCCTGAATTGCGCCCCGAGCAGGTTCAACGCGTCGCCGAGGGACTCAAGGAAGTCCTCGCCGAAGTGGATAAACCGGTTCGTGCGTGACCCCCGGCTGCATTTCGCTGCGCGCCGGGCGACGAAATCGCGCCGGAGCCAGCGTGAATGCTTTGGTCGTGGTCAGTCAGGTGGTTTTGTTTTCGCGGTGAAGTTCGGGTCGGTCGGTGAACGCCGCCGCCCATTGGATCAGATGCAAACTGTAGTTAATGCGCCAATCAATCGCACGGTGTGCGAATTGACGGGGACGAAGTCTGCCCGCCGCTTCCGCTGATGTCTTCAAAAGTAAAATCTTCCGGCCGCCGGATTTGCATGATCACGCACTCGTTCTACGAGAGCGATAATCGCGTGATCCGTTATGCTGAAACCCTGGCCCGACGGGGCGACACCGTGGACATCGTGGCGCTGCGCCGCAAGCCGGAGATGCCCCAGGAAGAAGTCATCAACGGGGTGACGCTCCATCGCATCCAAGATCGTTTCGGAAAGAACGAGAAATCGAAAGCCTCCTTCCTCTGGCCGTTGTTGAAGTTTCTCTTCGCGTCGGCGCGGTGGCTCACGCGGGCACATCGCCGCCAGCGCTACGATTTGATCCATGTCCACAACATCCCGGACTTCATGGTTTTTGCCGCGTGGTATCCGCGGCTGACGGGGGCCAAGGTCATTCTCGACATCCATGACATCGTCCCCGAATTCTTCGGCAGCAAGTTTGCCACGAAGAAAGGTTCGCTGCTGGTGTGGGGATTGAAGGTGGTGGAGAAATTTTCGGCGGCGATGGCGCATCACGTCATTCTCGCTAACCATCTCTGGCTGGAGAAATACACCAATCGTTCAGCGCGACCGGAAAAGTGCTCGGTCTTCATCAATCATGTGGACGAGCGGATTTTCCACCAGCGTCCGCGCACGCGCAAAGACGGTCCGCCGGTCATCATGTTCCCCGGTGGATTGCAATGGCATCAGGGCCTGGACATCGCCATCCGCGCGTTCGACAAGCTGCGTCGCAAAATGCCGGCTGCGGAATTTCATATCTACGGCGACGGCAACATGAAGCCGCAGCTTGTCGCACAGGCGCAGGAACTGGGTTTGAACGGCAGCGTGAAATTTTTCAACCCCATGCGCATCCAGGAGATCGCCGCCGTGATGGCGGATGCCGACTTGGGCGTGGTGCCGAAGCGCGCCGACTCTTTCGGCAACGAAGCCTACAGCACCAAGATCATGGAGTTCATGTCGCTGGGCGTGCCGATGGTGGTTTCGAGCACGAAGATTGACCGCTATTATTTTGATAACTCCGTGGTGAAGTTTTTTGAGTCTGGCAACGACACGTTGCTGGCGGAAGCGATGTATGAAGTGCTGAGCAACGATACGGCGCGCGCCGAGCAAATCCGTTGCGCGAACGAATACGTCGCCCGCAATAGCTGGGAACAGCATCAGCAGACTTACCTGAAGTTGGTGGATTCGCTCATCGGCGGACAGCCGCTGCCCCAACCTGCGGCCACACTTTCCACACCGAGCGGAGTAAAAGGCGCCTGATCGGTTCGTCGGAGCAGTATGAAAAGCAAGATCGAGAACAGTTTGGACCGTTTGGCGCGCTGGGTGGAAGACCGCGATTACAAAGCCTACGATCCGGGTGATGGGCAGTTGTCTTTCCTCCGTGGCCTGACGTTCAACACGCTTTTTCTGGAGCGCATCCTGACGGCCAGTGTTCTCCGCACGCCGGTGAACATCCGACCTTTGATGGGCATTCAACCCCATACGTCCACCAAAGGCATGGGTTACATGGCGTGGGGTTATCTCCGTCGCTACAAGCTGACCGGCAATGAAAATTACGCTCGCCGCGCGGTTTCGTGCCTGGACTGGTTGATGGAGCATCGGTCCGAAAGCCCGCACTATTGCTGGGGCAACGAATTCACCTTCACCACGCGCGCCGGACGCATTCCGCGTCATCAGCCGACCATTGTCTGGAGCGGTCTCATCGGCCAGGCGTTCATGGACGCGTATGAGGTGCTGGGCCAGTCGCGCTATTTGGAAGTCGCTTCGAGCACCTGCGACTGGATCTTAAAGTTGCCGCGCGAGGAAACGTCGAAGGGCGCCTGCCTCAGCTACGTGGCTTTCAAACAGAGCTCAATTCATAACTCGAACATGCTGGGTGGTGCGTTGCTCGCGCGAGTGGGCAAGGCAACGGGGCGGAAGGATGCGCTCGAACTCGCCAAGCAATCCATGCTGTATAGCTGCGCGCGCATCAATGCGGACGGCGGCTGGTATTACGGCGAGGCGCCGAAGTATCACTGGATCGATAATTTTCACACCGGCTACAACCTCGACAGCTTGAAGCGCTACACGGACGCCACGGGCGACAAGACCTTCCTGCCGCAGCAAACGCTCGCTTACGAATACTTGAAGAAACATTTCTTTGAAGCCGATGGCTGCCCGAAATATTTTCACAACCGCACGCAACCGATCGACATCCAGTGCGCGTCGCAGGCGATTGACACGCTGGCGTTCTTTTCGGATGAAGATCCGGCGGGCCTGGAACTCGGGTGCAAGGTGGCCGAGTGGACCATCGACAACA
>Ga0154020_10009373_pt1 | contig 11280 bp, 19 predicted proteins | sample Klosneuvirus_201_FD_109709 | JGI IMG/M metagenome (GOLD analysis project Ga0154020, IMG submission 109709) | Active sludge microbial communities from wastewater, Klosterneuburg, Austria - Klosneuvirus_20160825_MG | ecosystem: Engineered > WWTP > Aerobic digester > Activated sludge | place...
AGCGCATCGTCGTCAGTTTCACCAAGACACTTTAATCACCTGAAAGGAGCCACCATGAAACTGGTCACTGCCATCATCAAGCCGTTCAAGCTCGACGAGGTCCGCGAGACCCTGTCGGCCATTGGCGTGCAGGGCATTACTGTTACCGAGGTCAAAGGCTTCGGGCGCCAGAAGGGCCATACCGAACTGTATCGCGGTGCTGAGTACGTCGTCGATTTTCTGCCCAAGGTGAAGATCGAGGCGGCTATCCGCGACGATCTTCTCGAGCAGGTCATCGAGGCCATCGAAAAATCTGCCAGCACCGGCAAGATCGGCGACGGCAAGATCTTTGTCACCTCGCTCGAGCAGGTGCTGCGCATCCGCACCGGCGAGACCGGCAAGGACGCCCTTTGATCCTCCACACCCAGAGACAAACATGAAGAAATTTCTAGCCAAACTCGCGTTGGGCTTGGCGGTGCTGGGTTTTACCGGTGCTGTCCTTGCTCAGGCTGCGTCCGAGCCGGTTGCGGCTGCGGCCGTGATGGAGGCCGCCTCTGCTGCGGTCGAGGCCGCCGCACCGGCCGCCGCGGATGCGGCGTCCGCCGCTGAAGTCGCTGCGCCGGCCCCGGTGCCGAACAAGGGCGATACCGCCTGGATGATGGTCTCCACGCTGCTGGTGATCCTGATGACGGTGCCTGGCCTGGCGCTGTTCTACGGCGGCCTGGTGCGCGCCAAGAACATGCTGTCGGTGCTGATGCAGGTGATGGTCACGTTCTCGATGATCGTCGTGCTCTGGGCCGTCTACGGCTACAGCCTGGCGTTCACCGAAGGCAATGCGTTCATCGGTGGCTTCGATCGACTGTTCCTGAACGGGGTCTGGGACAACGCGGCCGGCACCTTTGCCAATGCGGCGACCTTCAGCAAGGGCGTCTACATCCCCGAGATCGTGTTCGCCGCTTTTCAGGCGACCTTCGCCGGCATCACCTGCTGCCTGATCGTCGGCGCCTTCGCCGAGCGCATCAAGTTCTCGGCCGTGCTGATGTTCATGGTGATCTGGTTCACGTTCAGCTATGCGCCGATCGCGCACATGGTCTGGTTCTGGATGGGCCCTGACGCCTACGCCAGCGCCGATGTCGCCGAAGCGATGACCAGCAAGGCCGGCCTGCTCTGGCAGTGGGGCGCGCTCGACTTCGCCGGCGGCACGGTGGTGCACATCAACGCGGCCGTCGCGGGCATCGTGGGCGCCTTCATGATCGGCAAGCGCGTGGGCTACGGCAAGGAAGCCTTCACCCCGCATTCGCTGACGCTGACGATGGTCGGTGCCTCGCTGCTGTGGGTGGGCTGGTTCGGTTTCAACGCCGGCTCGGCGCTCGAGGCCAACGGTTTCGCCGCGCTCGGTTTCATCAACACCCTGTTCGCGACGGCTGCCGCTGTCCTGGCCTGGTGCGTGGGTGAAGCGCTGATGAAGGGCAAGGCTTCGATGCTGGGTGCAGCGTCGGGTGCGGTGGCCGGTCTGGTGGCGATCACGCCGGCCGCGGGCAACGTCGGCATCCTGGGCGGCATCATGATCGGCTTCCTGGCTGGTTTCGCCTGCCTGTGGGGTGTCAACGGCCTGAAGAAGCTGCTCGGTGCTGACGACTCGCTGGACGTCTTCGGCGTGCACGGCGTGGGCGGCATCCTGGGTGCGCTGCTGACGGGCGTGTTCAATTCGCCGAACCTGGGTGGCCCGAGCGCCGTCGCCGACTGGGTGACCGTGGGCATGATCGCTCCGGATGCCTACTCGATCGCGTCGCAGGTCTGGATCCAGGCCAAGGCCGTCATGCTGACGGTGGTCTGGTCTGCCGTGGTGTCGGTGATCGCCTTCAAGATCGTCGACCTGGTCATCGGCCTGCGCGTGACCGAAGAAGAAGAGCGCGAAGGTCTGGACATCAGCTCGCACGGCGAGACGGCTTACCACAAGTAATCCGTAATCCCGCGGACGCTGTCCGATCCGAAGGGGCCGCTGATGCGGCCCCTTTTGCTTTGCGGCGTCGCCCATACCTGTGGAGCTTCCTAGAATCGATCAATCACAGGCCTCCGGCAGGACACTCGCATGGTTCCCCACCTCGTCACCGCTCTGAACGGCCCGATCAACGAACTGGAGGCGCGCATGCTGGAGTCGATGCCGGCGATCGAGCGCTGGTTCCGCCTCGAGTGGATGGAGCACACGCCGCCGTTCTACACGTCAGTGGACATCCGCAACGCCGGTTTCAAGCTCGCGCCGGTCGACACCAATCTTTTCCCGGGGGGCTGGAACAACCTGACCCCCGCGATGCTGCCGCTGGCCGTGCAGGCTGCCATGGCGGCGATCGAAAAGATCTGTCCGGAAGCCAAGAACCTGCTGCTGATTCCCGAGAAGCACACGCGCAACACGTTCTACCTGATGAACATCGCGCGGCTGAAGGCGATCTTCACGTCAGCGGGCCTGAACGTGCGCCTGGGCACGCTCGATCCGGCCATCGAGACGCCGACGACACTGACGCTGCCCGACGGCGAGGAACTGGTGCTCGAGCCGCTCGAGCGCACGCCACGCCGGCTCGGCCTGAAGGGCTTCGATCCCTGCACGATCCTGCTCAACAACGACCTGTCCGCCGGGATTCCCGGGATGCTGGAGGATCTGCACGAGCAGTACCTGCTGCCGCCCCTGCACGCCGGCTGGGCGGTGCGCCGCAAGACCCATCATTTCCAGTCGTACGAAGAGGTGGCGAAGAAGTTCGCCAAGCTCCTGGGCATGGATCCGTGGCTGATCAATCCGCTCTATACCCAGTGCGGCGAAGTGAACTTCGGCGAGGGTGCCGGCATCGAGTGCGTCAAGAGCAACGCTGACGCGCTGCTGGGCAAGATCCGTCGCAAGTACAAGGAATACGGCATCAACGAGAAGCCGTTCGTGATCGTCAAGGCCGACAACGGCACCTACGGCATGGGCATCATGACCGTGCGCGATGCCAAGGAACTCGACGAGCTCAATCGCCGCACGCGCAACAAGATGAGCGTGGTCAAGGATGGCCAGGAGATCACCGAGGTCATCATCCAGGAGGGCGTGCCGACCTACGAGCGGATGAACGATGCGGTGGCCGAGCCGGTCGTCTACATGATGGATCGGTATGTCGTGGGCGGTTTCTATCGGGTACATGCCGACCGTGGCATCGACGAGAACCTGAACGCTCCGGGCGCCCAGTTCGTGCCCCTGGCATTTGCCGAAAGTCATCACCTGGCGCGTCCGGGCGTCAAGCCGGGGGCCAGTGCACCCAACCGCTTCTACATGTACGGCGTGATCGCCCGCCTGGCGATGCTGGCCGCAAGCTATGAACTTGAGGCGACCGATCCGAATGCCGAGGTCTACGACTGAGTCACGCCGGCGCCTTGAGTTTTGTCCTGGATAGGCGTTGACACGTCAGCGAGTGGCGTGCCATAATCTTCGACTCATCTGGGTTGTAAGCGTACTTTGCAGTACGCAGTGCAGCCCGGTTTCGCCCCCAGTTGCGACCTGATCGTCAAGTTCGGGTCTCACGACGGGCCCAAGACTGACCGCGACGGTAGCCTGGTGCTGCTGGGGGTGCGGGATAAGTTGGGGATAGACATGATCCAAATGCAATCGCGGCTTGATGTCGCGGATAACACCGGTGCGAAGTCCGTCATGTGCATCAAGGTGCTTGGCGGTTCCAAGCGTCGTTATGCCGGTATTGGCGACGTGATCAAGGTCAGCATCAAGGATGCTGCGCCGCGTGGTCGCGTCAAAAAGGGCGAGGTCTACAACGCTGTTGTGGTTCGTACCGCCAAGGGCGTGCGTCGTCAGGACGGCTCGCTCGTGAAGTTCGACGGCAATGCGGCAGTGTTGCTCAATGCCAAGCTCGAGCCCATCGGCACCCGCATCTTTGGCCCGGTCACCCGCGAACTGCGTACTGAGCGGTTCATGAAGATCGTGTCTTTGGCGCCGGAAGTGCTCTAAGCCGACCGAAAAGGACAGGCCATGAACAAGATTCTCAAGGGCGACGAAGTCATCGTGTTGACGGGTCGCGACAAGGGTAAGCGCGGCAAGATCGCCGTGCGTGTGGATGAAGATCATGTGCTGGTTGATGGCGTGAACGTCGTCAAGAAGCATGTGCGTCCGAACCCGCTCAAGGGCACGACCGGTGGCATCGTCGACAAGACCATGCCGATTCATCAATCGAATGTGGCGATCTACAACCCCGCGTCCGGCAAGGCCGACCGTGTGGGGATCAAGCTGCTGGCTGACGGCAAGAAAGTGCGCGTCTTCAAGTCCAGTGGCGAAGAGATCAAGGCCTGAGGCGGGATTCGAAATGGCTCAACAACAAGCTCGCCTGCAAGCTTTCTATCTTGAGACGGTCGTGCCGTCGCTCGTGGAGAAGTTTGGCTACAAGTCGGTCATGCAAGTGCCGCGCTTCGAGAAGATCACGCTGAACATGGGCGTCTCGGAAGCTGTCTCCGACAAGAAGGTCATGGATCACGCCGTGAGCGATCTGACCAAGATTGCCGGCCAGCGCCCCGTGGTCACCAAGTCGCGCAAGGCTATCGCCGGTTTCAAGATCCGCGAAGACGTGCCGATCGGCTGCATGGTCACGCTGCGTGGTGTCCGGATGTTCGAATTCCTGGATCGCTTCGTCACCATCGCATTGCCGCGAGTGCGTGACTTCCGCGGTATCTCGGGTCGTTCCTTCGATGGTCGTGGCAACTACAACATCGGTGTCAAGGAACAGATCATCTTTCCGGAAATCGAGTACGACAAGGTCGATGCGCTGCGTGGTCTGAACATCAGCATCACGACGACGGCGAAGACCGACGACGAGTGCAAGGCGCTGTTGACCGCCTTCCGCTTCCCGTTCAAGAACTGAGGTGTAACGTGGCAAAACTCTCTCTCATACAGCGCGAGGAAAAGCGCGAGAAGCTGGTCGCCAAGTACGCCAAGAAGTACGCGGAGCTGAAGGCGACCATTGACGACCAGAGCAAGTCGGAAGAAGAGCGCTATGCGGCTCGTCTTGCGCTGCAACAGTTGCCGCGAAATGCATACCCGACGCGCCTGCGTGCGCGCTGTGGTATCACGGGTCGCCCGCGTGGGACCTTCCGCAAGTTCGGCTTGGGCCGTACGAAGATTCGTGAACTGGCCTTCCGTGGCGACATCCCAGGTGTCGTCAAGGCGAGCTGGTAATTCAGCAGTACCCAGGGCACGAACAGGAGTTATTCCATGAGCATGAGTGATCCTATCGCCGACATGCTGACCCGCATTCGCAACGCCCAGATGGTCGAGAAGACCAGCGTTGCGATGCCGTCCTCCAAGCTGAAATCTGCGATCGCGCAGGTGCTGAAGGATGAGGGTTACATCGACGGCTTTGCGGTCAAGACGACCGACGGCAAGTCGCAACTCGAGATTTCGCTGAAGTACTACGCCGGGCGTCCGGTGATCGAGCGTATCGAGCGGGTGAGCCGTCCAGGTCTTCGGATCTACAAGGGCCGCCACGATATCCCGACCGTGATGAACGGTCTGGGCGTGGCCATCGTCACCACCCCCCAGGGCGTGATGACCGATCGCAAAGCGCGCGCTGCCGGAATCGGTGGCGAGGTGCTGTGCTACGTCGCTTAAGGGCAGGAGGCCGCAAATGTCCCGCGTAGGAAAGATGCTGGTCGCCGTCCCGCAAGGTGTGGACGTGTCGATCAATGAAGATCTGATCAGCGTGAAAGGTTCGCTGGGCACGCTGTTGCGCCCGGCTCATCGCCTGGTCAAGGTCCAGAATGAAGCTGGCAAGCTGAGTTTCACGCCGCTCGACGAGTCGGCTGAAGCGAATGCGATGTCGGGAACCATGCGCGCACTGGTGGCCAACATGGTCAACGGCGTGAGCAAGGGCTTCCAGAAGAAGCTGAGTCTGGTCGGCGTGGGTTATCGTGCCCAGGCCCAAGGCCAGAAGCTGAATCTGCAGATTGGTTTCTCGCATCCGGTGGTCAAGGAAATGCCCGAAGGCATCAAGGTCGAGTGCCCCACTCAGACCGAGATCCTGATCAAGGGTGCCGATCGCCAGGTTGTGGGTCAATTGGCCGCTGAGGTCCGTGCCTTCCGCCCACCCGAGCCCTACAAGGGCAAGGGCATCCGTTATTCGGATGAGAAGGTCGCGATCAAAGAGACCAAGAAGAAGTAAGGAGCCGCACCATGTTGAACAAGAAAGAACAGCGCCTGCGTCGCTCCCGTCAGACGCGTGCTCGGATTGCCCTTCAGGGCGTCGAGCGCCTGACCGTTTTCCGCACCAATCTGCACATCTACGCCAGCGTCATCTCTGCCGACGGCGGCAAGGTGCTGGCTTCGGCTTCGACGGCCGAAAAAGAAGTGCGTGCCCAGTTGGGCGTGGCCGGCAAGGGTGCTTGCGTGGACGCGGCCCAGTTGATTGGCAAGCGTATCGCCGAGCGGGCAAAAGCCGCTGGAGTCGAGAAGGTTGCTTTCGACCGGTCCGGATTCGCCTATCACGGTCGAGTGAAAGCCCTGGCTGAAGCTGCCCGCGAAGCCGGTCTGCAGTTCTAAGCCTCTCGACGCAAACGAAGGAACACCAAATGGCTAAGTTTCAACCCAAGGTCGCTGACGAAGGTCGTGACGATGGGATGCGCGAGAAGATGATCCAGGTGAACCGCGTGACCAAGGTGGTCAAGGGCGGTCGGATCATGGCTTTTGCAACGCTGACCGTGGTCGGTGATGGCGATGGTCGCGTCGGCATGGGCAAGGGCAAGGCACGTGAAGTGCCGGTCTCGGTCCAGAAGGCGATGGAGTCTGCTCGTCGCGGTCTGGTCAAGATCCCGCTGCGCAACGGCACGGTCCCGCACAACGCGACCGGCGAACATGGCGCGGCAAAGGTCCTGCTGGCGCCCGCGCCGGCCGGTACCGGCATCATTGCCGGTGGCCCCATGCGCGCTGTCTTTGAAGTGCTGGGTATCACCGACATCGTGGCCAAGAGCCTCGGCTCGTCGAACCCGTACAACATGGTTCGCGCCACGTTCGACGCCTTGTCGCGCATGACCACCGCTTCGCAAGTGGCGGCCAAGCGTGGTCTGACGATCGAACAGATCTTCAACTGAGCGCCGGGAGTACACCATGTCTGAAAAGAAGACTGTCCGGGTCGCGCTGGTTCGCAGCCCGATCGGTACCCGTGAATCGCATCGTGCGACCGTTCGCGGCTTGGGCCTGCGCAAGGTCAACAGCGAATCCGTGCTGGAAGATACGCCCGCGGTGCGCGGCATGATCAACAAGATCTCGTACCTGGTGAAGGTGCTCTGAGCACCTGTTGCCGAGGAAAGACGATATGGAACTCAATTCGATCAAGCCAGGCTCGGGATCCAAGCACGCCAAGCGTCGCGTGGGTCGTGGCATCGGCTCCGGCCTGGGCAAGACCGCAGGTCGTGGCCACAAGGGTCAGAAGTCTCGTGCGGGTGGCTATCACAAGGTGGGCTTCGAAGGCGGTCAGATGCCGCTGCAGCGTCGCCTGCCCAAGCGTGGCTTCAAATCGCATCTGCTGAAGTTCAATGCAGAGATCACGCTCGGCCAACTGCAGGTTCTGGCTGTCGATGAGGTCGACCTGCTTCTCCTGAAGCAGATCGGTCTGGTTGGCGAACTGGCCAAGGTCGTGAAGGTAGTGAAGTCCGGCGAACTGACGCGTGCTGTTGTCCTCAAGGGCATCGGCGCGACTGCAGGCGCCAAGGCGGCGATTGAAGCGGCCGGCGGCTCGCTGGCAGCCTGAGCGTTTCTCACTGACTGCGGATCTTCGTGGCAACCAACGCAACTCAACTGGCCAAGAGCGGCAAGTTTGGCGACCTGCGGCGCAGGCTGACATTCTTGCTGCTGGCTCTGGTGGTCTATCGGGTCGGGGCTCATATCCCTGTCCCGGGGATCAACCCTGACCAGCTCGCGGAGCTGTTCAAGGGTCAGCAGGGCGGCATCCTGAACCTGTTCAACATGTTCTCGGGTGGTGCGCTGTCTCGCTTCACGGTGTTTGCGTTGGGGATCATGCCGTACATCTCGGCATCGATCATCATGCAGTTGATGACCCATGTGCTGCCGGCTCTCGAGTCCTTGAAAAAGGAGGGCGAAGCAGGGCGGCGCAAGATCACGCAGTACACGCGTTACGGCACGCTCGGTCTGGCGATCTTCCAGTCTCTGGGAATCGCACTGGCGATCGAAGGTTCTCCTGGTCTGGTGATCGACCCGGGCCCGATGTTCCGCATCGGCGCGATGGTCAGCTTGACTGCGGGAACCATGTTCTTGATGTGGCTGGGTGAGCAGATCACCGAGCGTGGACTCGGCAACGGCATCTCGATCCTGATCTTTGGCGGTATTGCTGCTGGCTTGCCAAGTGCGATCGGCGGGCTGCTGAACTTGGTCAACACCGGTTCGATGAGCATCATCGCGGCCCTGTTCATCGTTGCCATCGTGATCGGCGTGACTTTCGTGGTCGTGTTCGTCGAGCGCGGTCAACGCAAGATCCTGGTCAACTACGCCAAGCGTCAGGTCGGCAACAAGGTCTATGGCGGGCAGTCGTCGCACTTGCCGCTGAAGATCAACATGTCGGGTGTGATTCCGCCGATCTTTGCCTCGTCGATCATCCTGCTGCCTGCGACGGTTGTTGGTTGGTTTGCCACAGGTGAGAGCCTGGTCTGGTTGAAGGATATTTCTGCGGCCTTGTCGCCGGGTCAGCCGATCTATGTCCTGCTGTATGCCGCGATGATCGTCTTCTTCTGCTTCTTCTACACCGCGTTGGTGTTCAACAGCAGAGAGACCGCTGACAATCTGAAGAAGAGTGGCGCATTCATTCCTGGAATTCGACCAGGCGACCAGACTGCACGCCACATCGACAAGATTCTGGCGCGTCTGACGCTCGGTGGCGCGGTCTACATCACTGCGGTGTGTCTGCTGCCCGAGTTCCTGGTCCTGAAGTACAACGTGCCGTTCTATTTTGGTGGCACGTCCTTGCTGATCATCGTTGTGGTCACGATGGACTTCTGGGCCCAGGTCCAGTCCTACGTGATGTCGCAGCAGTACGAGTCGTTGCTCAAGAAGGCCAGTTTCAAGGCAGGCTGACAACGACCTGGCGAGGCACGTTCGATGTCCAAAGACGACGTCATTCAGATGCAGGGCGAGGTCCTTGAAAACCTGCCCAACGCGACATTTCGCGTCAAGTTGGAGAATGGGCACGTAGTGCTCGGCCATATTTCCGGGAAGATGCGCATGCACTACATACGCATCTTGCCGGGTGACAAAGTTACCGTAGAGCTAACGCCCTACGATCTGTCCCGTGCTCGCATCGTTTTCCGGGCGAAGTGAGCGAGAGCTGTTCATAGTCCCGGAAGACAAGCGCTAAGCCGATCAAGGAGAAGACCATGAAAGTCTCCGCATCCGTCAAGAAGATCTGCCGCAATTGCAAGATCATTCGTCGCAAGGGTGTGGTCCGTGTCATTTGCACCGACCCGCGCCACAAGCAACGCCAAGGCTGATGAGCCCCCGCGCTGCAACCGTATAGAGGACGCACATGGCACGTATTGCTGGTATCAACATTCCGCCCCACAAACACGCCGAAATCGGCCTGACGTCGATCTATGGCGTTGGCCGTACGACGGCTCAGAAAATTTGTGAGGCCTGTGGCATCGCCTACAACAAGAAGGTCAAGGACCTGGACGACAGCGACCTGGAGAAGATCCGGGAAGAAGTCGGCCGCCTGACCATCGAGGGCGATCTGCGCCGCGAAATCTCGATCAACATCAAGCGATTGATGGATCTGGGTTGCTATCGCGGTTTCCGTCATCGCCGCGGTCTGCCGGTGCGTGGTCAACGCACTCGCACCAACTCCCGCACCCGCAAGGGCCCCAAAAAGGGCGCGGCGGCGCTGAAGAAGTAATCTAGGCGTCAGCCCGGAGAAAACCCAGTCATGGCAAAAGCACCCGTCAATAACGCCGCACGGCGCGTCAGCAAGAAGGTCCGCAAGAACATTGCGGACGGTGTTGCGCACGTGCATGCGTCTTTCAACAACACGATCATCACGATCACCGACCGTCAGGGCAATGCGTTGTCCTGGGCCTCGAGTGGTGGCCAGGGTTTCAAGGGCTCGCGCAAATCGACTCCCTTTGCAGCCCAGGTTGCAGCCGAAGTGGCGGGTCGTGCGGCTCAGGAGCAGGGCATCAAGAACCTCGACGTCAAGATCAAGGGCCCCGGCCCGGGTCGTGAGTCGTCGGTTCGCGCACTGGCTTCGTTGGGCATCCGGATTGCGTCGATCTCCGACGTGACGCCGGTTCCGCACAACGGTTGCCGTCCGCAGAAGCGTCGTCGCATCTGAACGTTCTGCCGCGCCCTGCGCGCGGCAGCGTTGACGTCTTATAATGCCCGGCTGTCCGGCGAGCGCCTGCGTGCGTCGCCGGTTTTCCATTTGAGTTTTGCGCACGCAGCGGGCCGTGATTCACGCAACTCGACTCAAGACCACCGTCTGGTCGACCCATCGGGCCCAGACTCGCGCGAGCTTTCATCGGCACGCGTCAGATCAAGAAGGACACCACAGTGGCACGTTACCTCGGACCCAAGGCCAAGCTGGCCCGCCGTGAAGGCACCGATCTCTACCTGAAGAGCGCACGTCGTTCGATCAGCGACAAGTCGAAGTTCGAATCCAAGCCGGGCCAGCATGGCCGCACCTCGGGTTCACGCACTTCCGACTTCGGCCTGCAGCTGCGCGAGAAGCAGAAGGTCAAGCGCATGTACGGCGTGCTCGAGAAGCAGTTCCGCCGCTACTTCGCCGAAGCCGACCGCCGCAAGGGCAACACCGGTGCCAACCTGCTGCTGCTGCTCGAGTCGCGCCTGGACAACGTGGTCTATCGCATGGGCTTCGGTTCGACCCGTGCAGAAGCGCGTCAGCTGGTCTCGCACAAGGCTGTCACCGTCAATGGCCAGTCGGTCAACATCCCGTCGTACTTGGTCAAGGCCGGCGACGTGATCAGCGTGCGCGAAAAGTCGAAGAAGCAGCTGCGCATCATCGATGCCCTGAAGCTGGCCGATTCGATCGGCCTGCCGGCCTGGGTTTCGGTCGACCTGACGAAGATGGAAGGCATCTTCAAGAAGGCTCCTGACCGTGATGAGTTCGGCGCCGAAATCAACGAATCGCTCATCGTCGAACTGTATTCGCGTTGATCGATTGGCCGGTGTGCGGCGAGTGCCGCGCGCTGGTGTCTACGGCCTGTACCGGGCGCGTGGCTTGTCTGCGCAGTCCGGTGGGTTCATCAGCCTTATCG
>Ga0154020_10009374_pt1 | contig 11280 bp, 13 predicted proteins | sample Klosneuvirus_201_FD_109709 | JGI IMG/M metagenome (GOLD analysis project Ga0154020, IMG submission 109709) | Active sludge microbial communities from wastewater, Klosterneuburg, Austria - Klosneuvirus_20160825_MG | ecosystem: Engineered > WWTP > Aerobic digester > Activated sludge | place...
GGGGGTTGAAAGTTCAAATCTTTCTGGGAACGTATATGGAGAGGTGACCGAGTGGTTGAAGGTGCCACTCTCGAAAAGTGGTATGGAGCAATCCATCGGGGGTTCGAATCCCTCCCTCTCCGAGTAGACAAGTAAATTGGCATCTAATATATTTATGACAACAATCATGAAAGCCCTAATATTTGATAGAGATGGAGTTATTATTAACTCAGAAGCATTAACAATTGATGCTGCAAGGAAGGCTTTTAAAAAGTTGGGTTATGACATGCCTGACTCTGATATTCCTCATATTATTGGACATAGCTCAACTAAATACACCGAATATTTTCTTACCAAGTGGGAGTTTAACTCGGATGAATTTAGAGAAATGATGAGAGAGTTTTACTATAAAAGACTAGACAAATCACTTTTGTTTTCTGAAACAATAACTCTAATAAAGAAACTATATAAGAATAATGTCACGATGGGCATTACAACTTCTGCAGGTTTTGATGGAACGTTACAAGTACTCAAAATGGCAGGTATAGAGAATATGTTTAAAGTAATTGTCACCAGAGAAGATTGTGAAAAGCACAAGCCTGATCCTGAACCATATTTACTTACTGCTAAGAAACTTAGAATTGATCCATCTTTATGTGTTGCCATCGAAGATACATCATTAGGAATTGAATCTGCAAAGAATGCAGGGATGGTTTCCATTGCTTTTCCTAATACTTTTACAAAAGATCAAGATTTTGCAATGGCTGATTATGTTGTTAAATCAAGTAAAGTACTTGAAAGTATCTTAAAAAATATATTACCTTTAGACTATGAATAACATTTCCTACATTCCATATGATCCTAAATATTTTAAAGATGTTCATGAATTAATATTGAGTACTATTGATACTTTAAATTCAAAGGACTATTCCCCTGAAACGATAAAGATAATGAAAGCTTGGCAGAACGAAGAAAGCTTAAAGAAGAAGTTTTTAGAGGGAAACTACTTTCTTGCTCTTGATGATTCAAAAGTTGTTGGAGTTGGAGGCTTAGTAAAAGATGAAGTAAGTACAATGTTTGTTCACCCTTCCTATAACAATTTAGGTATAGGGACAAAGATACTAGGTTTAATAGAATTAAAAGCCGTTGAAAAAGGAATTAAGGAACTATCATTAGGTTCAACGATAAGTGCTCATGAGTTCTATACTAAATGTGGATACAAAACAATTAAGAGAGCTATTCACAAACTTGATGGTAACGATTTCGATGCATATGAGATGGAAAAAGAATTATAAATATCTTTTTGTTTTTCAATACTCTTGAGATATAATACCCACTAGTTAGTGAACTGCACTAGATTGGCTTCTAATTCGAGAAATCCGTAAAGAAAATGAACAGGTAATAAATAAAGTTAGTAATTTAACTTATTTTTTATACATATTTTATGGATAAAACCATATCAAAAAATTCTCTCTTTGAGAATATTAAGTCTCTCCTTCTCTCTTCAAGACAAAACGTTTTAAGATATGTGAACATAACCATGGTTCACACATACTTCGAAATAGGGAGAATGATAGTAGAAGATGAGCAGAGAGGAAATACTAGGGCTGATTATGGAGAACAGGTTCTTCATGAATTAAGCAAAAAACTAATAGTTGAGTTTGGAAAAGGATACTCCTGGAGGAATCTCAACCTTATGAGACAATTCTATTTAGTTTATGGAAAAGTGCAGACAGTGTCTGCACAATCTAAGAATTCCGAGACACTTTCTCGGAGATTCAAATTATCCTGGTCTCATTATGTTTTTCTAATGAGACAAGATGAACCCATTAGAAGGTTTTATGAGATTGAGGCCATAGAGAACAACTGGTCATTAAGAGAATTGGAAAGGCAGTTTAACTCAATGCTATATGAAAGACTCTCATTAAGTAGAGACAAGAAAAAGATTCTTGAATTAAGTAAAAAGGGACAAGTAGTAGAAAGACCCGAAGATATAATAAAAGACCCATATATCTTTGAGTTTCTAGGCTTAAAGGAAGAGAAGACATATTCCGAAAGTGATTTAGAATCTAAACTCATTGAGAACCTTAAAAGATTTTTACTTGAATTAGGTAAGGGATATACATTTGTAGCAAGACAACAAAGAATATCTTTTGATGAAGAGCATTTCTATATTGATTTAGTTTTCTATAACCGTCTACTTAGGTGTTTTATTGTTTTTGATATTAAGACTGAGAGGTTAAAACACCAAGACCTAGGACAACTTCAAATGTATGTAAACTATTACGATAGAATTGTTAAGACAATAGATGAAAACAAAACTATTGGTATTCTCCTTTGCACAGACAAGAATAACGCGGTTGTAAAGATGACCTTACCAGAAGATAACGATCAAGTATTTGCTAGTAAATACAAACTTTACTTACCTACTAAAGAAGAGCTGTTGAAACAACTAAAGATCTAAGTGATATAATTTATGCATGAATATTATTATTAGAGAACTAGAAAAAGAAGACGTTGAGTATGTACTACCTCTGCTTCAAAAGATGTTTCTTGAACATGATTTAGCTGAGCCTGACCTATTTACTCCCAATTCATTTTCGACAGACCAAATTGAAAAGTATTTAAATGAGTCTCTAGAAAGTAAGACATGTAAAGTATTTGTAGCTACAAAGGATAGTGAAATAGTGGGAACAATTAGAGCAACTATTAAAGAAGCTCCATCTTTTTACAAAGATAGGTGGATTGGGTATACAGATGACCTTGTTGTTAAAGAAGAATATAGAAGAAAAGGAATAGGGGGAGAGTTAATAAACAAAAGCATCGAGTACTACAAATCAAAGGGTGCTTCACTAATTGAATCAAAGATATATGAATTCAATAAGCCTTCACAGGCATTAAGTGAAAAGTTAGGATTCAAAAAGACATTCTCATATTTCTATAAACGAATATAAAAAATCAAATTATGAATATTCAGCTAACACCTGTTGATATTAAGGATAAAAATAAATTAGGAGATATGCTTAGGGTATATCAAACAGAAATGTTTGAGAGGGACATGGGCAAATATAAGTACCTAGACTCATATTGGAAAAATCCGAGAAGATTTCCTTTCTTCATTATGATTGATTCAGATATTGCAGGGCTTGTTCTAATAAATGACCACACAATTATTCTTGATAAAGGAAATAGTATATCCGAGTTTTACATATCAAAAGATTTCAGGGAAAAAGGGATTGGGAAGGAAGCGGCAAGATTAGCTTTTAATATGTTTCCTGGAAAGTGGGAGTTAAGAGAACTTAAAAATAACAAAGGGGCACATTCTTTTTGGAATACAATTATTTCTGAGTTTACTAATAGCAAATACACAGAAGTGTACACAGATGACGACAAATGGGATGGTTGGATAATCACTTTTGACATGAATGGGAAACTCTTCCCAAAAACATTTTGAGTATGTATCCAGCCTTCTAGTGGTAAAATACTAATCACTATGTTTTCTACCTACTTTAAACTAATAAAAAAGGATCTATTTGCCTTTATCTTCTACATTGTCCTTATCATTCTTACTGTCATTTTACAGAACATCTCCCCTATTCTTTGGGGTGAACTCATAAAGAATATACAAAAGGGAGAACTAGATAATTTCTTGATATTAGCTGGAGTTGTTATAGCTTCCCTTCTTTTTAGTACTATATTCCAAAACCTTGCTTACCATGTTGGATCCAAGTCTGCTGTAAAACTTTCCCAAATAGGTAAGACTCAAGCTATGGAAGCTATATATAATCAGTCATATGAATACCATACATCTAAAAAGAGCGGTAAGTTTAGTGTTTTACTAAACAAAATATCTGACATGATATTTGGAATATATTTTGAGTTCTTTGCAGACACTTTCTCTTCTATTGTTGGAGTTGTTCTTGTAACAGGATATCTTTTCTTTACAGCACCTAAATATGGGATAAGTATATTTATCATCGTATTACTTGGGGTAATCCCCTTTTTAATTGCTATTAGAATAAATATAAAAGCGAGAACTGAGGCTGATAGAGTTAAGACTGATTACTTAGCACGTGTGGCCGATGGTCTCATTGCTTTTGAAACTATTAAATCATTTGGGAAAGAAAAGTTTGAACTTAAACTCTTAGGGAAACTTTTATCACTACTCACAAAGAATGAAGACAGATACTCTGTGAGTTTTAGAGCTATAGATTTTTCAAGTGGATTTGGAACAGCACTCATAATAGCTGTTAACTCTATACTTCTCTATTTAGATTTTAAAAATGGAGTTCTTAATATCTCTCAGTTTGTAATTGTCATGGGATTCTCATTTAGCTTTAGTACTAAACTAAATCACTTGGTATATGGTTTTAGAAATATATTTAAAAACACATATTACTTTAAAGAAGTTGCAAACCTTTTAAGTCTTAAACCTTCTAAATACATTCCTTCTTTCACCAAGGAATTACCTAAAGATATTGGTGATATTGAAGTAGAGAATGTCGATTTCGTGTATTCAAATGGAATAGAAGCCGTATCTAATGTAAGTCTATCTGTTCCTAAATATTCTAAAATTGCACTAGTTGGAGAATCGGGTGCAGGTAAATCTACCCTAATAAAACTTTTACTTCGTTACTACTTACCAAAGTCAGGGGTAATTAATATTAGTGGAGTAAATATATTAGATATATCGGAAGAAGAATTAAGAAGATTAATAGGGATAGTACCGCAAGATCCAGTCATGTTTAATGACACCATCCTATTCAACGTCACATATGGTGTTGAGAAAGAGAATTTAAATAAAGAAGAACTATTAGAAATAGCTAAGAGAGCATGTGAAAAAGCTAAACTATCAAACTTCATTGAGAGCTTACCTGAAAAATATGACTCTATTGTAGGAGAGAGAGGAATCAAACTATCAGGGGGACAAAGACAAAGACTAGCAATTGCAAGACTATTTGTTAGAGACCCTAAAGTAATTATCTTTGACGAAGCTACTTCTCAACTAGATTCAGAGAGCGAGAAGGCAATACATACAGCACTTAATGAATTAACACATGAAAAGACTACGCTCATAATTGCACATAGACTATCTACTATCGTTCACTGTGACAGAATATATGTGATGGAAAATGGAAAGATAATAGAGCAAGGAAAACATAAAGAGCTGTTAGAACTTAACGGCAGATATGCATCTTTATGGAAGATCCAATCAGAAGGATTCTTTGTAAAATAATTATTAATTCAATCTTATATGAAAATCCGGAAAAGATGGTTAATACTTATAATAATGATTGTTGTCATAATATTCACTATTGGATTTTATTTTTATAAAAACTCGGCTTCCGTTCCGTTTAAATACGGGGTTAATTGTAAAATTGAAAGTGTATGCAATAATTTAGTTGGAGTGGATTGTAACTCAGCTGCTGACGGTCCATATTATTATGTAAAACGAGACTCGGGAGAATTAGTTGCAAGGTGCGGAGGATATTGTATGGGTCAAAACTGTACCAACTGTCCACCAAAAGAATGGACTTGTAAACCATACTAGGGTTAACATGGACCATCTAGCCATTATGAAAAACAATGGTTTCTTAGAGAAGATAGAAAGTGGAGAGAAAACTATTGAGTCTAGATGGTATAAATTCAAGAAGTCCCCATATGACACAGTTAAATTAGGTGATCAGATATATTTCAAAAGGTCCGGGAAAGATGTGACTTTAACTTCTAAAGTTACAAAAGTCATTCAATTCGATGAACTCAACGAAAAGAAAATTAAAGATATACTAAATACATATGGGAGAGATATTGGAATAGAAAAAGAGAATATAAACAACTTCTTTTTATCAGTTAAAGATAAGAAATATTGTGTCCTAATGTTTCTTACTTCTATTAAACGAGTTACACCATTTAAAATAACCAAGAAAGGTTATGGCAACATGAGTGCTTGGATAAGTATTAAGAATATAAAAGATATTATTCTTAGCTAAGCTTATTTGCTGTCACATCAAAGTGTTCGCTAAGGTTATTAAAGTATGTATTTTTATCTACAATAATTGCCTGAGGTATTAATTGATCTGACTTTGTTTTTAGGTTATCTACTTTCTTTATTGCTGTTCCTATAGCCATAAACTCTATTAATCCCCCGCCTAGTTCATACATGTATGTTTTTACTCCTACAATATCATCTGCACCTATCTCTTCTGCTTCTTTACGTATGAGATTAAGTGCATTTTCACGAGCATCATATACAAGATTAGTAAGCTCAGATATTTCTCCTTTAAAGATAGCTTTAAATTGTGATATTAAACTACCTACAACACCTAGGGAATATATTGATGTTCCTAGTACTAGTTTTACTGGTTGGTATCCCATATTGGTAATACTCCATAGCTCACTTGAGGTAAGATCTGAAGATATTGGTTTACCATTTGTCAAAGGAACAAGGTTAGGATTATTTGATGCTGTTCCAATCATTACCATTTCAGTAACACCTTGCATATATGGCATTATTCTTGTTTCAATATTAAGTACTGCGTTTCCCCCAGCTTCTTTTGCTTCATTCTCAATTCTTTCAAGCGCCAAGTGTCTCGTCTTATTCATTACCTGAGAATATTCTGGGACTTCTCCCCTACCTAAGGTTCGAAGTGAACCAAGCAATCCTCCAACAGCACCTATTGAGTAAGCAACATTTCCAAATACAAATCTCTTGGGAGAATATCCTGCATCTAAATTACAGTAAAGTTCAGAGGCATCAATTGAAGTACTAAATTCTAGTTTAGATGGTTGACCAGATACTGGTTCCCCTTTAGTAATCCCCGATCCAACAGAAAGAAATTCTAAGTTTGAATTAGCCATGTGACTAACTATTTCGGTAGATACATCAGTTATCCCATTCTCTCCTAGCTTCTCTGCTTCCGCTTCCATTCTATCTATAGCCAGCTCTCTACCCTTTTGGATAAAGTCAGTTATTTCAAATATCTCTCCACCAAAGAAGTTTCTAATTGAAGAAAGTGTAGATCCTATCATTCCGAGAGAGTAAACAGAATTTCCAATCACTATCTCCCCTGGTTTGTATCCTTCTTTAGTTAAGCAATACATTTCATTTCCAGATATTCCCGAGATTTTTGGTTTATTCATTTAAGTAGAAGATAAAATATTAAATAATATTACTCTTTCTCTATTCCAAATGACATTACCTCTCCACCTATTTTACTTACAAAAGCTTTGTCATGAGAAACATATATTATTGCTCCCTCATAATCTATGAGCGCTTTTTCTGTTTCTTCAATAGATGGTAAGTCTAGATGATTTGTAGGTTCATCAAGAATGATAATATTTGGATTATTCACAAGCATTTTTATTATTTGTAGCCTTGCCTTCTGTCCCCCTGATGCATGTTTTATTTGTAACGTCTTATCTATTACTGGATCAAAGAGATATTGAGAAAGTATTCTTCTCATCTTTTGATCATTCATTTCAGCTTTATTTATTGCATATATTTCATATATATATGTTTCTAAGGTATATTCAAAATATTTTGTTCCTACTTCTTGTTCATATACACCAAGTACTGCTTTAGGAGCCCACTCAATAGACCCAGCTTTAAGTTTATATTTATCACTCCCTAAATATTTTTCTATTAATAGTTTTAGGAAAGTACTTTTACCTACTCCATTTCTTCCCTTTATATGTAGCCTGTCTCCATATGCAATTGTTAAGTCTATGTCATTAAGAAGTATTTTATCTTTGGTATATCCAAAACTAAGATTTTCTACTTTTAAGAGTTCTAGATTACCAATTTTTCTAACTTTAGAATTAGATTTAAAATCAGATTTTAAATTCATACCAAGTGCCCGTGATTTATATGTCTCATATGTGTCTGTTATTTCTTCATCCATGTTTCCTAGGCTTTCTTCATCAATCCAAAAACTTGGTTTTACAGTATTTGCCTTTGCATCTTCCCAAAGTCTTTTAAATTTATCTCTTTGAGCAATAGCAGATCCTCCATAACTAATCTTGGCTTGAAATGTAAGCATCTGAGCCTTGTATTGCTCTATGAGTTTTAGACCTTCTTGATACTTACGAATTGAGGTTAGAGTGTTATTCGCATTTTGAGATAGATAGTCTTCATAGCTTCCCTTAAATACTTTTATCTTATGATTACTTAGCTCAATGATTTTATTCACAACTTGAAGTACATCTCTATCATGAGTAATTACTATTACTCCTTTCTTGTAGCCTGCTAGCCATTCTATGAACTTAGATTTACCAATATAGTCCATATGGTTAGTTGGTTCGTCTATTAGGGCAAGATCAGCATTTGAGAATATGACTTTAGCAAGCTCTACAAATCTCTTCTCTCCTCCTGATAATTTCTTTATGGGAGAAATTACTTGTTCAAGTGTTAATCCAAAACTATCTAGTTCTAAAAGTATTTCATCTTCGATTGTGTAGTATCCAAATTCTGAAAACTGCATAACAGCGTCTGTATATATTCCAATGGCTTCAACATCACTACTTCCACTTTCTTCATAGTTAGTAATTATCTTTTTTAATTCTTTGTATTTAGGTACAGCAGATAGAACATATTCCAAGGGAGTAATATCTCCATTTAAACTATGCTCTTGTTCTGTTTGAACGACTACTTTTCCATTAGGGATGGATATAGAGCCTTTAAAATCTTTATCTTCACCCATAACAATTCTAAACAAAGTAGTTTTACCAGTACCATTACGGCCTATGAAACCCACTTTATCATTATCATCTATATTTAATGTAAGCTCTTTATATAGATCTTTTGCACCAATACTTTTTGTTAAGTTAGAAATTGAAAGTAACATCCTTTCATTATATCAAACAAAATGAAAATATCTGATTTGAAGTGAACCTTTTAGGGAGGTATAATCTTCCTTATGGAAAAATATAGTCATACAACAGAAAGTGGAGAGTGTATATTTTGTGAGATAGCAAAAGGAAATATGAAGCCACTAGGAGATTCGCTCATATATGAGGACGAAAAATACATGGCATGGTTATCACCATTTCCTAATACAGAAGGATTCACAGTAGTTATTCCTAAAGAGCATTTAAATAGTGACGTACTTGCACTTCCTGACAATATACTTCAAGAGTTTGTTTTAATAGCAAAAAAGGTTTCTAACATGCTATTGAATTATTTCCCTGATGTAGGAAGGGTCGGCCTTATGATGGAAGGCACTGGCATTAACCATGCCCATATTAAGCTATTCCCTATGCATGGAACTGAATATTTAAAGAAAGGGGAATGGAAACAAATCATGTCACCAAATGAGAAATTTTTTGAAAAATACGAAGGATATTTTTCTTCAAACGAAGGACCTACGGCAGACTTTGATAAATTAAAAGAACTTGCTTCTAAGATTAAAGGGGAATAGTTTTTCTTTCTGTTACGGTTGTTGGATATGATCCACTTATCTTCACTTCATATTCTTTTAACTCTTTCATCTTTTTATCTTCTATTGAGAGTTCAACATTTAGTCCAGTATCAACAGCAGGATCTTCTTCAAAAACATAGTTACCTAAAGAGTAGTAAATATATTTTTCTTTATATACTCCTACGTTTTGAATCACATGTGCATGCATCCCTATAACTAGATCAGCTCCATTATCTACAAATATCTTCCCCCACTTCTCTTGAAATTCATTACTAGTCTTTATCCTTTCTTTGCCCCAATGAGGAAATACAATTACAATATCTGCCTTTGTTCTAGCATCTTTAATAGCTGTTTTAATTCTACCTTCATCAAAATATGCAGCACCTGGTGTACTCTTTCCCACATTGTTATATACCCCCTCAATTGCATTCACTCCAAAGAAAGCTATTTTAGTTCCTTCATATTCCAAATATTTTACTTTAAAAGCATCCTCTATATTCTTTCCTACTCCAAAGTATGTGAATCCATTTTCATCAAACCTACTCATCATAGAAGTAATCACATTAGCTCCATAATCCCTGATGTGATTATTGGCTAGTCCAAGTATTGAAATATTTGCTTCTTTTAGTACTTCCATACTTCTAAGAGGAGCCCTAAAAGTATATGCCTTACCTTTTTGAGGACTTCCTTCTTTACTCTCTCCCATACTTGTTTCAAAGTTTATATATACAAGCTCATATGACTTCAGAAAATCCATTACATGTATGTATGGATTCTCTCCTTTACTAATTCTCTCTCCTACACTTCTTCCAAGCATGTTATCTCCAGTGAAGAGTATCTTAAACTTTCCATCAGTTTTAGTATCTATACTTGAAGAACTAGATTCTTCTATGTATGGATCTTCATACACAATTTCTTCTTCAGAAGTATCACTACTACTAACAACACTAGAGCTTGATTCTCCATTTGTAATATTTTCTGTTTTCTTAACAGGGTTTGAGTATATGACAAGAAGGCCTATTACAAATACAATAGAAAGGGTTAGAAGAAAAAGTATGATATTTTTAGCATTGAGAAGTCGCATGATTATTTATACAATAAAGCACTTATAAAAGTAATAGAAAGATGAACGAAGAAGCCAATACCAAACCTGTTTTTCCAGATACCACACCAAAAGAATATGAAAATGCTCATAAGGATGGAATTGCTCCTATGTGTAATGAAGGACCTAGAAAAGACCAGCCTTACTTATGTGGAGTTAGGATTGTAGACTATGTATTAAAGTACTTTAAGAAAATACCTTTACTTAATGATATTACAGAAGCCTTTGAGCTGTGTAAGAAATATCACTTAATGAAATATCCTGAAGATCCAGAGATCAAAGAAGGGCTTTACTGGACGATAATGCAAGAAGCTCTAAAGGAGAAAAGGCTTAAAGTAGATGACTATAGCTGTAAAACTGTAGATGACCTATTCGAACTTCTAAAACGTCCCAATACCCTTGTAATATGTAGTGTTTCAGAGGTAAATTTCAATGATCTTTCTGAAACCCCTGAAAGCCATTGGATTGTGGCAATCAAAACAGATGGAGACAATGTAATAGTGGCTGATTCAACATATAGAGATGGTAAGACAGGAGGTATTCTTACCTATTCCAAAGAGGAGTTTAACAAGATATTTAGAGATCAGACGGTAGAAAGTACTGATGAGAAGCCAATATATGAATTTGGGTACTGTATGATAGTGTCAGACAAGGGGATAGATTTCCCTACAAATTGAGATAAAAGGTGATATAATATTCATGCGTCTGGTTATGTAATAATAATAAACTTACTATTAGATAATTTCATGAGCGAAATTTTATTTTTTATTTTAATTCTTTGGA
>Ga0154020_10009378_pt1 | contig 11277 bp, 7 predicted proteins | sample Klosneuvirus_201_FD_109709 | JGI IMG/M metagenome (GOLD analysis project Ga0154020, IMG submission 109709) | Active sludge microbial communities from wastewater, Klosterneuburg, Austria - Klosneuvirus_20160825_MG | ecosystem: Engineered > WWTP > Aerobic digester > Activated sludge | place...
GATCGCGCGGGCCTGATCGTGGCCACGGGTGGGGCCGTCACCGTCAGGTGACCGATAGCCGCGGGTAGCGCCGCCGCCGGGGCGCTACTCCGTGAGCCGGTCGCGGAGGCCGCGGCTCACCGCTTCGCCTACGCTGTGAACGTGCAGCTTCTTGTAGAGCGCCCGAATGTGTGTGCGCACGGTGTCGATGCTCACACCCAGGCGAGCCGCGATCTGCTTGTAGGCCAGGCCATCGACCAGGGCGCGCAGGACGTCGCGCTCCCTTTCGCTCAAGGCGAACGCGGCCGCGGTTTCCATCCGCGGTGGAACGCTGCCAGATCGTCGCACCAGACCTAGCACGGTGCGCGCGACGGCCGCGGTGAGCGGCGCTCCGCCCGCGAGCACGTTCTGCATCTGCTCGAGTAACTCGCCCGGAGCGGTGCGCTTGAGCAGGTATCCGTCTGCCCCCGAGCAAATGGCGGCCAGGATCGCTGCCGGGTCCTCGAACACGGTCAGGACGACCACCAGGGTCGTGGGAACTCTCTGCTTCAGCACGCGGGTCGCATCGGTTCCGGACATCCCGGGCAGATCAAGGTCCATGAGTACGAGCCGTGGGGGATCGGATTCCCAGATGGGCGAGCCCAGAGCCTCGACTGCGGACGAGAAGCTCCGAGCCAGTCGGAATTCCGGGGCGAGATCCAGCAACGCGGTCACGCTCTCCCGGTATCGTTGATCGTCCTCGATCAGCACGACCGGGGTCGGTAGGGTGAAGGTGTTCATCTCGAGATCATCTTCGATATCCCTCGGGATCGCCCTCGCATGATGATGTGAGGTGACCTCTCGGTACGGAACCGCACTTCCAGTCGCGTTCCCCCCGAGGCGGGATGGCTCCAGACCGCTTCCGCTCCGATCTGTCGACAGCGCTCGCGGATGTTCCCCAGTCCGTGACCGCCGCTGGTCGATCGGCCACGATCGTCTTTCGTCCCATCCTGGCTCGGGACTCCCGTGCCGTTGTCTTCCACCCAGAGGCGCCACATCGCGCCCTGGAGGTCGAACCCCAGCTCGATCTGTTCGGCGCCGGAGTGGCGAAGCGCGTTGTGGAGCGCTTCGAGGGTCACGAGTCGGAGTTGTCGCTGGACCTCGGGCGCGATGGAGCGATCCGGAAGCGAACGACCGATGGCCAGCCTCAGTCGGCCTTCGGGCACGATCCGCCGCGCGGTCGCGGCCAGTCTGGTCGCGAAGGTGAGGGCGCTCTCGTGCGAGGTGCGCAAGGTACGCACGATCTCGCCCAGCGCGCTCCCCAGATCCCCGGCAGTTCCCGCTATCCGGGAGCCCAGATCGCGTCGCTGTTCCTCGCCGACGCGCGGATCGGAGATCAGTCCGGCCAGGATGCCGATGCTCCCGAGCCCCGAACCAACCTCATCGTGCAGATCCATGGCGATGCGGATCCGCTGACGTTCGAGACGCAGGAGCATCGCCACGCGGAGGCGGTGGGCCGCGTAGAGGAGGGCCGCCGCCGCAGCAGTGGCGAGAGCGATGATCCAGGGGTTCGTCCACCAGGGGTGGGCGACCTGGAACGCCAGCGGGCTCCGGGCCTCCCCCCAACTGTCGCCGTCGAGGGTCGCCCGGACGGAGATCTCGTAGCGCCCGGGGGCGAGATCGACGAACCGGAAGGTCGGTCCATCCGAGTCTTGCCATGGCGCCTGGCCGTTGAGCCGCGCCTGGTACCGCAGGCGGCCGCGATCGCGAAAGGTCAGAGCGGCGAACTGAAGCTCGAGGCGATTCCGCTTCCACGGCAGGTGCAGGAGGGTGTCCGGCGCGCGGTGCTCCCCGTCGACCCGAAGGTCGACCAGTTCCACCGGCGGCGGCAGGAGGGGTTGGGTCCGTGCAGCGGCGGGGATCTGAACCAGTCCGGCCAGGGTCGCGAGCCAGAGCTGGCCGTCTGCGTCTTCGTGGAGGTCGCTTGCTTGCTGAGTGGGGAGTCCCTGCCAACCGGTGAGGCGCTCGAGGATCTGGTAAGCCTCCGCCCCCTCGGGGGTCGGCAGCACTCTGAGGATGCTTCCTGCGCCGAGCAGCCATATGCCACCGGATCGTGCCTCGACCATGCCGTAGATTCGAAGCGACTCCAGATCATCGTTCTCAGAGAGCGGAGAGGCTGCGTTCTGGCCCAGACGGAACAGCCCTGCCTCCGTGGTGGCGAGCCAAATCGTCCCGGGGGCGACCTCGAGGAGCTCGCTCCCGATACCACTTCGCGGGATCGGAGTTCGACGCCAGCCGACCGGGAGACCGGCGGCGAACGAGTCGGCATGGCATTCGTAGACCGCTTCGTCACAGGAGAACCACAGGCGACCATTGGAGTCTTCCAGGATCGCTCCGATCCATGAGTTCTCCCAGCCATGGTCCCAGTCGTCAGGGGGAGGCGCGTCGCAATGCCGGGGGGGAGCGTCGTCTCTCTGGGTCACGAACACGCCGTCATCACTGGCGAGCCAGAGTGTGCCGTCGTTTCGAGGTGAGCTTCCGTAGATTCCGTGCACACCGTCGTGCGGAAATCGCCGCGCGACCTCGCCGTCGTAGCGGATGAACCCTCGATCGAGATCTGCGGCCCACAGGTGACCGAATCGATCCGCTCGTACCCGGCCGGAGTGTCCTCCCCGGTCGCGCACCGACTCGATCTCTCCGAAACAGATTTCGCGGGTGCCGAACCAGGTCACGACCCAGATCGAACTGGGTGTGCGAAACAGGTGGTGTGCGTGCGGAGGGGCGGGCAGACCATCCAGTGATGTGCGGGCGACCGTCTCGGGTTCGGGGAGGCAGGTCACGCCTCGGAATCCGGCGACCCAGAGAGAACCTTCACGGTCCACCAGGAGCGCGCGTCCCAGGTCCAGCGCGGGTGACGGGGCGATCTGCAGTCGCGCACCGGTGGAGTCGATGCGCACGAACTCGCCCCCGATCAATGCCCAGACGGTCTCGCCGCGCACGACCAGATCGGCCCCTCGGCCTTGGCCGCAGTAGATTCGATGGGCTTCGTCACGCACACTGCGCCACACCTCACCATCTCTGGTCAGGGCGACGATTCCGCCTCCCGCGTCTTCGGCTGTGGCGACGACGTCGCCGCACGGGAGAACGGCTTCTGCACCGTCCTCAGGGTCGAAGCGGGAGAGCAGAGCGGAGCCGCCAACGAGCACGCCGTTGCCGGTCGAGCCGAAGAGGCGGGTTGCCGCGCCCACGCCGAGAGCTTCGGTCGGCCACCCGCGCCAGTGCCCATCAGGACCGAGCACGAGCAACGAATCAGAGGCGAGCACCCAGAGCGAGCCGTCCGCGGCGTAGGTGACATCGGTCCAGGCAAGCAGCGGAGCGCCATCCGGTCCAAGCACCGGATCTACCCGTTCGCCGCGCAGGAGCCAGAGCGGCTCCGCCTTGGAGGCCACCAGCAGCGCGCCTTCGGGGCCGGGGCAGAGGCGTCGCACGACGTGCCGGAGGTGGCGCGGAGCCCAACGTCGGATCTCCGCGCCGTCGAAGCGGAACAGCCCGCCGACCGTCCCGATCCAGATGAACCCTCTGCTGTCCTGCGCCAGGACGCTCGTCTCCGAGACACTCAGTCCGTCGCGTTCATCGTAGGTCCGGAACAGGCGGTCGAGCGCCGACGCGCCGGGCGGATCCAGGCATAGCACGAGGAGTAGCGCGAGCCACCGGCAGACCGCGCGTCCCCGCGGTCGGAGCGGTGCAACCGAGCAGCCGGACGGAGCTTTGCCGCGCCCAATGGATTCAAACCGACGGGTCACGAGTGCACCTCTCAGAAAGCCGGGGGCGAGGCGCGATTCGACGAGCGGAACGAGTGTGGCATCCGGAAGCCTCGCCTGACCAGATCCCAGTAATAAGGACGCGCACGAAACGGGTCGAGGGGGACACCTGGGGTGGCGGGGGATGATATGAACAGTAATTGACCATGATATGAAGCAGCTCCACGGTCCAGCAGTCTCGTCTCGGACTCTGGAAGGAATGACTCGGCCCCCGAGCACCGACGGGACTATCATTGAGACGCCCCGCAAGGTAGCCGTCGCACTTGCCGCCCCCCTCCTGTTGCGACGGACTGGTTCCGCACATCTTCGAGGGGAGGTTCTCGATGCGATTCTTGCCCACGTGCCTGACTCCCGGCCTCGTTGCCCTGTTCCTCACCGTTCCGGTCGAGCGAGCGCTGGCCGGTCCGAACGCCGGAGGAACTCTCATCCTCCACGCCAATCCGACGATCGCCTTCACGCCGGATGACGCGAGCTACTGCGGGACGAGTCCCCTCAGCTCGTGTGAACTGGCGCTCACGTCGGTGGACACCGCGGCACCGGTGGTCTTCTTCGTGCTGGCCGCGTTCCCGGAGAACAGCCACCCACGGCTCAGGGGAGCGAGCTTCGGCATCCAGTATCCCCAGAACGGATTCGACGTGCTCGGCTCCGGGCGCTGCGCGGATTTCGATCTGCCGACCGACGACTGGCCGAACTCCGGCTCGGGCGTCGGGGTCAGTTTCAGCGTGGCCCGGACCAGCCAGCTGGTCGAGATCTACTGGATCTCTGCGCAGCTCGCCGACCCCGAACTGCCGGCGGTGTTCGCGCTCAGCGGTCACCCCACGCAGGGGGCGAACTTCGGCGATGACAGCGTGCCGTCGCTCCTCGACCCGATTGCCGGGCTGGGCAGCCTGGGGTTCGGCCAGAGCGGAACTCTCCCCTGCCCGATTCCGCTCGTCCCCACCGGTGCCTGCTGCTTCAGCGATGGGCACTGCATCGTCGCCTCGGAACTCGACTGTTCGAACCAGGGGGGCAGTTATCAGGGCAACGACAGCGACTGCACTCCGAACCCCTGTCCGCAACCGCCGTCGGCCTGTTGCTTCTCCGACGGACAGTGCGCGGTGCTGGAGCCGCTGGTCTGCCTGCAGAACGGGGGGTACACCCTCACGGGCATCCAGACCTGCGATCCGAATCCCTGCCCGGAGCCGGCCGGGGCCTGCTGCGCGGCCGACGGGAGTTGCATCGTCACCACCGGGACGTTCTGCGCGAACAACGGTGGGCTGTTCATGGGGTCGGGGACCGACTGCACACCGAATCCCTGCGCCCAGCCGCCGCGCGGTGCGTGCTGTTTCCAGGGCGGCAACTGTGTGGTGCTCACACCCGATGAGTGCGAGGCCCAGGCCGGCATCTACGAGGGGCACGACACGGTGTGCAGTCCGAATCCTTGTCCTCAGCCCCCGACCGGGGCCTGCTGTCTCGATGATGGTCGTTGTGTGATGCGGCACTCCTTCGACTGCAACGGCACCTACCAGGGCGACTTCACCGCCTGCGACCCGAGTCCGTGTCCGCCCGGAGGTTGTTGCCTCGAGACCGGCGGGTGCGCCCTCCTGGCCTATGACACCTGTCTGGCCGGGAACGGCCAGTTCCTCGGCGTGGGCAGCGACTGCTCCGTCGCGAACTGCCCCGAAGCCGGCGCCTGCTGCTTCCCGACGGGGGAGTGCGCGGTGATCGTCGAGCTGAGCTGCCTCGAACACGGTGGCAACTATCAGGGAGACGGCGCTTCGTGCGATCCCAATCCCTGTCCGCAGCCCTGCCCGGACGGCGCGCGGGTCAATCGCGAGAACGCGCCGGTCCCGAAGCCGATCGCCACGCCGCCGACCCAGACGGTGATGAACGGTCCGAACTGGGGCACGCTCATCCTTCACGGCAACCCCGACATCGTCTACACCGACGACGGGTCGAGCTACTGCGGTCAGTCCAATCTCGAGAGTTGCAACGACGCCGTGCTCAGCATCGAAGGGGACGGGCCGGTGGTGATCCACGCGCTGGCCGCCTTCCGGGTGAGCACCGCGCCGCGCCTCAAGGGGATCACCTTCGGAGTCGAGTACGGGAACTGTCTCGTGATCGACTCCTGGGGAGCCTGCGCCGACTTCGAGCTGTCGACCGGCGATTGGCCGGCGTCCGGTCAAGGCACGGCCCTGACCTGGAACGAAGTGCAGACCGGTCAACTCACCGAAGTGTATTGGTTCGCCTGCTACGTCGAAGGGCACACCATCGATCGCCTGAAGACCGCCCCGCATCCCAACCAGGGGGGCAACTTCAGCGACGACAGCATTCCCGCCCGCCTCGACCCGATCCGCGGTTACGGCGTCTTCGGCTTCAACCGACTCGGGTTCATTTCCTGTCCGCCGAACGCACCGCTCTACGGCGCCTGCTGCTTCGAGGATGGAAGCTGCTCGGTGACCACGCCGGAGGAGTGCTTCGGCACCTACTACGGCGACGGCACCGACTGCTCGCCGAATCCCTGCGGTGGCCCGGCCCTCGGCGCCTGTTGCATCAACGATGAATGCTACCAGTACACGGCAGAGGAGTGCGCACAGCTCGGTGGTCTCTTCGTCGGCGACGGCGTCGGTTGCGAGCCGAACCCTTGCGGCGCGCCGGTCCCGACCCAGTCGACCACCTGGGGGAGGATCAAGGTCCGTTACGCCAAGTAGGTCGGCTGCAACGCCGGCCGCCGCGCTCGACGCGCGATACTGCTAGACTGCTTCCGAGTTGAACTGAAGTGCGGCGGAGACGGAAACCCGTTTCCGCCGCGCGTCAATCGGAGGAGCATGGCGGGTCGTATTTGGGTCGCACTCTTCTGCCTGGCGATCGAGGCCCGGGCGGCTGAACTCTCCGGCAGGGTGATCGACGCCGAGCAGGCCCTGCCTCTGACCGGCGCTTTCCTGAGCCTGCCCGATGCGTCGCGATCGGTCCTCACCGATCCCCAGGGTGGCTACCGCATCACCGATCTGGAGCCTGGAATGTACCGGGTGGTCGCACGCCACGTCGGGTACGCGACTCAGGTCTTCCAGGCGTTGGTGCCCGAGACCGGGGCGGTCGAGATCACCGTCGCCCTCCGACCGGAGTCGATTCCGCTGGAAGGGATCGAGGTGCACGGGCAGGTACCGCTCCGGAGCCTCGATCCCGCGTCGGGTGTCCTTTTCCCCGAGCGAGGGCTCTCCGCGGCCGAGGTGCGGCATCATCCGCTGCTCTCCGAGCCGGATCTCCTTCAAGCCCTCGGCGGCGGTGAGGTGCGCGTCGATCCCGAGGCCCCGACGGGGTTGAGCGTGCGCGGCGGCGCATCCGACCAGATTGCCTACCTGGTGGACGGGATCCCGATCCGGAATCCGCAGCACGCCGGCGGTACGTTCAGCGCACTCAATCCCGATGTGGTTGCCCGGATCGATCTGCGGAGCGTCGCGCCCCGCGCCGAGGATCCGAGCGCTGCCTCCGGCGTCGTGTCGGTCGAGACCCACGAACCGGGAGCCGAACCCCGGGTGCGCGGAGCTGCGAGCAACACTCAAGCTCGAGTCGCATTGGACGGACCGCTCGGCCGGGTTGGAATGCTACTCGGCGCACGGGTCACCTTTCCGGGGCTGGTGCCGCGAAAGAGCGCAGCTACCTACCTGCGAGGGGAAGGCGCCGACTGGCTGGCGAAGTTCGCTCTCCTGATCGCCCGCGGCAAGCTGCGCCTCCTGAGCTACGGCAACGAGGATGAGGTCAGCGTCGCGCTCTCCAATCCGGAGTTCAACGGAGGGGTGCAACCGGAGCGGAATCTGCTCGCCTGGGATGGAAACTCGCACGGTCTGATCTGGAGTCGGACCGCGGGAAGTTCGTCGCTCTCGCTCCGCGCCTGGGCCGCGCGATCGGACGCCTCGGCGCACTGGACCGGCGCCGATTCCCTGACCCAGCGGCTGGTCACCTCGAGTCGCGAGATCGGACTCGGCGGTCAGTACGAGACGGAACGTGGGGAGGCCACGACCCAGGCGGGTGGACGGATCGTGGGGGAGAGGAGCCGCTATCGCGGCGTGAAAGATGGGAGCCCCCCAGCGCTGTCGTTCGAGGCCGAAGGCGTGGTCGCCTCGATCGGGCTCCGTCATCAGCGCCCGATCGGTGAGCGACTCCGCGTCGACCTGGGGCTGACCGGGAGTCGCGCTCACCATACCCTGGCGCTCGATCCCGCGATCACCCTCCGCTATCGCCTGGACGCCCGCAGCTCACTCGTCGGCGCGGCGCTCCGCACGCGTCAGTTTCAGCAATCGCTCCGGAATCCCGAGTCGCTCGTGTCGCGCATCTTCCCGATAGAGCTTCAGGCTTCGAGCGAGTCGGACCGGATCCCGGATCTGGAGAGCGATCTCGCCCTTCTGGCACTCGAGACCCGGATCACTCCCCGCTGGACTGCCACCGTGCAGTTCCATGATCGCGCGCTGCGAGGGCTGGCCCTGGTCGCTCCGAACACCGAAGGGCCCTTCGCTACCCAGGCGCCGGTTTCCGGGCGCGCCCGGAGCCAGGGAGTCGCTCTGGAGTCGGCGATCAGCGGCGACCAGCTTGGGGTCGCGGGCGGGTATGTCTACCAATGGACGCGGTATCGCCATGTCGGCGGGAGCTACGTGCCGTCCCACGCTGCCAGGCACCAACTGACGCTCGGGGGAACCTGGTTTCCCACCCCCTCCACGTCGGTCCGTCTGGGAATGGAAGGGCTCCTCGGGCGGCGCGGCACCGACCTCCTGGGGCCGTTCGAATGGGAGTCGTGCAACCTACTCGACCAGGGGTGCGAATTCGTCGGCTCTCCCGAGACCCGGGCCGAGCCGCTGGGAGCGAGTCGCCTTCCGGCCTACCTTCGGGTCGATCTCGGCCTGCGAAAGCACTGGCGGATCCAGGTCGGGGATCGTGACGTGGGGATGAGCCTCTTCGGCTCGGCGACGAACCTCCTCGGCCGGCGGAACATCCTGCTCGCGGTGATCGATCCGGCGACCGGCCGGCGGACCGGAATCGAGATGCGCCCCTTCTCTCCCCTGGTCGCCGGTCTGGAGTGGCGATTTTGATCGGCTTCGTGTCACGAATCGTCCCGCTCGCCGGTTCTTCGGTCGGAGATCTCGCCGACCCGGACTGGAGGATATGACCCAACCGTCACACGACGCCTTTCGGGAACGGTTCCCGACCCTGTTCGAGACGCAGAAGCCGCGGCTCGAGCGGTATCTTGCGCGCCTCTCGGGCGAACCGCAGCTCGCGGCCGACCTGGCTCAGGAGGCGTTCATCAAGCTCTACGAGCGCGGCGAGTCTCCCGATTGCCCGGAAGCCTGGCTGATCACCGTGGCAACCAACCTCTTTCGCAACGCGCGATCGAAAGAGAGTCGGCGCACACGCCTGCTGCGGGAGGCGGAGACCGGCGGCGATCTGCGGGAATCGTCCCCTTCGGGCCTGGAAGGGCTCTCGGCAGCGGGAGACGGTAGGGTGCGACGGGCCATCGAGACCCTCTCGGAGCGGGAACAGTCGCTGCTCTTGCTTCGAACGGAGGGGTACAGCTATCGGGAGCTGGCGCTCGCCCTCGATCTCGAAGAGTCGAGCGTCGGCACCCTGTTGGCCCGGGCCAAGCGAGCGTTCCGCGCGGCGTACGAGGAGGCTCACGATGCACGACGATGACCAACGGCATCTCGATGACGAACGGATCCAGCGCCTTCTCGACGACGAGCTGAGCCCCGCGCTCCGCGCCGTGGCGGAGAGCCATCTGCGCACGTGCGCCGCGTGCCGCGCCCACCTCGATGCTGCGCGCGCCGAGGACGCCTGGCTCGCGGATCGCCTCCTGGAGCTCGATGCGCCGGCGATCGCCCTGCACTCCGCATCGCAGGCGAACGCAGACGTCACGCGCCCCCGCCCGATGACCCATCGCCCTCTCCGCGATCGCGCCAACCTTCCGCTTCGGTCGCGCTCCGGGGGTTGGGTCCGCGCGACGGTTGGAGCGGCTGCTCTCATCTTGGTCGCGACCTTGGCCTACACCATGCCCGGCTCGCCGGTACCGCGCTGGATCGACGACCTCTTCGGGGGCCGACGCGAGCGCCCGGCCCCCGATGCGCCGCTCATCGAATCGACGCCTCACTCTCCAGCTTCCGAGGAACCACCGAACCTGACGCACCCGACCGCCGGCATGTCGGTGAAGCCCGCAGGCGCATTCACTGTCCGATTCGAGTCGCGCCAAGCATCCGGGGCCCTCTGGGTCTCCTTCCACGACGGCGCCGACGTCGAGGTGAGGGCCGCGCGTGACACCGTCTCCTTCGCCACCTCGGAGCGTGAACTCACGGTCAACAATCGTGGGCGTCACGCGGACTACGAGCTCAAGCTCCCGCGCATCCCGCACCTGATTCGCGTCCAGATCGAAGGTCGGGACGTGCTGGTCGTGCGGGAAGGGGGCGTACTGAGTGGGTCAGCCCCTACCGCAGGTCCGGTGATGCGCGTTCCACTCGACCGGTAGCTCGGGCCCCGCTGCGTGTCGCCTCGACGTTTTCGAGGAAACAACTGTCACAAATCCGCAGGATCGCCGGCTCTAGGTTCGACACTTCGCTCTTCAGCGTTCACCGAACCGAAGGAGTACGAACCATGTGGATCTCAGCTCTGATCGCCGCGGTCTTGACCTCGACTCCCGTGACCCTCCCGGCCATCGAGGCACACCTCGATGATGGAACCAGCCCTCAGATCGAGGCGGAACGGATGCTCCCTGAACCCGGGCTTGCAAGCGGGGCACCGGATCAGCTTCGTGCCGCACGGTCCCGCTCCTGCTCGCGCACCGCGCAGAGCGCTCATCGCGCCTGCCGCTTCGAAGTTCAGGACGACTTCTGGATTCAGGTCGGCAAGTGTCTCCAGGAGAGCAATCCTGAGGATCGGGACGCGTGCCTGGAGGAGGCAGGAGCGGCGATGAAGGACGATCTCGCGCTCTGCGGCGAGCAGTACGAGGCGCGACTCGAGGTCTGTGAGGATCTCGGCGAGGCGGCGTACGATCCGGAGATCGAGGCGGAGGACTTCCTCTCGCCGGAAGAGGCGGCGGCGGATCCCAATCCCTACTTCCCGCTCGTGCCCGGAACGACCTGGGTCTATCGGAAGGCAGCGGAGACCATCGAGGTCACGGTTACCGAGGACACGATCGAGATCCTCGGAGTGCTCTGTACGGTGATCCGCGATGTGGTGACCGAGGGCGGGGTGGCGACCGAGGACACCGAGGACTACTACGCCCAGGACGAGGAAGGGAACGTCTGGTACTTCGGCGAGTTGAGCCGCAACTTCGAAGACGGTCGGCTGGTCAGCCTCGACGGAAGCTGGATCGGGGGCATCGACGGAGCGCGTCCCGGCATCATCATGCTCGGCATGAACGTGCGCAGGCTGTAGTTGTCCATGACGTGATCGACGTAGTTGTAGAACGCCTGGGCCTCGAGACGCTGCACGCGGCTCGAGAGGTTGCGGCGCTCGACGCGCAGGCCGACGTTGTCGC
>Ga0154020_10009379_pt1 | contig 11277 bp, 9 predicted proteins | sample Klosneuvirus_201_FD_109709 | JGI IMG/M metagenome (GOLD analysis project Ga0154020, IMG submission 109709) | Active sludge microbial communities from wastewater, Klosterneuburg, Austria - Klosneuvirus_20160825_MG | ecosystem: Engineered > WWTP > Aerobic digester > Activated sludge | place...
CCCCGGCGTTGAATACGCCGAGCACGTGATCGCCGGTTTTGGCCTGGGGAAAGGTTCGCACCTGCGCGCCCAGCGACGTAAGCTGGGCGGCATGCACGGCCCCGACGGCATCGACCGCGGCCTTGTCGAGCGTCGGCGACTCGAGCGCCACCAGTCGCTCGAGCAACGAAAGCGTCGACGGCAACGCCGTCTGCAGCGTGGAAAGCAGCGTCATCGGACGGTTACTTGGCGTATTCGACCACGCGCGTCTCGCGCACGACGGTGACCTTGATCTGGCCGGGGTACTCCATCGTCTCCTCAATGCGCTTGGCGATATCGCGGCTGAGCTGGATGCAGGCCAGGTCGTCGATCTGCTCGGGCCGCACAATGATGCGCAGTTCTCGACCGGCCTGGACAGCGAAGCACTCGGCCACCCCGGGGAAGGCGCGCGCGCTGTCTTCGAGCTGGCGCACCCGCTTGACGTAGTTCTCCAGCGACTCGCGACGGGCGCCTGGGCGTGAACCGGAGATGGCGTCGGCGATTTCGACGATGACGGCTTCGAGCGACTCCTGCGCGACATCATGATGGTGCGATTCGACGCAATGCACAACTTTGGGTGGAATATTGAAGCGGCGCAGCAATTCGACCCCGAGCTGGACGTGAGTGCCTTCGTTTTCCCGGTCAAGGGCCTTGCCGATGTCATGCAGCAACCCGCCCATCTTGGCGATCTTGACATCAGCCTTGAACTCGGAAGCGAGCAAACCCGCCAGGCGGGCCGACTCGACCGAATGGTATAGCTGGTTCTGACCGTAGCTGGTGCGGTACTTCAGCCGGCCCAGGGTCTTGATGATCTCGGTGGGCAGATTGGGCACACCGGCTTCGACCGTTGCGCGCTCGCCCTCGTCCCACATGATCCGCTCGACGTCGCGGCGGGCGTCCTCGAGGGTCTTTTCGATTCGTTGCGGTTGAATCCGGCCGTCCCGGATGAGGGCATCCAGGGCCCGCCGGGCGATCTCACGCCGAACCGGATCGAAGCAGGCAATGGTCACGGCATCCGGGCTGTCGTCGACGATGACATCGACGCCAGCCGCTTGTTCGAATGACTGCACATTCCGGCCGTTCCGGCCAATGATGCGGCCCTTGACTTCCTCGTTGGGAATGGCCACAGTGGTGACGGCCTTTTCGGCCACGGTGTCGGTGGCGACCCGCTGCATGGTCTCGATAACAATCTTGCGGGCCTTGGTGTCCGCCGTCTCCTTGGCCTGGGCCTCAACCTCGCGGATCACCCGGGCCATATCGCCGCGGGTCTCTTCGCGGACCGCCCCGATCAACTCATTTCGGGCGTCTTCGCGGGTCATGGCGGCGGCACGTTCGAGGGCGGCCACCCGCTCGGCCTGCAGCTTCTCAACATCTTGAGCCAGTTTGTCGAGCTGTTGCTGGCGCTTGTCAGCGGTCTTGTTGCGCTGATCGAGCTTCTCGCGCTGCGCTTCGATATCCGAGCGCCGGCGGACCTGGCGCTCTTCTTCACGCTGAATCTCGGCCCGGCGCTCCTTGAACTCGGACTCGGCGCTGTCCCGCACCTTGATCGCCTCGTCTTTTGCGACGACCAGCAATTCGCGGGATTTGGCTTGCGCCTCGGCCAGCGTCTTTTCGGCCTCAACCCGCAGGACGGCGCCTTCGTCGCGCGTCTTCTTTCGGGCATTCCGATACGCGAATACGGCAATTGCCGCGCCGATCAATAAACCTACGACCAGCCCAATGATCAGGAATGTGACTTCCATGTATTTCGTCCTTGTCTCACTCTACGGCGTCATCCGCCGCAAGGTCCAGTTTTCCAAGGACGTCTTCGATGATGGTGAACGCGAAACCATTCCGGGCGAGATACTCGATCAACTTGCGCCGTCTTTCCGGCGCCGATAGCGATGCCAGCCTTGACAAACGCTTACGCGCCGCCGTGAGCGCGGCCTCTGAATCGTCCACGCCGGCCAGGGATGCCTCGATCGCCTGAGGATCGGCGCCCTTTTGGCGCAACTCCCAGGCCAGCATCCGCTTGCCGCGCGGATTTGCGCGCAGGCGGCTCTCCACCCACGCCGCGGCAAACGCTTTGTCGTCCAGCATCCCCGCCGCCTTCAGTTGATCGACGACCTGATCGATCGTATTCTCGTCCACCCCTGCGCGCTTCAGCCTCTGCTGAACCTCGCGCACAGATCGCGGGCGAAACTCGAGCAAACCGACCACCCGCTGCTTGGCCTGCTCAAGCGTATCCGCAGCCTGCAGCGACGCGATCGCATCGTCGCTTAACGTCTGCCCAATCTTCAGCCACAGGGCGTGAATCAGGGCCACACTAAACGCAACTTCACCGTCCAGGTGCACGTCCACCCGCCCTCGCGCGCGTTTCTGCGCCTTGAGCGCCGTAATCGTGCCTGCCATCGAATTCGTCCGACTCGGGCCAGTGGCCCAAGTTCTTGCGATTCATTATATTCATTGGCTGAACCGCTACAATAACAATCCCCAGCGCTCGCAATAAACCTGACTTCCGAGGCGATGGCCCCCGTCCCGGCGCACGCCGGGACGGGGGCCATCGCCTCGGGGAGCGGGTCTTGTAGGAGATTTTGGGCAGATTATGTCAATGCGACCCTTGTCGGCCTGGCTTGAAGGCCTGCCCGAGTACCAGGCACTCCGGAATTCGCTGTCCGAGCCAAGTTCCGGTCCGATCGCCCTGGCAGTCGCCCGGTCCATCCGCCCACTTATCGTTGCGGCGTTGTGGCAACAGACCCGCCGGCCGACCCTGTATGTCACATCGTCGGTGGAGGCTTCGCGCCAGGCTGCCGACGCCGTGCGAACCCTGTGCGGGATCGACATTGCCGAGTCACTATCGCTTATTCGGCTGGTCGAGCCCAACACCTCGTTCTACGACAGCGTCGCGCCGGTGATCGATGTCGTCACCCAGCGCACTGCGGCGCTGGCCCGGCTCAGCCCAATGACGCGCGGCATCGGCGTGCCCCCGCTGATCGTTGCCAGCCCACGGGCGGCGATGCATCCGACCATGGCGCCGGGTCTGTTCTCAAGCGGCACACGCTTCATCCGGCGGGATATGGATCTTGCGCTGGAAAGCATGCTGGCCCATTGGGTTTCGATCGGTTACGAAAATGCGCCGGTCGTTGATCGGGTCGGTTTGATCAGCCGGCGAGGCGGGATCATCGATGTGTGGTCGCCGGTGTATGAGCAGCCGGCCCGGATCGAGTTGTTCGGCGATCAGGTCGAATCGATCCGCTGGTTTGACCCGGGCACCCAGCGAAGTGGCGACACGGGCGACCGGATCGCCATCACCCCGCTCGACCTCGCCGCGCCAAGCAAGGCGCCATCGCTTGTCTTCGACTATCTCGGCGAGGACGGACTGATCATCATCGACGACGAAGTCGAACTCCGCGCAGCCTGGGAAGAACTTGAAAACAAGGCGGAACGCGAAAGGGCGATCCTGGAAGATGCCGGCGAAGTCGCACAGGTAAAGGCGCGACTCCTGCCATTTGGGTCCTGGAAAATGTTCTCGGAGGGCAAGCCGGCGATACCGCGACTTGTCCTTGGCCTTGCGGCCGAAAGGTCCGTGTCAGCGCCAGAAACCCTCGCGAATGCCTTCAAGGCGGCCCCCCATTTCGCAGGGCAGCTTCAGCCAGTCCTGGATTATCTCAAGGCCAACGTGACAAACCCAGTCATCGTTGTATCGCGCCAGGCCAGCCGGTTGGCCGGCCTGTGGGCCGAAACGCGACCTGGGACGGCGGCGCACTCCGACCTGGAGTCCGTGCCGGAGCGCGGGGTGATGTTTGTCAATGGCGCCCTGCCAGGCGGTTTCATCCATGCCAGCGGAATGACGCTGTTGACAGATGTAGAGATTTTTGGTTATGCTCGCCCGGACGCCTTCACCGCCGGCCGGGCGCGGAGGGCCGCTCCCGAGAAAGGCTTCGCCGACTGGAAGACCGGCGATGCGGTTGTGCACGAGGACTACGGCGTTGGGGTATTCCGCGGCACGGTCAAGTTGACGGTCAACACCGGCACCTCGGTCGAGCCGGTCGAAGGCGAGCGCGAGTATTTGCTGCTTGAATACGCCGAAGGCGACCGCCTGTTTGTGCCGCTGCATCATCTGGATCGGGTGGCGCGCTATGTCGGTGGCGAGGATCTGCAGCCGACACTCACCAAGCTGCACTCGCCGGAATGGCAAACCTCCAAGTCAAAGGCCAAAGGCGCGGCCGCCGATGTTGCCCGCGAGCTGCTCAAGTTGTACGCCGAGCGCGAAGTCGCGCCCGGTTTCGGTTTCAGCCCGGACGGCCATTGGCAGCGCGAGCTCGAATCGTCGTTCGCCTATGTCGAGACCGACGACCAGTTGTCGGCCATCCTGGCGGTCAAAAATGACATGGAGAGCCCGCGCCCGATGGACCGGCTGGTGTGCGGCGACGTGGGGTTTGGCAAGACCGAAGTCGCGCTGCGAGCGGCCTTCAAGGCCGTGCAAGATGGCAAGCAGGTGGCTGTGCTGGTGCCGACGACTGTTCTCGCCCAGCAGCACCACAGCACGTTCCGGCGCCGCCTGGCGCCGTTCCCGGTGAAGATCGACATGCTCTCGCGCTTCCGGACTGCGGCTGAGAAGAAACGGGTGATCGAACGGATGGGCGCCGGGGAGCTCGACATCGTGATCGGCACGCATGGGCTGATCGCTGACCGGGCCCAGTTCAAGGACCTCGGCCTGCTCGTCATCGACGAAGAGCAACGCTTCGGCCTGAGCGCGAAAGAAAAGCTCAAACAGCTCAAGGTTGGGGTGGATGTGCTGACAATGACGGCGACCCCGATCCCGCGCACGCTGCACATGGGCCTGTCGGGCGTGCGCGAAATCAGCCTGATCGAGACCCCGCCGGCGGAGCGGCTGCCCATCATCAGCTATGTGGGCGCGTTCGAGGACGCTGTGCTCCAACAGGCCATCCAGCGCGAGCTCGATCGTGACGGGCAGGTCTTTGTCGTCCACAACCGGATCACGACCCTGCCCCTGCTGGCCCAGAAGGTACATCGTCTCGTGCCGGAGGCCTCGATCGCCATCGCCCACGGCCAGATGCACGACCGGGAACTGTCGCGGATTATGCAAACGTTCTCGGACGGCGGGACCAACATCCTGGTTTCGACCAACATCATCGAGAGCGGGCTGGACATTCCGAACGCCAACACCATCATCATCGACCGGGCCGACCATTTCGGGCTGGCCGAGCTGTATCAATTGCGCGGCCGGGTTGGGCGCAGCTCGACCCAGGCCTACGCCTATTTCTTCCATGACCGCAGGGCCAAGCTCACCGAAGACGCCAAGGAACGTTTGAACACATTACGTGAGGCGGCCGGGATCGGGGCGGGCTACATGATCGCGATGCGCGACCTTGAGCTGCGCGGGGCGGGCGATTTGCTGGGGCCGAAGCAAAGCGGGCACGTCAGCAGCGTCGGTCTGGACCTCTACACTCGATTGCTTTCGCACGAGGTGGGCACGTTGCGGGCATTGCGCGACGGGACTGAGGTCCCAGCCGAGCCGACCCGCCCGATGGTCATCGATCTGCCCTTGGCAGTCGGGCTGCCCGAAAAGTATGTCGGCGACAACGCTCTGCGGCTGCAGCTCTATCGGCGGATGGCCAGCCTGGGCGACGAGGCGGCCGTGGTGGCGTTCGAGGAAGAGCTGGTCGATCGGTTTGGCAAGCTGCCCGGCCCGGCCCTGAATCTGACCTACCAGGCCCGGCTCAAGATCGCGGCCAGTGAGTTTGGAGCCCAGTCGATCACGACGGATGGCAATCGAATCACGATCCGGGCGGATGCGATCGAGAAGATTCCGCGGATCAGGCTCGAGCGGCTGTTGGGCGAGGACGGCATCATCGGCCGGCGCCAGGTGACGTATTCGCGGCGTGGCACGCCGGAGCAGTGGAAGGCCCGGCTGATGGAGGTCGCGCACGCGTTGGCGGGGATGGTTGGTCGTTGATAACGTTACCAACGTTATCAACGTTATCAACGCCCCCGAGCGATGCGTAGAGCGATCGCCCGTCGGATCGCCCCGTAATGCTTGGCGTAATAGCGCCGGCGGCTGCGCCATTTGATCGCCTCGGTCCGGGCGCTGGCCTGGCCGCTGCTGGCCCCGCCGTAATGGGTCACGACGGCCGAGGGCACGCACCAGCGCTCCCAGCCGGCCCGGCGCATCCGCATCGCCCAATCGATCTCCTCGCAATACATCTCGAAGCCCTCGTCGAGCAAACCCACCTGCTCGACTGCCTCGGCCCGGGCCAGCATGGCCGCCCCCAACGGACTGCCTATGCGAAAGGGCGTTGGGCGATCAAACCAAGCGCGGGGATAGCGGCCGTCCACTCGCGAGTCGCGAAAACGGGCCAGACGGGGCTGGGTCTCGATCAGGAGCTGGGCCAGGCCGGGAAAGCCGAAAGCCCCCATCTGCAGACTGCTATCCGGATTTTCCAGCTTCGGCCCGCACAACCCGCAGCGCGGCGTCGCGTCCATGAAATCAACCAAACCGTTGATCGCGCCCGGATGCACACGGGTGTCGGGGTTGAGCAGCCAGACGTAGCGCGGGCGCTCAGCCGCGGTATCTTGCCCGCCAAGTCCCACCCGGCGCAGGGCCAGGTTGTTGCCCTTGACAAAGCCGATGTTGTCCTCTGATGCGATCAGCTCGACCTGGCCAAACTCAGTGCTAACCATCGCGGCGGTGCCGTCGGACGAGGCGCTGTCGACAACGACGATCCGGCCCTGCAAGCCAGACTCGTGAAGACCATCGAGACAACTGCGCAGGCAGGCCCGCAGTAAATCCCGGACGTTCCACGAGACGATGACCACGGCGAGATCGAGCATGGCCACGGGTCAACTTGCGACGACAGGCGCTAGATCGCGCGTCATGGTCAGGCGGTTGACCTTGCGGCCATCGGCGCCGCCGACCCCAAACTCCCAGCGCGCCTCCGACATGGCCTGGCGAATAATGCGCAGCCCAAGCCCACCCACCCGCAGCTCTTCGATCGACTTCGGCGGCGATTCCGGCGGGACATCCGGCACGATGAACGGGCGGCCCTCGTCGGTCAGGATGACCACAAAGGTCTTGGCGGGCACCCAGCCGATCTCCATGTCAATCTCGCCGGGATTCCCGGCATAGGCATGGTCGACGATGTTGGCGCACGCCTCGTCCACCGCCAGCTCGACCCGGTAGGCCTCGGCCTCGCTCATCCCCGCCTCGGCGGCCGCGGCACGCGCCTCCCGCGCAAAGACAACTAACTGGCTATGGCGCGCCGGCAGGCTCAGGCGTCGGAGGGTGATCATCGCGAGGGTCAGCGCGCGGCATGTCGCGCGCGGCTCGGGCGCAACGCCCTAGAGCGAATCCACCGCTTCGAGAATGTCATCAAACACGGGGAAGAGGCTCTGGAAGCCGACCAGCGCGATCGTGTCTCGAATCTTGTCATTGGCCGCGGCAACCAGCACGCTTCCGTTGTGCGCCTTGGCTTCCTTTAGCGCCGCGACCATGGCCCGCAGACCGGCGCTGCTCATGTAATCGAGGCCGGCGAAGTCCAGCACGATCTTGTGCCGGCCCTCCAACTGCAGGCCTTTTAGCGCATTGTCAAATTCGGGCGCGGTCGCGCTGTCCATCCGGCCCGAGACCGTGACGATGTCGATCTTCTTCAGGGCTTTCACTTTGAGCTGCATCATGATCGGCGATTGTAGTCGAAGATGCCACGGCGAGAGCGAGCACTATCCAAAACAGCATTACCGAGTTGTGGAAGTCAATGTTGAAGAAATAGTGATCGACCATCCCCGTCATCAGCGCCCCGATCACCGCGCCATGCGCCCCCAGCCATACGGGGGCCAGCGTGTTATCCCGCAAGGCCGCCCGCATCGCGCGGGCAGCTATCGAAAAGAAACCGATCAGGGTGACGATGAACACGGCCAGACCGACCAGACCCATCTGCTGGGCGATGAGCAAATACATGTTCGACACGCCGATGTAGAGATCAACATCCGGTGTGTCAGTGAAGCCAACCCCAAAGATGGGGTACCGCTCAATCAGCCGAAAAGCGTCCTTGTATTCCCCCACCCGCATCTGGGTGGCCAGGTCGCGCACGGCGAATCCATCGGCGAAGTGGGCGATCAACTCGCGGGTCTGGGGCAGCGCAAGCGCCGCTAAGAGCACGATGCCAATCAGCGGCAGGATCCGGCGGTATTTGACAAGACCCATCAGCAAGGCAACCAGCCCAAGCGCAATCATCGCCCCTCGCGAAACGGTGAGAATCAAGGCCAGCCCTATCACCGCGAGGCAGCTCAATACGAGCAGGCGCGGCAGCGCTGGCCGCGGCGCGAACGCCTGCGGCAAGCTGATTGCGCCGGCAACCAACAGAAAGCCCCCGAACGCATTCGGGTCAATCCAGAGTCCAGTTGCGCGCTGAAGCTGCGCCGGGTCATCTAGGACATAGCGGAGCACACCGGAGCCCTCAGGATAGCCAAACGGCCGAAGGGCCGATAGCAGCCGCATCGCTGTCTCGTCGGCGATAACGTATAGCGCAATTCCAATCAGACCGGCTAACGCCCCAAACAGCATGAGGGCGCGCACTACGAGCTGGCGCGCGCCGGGCGCCGCAAAGATGCCGATCATGACGTAGACCGACATCAAAGTCAGGATAAGTTCGCCAAAGCGGCGCAAGACCAGGGTTGTCAGCGGGCCATTCGGAATACCAGCGATGAAGGCGGCGACCGCGACAAATATCAGCGCCGCGAGCGGATAGCCGACGAGACCCGGCAAGGCCGGCGCTGGTCGTGTCTCCCGGCGGCGGGACCGATCGATCACCCAGGCCGCCAGAAGCAGCAGCATCGCGGCGTCGATGACGGTGGGCTTGAAGCCGATGGACACCGGCGACGCCACCCGCGGCAGCAAGGCGATGCCGGCGACCAAGAGCCACATCGCGCGTTCCTTGGTGCGGGTCGCCCAAGCCGTCCCGACGGCCAGGGGGATCAGCGGCAGCACAAACAGCGGATTGACCACGACCGCCAGCGCGCCCGACACCAGTCCGACCACCGCGCAAAAAAACGCGAGCGCAACGCGCTGCGCGCGCTCGTTTGTGGGGAGTGTCAGACCATTTCGCATGGGCGGGTTCGGCTACAATCGGCGGGCTTTGCGCATCAAGATGACACTGCGACACCTATCGCGCCGCCTCGGGCCGGTTATCGGCGGGATTGTATCAGCGGCATTCGCGTTGATGACGACGCTCCTCCCGGCTGGCGCGCAAACGCCACAGCCACCGCCCACGCCCACCCGCTCCCCGACCGCCACCCAGGTGGCGCCAATCGCGCGGATCGTAACACCCGTGCGCGGGCAGACCTTGAGCGCCAGCGTCACTGCCCAGGGCAGCGCCAACATGCCTGGTTTCAGCCGCTACGAGGTCGCCTTTGCGATCGAACCGGACGCCAAGACCTGGCAGGTCTTTGGCGGCGGCACACAGCCCGTCGACAATGGCTTGCTGTCAACCTGGAATACCCGGGCGTTGGCGGCCGGTGAATATGCGCTGCGCCTGCAGGTATTTAGCGCGGATGGAAAAAGTATCGAGTCGGTGGTCCGGAATCTGAAAGTCGAGGGCGCGGCCGCGGCCGCCACGGGCGCGGCAACACCGGGTGCAGCCTCCGGCACACCTCGCCCTGGCGCGGTTGCCACCCCGGGCCTGGCAGCCACCGCAGTAGCTTTGGACACGGCCGCCATCCCACGCGCCTTTTTGCGCGGCGCGGAGCTCGTTGGGCTGGCTTTCGCGGCCTTTGCAGCGTATCTCCTGGCCAAGAAGATTGTCGGCTTTGGCATCAGGCGCGTGTTCCGCCGGCCGATCGATTACGGGAACTAGTTGATGGAGGATTTGCGCTGGCGGGTGATCGCCGGGCTTGGCAACCCGGGTCGCCAGTACGCCAACAACCGTCACAACGTCGGTTTCCTTGCCGCCGACTACCTTGCGCGCGAACACGGCCTGGCCTTCACCAAGATGATGAACCACGGCCTGGTCGCGCAAGGTCTGATCAAGGGCGCGCGGGTCGTCATCGTCAAGCCTCAGACCTTTATGAACGAGAGCGGTTTGACGGTCGGGCCACTTTTGCGCTTCTACAAGTCGGCGCTGGCCGACCTGCTGGTGATCTACGACGAGCTCGACCTGCCATTTGGGCAGATTCGGATGCGGCCGTCCGGCAGCGCGGGTGGGCACAATGGCATGAAGTCAATCATCCCGCGTGTCGGCGGGCAGGAGTTCCCGCGCATTCGGGTCGGGATCGGGCGTCCGCCGGGGCGTCAAGCGCCCAAGGACTATGTCCTCGATGACTTCGGACGGGACGAAGTTCCGGCGCTGGATGACCTGTTCAAACGGATCGATCAGGGCGTGCAGCGCTGGGTGACCGACGGCCTGGACATGGCGATGAATCTGGTCAACCCGCGCGCTGCCCAGGATCCGGGGCGGCCCAAAAAACCGGGGCCGCCCGACAGCAATGCGCGTGAGCCTCGTGGCTAGACGTTCTGCGGGATCAACCTCGCGGGTAGGCGCTGCAAAGCCCATCTCGCGTCGAGCCGATGGCGCCTACCCGCGAGGTTAATCCGTTGGGGGTGGCGCATACCCGAGCTGTTAAGTCGCGACGATTCTTCGCTCAGCGCGGGGCTAACCACTTCCTCGACAGGCCATCCAGCGATCCATCCGCCTGCATCGCGTTGAGAATCGCGTTGATCTCAGCGAGCAGCCGTCCATCGCTGCGCCGGGCCGCCAAGACGTATGGACGGGCCTCGACAAGAACAATTGCCTGATTCGATCCACGCAGCGCGTCGAGTTCTTGCCAGACTTCGCGACCATCGACCAGGGCCGCATCGGACTGCGTATTGAGAGCGGCCAGAGCTGCTCGATCCTCATCAAAGACAATACGGACCAGGTTGGGCGCACGCCGCTCCCACTGCCGGGCAAGACGATCGGCGTCCGATCCCAGCGCGACGCTTAGCCGCTTGCTGGAAAGACACCCAGGGATGGCCTCGTTGGGCCGACACCCGCCCACCAGCACGAGGCCAGCATCGAAGTACGGCACGCTGAATGCATAGTCCGCCGTTTGGGCCGGGTCGGCGATCAGAGCCGACATCGAGACGTCCACCCGATCCGAGCGAAGCGCGTCGTAAAGACCGTCGTAGCCGACCGGTTCCACCCAAAGCGCCAGACCAAGCCGGCGCGCAATTTCGCGGGCAAGATCGGCATCAAAGCCCTGCCAACCCTCCACCGTGAAATACGA
>Ga0154020_10009380_pt1 | contig 11276 bp, 8 predicted proteins | sample Klosneuvirus_201_FD_109709 | JGI IMG/M metagenome (GOLD analysis project Ga0154020, IMG submission 109709) | Active sludge microbial communities from wastewater, Klosterneuburg, Austria - Klosneuvirus_20160825_MG | ecosystem: Engineered > WWTP > Aerobic digester > Activated sludge | place...
AGGTATTGATTATTAAATTATTGCATGTTTATAAAAGGTCTTTATTTTCACTCAGCGATAAATTCTACAAAAATGACTGGCAGGAAAAGAACTTAATTTGGTTTGCGAAGATTAAAGTCAGACAAGTGCAATTGTTATCAAAGAGTAATATTATTTAGATATTAATACGATTAAATATTTTTTTTTGGTTGAATAAATATTAGCATAATCTAAAATCTATTCGTGGGCAAATTGAATTTTTTTCTAAATTAGCCCGATATGATTAAAGCTTTGATTGTTGAAGATGACCCAATGAGCGTTGAGCTATTGCGTGATTATCTGGAAGATTCCAATTTAGACATTGCCGTTATCGGTCACTGTGGAACAGTAAGTTCTGCAATCAACAAAATCAATAAGCTAAATCCGCAGATAGTATTTTTGGATGTCGAATTATCAGATGGCAATGGTTTTGATGTATTAAAAGAGATAGAAACGATAAATTTTGAAATCATCGTCATCACATCGCACGATCGGTACGCGATGGAGGCCGTAAAATACAGTGCTCTTGATTATTTAATTAAGCCCATAAAATCCGGTGACCTTAATGCTGCATTAAAGAAAGTTCAGAGAAGGTTAGGGGTGAAGAGTCCCAAATCAACTGTAAAAGTTCAAAATAAATTAGCAAACAAAATTGCAGTTCCTACTTTTGAAGGACTCCTTTTTATACCAATTGAAGAGATCATCCGTATTCAAAGCGATAGAAATTATACTGATTTTCATCTGACCTCCAAGCGAAAAGTGGTTGTGACCAGATCTTTAAAAAATTATGAAGAGCTTCTGGCAGAGTTTGGTTTTATTCGAATTCATCATAGCCACCTCATTAATATGAATCACCTTGTGAAATATATTAAAGGTGTAGGCGGTTATGTAATTATGAGCGATTCAAGTAAAGTAGATGTTTCCAGGAGAAAAAAGGAAGATTTTATGGAGCATCTTTCAAAAGCCTGAATCTTGCCACTTATCAATAAAATTCGACCACTTATCAAATTAATATGCCAACTGCAAAGTATGGCTCTTTTAATGTTCCATTGTTCAGCATTTTTGAGGAACCATATTGCATTTCTTTGCTGTTAAGGTTCAACTTTTCAGATAAACACTAGAAATAGCAAGCATTGATGCCGGGTCGCAGCGGCAATCAGAGGTCTGGAGCTTTGTTAAAATTCCGGAATTGGTTTACGCCGGTGTTAAGAGCACCGGCGTTTTATTTTTATAGGTATTTGGGATTGGACTATTTCAAAAAATTATCTCATGCGGATAATGAAGATTCCAATGAGCAGGGCAATGACAATGATAACGAGAAAAACATTAAAGAATCGTTGGGTTCCAAGGTTTTTTTTGAGGGTATAGTGACCTAAAATATTATTTGTAATCAGTGCCAGCCGATGAAAAGCGTTTTCATTTTTTACGACGTAATCGTAAGCCCCGTATTTCATTGTGTTTGCAGCAACCTCTGCCTTCTCTTGACCTGATAAGAAAATGACAGGGGCATCCGGAAAGCGATCTTTAATTTTTTTCAATACCTGCATTCCGTTCATTGCTGAGGGATCGACAGAATCGAGGTGATAGTCCAGCACGATCAGATCAGGGGCCTCATACATTGCCTCCAATGCCTTTTCACCGCTGGAGAAGGAGGTAAGTGAGGAGGATGGATATTTGTCCTGAAAAAAATCTCTGAGCATTTCAGACATATTCGGATCATCGTCAATCAGGGTAACTTTTATGCTTTGCGAAGTATACATGGAAATGCTTTCGATTCGATACGTTGATTTAAGGACAAAGATGCAAATTTCCCCGGTAATCTGATATTATTTTAAAGGCTGGTATCGGCCGGGTATTTATACCTCAATCACCTGTTTTGATCCAATATACACAAGAAAACTCCTAACATTAGGGTAGGCCATCTCCTGAAGTACCGATGCGTATTTCTGAATTTGGTGCTGATGATTCAGACTTTCCTTGCCTGTTTTAAAATCAATCACACAAGTTTTGTCAGGACCCCAAATTACACGGTCAGGTCGCAGACTTTCGCCTCCGGGCAACATTATTTCCTGTTCGTTTTTTACTTTCCATTCCCGGGAAAAGAAGGATTTTATTTCCGGTAGTTCAAGAAGGGACCTTATTTCATGAAGTAAATTTTCACGTTCGTTTTCAGGCATCATTCCTTCAAATATTATTTTCTCCACTGCCTTTTCGATATCATCACTGAATTCAACTTCAGAAAGTACACGATGGATGAGGATTCCGTAATTTATTTTTTCCCTGATCTTTTCACCAGTAATTTTCAAAAGGTCACCTGCCCGTGATTTTATGCCAATTTTTTCCTGCCACCGATTTATGGTGTATTTTTTTAATTTCTCAGAAATAATATGACCGGAGCTCTTATGGTTTTCAAATTTTATTTTCTGATCGCCCCTTTCGTATACATCCTCGACAATGGTACAGCTATTCGCTTCGAGCGTTTTTAGCAAGAGTGATGAAACCGTATTAAGATCTTTACTTGCACTATAAGGTGAGTAGATGAACAACTGTTCTTCCGCTCTTGTAAACGCCACATAAAGCATGTTCAGGTTGTCTACTAATGTTTGCATAGTTTCCTCCTGATAGGAATCACTAAAATAAGTTTCCAGCAAACGGGCTGAATTTAACAATGCCACACGGCCCATCTCACCGTATGGCTCTTCTGCTGCGTAGCCCCAAAACAAATCGTTCGCTCTTGGAAGAATTTTCCAGTCGGCAAAAGGCATAATCACCACCGGGAACTGAAGTCCCTTAGATTTATGAATCGTCATGATTCGAATAGCATTCTCATTCTCCGGAATCATTACTGAACAGTTTTTAACAGTCTTGCTGCTATTCCACCAATCCAGAAAGCCATCGAGGCTGCTGTTATTGCTGCTTGTATACTCTAAGACGAGATCCTGAAAGCGTTGAATGTATGCATCGGGGTGTTGATGGAAACCAAAAATCCGGATGAGTTGTTCGCATAAATCGTATACAGGAAGTTTATTCAGGTAGCTGATGTTTCCACTAAAATCCTTGGGAAGTGATTTATTAAACAGTGTCTCTTCCAAACCTTCTGTGTCAAACAATGTTCCGCTTTTAGGTTTGGCTGATTTGTTTTTTATTTTCAGATGATCGCTGAAAAAGTCATGAAAATCTTCCGAATCACCTTGCTTAATGTATCGATTGTAATAATATATAACCTCAGTCCTTGCAATTGTATTGCTGGTATCTGATAAAAATGTCATGGCATTGACCAGAAAACGAATGCGTGGAGCAGTTGCAATCAAGAGGGAGTCAGGCGAAATAATCTGACTGATTCCATTTTCCAAGAGAAACTGAGCAACCTCATTTCCTTCAATGTTTCTCCGAACCAAAATTGCGATGTCGCGGTAGGCGTAATTTTGCATTAGCAGGGACTGAATGTTTTCAAGAGTTCTCTTTAAAGAATTTTCTTTCCAGCCGCCTTCTTCTTCGTCATCTGTTTCTTCTGTTTTCTTTTCCAGAAAATTAATTTTTACATAACCGGGTTTCATGTTTTTTTCTGAGACCGCTTGAATCAGATCATCCGAGTAGGCAAGGTCGAGTAAAACGTGGCCATCAGGGTGGACATTCTGTCGGATAACTTCCGGCAAAGCGTTGAAAAAAGTGTTATTAAAATCAACGACATCATGACGTGATCGAAAATTTGTAGATAGTATTTCTTCCTGATATAATTCTTTGAAATGGATCAGGTCTTCCATGATATGAACAAGAAGTAAGTTCATGTTTCCCCCGCGCCATCGATAAATGCTTTGCTTTGCATCACCAACTACCAAAGCCATGTTGCCTGAACCAAGAGTGTTATTTATAAGTGGCAATAAGTTTTTCCACTGGTAAAAAGAGGTGTCTTGAAATTCATCAATCAGTAAGTGCTTATAGCGGTTTCCGGATTTTTCATAAATAAAGGGAGCATCTTGTCCGGTTATTATCTGGCTCAACATTTTTGGTGTATCTGCCAGCAGAATGACATTGTTTTCATTTCTGTACTCACCAAATTTTTTCAGGATATCATTTGCAATGCCAAACATATAGATCCTGCGTAATGCTTCTGAGGCACTCAAATATTGTTTGAAATCTTTTTCGAATGTGTTAAATGCCTCTTGCAAACATTGTCCCAATCCTGCGTCTACCGCAGAAGCAATTTGTTCTTTGAGTTTTGAACTTTTTGTGAACCATTTATCAGGATCCTCCAATGCAGCAATTGCTCTGGCCTTTAACCGAAAATCATCAGGTGAGAAGGCATCCATGAGATTGATAAGATTGCCCATTACACCTTTACTGCCATATGAAAAGTCTTCTACTGAAAGTCCTGAGTTTTGCATTATGCTGAAGGCTTTTTTTCCGCAATCCTTCATTTTATTCTCAAAGCTTTTTCGGACCCCTTTCAGCTCTTCGTAAATTTTTCGAATTCTGTCTCTGCTGAGTGCAGGAGAGTCTTCATAATGATCTTTGAATAATTCCTGAGCAACGGTGTTTATATCTGCTTCAACATTCCAGCCCTTATCCTCATCTAATTTCTGAAAGAGGAGTGCACTCAACCACTCTGTTAAATCTTTATCAGTTCCAACCTCTTTAAATAAGCGGTCGGTCACTTCGAGAATAGCATCATCCAAACCAATTTCCACTTCAAGTCTGAGCGGCAAATGCATTTCACGTGCCAGTGCGCGAAGAATACGTTGAAAGAAGCTGTCGATTGTGCTGACGGAGAAGGAAGAGTAGTTGTGAAGAATTAATTTTAATGCTTTATCAGCTTGCTTGTCGAGTTTTATACCGGGTAATTCAGCGCTAAGAACTTCCTGCAAGGCGCCCCCCATATTTTTTGTCAGCTGCACGAGTGCTTCAACAATACGACTTTTCATCTCAGCAGCCGCTTTGTTCGTGAAGGTTATTGCCAGGATGTGTTGATAGTCTTCCGGATTTTTGAGCACGAGTCGTAAATACTCTTTGACCAGAATAAAAGTCTTCCCGGAACCGGCAGATGATTTATATATTTTAAGGGCGTTCATTTAGAAAAAAATATTTTCAGTTTTCAGAATCAAACTACATGGTTTATCTTCAAAGGTAACTTTGCCAGACGGTACAGCTTCGAAAATAAGCACTCAGGTGTTTCTCCTGGTTGAAAATTCCATAGACTGAGGATCCACTTCCACTCATGGAAGCATAGATCGCACCGAGTTTATACATTTTATTTTTAATATTTTTAATTCCGGGATGTTTTTCGAAAATTGTTTGCTCGAAGTCATTAAAAATACAATCTTTCCATTCTGCGATTGGTCGTTGGATTAAATCGCTAAGTTGATGCTTCGGCTTTGATGGTTTAATTGAAGAGTAGGCTTCAGAGGTACTAATGTGGGTGCGTGGCTTAACAATAACTATGAAATAATTTTTTAACTTTAGGTTTATCGGATGAAGAATCTCACCTTTTCCGGTAGCCAGCATCGGCTTATTGCGTATGAAAAATGGGCAGTCACTTCCCAGAGTCAGTGCCATGGATTCCAATTCATCATCATTTGCTCCTAATTTAAAGATCTTGTTGAGCAATATTAAAGTACTCGCAGCATCTGAAGAGCCACCACCAAGTCCGGCTCCAATGGGAAGCACTTTGTGCAAATGCATCTTAATTGATGGAACCGGAAATTTTTCGGCAAGGAGTTGATAAGCTTTAAGGCAAAGGTTTTTTTCCTTTGGGCCGAATAAGCGCAAACCGGTTGAGCGGAAATCTACATTGCTTCCTTCTTGTCCGTTGGGAACTATTTCAAGAATATCGGTCCAGGGTATTGGATAAAATATTGTTTCGATAGAGTGGAAGCCATCACTCCGTTTCGAAATAATGTTCAGGCCGATATTTATTTTACATGCAGGGAAAGTAATCATGGCCTGGCCTGTACAGAAAAGTGCATTTATAGGTAGGTACCCGGAATGTGATGATTTCGATTATTAATATTTATCATCCCAAATAAAATTCCAACGATGAGTAATTATCCTTCAACGACAACACCCATGGAACTGAATTTATGGATTCTATTCTTTACCAATTCTTTTCTGTCAATCTTCAGCAAATGGTTCAGATGATTTTTTATTTCTGTTTTGACAATCTTGAACATTTCTTCAGGAAAAGTATGTGCTCCTCCAATTGGCTCCCGTATTATTCCGTCGATCAATTTCTGACTGAGCATATCCTCTGCAGTGAGTTTTAAAACTTCAGCGGCTTTTTCTTTGAAGTCCCAGCTTCTCCAAAGAATGGAGGAACATGATTCAGGGGAGATAACCGAGTACCATGTGTTTTCGAGCATGAGAACTTTATCGCCTATTCCAATTCCTAAAGCACCACCGGATGCACCTTCGCCGATAATAATACAAATGACAGGAACCTTTAGCTTGGCCATTTCAAAAAGATTGCGGGCAATAGCTTCACCTTGTCCTCGTTCCTCTGCTTCAAGTCCGGGAAATGCTCCGGGAGTATCAATCAAAGTCACAACCGGTTTGTCGAATTTTTCTGCAAGCTTCATCAGGCGTAAAGCTTTCCGATAACCCTCGGGATTTGCCATTCCGAAATTCCTGAATTGCCTTTGCTTGGTGCTGGTTCCTTTTTGTTGTCCGATTAACATGACTGTTTGACCGGAGATAGAACCGAATCCACCGATAATCGCTTTATCATCCTTCACAGTTCTGTCACCAAAGAGTTCAACGAAGTTCTTCTCTGTTAGCGCTTCAATGTAGGAAAGGGTATAAGGACGGTCAGGGTGTCGCGACAGCTGGACGCGTTGCCAGGGACTTAGGTTGGAATATATTTTTTTTCTGGTCTCTTCCAGTCTCAACTCCAATTGACGAACTGCTACACTCACATCCACTTTACTCTTCTCTCCGATTAGCTTTTGCTTTTCAATCTGGTCAAGTAAATCGGCAATCGGTTTCTCAAATTCCAGGAAGTTCATTTGCAGAATAATTATGCTTGCAAGATAACAAATCCCGCAAATTTCAATTTTTTATAATTGAATAAATCAAAATTCCATTTCTCCGGAATGATCTCAGTTTCTGATTTTTATGCTCAGAATCAAGGGGATACAACTACTTGTTGTAAAATAGAAGGATACTTTGGACAGAGTCGGGAAGTTGATAGACTTTCTTTTCCTGAAAACTCGAGGCATCAATTACTCTGACTTTATTTTGCTCCGCGACGAAAAACTCATTATAGACCGGATCATACTTAATTTCCTGAGCCGGATTGATCTGTATTTGTGTAATTTGGTTTTGCAGCGCATTGAAATTCCATATTCCTTGATTAGTACAGAGATAGAAATTGTTTGCCGAAAATTCATAAACGGAATATATAATCATTGCACCGAAATTTCGAAGAGGGAAGGTTCTATTAAACTGTCTGTTAAAGGTTTCGACCACTGCATTCCCGGAGGAATGACCAAAAAGATAAATTTCATCCTGTGCCCTGTTGAAGATCTGCAGGATTTTCAAGTCCAACACAAATTCCTGTCTGATAGCACCGCTTGGATAAAAAAATGTTCCAAGCCTCAGTTCTTGTTGAGCGATATAATATAGTTCAGCGAAAAAATATTCTTCCGATAAATAGCTGGCACCCGGCCTGAAATAACCCTGTTGCTGGATGGCAAATTTTTGCAGTCCATTTGAATCAAATGCTTTGATATTTCCATCATTATAGGATATAAAATTCAGACCTTCTTGAAACTGAAGGTATTCAAAGCAAGGACTTGCAATCGGACACAGACCTGAAATCTGGTAGAGCAAGTTTCCGTTGTTTGCATCGAGAATGGAATAGTCAGCATCGGATCGGCCTAATATGCTTATTCTTTCGTTTCGGGAATCGATTGAGCTTGCCAGAAAATCGCCGGTTACTGTCGTGACAGTAGAATATACCTGAGCCGTATCCAGCGAATAAAGAGTTAAGGAAGATGCATTTGCATTAAGCGCATACACTTTTTTTCTTTCTAATGGAATCGCTTCAATTCTGAGTTCAACCGCTTTGCGCGATGTATTTTTTCCATCAAATGCGAAGATGCCAAGCAGGTAGGTTCCGCTTTCAAGATAAATATTGCTGACAGGATATAAGATGCTGATATGAAAGCGCTTGTTGTTCGGATGATAAACAAGTGATGGACTTACGGAAACTTGATTTTCGTCCAGTAATTGGATTGACACTTGATCCAAGTAATTATCATCTGAAACATTGACCTCCAGGTAAATTGAGTCGCCGGCGGAGATGGTTAAAAAGGAAGAAGGCTCAACTATTTCTATAAGAGGGTCCTGAGAATCTTCTTTGCTGCAGTTATATAAGAGTGAAGTGAATAGCAAGAAAGCAAGCAGTTCATAAAACCGGATATGGCAAATAAATCCCTTCCTTTTATAATATTTCACAGATCTAAATTACAAAATTTAATCGCTTGGTATGAATACAATAAGCTTCTAACATCGAAACCGCTTTCGACATTTATTTATAATGATTTGCGGAGATTTACACATCATCAAGGCTGGAATATTTATTTATGAACATGCTTTTCCAAAGACATTGATTTAATTAGCTTCGCATCCCTTTCTGTAATTTTTTTACAAAAGTTTAAGATTTGCCCATCACCATTCAGTATATTTGAATACTATGTCAGAATCAGGTAAGAGCGGAAATTCCGGAGAAATAATTGCAAGAAAGATTGTCAGCGGCAAGCCGGCTTTCAACACCTTGCAATCACAACAATTCGGTAAACTCCCACCTCAGGCATTGGATTTGGAAGAAGCTGTTTTGGGCGCACTTCTTCTTGAGAAGGATGCGCTGACTTCAGTGATTGATATTCTGACTGCGGAGGCTTTTTACCGAGATGCGCACAAATTAATTTTCCTCGCCATACGTCGCCTCTTTGACCGTTCGGAACCAATCGACATTCTTACGGTAACAAACGAATTGAAGAAAAGCGGTGAACTTGATATTGTAGGCGGTCCGTTTTTTATTACGCAGTTGACAAATCGTGTAGCATCTGCATCAAACATTGAGTACCACTCAAGGATAATTTTGCAGAAGCATATCCAGAGAGAACTGATCCGTATTTCTTCAGAAACAATTCGAGACGCTTATGAAGACACGAGTGATGTGTTTCATTTACTTGATCGTGCAGAGAAAAATTTATTCGATGTAGCACAAGGAAATATCCGAAGGAATTATCAGGCCATGAGTACCATGGTTAGTGAAGCCCATAAGCAAATCGAAGCAGCCCGTTTGCATACCAGTGGTATCTCGGGTGTTCAATCCGGATTTACAGGCTTAGACAGGATTACATCGGGCTGGCAGAAATCAGATTTGATTATTATTGCGGCTCGTCCCGGTATGGGAAAAACAGCCTTGGTTCTTTCCTTAACCAGAAATGCGGCCATTTCTTTCGAACGACCGGTGGCAGTTTTCTCTCTTGAGATGTCCTCTGTTCAGTTGGTTCAACGTATGATTTCTTCGGAGACCGCTATTCCTTCAGATAAATTAAGAAAAGGAGACCTTGATAAGGCAGAGTGGAACAATCTTGTATCTCTTACAGGAAAACTTTCTGCAGCCCCGATTTACATTGATGATACTCCGGCACTTTCCATATTCGATCTCCGTTCAAAGTGTCGTCGCTTGAAAGCGCAGCACAATGTAGAGTTGATTATCATTGATTATCTCCAGCTGATGCGTGCTGAAGTTGATACTAAGTCAGGCAACAGAGAGCAGGAAATCAGTATGATTTCGCGATCACTGAAAGCGATTGCGAAAGAATTGAATGTTCCCATCATCGCACTATCACAGTTGAGTCGTGCTGTGGAAACACGTGGTTCTTCCAAGCGGCCACAGTTAAGTGACCTTCGTGAATCAGGAGCGATTGAACAGGATGCCGATATGGTTCTCTTTATTTATCGTCCGGAATATTACGGTCTGGAGTTCGATGAGAATAATATGTCGACCAAAGGAATCGCCGAGCTGATTATTGCGAAGCACAGAAATGGCGCTTTGGATACTGTTAAGCTAAAATTCATCAATCACCTTGCGAAGTTTACCGACCTTGAAGATTCAGGTTCAGGAGAAGCGCCAAGCGGTAGTGTGATGGATTATCAAAGTAATCGTCTGATCGTTGGATCGAGGATGAATGAAATGAAAGATTCCGGGGATTCAGGAGAAGATGCTCCTTTTTAATAGTATCATCTTTATTGCAATGCATTGAGCTCAGGAAAAATTCCCGGTTTTCTCTTCTTCCAACAACTGCTTTTCATACAATTCCGCATAAACTCCTTTAAGATTCATCAGTGATTGATGGGTTCCTTGTTCTATTATCCTTCCGTGATCAAGAACGATGATTTGATCCGCATGTTTTACTGTAGATACGCGATGGCTGATGAATATAGAACTACGATCCTTCATGAGCTCCTTCAGGTTCGTGAGGATTTTTTCCTCTGTGCGGGTATCGACAGCACTGAGACAGTCGTCAAATAAGAGTAAGGCAGGCTTTTTAATGATAGCCCTTGCTATAGAAACTCGTTGTTTTTGTCCGCCTGATAGCGTTATTCCCCGTTCACCTAATTGAGTTTGGAAACCTTTGGGAAATTCAATGATATTGTCGTAGATCACGGCTTCTCGTGCAGCTGACTCAACCTTTTCATTTCTTTCTTTGTCCGGGATGGAGTCGCTCAGGCCAAAGGCAATATTATTTTCGATAGTGTCACTAAATAAAAACATATCCTGAGGAACGAACCCAATTTGTTTTCGGAGATTGGCAAGATTCCAGGATTGAATGGATTTATTATCCACGAGGACTTCACCTGAACCGGGATCCATCATTCTGAGAATAAGATTTGCCAGGGTAGATTTTCCTGATCCCGTTCGTCCCAGAATGGCAATCGATGCTCCCTTTCTGAGAGAAAATGATACATCTTCAATCGCTTTTATGCCTGAGTCTTTATAGGTGAAACTTACATTTTTAAATTCAATATCACCCTCAAGTACTGACTCACTATTGTCTCCGGAAATAATTTCAGGTTCGAGATGCAGGAATTCATTGATTCTTTCCTGGGAAGCAGCTGCCCGTTGAATGATTGAAGTGACCCATCCTAGTGAAGCGACAGGCCAGGTGAGCAGGTTTACATAAATTATGAATTCGGCAATATTTCCCGGAGTGGCTCTTCCTGCTATTACTTCTTGTCCACCGATGAAA
>Ga0154020_10009381_pt1 | contig 11275 bp, 9 predicted proteins | sample Klosneuvirus_201_FD_109709 | JGI IMG/M metagenome (GOLD analysis project Ga0154020, IMG submission 109709) | Active sludge microbial communities from wastewater, Klosterneuburg, Austria - Klosneuvirus_20160825_MG | ecosystem: Engineered > WWTP > Aerobic digester > Activated sludge | place...
ATCGTCAAATAAAGCTAAGTTTGGTTGGCTATTTTTCGTGTTTCTCATAACCGTGATTATCGGAATAATCAGGGGTATTTTAAATTTGCTCAATTATGAGTACCGACATTTATCGCGGGCGTGGTTTTGTGGAAGATGCGGCTGGAAGCTTAGCTAAATTTTCTCGAGCTAGAGCATTACCTTGAGCTGCTGCTTTTTCAAACCATTCAACGGCTTTTTTCTCATCTCTTGCCACCCCTTCCCCAGTAAAGTACATGGCACCTAGATTATTCTGTGCATCCACATGACCTTGTTCTGCAGCTTTCTTAAATAGTTCGGCAGCCTGTGCCATGTCTTGCGGGATACCTTCACCATTTGCATACATAAGTCCCAGATTAAATTGCGCATCCGCGTAACCTTGCTCCGCCGCACGAAAGAACCACCCGGCTGCCACTTCAGGGTCATTATCCAACAATTGGCCAGACGGACTCTTTGAAACTGCCTCACCGGTATAATACATAACACCCAGACCATTCTGAGCAGCAGGATTTCCCGCTTTAGCATCTTCCATTAAAGCTTTAAATTTTTCTTCGGCCGTTTTAACATCGCCTACTCCCGCAGGCAAAATTTGTTCTTTTAGCTCTGCCTTTTCTTCATTGGTCAACCCTTCGCCTATGAACGATGGAATCTCACCCAGCTTGGTTACTTCATTCGTAGGTATTGGTGATGTGCTGATTTCTGATTTATCACTTTTTGATTCTTCACCGCAGCCAGTAAGTAATAAAGCTGTAGCAGCTAGTAATAGAACAGCTAAAAGTTTCATTTATAATTTCCTTTATTTCCTTCGTTTAACAATATCAAGCCGGAGCACTATAACAACTTGATTAGAAGTTGTGTATTAATGTTTGCTATTTGGCACCGGACTTCTTTAACAATTCAATAATTTCTCGATAGCGATAACGCTCAGCCAGCATCAGCGGCGTTACGCCATTGCTTGCTTTAAGATTGAGATTGGCATTTGCCGCTATCAACGAATGAACTGCCCCCAGATGACCATGCTGAACTGCCAACATCAATGCTGTCGCGCCATTCTCTAACTGATAATTGACTTCGGCATTCGCCTTGACCAAGGTTTGAATAGTCTGCTGATGCCCTTCCTGTGCTGCAAGTAAAAGTGCTGTCATGCCGTCATTTCTTTTTGCATTGACATTGGCTTTGGCCGCTAACAACAAGGCGATCACTTTTCTTCTGTCTTTTTCAGCCGCTAAAATCAAAGCGGTGTCATTCTCTTCCGAAACAGCATTCACATCAGCGCCTGCTGCGAGCAGAACTTCGACAGCCTGTTCTCGACCATCGCGGGCAGCTTGCATCAATGGTGTATAACTATTATCTGCTCTTAAATTTACATCTACACCTGCTTGTAAAAAGCGTTCAACAATCGCAGCATTTCCTTTTTTAACAGCAACCAGAAAAGCAGCATTCAATTCCTCCTGTTCGATCTTATGGGTATCCAATATCTTCTTCACTAATGGAAAATTACCTTTGCCCGCAGCACCAATCAACTCAGTTTCAAGATTCACTGACCAGACATTGGTAGAAATAAAGATCAGTAAGCATACGATCCATCCTGCCAATTTAATTTCTAAAAATCTTGTCATGCAAAATTCCTTCCCATCAACGTATTCCCTGGAAAACATAAAAATCATCATTTGTGCAACAGTCTAAATTAAACTTACTGCATCATCAGTATGCTTCGATTAGAAATAGGATTATACAATGATGCCATTTTTTGATCTGCGCATCATTCCAGTCAATCCTGGTTTCTGCATTCCCTGACTATTAGCAGTGTGCTATTCTTGCGCTGTTTATACATTCATGAAATCTGCTTCAAAGAACTGCCAAATGTGATTTGTATCAATCCAACTTATTGGATCTATAATCTTATTTGGCTTATGGATTAAATTTTATTTCCCGGTAACAATTCAAAACATAAATAATATGACCACTGATCATTACGACATCGTTATCATTGGTGGTGGCCCGGTAGGCATGGCTCTGGCACTTGCTCTACGCGATACCGGCGTTTCAAATTTACTACTCGAAGCACGTGGTTTACCAGAAAAAGACGAAGACCCCCGCCCATTGGCTTTATCACATGGAAGTCGTCTTATATTGCATCGCTTAGGAGTATGGGGTGAACTGACACAAAATACTCCAATTAATACTATTCATATTTCCAGTCGTGGTAGTTTCGGTAAAACTGTTCTAACACCAGAAGATGCTGACGTCCCTGCATTAGGATTTGTAGTGAATTATCATGATCTTTTTTGCTCCATGCATAAGAGATTAACTGAAAATAAATCTGATTATATTGCTGGGGCAACAGTTACTCAACTCGATACCGATGAAAACTCGGGTTATGTAATTTTCAATCATCAGGGAAAGGAAGCTAAGGTTTCAGCCAAGTTACTTGTTCTCGCCGATGGTGGCCAGTTGGCCAAGCAAATACCTGATATCAATTACCAAACATATGATTATCAGCAATGGGCGATTGTTGCAAATGTTCAAGCAGAAAAAAAGCAAACAGGTATAGCTTACGAACGCTTCACAATTGATGGGCCGGTTGCATTGCTTCCAAACGGTGACGACTTCGCTTTAGTGTGGACTGTAAGCCCCGAAGCAGTTAAAGAAATTACCGCACTGAATGATGCAGGTTTTCTGACTCGATTACATCAGCATTTTGGTGACAGGCTTGGGAAATTTATTAATGCAGGAAAAAGAACTGCATTTCCATTGGCGCTTAAGTACGCAACACCGACCACAACCCAGAGAATTGCATTAATCGGTAATGCAGCACAAACATTACATCCCGTCGCAGGTCAGGGATTCAATTTGGGCTTAAGAGACGCCTATGAATTAACATGCGAGATTATCAATACACAAAGCACCGCACTGGAAATTGGCACCCAGACTATGTTATCAAGCTACCGTCAAAGAAGATTCATTGATAGCAATGCCGGCAGGATATTTACGGACTCTTTGATCAAGCTTTTTTCAAATGAAAATAAAATAATAAAACACGCTTGTGGAGCCGGGTTAAGTACATTGAACTGTATTCCGCCACTCAAAAGATTTGTTGCCCGTCGTATGATATTTGGAGCCAGAGGATAATTTCAAATCAAACCTCCACTAGCTGTCTGACAAAAGCTATAATTAACTTTCTCGGAATATGAAAATTATGTAATAAATCGCCACTCAACAGCAAACTGAGATCACCTATAAACTACCAGCCCATAGACACTTCCTAAATGCAGATTGGCACACATATTCTAAAAAACAAACTGATTGTCGCTCCGATGGCGGGTGTTACCGATCGCCCATTTCGACAGTTATGCAAAATTATGGGGGCGGGCATGGCTGTCTCTGAAATGGTGTCGAGTAATTCATTACTATGGGGTTCGCCAAAAACACAACGGCGAGCGAATCATGAAGGCGAGGTTTCTCCAATCTCAGTTCAGATTGCCGGCGCTGATCCAAAAATGCTAGCAGCTGCAGCACGTTACAATGTTGAAAATGGCGCCCAGATTATTGATATTAATATGGGTTGCCCGGCAAAAAAAATATGCAATGTAATGGCGGGATCTGCACTACTACAAGATGAAAAATTAGTGGAAAGGATTCTTGAGGCAGTTGTAAAGGCTGTCGAAATACCTGTCACCTTAAAAATTCGCACCGGCTGGGACAAACAACATAAGAATGCATTATCCATAGCACGTATTGCTGAAAACTCAGGCATTCAGGCGCTCGCTATTCACGGCCGCACAAGAGCTTGCGCATATACTGGCAACGCCGAATATGACACGATAGCAGCTGTTAAAGCCGCAGCCAAGATCCCCATTATTGCCAATGGCGATATCACTACTCCTGAAAAAGCTAAATATATTCTTGCTTATACAAAAGCTGATGCAATTATGATAGGCCGTGCTGCACAAGGCAGGCCATGGATATTCCGTGAGATAGATCATTATCTGACAACCAATCAATACCTGCAACCACCCAAAGTAGCTGAAATACATCGAGTACTCGTTAATCATCTATTTGATTTATATGATTTTTATGGCGAATATTCGGGTGTTCGCATTGCACGTAAACACATATCCTGGTACACCAAGGGGCTCGTTGGTTCTGCTGGCTTTCGTCAGTCAATGAATCAATTACAATCCAGCGATCAGCAAATTGCAGAAACCAATAAATTTTTTGCAAAATTAGCTGAAGAAGGTCAAAGATTGAGTTATATCAAAGAGGGGAGCAGTTAGTTTATGAATTCAATCAAGGAGAATGAAATTGCATCCTGTATACGCAAGGCTATCGGCGGCTATCTCAATGACCTGGACGGGGAAAAACCAGGGCATCTATATAGTATGGTAATTCATAGTGTTGAGAAACCTCTAATTGAAATTGCCATACAACATACCAAAGGAAATCAAACCCAAGCAGCTGAGTTACTTGGAATAAACCGAAATACGCTACGTCAAAAAATGAAGCAATTCCAAATCAAATGACTATTAAGCACGCGCTCATCAGCGTCTCAGATAAAACCGGAATAATCGATTTAGCAAAAAAACTGATTCAGTACGATATAACTATTCTGTCAACAGGCGGTACTGCTAAATTATTATCTGAAGCGGAAATAAGCGTTACTGAAGTCAGCGACTACACTGGTTTTCCGGAAATGCTCGATGGCCGGGTCAAAACACTGCACCCGAAAATTCATGCCGGCATACTCGCGCGTGATGATTTATCCGCTCACCAGGAAGCGCTTGATAAAGCATCTATTCCGAATATCGAACTAGTCATCGTCAATTTGTATCCTTTCAGACAAACGATCGCAAAACAAAATTGTAGCCTGAATGATGCTATTGAAAATATTGATATTGGCGGCCCAACCATGGTACGTGCGGCAGCCAAAAATTACACAAAAGTTGCTGTTGTCACGGATCCACAAGATTATTCATTGCTCTGTGAAGAATTGGCAGCAAATCAAGGATCGATTAGTTTGGCTACCCGTTTTGAGTTGGCAAAAAAAGCATTTACACATACAGCTTCTTATGACAGCGCCATCAGTAACTACCTAACTGCATTGGATACCGATTATCATCATAAAGATTTCCCGGATTTCCTCAATCTGAATTTTAAACTTGCACAGCATTTACGTTATGGCGAAAATCCGCATCAGAAAGCTGCTTTCTATCGGGATGAAACCATCACTCCAGGTAGCTTAGCGAATTATCAGCAACTGCAAGGTAAAGAATTATCCTATAACAACATCGCTGATACCGATGCAGCTTGGGAATGTGTCAAAACTTTTGACAGTCCGGCCTGTGTGATTGTTAAACATGCCAATCCTTGTGGAATCGCCATTGCTGAAACTACACTACGCGCCTACCAGCTTGCATTTGCAACCGATCCAACTTCGGCTTTTGGTGGCATCATTGCATTTAATCGAATCATAAATGCAGACACTGTTGAGGCTATTTTAAAGCAATTTGTCGAAGTCATTATTGCACCGGAAATAACGCAGGAAGCACAACAGCTTCTATCGCAGAAAAATAACATCCGTGTATTAATTCTGCCATTACAAAATGGGTATCATCACTATGATTTGAAACGTATCGGCGGTGGCATTCTTGTACAAACACCCGACATTCTAAATATTACATTTGCCGATCTTAAAATAGTCACCAAAATAAAACCAACAGCGCAACAATTGGAAGACTTACTTTTTGCATGGCGAGTTGCAAAATTTGTTAAATCTAACGCCATAGTATTTTGCAGCAATGGTCAGACCATCGGTGTCGGTGCTGGTCAAATGAGTCGTGTTGATAGTGCACGTATTGCCTCTATAAAAGCGCAACAAGCAGGCCTCACGCTTGCGGGATCTGTAGTTGCATCGGATGCGTTTTTCCCCTTCCGGGATGGATTAGACGTTGTAGTCCAAGCAGGCGCAACGGCAATAATTCAACCCGGTGGCAGTATCCGTGATAACGAAGTAATTGCTGCAGCCGATGAACAAGGTGTTTCCATGGCATTCACTGGCATTCGCCATTTCAGACATTAGAGAGTCTTAATATATCATGAAGTTACTGGTCATTGGCGGAGGCGGAAGAGAACATGCATTGGCGTGGAAACTGAGCCTATCACCTAGAGTACATAAAATATATGTGGCGCCAGGTAATGCGGGTACCGCATTAGAGCGTGGAATTGAAAATATTGCGATCACATCTATTCCTGAATTAATCGAATTTGCAAAGCAAGAACATATTGCATTAACGGTAGTAGGCCCAGAAACCTCACTGGCCGAGGGTATCGTGGATGCATTCCAAGCTGTTGGCCTGAAAATATTTGGTCCAACCCAGCAAGCGGCTCAGCTTGAAACTTCAAAGACCTTCGCCAAGGAATTCATGCAACGGCACCATATCCCGGCAGCTGACTATGTAAAATTCCAAGATCCTGTGCTGGCACATGAGTATATCGATCAGAAATCTGCTCCGCTGGTAATTAAAGCCGATGGCCTAGCAGCGGGGAAAGGTGTCGTGGTTGCCCAAACCAATGAACAAGGACACTCTGCCGTCAACGACATACTGGTTGAAAAAAATTTTGGCAGCGCAGGTTATGAAATTATTATTGAAGAATTTCTGCACGGCATAGAGGTCAGTTTTATTGTCATGACAGATGGGTGCCATATTCTTCCTTTAGCTACCAGCCAGGATCACAAACGCCTATATGATGGAGATCTGGGTCCCAATACTGGCGGGATGGGCGCATATTCGCCAACACCTTTTGTATCACCCAGCCTGCATGCGCGAATCATGCGCAACATCATCTATCCAGTAATCAACGGATTAAAAGAAGAAGGCATCAACTATACTGGTTTTCTTTATGCGGGATTAATGATTACTGCAGAAGATCAGGCAAAAGTATTGGAATTTAATTGTCGAATGGGGGATCCGGAAACTCAGCCTATCATGCTGCGTTTAAAAAGTGACCTTCTGACATTAATTGAACATGCTGTTCAAGGAACACTGGATAAAGTTGATATCGAATGGGATCGACGCGCCGCTCTGGGTGTTGTAATGGCAGCGCATGGTTATCCGGAGAACCCGAGAAAGAATGACGTGATCCAAGGCTTACAGGATCTTATTATTGACCAGGAAAACTCCGATAGTTTTCATGTTTTTCATGCCGGAACGCTTATGGGAGGAAAAGACGAAAAGGAAATTATGACGGCCGGAGGACGTGTATTATGCGCAACAGCATTAGGTGAGAACATTAAAATTGCTCAACAGAATGCCTACAAACTCATTGAAAAAATTAACTTTGATGACTATCAGATTCGTCATGATATCGGGTATCAAGGAATAAACTATCAGCGTAAAAAATAGAGTAACGAAAAACTGAGTATCTCTAAATGTAATTAAACAACGATAACCCAGAAATTTTAATATAGGACTGCTGTGCAGCTTGAAGGTATAGCTGTTGTCTTTGAAAGTCCGAAATTGCTTTTGCCATATCCACATCTTGTAATTGTGAAAGCAAATCTTCAAATTGAATATTTTGATCACTACCAACGCTTTCCAACGTATCTATTTCAATCATTCTGGCTCCAATAGATGATTGTTTTGTAAGCACATGTTCAATACTATTACTAATATTCTGTATTGCTGTACTTAAATTATTGGTAAGTCGAGTACCTCCTGGCTGACCACTAGATGGTGTTTCTAATGCCGTAATCAGATCACTCACTGTTTTAAATATACTTTGGTTACTGCTTGGAGATACCGTAAATTTATCCCCATTCTCAGGATTGCCTTTAATATTCAATTGAATTCCATCAAAACCGATCGTACTGCTGCCTGCATATGGATTGGCTGATGAAACTGGCAATCCTGTCGTTGTATTTACAATATCATAGGTTGTCATACCAGCGGCAACGCTAAAGGTTATATCATAATTATCACCTGTAAGACTGGCTGGAGTAATTACTGATCCCTTATCAAGGGTGCCTGTACCAATGTTTAGTGAATCAGCGGCTGTTGTAAAAACACCGTTTCCGTTCTTTATACGTTCAAAGATATCTGTACCTGAGTCACTGATAGCAAGCTGGCGTGCTGGCCCCACTTGGCTCAATCTTTGACCTTGATCTCCCGAATATTGCACATCTAATCCAGTTTGAACAAATGGCTTCGTATTTGCCTGGTATCCAGAAAACAGATACTGCCCATTTTCATCGGTAGAATTAGCGAGACCAACAAGTGATTCTAATTGACTACGTAACTCTGTAGCGACAATCTTTCTATCAGCATCAGTACGTGCTGCATTCCCAGCACTAATTGCCAGATCCTGAGCTCGATCAAGTAAATTCTTCACTTCACTTAATACATTTTCTTCTAATCTCAGCGAAGAGCTTGCACTGGCACGATTAACAGAAAATTGCTTGTTCATTGATGCTGATTGTGTAATATTCAATGCCTGTGCTGCAGCAATTGGGTCATCTGAAGGTGTTAGGATGCGTCTTTCGGTAGAAATTTGCTGTTGCGTTTTAATTAAATTCTCTTGCTGCTGAAGCATTAAGCTGGTACCGGTTTCATAAATTGTATTTGTACTAATACGCATAATAATTGCCTCTTAACTAATTTTTCTTACCCAATTCTGAGAATTGAATCAAACAACGTATTGCTTATTTCAATAACCTTACTTGAAGCCTGGAAAGCCTGCTGGAAACGTATTAGATTGGCAGCTTCTTCGTCCAGATTAACGCCCGATACTGATTGCATGGATTGTTCAGTTTGCGCAAGCAAATTGGCTTGTGCTTTACTGGTTACTTCTAATTCTCGCGTCTTATTACCAATCTGACTTACAAGCTGTCCATAGGCAGATTGGTATGATGCTGTTCCATTTCCCAAGGTATTTCTGGTTTGCAGAACACCCAACAAAAGCACATTCCGGTTATCAGCAGATCCGCCATTATTGGGGACAATTGTAAAGATATCGCCTGCAGCAGGATTACCATCAATTTGGAACGAAAAACCATTGAAACTGATATCTGCGCCCGCGGCATAACTTTGATTTGTAGCTGGCAAACCAGTGCCAATACCAGTTACATCATATTGCCCATCATATGGCGTATGGAATGTGATAGTTAGTGTTTGCTGAAGATTGGGATCAAGCGGCAAAGGATTTACAGTTCCTGCACTGATCTTACCGGTACCGGTATTCGTTACTGCTGCATTGGTACGATTAGGTCCCGCCGCAGCAACTTTTGTTGTATCAGTAATATTTACCGCTATATCCTTTGCGCCATTAATGGTTGGTTGAATTCGAAATCTCTCATTAGGAAGAATGGTTGCTGCGGTAACAGATATACCATCAAGCGTTAATGGCGAGGCTCCTGATGGCGCAACCGGGGTACTTACCGAAGTATTATCAGATAATCTTGTGAGCGTATAGTTTGTTCCATCGTAAGAAACCTGATAATCGCTCGTTGTTAAAACATTATAATCACTTATGCCTGCTGCAATACTAGATGCAGGATTATTGCTTGATGCTGAAATTATTTTGGGAGATGGCAAAGTAAAAAAGTTTTCTCCCATAACACCATTCAGATCCATGCCTAACTGATGTTGCGCATTGAAGGTTTGAGCTAGCGTAACAGCAATTCTTCCTAATGCATTTTGTGCACTATCTAATGTGACACTGCGGAAGGACAGAACACCTCCTAAGGTACCCCCTGTAATCTGCCTTTCGGGAATCTGAATTGTATTATTTCGACTAACTAAACCGACCGTTAAATTACCCGGATCATTAGGCGAATTGATCGCTTGTAACGAGAGTGCTTGTGCCCCAACAACTAAAGCTCCACCATTGCCAACATAAACATTCACACTACCATCACTTTGCTTTACTGTATTTGTATTAATTATTTTACTTAATTGATTAATCAGCTCATCCCGTTGATCCAACATATCATTAGCAGGTTGTCCGGCAGCCGAACTTTCCATTACCAGTATCTGATGATTCATTTCTGCTACCTGACTAGCCAAAGAATTTATCTCATCAACACTACTAGCAATTTGCGCATTGACGCCCTCTCTAATTTGCGACATGCGCTGATCCATACTCTGGAAACGAGCCACAAGGGCTTCGGCATTACTCAACATAGCCTGCCGCGACGGAATTACAGATGGATTCTGTGCCACGTCTTGCACAGCACTGAAAAAATTCTGCAATGCTGGTGAAAGTCCAGAAGCAGAATCACCCAACATATTATCTAACTGTTTTATATATGCATAATTACTATCCAATGCTTGGCTTTGGGTTTGAATTTGCAATGATTGACTAACAAGAAACTGATTGTATATGCGTTGTACTGTCGATGAGTGAACACCGCGTCCAATAAATCCAGCGCCTGATGATTGGGGTATATTTGAGCTAAGAATAACTTGTTGGCGTTTATAGCCAGGCGTACCTGCATTGCTGATATTATGACTTGTTGTTTGCAACTGGCTCTGTGCAGTTAATAAACCAGAAACTCCAATGTCTAGAATGCTATTTCCCATAGTTTATATCCGATTCTTAGTATTCAAAAACATTTAGTGGCTGTATCGGCAAAACAACAATTTAATTAATAAAACTTCTATTAATTAAATGAGTTCTCTATTTTGCAATGCTTCGCTATTGAGTATTCGAATTAACTTTTCAGCATACATTGGATCAGTAGCATATCCCGCACGTTGCAGGCCATTTGCAAATGTAACAGCATCGTTGGTCTTCAATACTTTTGCATAGCGTGGGTTATCTAATAGCAAATTGGCATAGTCACTGAATCCTTCTGCATAAGAGCTATAAGCACGGAATTTTTCAACCATTTTTTGCGGTGCACCATTAATGTATTCGGTAGTTACTGTTTCAACAACATCCCCTTTCCAGTTTGCACCTGCTTTAATCCCAAAAAGATTGTAGCTTGGACTATTATCCGCGTAACGAATCTCATGTTTACCCCAGCCACTTTCCAATGCGGCTTGCGCCAGCATGAAATGCGGAGGAATACCGGTTGATTGTGAAACCATTTTTGCATGCGGCAACAGATTATCGATAAAATCCGTCAAGTGATTGGATAATTTTTTTAGTTGCGCCTCCAACGGGATTGGTGCGATAAATACCTCAGACGATGGATTCATTTTCCCTGCTGGCATCGCTGCATTAAATGAATTCTGAGCACTCGGCCATAACTGTTCAG
>Ga0154020_10009382_pt1 | contig 11275 bp, 11 predicted proteins | sample Klosneuvirus_201_FD_109709 | JGI IMG/M metagenome (GOLD analysis project Ga0154020, IMG submission 109709) | Active sludge microbial communities from wastewater, Klosterneuburg, Austria - Klosneuvirus_20160825_MG | ecosystem: Engineered > WWTP > Aerobic digester > Activated sludge | place...
CCCGTGCATGGCGTCCGGCAGGCCCTTGGCCAGGTCCGCTATCGGCAGGCCCGAGGTGTTGCTGGCCAGGATCGCGTGCGGCGCCAGGTGCGGCACGATCTTGCGATACAGGTCGTGCTTCCAGTCCATGCGCTCGGCGATCGCCTCGATCACGAGGTCGCAGCCGCGCAGCAGCTCGAGGTGCTGGTCGTAGTTGGCGGCCACGATCTCGGCGCCGCGCGCCTTGGTCGCGAGCGGGGCGGGCGAAAGCCTGGCCAGGTTCGCGATGGCCTTGCTGGCGATGCCGCTGGGGTCGCCCTCCTTGGCCGGCAAGTCGTAGAGCAGCGTCTCGACGCTGGCGTTGACCAGGTGGGCGGCGATCTGGGCGCCCATCACCCCGGCGCCGAGGACGGCGACGCGGCGGATGCGTAGGGTCGGGTCGGACATGGAGGCCTCGTGCGGTCGGTGGGGACGGGCGGCGCCACGGCGGGCGCCGGCCTCAGGGTGCGCGCAGCCCGGCGGCGGCGAAGCGCACGAATTCGCGCGCGGCATGGCGGCGGTGCTCGCCCTCGCTGCGCACGGGCGGGCGCTTGATCATGCCGAAGTCGCTCATGGCATAGGTCAGGGCCCCGGCGATGAAGTCGAGGCGCCAGTACAGGGCTTCCTTGTCCAGTCCGGGCATCAGGTCCTGGATCGCCTGGGCGAAGTTCTTGAGCACGTAGCCGTAGTTGTCGGACAGGAAGCGGCGCAGGCTCTGGTCGTGCTCGGCATAGGCCCGCGCCAGCACCCGCATGAACGCCGAGCCACCCAGCCGGTCGCTGGACAGCGCCAGGGCCGGCTCCACGAAGGCCTCGAGGATGGCCTCCAGGGTCGGCGCCTCGCCGCTGGTGACCCGGCGCAGCGCGCCCAGGCGGGTCTCGGTCAGCTCATCGAGCCGGCGCCGGAACACCTCGTTGATGAGGTTGTCCTTGGAACCGAAGTGGTAGTTGACCGCGGCCAGGTTGACGTTGGCGGCGGCGGTCACCTGGCGCAGCGAGGCGCCGGCGAAGCCGTGGCGCGCGAACAGCTCCTCGGCGGCCGAGAGGATGCGTTCCTTGGTCGAGAAGTGCGGGTGGGTCACGGCTGCGAGTATCGCGGAGGCCCCGGTCGCGGGGCCAACCCCCGCAGCGCTTCAAACAAGCGTTTGAGGGTAGCCCCACGACGCTGCCGGGGTCAATCGCAAGGGCTGCTTCCATGCCGCGAAACCTTGCGCGGTTGTCACGCCAAGTGCCCGGATTGTCTCGAAAATGTGTTACGCTCCGCACGTTTTTCGCCGGGCCCTGCCCGCACAATTCACGGCCACAACACGGAGATTCGCATGGCGCTGGAGCGCACCCTTTCGATCATCAAGCCGGACGCGGTCGCCAAGAACGTGATCGGCGAGATCTATTCCCGATTCGAGAAGGCGGGGCTGCGCATCGTCGCGGCGCGCATGAAGCACCTGTCGCGCCGCGAAGCCGAGGGCTTCTACGCGGTGCATCGCGAGCGCCCGTTCTTCGCCGCGCTGGTCGAGTTCATGATTTCCGGCCCGGTGATGATCCAGGCGCTCGAAGGCGACGACGCGATCGCGAAGCATCGCGAGCTGATGGGAGCGACCGATCCGAAGAAGGCCGCGCCGGGCACGATCCGCGCCGACTTCGCGCAGTCGATCGACGCGAACGCCGTGCATGGTTCCGACGGCGTGGATACCGCGCGCGGAGAGATCGCGTATTTCTTCGCAGACCTCGACGTCTGCGCGCGTTGATCGCATCGACTTCAACGTGACCGCGACCTCGACCACTCCCGCGAAGATCAATCTCCTCGGCCTCGACCGGCCGGGGATGGAAGCGTTCTTCGAGTCGCTGGGCGAGAAGCGCTTCCGCGCGCACCAGGTCATGAAGTGGATCCATCACCGCCACGTCGATGGTTTCGACGCCATGACCGACCTCGGCAAGGCCCTGCGCGCCAGGCTCGAGGAGCGCGCCGAGGTGCGGGTGCCGACGGTGCAGCACGAGCAGGCCTCGGCCGACGGCACCCACAAGTGGGCGCTGTCGCTGGCTGGCGCCAATGCGATCGAAACCGTGTACATCCCGGAGCCGACGCGCGGCACGCTGTGCGTGTCCTCGCAGGTGGGATGCAGCCTGGCCTGCAGCTTCTGCTCGACCGGGCGCCAGGGCTTCAACCGCAACCTGTCCGTGGCCGAGATCGTCGGCCAGGTGTGGGTCGCGGCCAAGGCGCTGGGCAACGTGCCGCACCAGCGGCGCCGCATCACCAACGTGGTGATGATGGGCATGGGCGAACCGCTGCTGAACTACGACAACGTGGTGCGCGCGATGAGCGTTATGCGCGACGACTATGGCTTCGGCCTGGCCAACAAGCGCGTCACGCTGTCCACCGCGGGCCTGGTGCCGATGATCGACCGCCTCGCGCAGGACAGCGACGTCAGCCTCGCGGTGTCGCTGCATGCGCCGACCGACGAGTTGCGCGACCAGCTGGTGCCGCTCAACCGCAAGTACCCCATCGCCGAACTGCTCGAGGCCTGCCGGCGCTATGCCGCAGCGCGCCCGCGCACCACGATCACGTTCGAGTACACGCTCATGAAGGGCTTCAATGACCAGCCCGATCTGGCGCGGCGCCTGGTCAAGCTGCTGCGCACGGTGCCCTCGAAGCTGAACCTGATTCCCTTCAACCCCTTCCCGGACTCGGGCTACGAGCGCTCCGACGAGACCGCAATCCGCGCCTTCCAGAAGATCGTGATCGACGCCGGCGTGATGGCGACCGTGCGGCGCACGCGCGGCGACGACATCGACGCCGCTTGCGGCCAGCTGGTCGGGCAGGTGCAGGACCGCACGCGCCGCAGCCGCGAGTTCAAGGCGCGCCTGGAGGGCAGCCGCGATGCGGCATAGCGCGCTGCTCGCGTTGCTGGTCCTGGCGCTTTGCGCCTGCGGCACGACGACCCCGTCCCGCGACGCATCCGGGGCGAGGTCGCGGGTCGGCGCCGAGCCGTCGCCGGCCGAAATCAACGTCAGCCTCGGCCAGGGCTACCTCGCGCAGGGCAAGCTCGAGATCGCGATGGACAAGCTTCAGCGTGCGCTGGAACTGGACCCCAAGCTGCCGTCCGCGCACACCGTGATCGCGCTGATCTACGAACGCATCGGCGACCGCGCCAATGCCGAGATCCACTACCGGCGCGCGGTGCAACTGGCGCCGAAGTCGGGCGCGACCAACAACAACTACGGCACCTTCCTCTGCGCCGAGGGCAACTACGCCGAGGCCGACAAGTACTTCGAGCGCGCGCTCACGGTGCCGTTCTACGAGACGCCGGCCGTGGCCTGGGCCAACCGCGGCAGTTGCGCGCTCAAGGCCGGCCAGGCCGAACTGGCCGAGCAGTACCTGCGCACGGCGGTGCAGAAGGATCCGAATTCGGCCCAGGCGCTCTACGAGCTCGCCGGCATCCTCGCCGACCGCAAGGATTATTTCCGCGCCCGTGCCTTCGCCCAGCGCTACGAGGCGCTGGCCGGCGACAGTCCCGAATCACTGGCCCTGGGCATGCGCATCGAACTCGGGCTCGGCGATGCCGCAGCCGTCAAGGAATACCGCAGTCGCCTGATCAACGGATTCCCGGATTCCGCGCAGGCCCAAGCCCTCGAAACCAGCGAGCCGCCGCGATGAGCCGCAAACGCCGACGCAACGACCGTCGCCCGATCCACCCGGGGCAAGCCGCGCCCGGCGCGGGTGCGACGGGCGTGCCGCATGATGCGGCAACCGGGCAGGGCGCGGCCCCGGGCAGCGCCGCCGAGGCGGCCGCGCGCGACGCCGAACCCGAGTTGCCGCTCGACGCCGCGACCTCGATCGGCATGCGCCTGCGTTCCGCACGCAACGCCGCCGGCCTCAGCGTCGAGGACGTTGCGCGCAGTTCGCGCATCGGCGTCGGCATCCTCACGGCGATCGAGTCCGACGACCTCGCGGCGCTCGGCGCGCCGATCTATGCACGCGGCTACCTGCGCGCCTATGCGCGCGCGGTCGGCCTGCCCGAGGCGGCCGTGGCGGGTGCGCTGGAAGCGCGCGCGGTGCCCACGCCCGCCCTGGTGGCGACCCAGCGCACCTCGCGCACGCATTACCTGGCATCGCGCTACGCGCCGCCATTGGCCTATGCTCTGCTCACGCTGGTTGTCCTGGTGCCCTTGGTGATGAGCCTGCGCCCGGCGCTGTCGCCGGCACCGGTGGCCATGCCGGAGCTGCAGCCCATCGATGGCAGCAGCACTGAACTGGGCGTCCCGGCGGCGCCGGCGCTGCCACCCGCGTCCCCGGCGGCGATCGTGCAGTCGTCGGCTTACACCGATGCCGTCGACGCAGGGCCGCCCGAGCCGCCGGCCGCGCTCGACCAGGTCGACGAGCCGCAGCGACCGGTGATGGCGTCGATGGCGGGCATGCCCGAAGCGAAGCCTGCGGGACCGCTCGCGTCGCGGCGGGTGGTGCTGCGCCTGTCGCAGCAGAGCTGGATCGAACTCACCGGCGCCAGCGGGCAGCGGATCGAATACGGCTTGCTCCCGGCAGGCTCGGTGCGCGAATATCAGATTTCGGGCAACGCCAGCCTGCGCATCGGCAATGTGCGTGGCGCGGCCCTGCAGATCGACGGACAAGCGGTCGATCTCGCGCAGCACTCGGCCGGCAACGTCGCCCGGGTGCAGGTGGGCGCAGAGCCTGCCATTCGTTGAACGTGCGGCGCCGCTGGCGCCGCGTCCCGCTCCACCCGGAAAATTCCCTGATGGCCATCGAATTGTTGAATGAACACGAGCAGAGCGAGCTCGTGCGTAACTGGATCCGGCAGAACGCCGGATCGATCCTGGTCGGGATCCTGATCGGGCTCGGGCTGATCGTGGGCTGGCAGCAATGGCAGCGCATGCAGCGCAGCCAGCAGCAGCAGGCCCAGCTCGACTACCGCGCCCTGGTCGAGGCGGCCGACGCCGGCAAGCCGGAGGACGCCGCCAAGCTGGCCGCGACCCTGCGTTCGGACCACGCCAAGTCGGCCTATGCGAGCCTCTCGTCGCTGCGCGATGCGGCCGACGCCATGAAGCGGGGCGACCTCGACGCGGCGGCCGCCGCGCTGGAGTGGAGCTACGCCAATTCCAGCTTCCCGGCACTGAAGGAACTGGCGGCACTGCGCCTGGGCCAGGTGCGGCTCGCGCAAGGCAAGGCCGACGAGGCGCTGCGGCTGGCAGGCGAGGCCGGGGTCGGCGGGTTCAAGGGCCTGGCTGCCGAGTTGCGCGGCGACGCGCTGCTCGCGCTGGACCGCGGTGTCGATGCGCGGGTGGCGTACGAGGAGTCGCTGGCCAGCCTCGACGCCGGGGCGCCGCAGCGGGCCTACATCGAGATGAAGCGCGACGAGGCGCCGCTGGCCGCGGCGCCTGCGACGCCAGCGACGCCAGCGGCGCCGCTGGAGCAGCCGGTGGAGAAGAAGGACTCATGATGCGGAACTGGATCACCCTCGGCCTCGCGTTGTTCGCGTTGGGCGGCTGCAAGTGGCTGCAGTCTCCACTCAAGGAGAACGTCGAGCCGCCGACCGAGCTGACCGAGTTCGCGCCCAGCGTCGAGGTGCGTCCCCTGTGGTCGCACAAGGTCGGCGGCGACGGCGAAGGCGCCGGACTGCGCCTGCGCCCGGCGTTTGCCGACGGACGCATCTATGCCAGCGGAGCCGACGAGGGCACCGTGACCGCGATCGACGCGGCCAGCGGCGCGACGATCTGGACCGCCGAAATCGGCGCGGCCGTGGCCAGCGGGGCCGGCGTGGGCGACGGCATCGTGGCGGTGGGCACCATCGACGGCGAGGTCATCGCGCTGGATGCGGCCGACGGCAGCGAGCGCTGGCGCGCCAGCGGTTCCTCGGAAGTGATCGCCGCGCCGGCCATCGGCGACGGCGTGGTGGTGGTGCGGGCCAGCGATGGGCGCATCTTCGGCTTCGAAGCCGCCGACGGCGCCCGCCGCTGGGTCTTCGACCGCGGCGTGCCGCTGCTCAGCCTGCGCGGAAACGGCACGCCGGTCATCGGTGGCGGCGCGGTCTTCGCCGGTTACGACAACGGCAAGGTCGTCGCCCTGGGCCTTGCCGACGGCAAGCTGCTCTGGGAGCAGGCCCTGGCGCAGCCCGAGGGCCGCACCGAACTCGACCGCATGGTCGACGTCGACGGCGAGATCGCCCTGGCCGGCACCGAACTGTACGCGGCGTCGCATCGTGGCCAGGTCGGGCAACTGGCCTCGAACTCCGGGCGCCAGCAGTGGGTGCGCGAGATGTCGGCCTATGCGGGCATCGCGGTGGCCGGCGGCATGGTCTTCGTGGCCGATGTCGACGGCGTGGTCCACGGGCTCGATGCCGGCAGCGGCAGTTCGACCTGGAAGCAGGAAGGACTGGCGCACCGCTGGCTGTCGTCGCCGGTGGCGATCGGCAACCATGTGGCGGTCGGCGACCTCGAGGGCTACGTGCACTGGCTCGACGCCAGCGACGGCAAGCTGGCCGCGCGCGTGCGGGTCGGCAAGCAGGCCATCCGGGCGGCGCCGCTGGCGGTCGGCAACGACCTGTATGTCGCCGATACCGAAGGCACGATCGCGGCATTCCGCGTCGGCGGCTGACGCGGGCAGGACTTGTGGCAGCATCCGGGCGCGGCGTCCGCCGCGCCCCGGTTCCCGGCAGATGAGTGACTCGTGATCCCGGTCGTCGCCCTCGTGGGCCGTCCCAACGTGGGCAAGTCCACGCTGTTCAATGCGCTGACGCACTCGATGCAGGCGCTGGTGGCCGATCGCCCCGGGGTCACCCGCGACCGCCACTACGGCATCGCGCGCGAGGGTGAACGCAGTTTCGTGGTGGTCGATACCGGCGGACTCGACGGCGCGGACGATGAACTGGTGGGGCTGGCGGCGCAGCAGACCCGTGCCGCGATCGACGAGGCCGCGGTCCTGGTGCTGGTGGTCGATGCCCGCGGCGGCGTCCTGCCCGGTGACCGCCTGATCCTCGATGCGCTGCGCAAGCAGGGCAAGCCCCTGCTGCTGGCGGTCAACAAGGCCGATGGCGTGGACGAGGCCGGCGCGCTGGCCGAGTTCTCGCGCCTCGGCGTGCCCGACATGATGGCGATGTCGGCCTCGAACCGGCGCGGCACGGGCGCATTGGCGCTGCGCCTGCTCGAACTGCTGCCCGATCCGGAGGAGCCGGCCGCCGCGCCGGCCGACGCCGGGATCAAGGTGGCGATCATCGGCCGGCCCAACGTCGGCAAGTCGACCCTGGTCAACCGCCTGCTGGGCGAGGACCGCGTCGTCGCCTCGGGCATCCCGGGGACCACGCGCGACGCGATCTCGGTGGCGCTCGAGCGCGACGGCCGGCGCTACACCCTGATCGACACGGCGGGCGTGCGCCGCCGCGGCAAGGTCGAGGACGCGATCGAGAAGTTCAGCGTCATCAAGACCCTGCAGGCCCTGGCCGAAGCCCACGTCGCGGTGGTGATGCTCGACGCTTCCGAGGGCGTGACCGACCAGGACTCGACCGTGCTCGGCCACGCGCTCGAAGCCGGGCGCGCGCTGGTGATCGCGGTCAACAAGTGGGACGGCCTCGATGCCTACACCCGCGAGCGCTGCAAGACCGAGCTCGACCGGCGCCTGGACTACGTGCCCTATGCGATCAGGCTGTTCATCTCGGCCAAGCACGGCTCCGGGCTGGGCGAGCTGATGAAGGCGGTCGATCGTGCCTACCGGGCGGCGACGCGCGAAATCTCCTCGAGCGAGCTCACGCGCGCGCTCGAGGTCGCCTACGAAAGCTACCAGCCGCCGCTGGTGAACGGCCGTGCCGCCAAGCTGCGCTATGCGCACCAGGGCGGGCGCAATCCGCCGCGCGTGGTGATCCACGGCTCGCGCATCGCCAGCCTGCCGGGCTCCTACCATCGCTACCTCGAGAACTTCTTCCGCACCCGCTTCAAGCTCGAAGGTACGCCGGTGAAACTCGAGTTCCGCGAGGGCGAGAACCCGTACAAGGGCCGCAAGAACGAACTGACCGCGAGCCAGCAGCGCAAGCGCCAGCGCCTGGTGCGCCACGCGCGGCGCGGCAAGCGCTGAGGCCGGTCGCGATGCCGCCGCGCGGCGTCGATGCGGTGATCCTCGCCGGTGGCGCCGGCAGCCGCACCGGCGGCCTCGACAAGGGCTGGGTCCACCACGCCGGACGGCCGCTGGTCGAGTTGGCGCTGGAGCGACTGCGCGGCGAGGTCGCGACGGTCTGGATCAGCGCCAATCGCCAGCTTGCGCGCTACGCCGCGCTCGGCGTTCCGGTGCTGGCCGAAGGCCTGCCGGGTGCGGGCGGCCCGCTCGGCGGCATCGCGCGCGCGCTGGCGGCGAGCGGCGCGGAATGGCTGCTCAGCGTACCGGTCGACGCGCCAGGGTTCCCCGCCGAGCTGGTGCCGCGGCTCGTCGCGGCGGCGCGCCGGCACGGCCGGGCCTGCGTCGCGGCGGGCCCGGAGCGCGAGCAACCGCTGTTCGCGATCTATCCCTGCGCGCTCGCCGCGCGCGCCGCGGCCACGGTGCGCGCCGGCGAGCTCGCGGTCTGGCGCTTCCTGCGCGCGGTCGAGGCGCGACCGGTGCGCTTCGACGCGGGCGGCTTCTCCAACCTCAACACGGCTGGACTACGCTAGGCGCATGCAGCCAAGGACCCCGCCCGAGACCCTCGATTGCCCGATGCGGCTCGACTATCGCGCGGCGCGCGCGCTGCTGCGGGAGCGGCTCGGCGCGCGGCTGCTCGGCGTGGAGCCGGTCGCCCTGGCCGATGCGCGTGGCCGCATCCTGGCCGGTGCACTGCACGCGCGCGGCGACGTGCCGGGATTCGCGCACTCGGCCATGGACGGCTATGCGGTACGCGGCGCCGAACTCGCGGCGGATGGCCCGACCCGCCTGCGCCTGGCCGGCGTCGCGCTGGCCGGCGGCAGCGCCGTCGCGACCCCGGCGCCCGGCCATTGCGTGCGCATCACCACCGGCGCGGTGCTGCCGCCCGGCACGGATACGGTGGTGATTCGCGAGCGCGCGCGGCTCGAAGGCGAATGGATCGAACTGGCGCCGGGCACGCCGGCCGGCGCCAACGTGCGCACGGCTGACGACGACTGGCGCGCGGGCGACGAGGTGCTGCCGGCCGGGCGCGTGCTCGACGCCGGCGCGGTGGCGGTGGCCGCAAGCCTGGGCCTGGCTGGACTCGTGGTGCGCGCGCGCCCGCGCGTCGCGCTGCTGGTGACCGGCGACGAACTGGTCGAGGTCGGCGATCCGCTCGGCCATGGCCAGCGTTACGACAGCAATGCCTGGATGCTGGCGGCGCTGGTGCGCGCGCTCGGCGGGACGGTGGCCGGCATCGCGCGCGTGCGCGACGACGCGACGGCGCTGGCCGCCGCCCTGCGCGCGGCGGCGTCCTGCAGCGACCTCGTCATCAGCAGCGGCGGGGTCTCGGCCGGCGAGGCCGACCTGCTGCCCGGGGTGCTGGCGCAGGTGGGCCAGCCGTGGTTCTGGAAGGTGCGGATGCGCCCCGGCATGCCGGTGCTGTTCGGCGAGGTCGAGGGCACGCCGCTGGCGGCGCTGCCCGGCAATCCGGTCTCGGTCTACGCCACCTTCCGCCTCCTGGTCCAGCCGCTGCTCGCGCAGCGCTGCGCCTGCCCGGCGCTGGATCCGCCACCGCTCCATGCCCGCCTCGCGGCGCCACTGGACAAGATCCACGACCGCCTCGAGTTCCGGCGCGGCAGCCTGCGCTGCGATGCCGGCGGCGGCCTGCACGTGGCGCTGCATCCGCAGGCCGGCTCGGGCGCGCTGCGCAGCGTGGTGCAGTCCGACGTGCTGGTGGAGTTCGCCGCGCCGGCGCGACACTATGCGGCCGGCGAGGTGTTGCCGGTGCACCCGCTCCAGACGGTGGCCTGAGCATGGATCCGAATTTCCCCGCGGTGGCCGAGGTCGAGCCGGCGCAGGCGCTGGTCCTGCAGAGGTCGGGCGCGCCGCTGGTCGACGTGCGCGAACCCGGGGAGTGGGCACTGGGCTCGCCGCCCGGCGCGCACCGCATTCCGCTCGCGCGCGTGCACGAGGTTCCGGGCCTGGCCGGCGTGCCGGCCGAAGGCCCGCTCCTGCTGATCTGCGCCAGCGGCCGGCGCTCGGTCCTGGCGGCGCAGCAACTCGCCGCGGCAGGCTGCCGCGACGTGCGCTCGGTGGCCGGCGGCGTGAACCGCTGGCGCGCCGAAGGCCTGCCGATCGAGCACGTGTCCTTGCTCGACCAGGATTCGCGCGAGCGCTACTCGCGCCACCTGCTGCTGCCGGAGTTCGGCGAGGCCGGGCAGCTGGCGCTGGCGCGCGGTCGCGTCGTGGTCATCGGCGCCGGCGGGCTGGGTTCGCCGGCCTTGTACTACCTCGCCGCCGCCGGCGTCGGACACCTGCGCGTGGTCGACTTCGATCGCGTCGACCGCAGCAACCTGCAGCGCCAGATCCTGCACCGTGACGACGCGGTGGGCGAGCCCAAGGTGCACTCGGCGGCGCGCGCGCTGGGCGCGCTGAACCCGCGCATCCGCATCGAGCCGATCGAGGCGCGGATCGAGGCCGCCAATGTCGAGTCGCTGCTCGGCGACGCCGACGTGGTCCTCGATGGCTCCGACAACTTCGCCGCGCGCTACGTGGTCAACGATGCCTGCGTCAAGTTGCGCAAGCCGCTGGTGTACGGCGCCGTGCATCGCTTCGAGGGCCAGGTCGGCGTGTTCTGGCCGGCGCAACCGGGTGCTGCGGGCCCCTGCTACCGCTGCCTGTTCCCGCTGCCGCCGCCACCCGAGGCGGCGCCCAACTGCGCCGAGGCCGGCGTGCTGGGCGTGGTGCCCGGCCTGGTCGGGCTGTTGCAGGCCAACGAGGTGATCAAGCTGCTGACCGGAATCGGCACGCCGCTGGTCGGACGCCTGCTCGGTTTCGATGCGCTGGGCGCGCGATTCCGCGAGGTGCGCCTGCCGCGCGATCCCGCCTGTCCGGCTTGCTCGCGCCCCGACGCGATCGTGCTGTCGGACCACGCCGCGGCCTGCGCCGCTCAAGCGCCGGGCGCGTGATCCGGCTTGGCCGCGTCGAAGGCGGCCTGCTGCGCAGGCGTGGCTGCCCGCTGGTGCCGCGCCTTCCACTCGGCGACCGGCATGCCGTAGATGAGCTCCCGGGCCGCGTCCTTGTCGAGCGCGACGCCGTCGGCCGCGGCGGCCTCGCGATACCAGTCGGCGAGGCAGTTGCGGCAGAAGCCGGCGAGGTTCATGAG
>Ga0154020_10009383_pt1 | contig 11274 bp, 8 predicted proteins | sample Klosneuvirus_201_FD_109709 | JGI IMG/M metagenome (GOLD analysis project Ga0154020, IMG submission 109709) | Active sludge microbial communities from wastewater, Klosterneuburg, Austria - Klosneuvirus_20160825_MG | ecosystem: Engineered > WWTP > Aerobic digester > Activated sludge | place...
CCCACGCGCCGGTGGGCACCGACGGCTGCTCGATCCTCACCTACGCCATCCCGCTGCGGCGCCTGGCATTGGGCTTTGCGCGGCTGGCCACGGGCCAGGGCCTGTCAGCCGGCCACGCGATGGCCGCGCAACGCATCCGCCAGGCCGTGGCCCGGGCGCCCTTCATGGTGGCCGGCACCGGCCGCTTCGACACCCGCGTGATGCAGCACTTTGGCGAGAGAGTGTTCTGCAAGGTGGGCGCCGAGGGCGTCTACTGCGCCGCCCTGCCCGGCCTCGGCTTGGGGCTGGCGCTGAAGATGGACGACGGCAACACCGCACGCGCCGCCGAAGTGGTGATGGCCACGGTCGTCGACGCCCTGGTGGCCCATGGCACAGCCGACGCTGAGGCTCTGGCGCCGCTGACACGGGTGCTGCTGAAGAACTGGAACGGCATCGAGGTGGGCCACCTGACGGCGGCCGAACCGCTGGCAGCCTGGGCGGGCTGAATCCGGCACGCAGGTCAGCGTGCCGGGGTGCTGCGCATCACGGCGTGCCGATCGTTTTCACGTAGACCTGAAACGAACCCGCCGGCGGCTTGGGTTTGTAGATGTTGGTGGCGTTCGAATTGAACGCCACACGAGAGCCATCGCGGGAGATCGGGCCCACGTTGGCGTGACCGTTCCCCGGCCGACCGGCCGCCGAACTGCTGACCACTTGCTCGGTGCCAGTGGACATGTCACGCCAGAAGATCCGATAGTCCCAACCGTGACCATAGAGGCGACCGTACACCAACTTGGTCAGGTCTGCCGACACCACCGGGCTGGCGCCGTCGCTCGATGCCAGCAACAGCTGCAACTCGCCGGACTCGACGTTTTTCAAGTACTCACCGACTGGCCCCAGGCTGTGGGGCTGGCTCATCGAGAACTGAAGCACCGAGTTGTTCACCCACTCCACGTTGTAGATACCCTGAAAGCAGCACGTGTTCAGGGTGGCCGGTACGCCGTCGCTGCTGCTGGAGGCGAGCATGGTCGAGCCGGTGGCCAGGTCTCGCACGAACACATCGGGCTGGCCATTGGTGTCGCCTTCGACGAGCGTTTCGGAACTGGACACGAATGCCACGCGGGTGCCGTCGGGCGACAAACGTGCATTGAGATGGCCCAGAATGATCTCGCCGTCTGCGGTCCGGCCGTTGTCGGTATCGAGTGTGGTCAGTACGCCGGTGGCCAGGTGGCGGACCATGATCCGCGCAGGCACGACATTCACCCATTGGTACCCACCGACATAGGTCTGCGTCGGTATGGTGACCAGGGTGACCAACTCGCCGTCGTCGGAGATCGACCCGGCACTGAAACCCTGGTTGTTCGGAATCGATAGCGCGGCTGGAGACACGGTGGTGACCCCACCGGTGAGCAGGTCCTTCAGCTGGACATCGCCCCCTGAATGCATCAGCACGTAGCGACCGTCCGGTGTCATCTGCCTGCACGAAGCACCCCCTGCCCACTGTGCACCATGGCTTGACGTGCTGGCGCGTCGAACCGAACCCGTGAGCAGGTTCTTGACAAACACGTCGGACTCACCATTCGTATCATCGGCCACCAACGAGTCGGACTCGGAGCTGAAGGCCACCAGGTTGCCATCCACAGACAGTCCACACGCGTCGAATCCGCCTTTGGCGCGCCCGGATGCTGTCGAAGACGCAAGGGCCAGCGCGCCAGCCGCCGTTTGGTCGTGAGAAATCGACCGCTGTACAAGCAGGGCAGGGGCGGCCTCGGCGTGACACGCGCCCCCATAAACGGCCAGCGGCACCAGCGCGCTCAGCGCGCGAAGCGCACCACGCCTGGAGATGAACATGAACCCGCGCATTGCATTTCCTTTTGGCTACCTTGCCACCGAGCCAATTGGGCGTGTCTTTCGCCACGAAGTCATCACGAAAGTATCACCAGTTGGTGACAGGCGTTCGGTGCTGGTGTCCAGTTCGATGGCACGGATCGGGTTCAGCGCGAAACCTCGTCTTCCCTTTTCGAGCCACCCGCAACCGGCAATCTGGCCCCGGCGGTTGACCCCGTTCGCGGTGGACGACTTCCACTTGCCGGCGACGCCGTCGTCAATCAGTCGAAAAAGGTCGTAGACCTTGCCGCCGCGCCATTTGACGGCGCGGTAGGGGCCCAGCCCGGCGCTGCAGTAGCCAACGACCTCGTCCCTGTCATTGAGCGCCGAGGCGGAACACGTATCCATCTTCGGCGGGTTCTCCAGAGCTTGCAGGGCACCGCCTGAATAGACAAACGCCTGCTGTATGGGCGGGCCATCCAGTCCGGCGCCCGCTTGCTCGGACCAACCCACGACGACACCAGCAGCGTTGATCGCCGTGGCCCCGGCGTTTCCGCCCAGGGAGCCCAGATCTGTCATGGCGCCATGCGCATAGAGGAACGGGCGGAGCTCGCCAGTATCGGACCGGATTTGCGAAACACCGACGATCGTGCCATCGTTGTTGATGCCTGCGGCCCACGAGCTCTCGCCGCCCAAGGTGCCCAGTTGCGTCACCACACCTTGATGCACCATGAACGCTTCGCTCGAGTTGCCCAATTGGCCCACGACCATCCCCCGGTCGTTGAGCGCGAAGGCACTTGCCTCCTGGCCGGGCAGCAGATCGTGCAGACGGCTCTTGTCCTGCCGAAATGAGAAGGCGTGGCCCATGCCGCCGGGCACACCCGAACTCCCGACCACGCGGCCATACCGGTTGACGGCGGCGGCCAGGCTCTCCGAGCCGCCGAGCGTGCCCAGGCTGATCACCTGCGCACCACGCCACATGGACGCCATGGAATCCGGTGGATCAGCCTGCTCGTTGTAGGAGTAGCCCACGATCAAACCCTGGTCGTTGATCCCCAGCGCGCAGCTGGAGCTGTACCCAGGCAGCGGCTCCAATTCGGTCAATTGGTAGGCTGGGCGAGCCGATGCCGATGCGCTGAGCACGGCGATCATCCACACGAGAAATTGCGCGTTCTTCATGATGTCCTCCCGAACATGGCTCGGCGTGGCTGGTCAATGTGCGCAGACTCTTGAAAGAGTTTTGACGAGCGCCCATTCGACAGAGGCAGGGTGCGGGCCACGCCCACGCCAATCGACCCAGCGAATGGTGGTGTACCGCCCCACGGCCGGGCTCGTCAAGTGCGAATCTTGGTGCCCCCGCTCAGCGATGTGCGTTCGCTGCCGCATGACCAGCAGCCCTTCCCCACCCGCAAGACCGCTTCATGCGCGGGTCAGCCCTGCCGGCAGCGAGAAGGTGAATTCGCAGCCCTGGCGCTCGGCCGAACTGACGCTGATGGTTCCGCCGTGCAACTCGACGATACGCCGGACGATCGCCAACCCCAGGCCAGCACTCACCGCTGGACGATGGTCACCCGCCTCGCCCCGGGCCTGCTGGGCTGGCTCGCTGCTGCGGGTGGTCCAGTAGCGCTCGAACACATGCGGCAGATCGGCCGACGCGATTCCGCGCCCATCGTCTGCGACGCGCACCAAGACTTGATCGCCTTGCGCCTGCACCGTCAGTTCGATGCGCCCCTCTCGGGCGGTGTGGCGCAGAGCGTTGTCCACCAGGTTGTTCAGAACTCGTTCGATCAACCCGATGTCGGCCAGCACACCCGCCTGCCGGTCCGCGTCCCGTGCCAGGCGCAACGAGATGCCTTGCTGTTCTGCGCCAAGCTGGTGAGCCTGGATCACGTCGCTCACCAGGTCGGCCATGCAGAATCGTTCGGGGTGCGAGACGGCCTGGGCCGAATCCAGAGTGGCCAACTCGAACAACTCGGCGACTCGCCGTCCCAGGCCGGCACAGTGCCGCGCTGCGGTGCGCAAGTGCCGCTCGCGATCCTGGGCGCTCAGGCGCTCGCCCGAGATCAGCAACGTGTCCAACCAGCCGCGAATGTTGGCCAGCGGCGTGTGCAGATCGTGCGAGATGTTGCTGATCAGCTCCCGGCGCTGGCGGTCACTGTCTTCGAGCTGATGGATCTGCTGTTGCACCCGCCGCTGCAGCGCTCGCGCGTCGTGGCACAAGCGGTCGATCTCATCGCCTTCGAAATGCGCCGAGTTGCTCTCGCCTGAGCCGGGCCGAAACGCCGCCAGCTCGCCGGCCAGCCGCCGAAGGCGCCGCAGCACATGGCGCTGCAGGGCCAGAGTCGTCGCGCCGCCCAGCAACAGGCTGGCGGCGAGCACGGCCCACCAGGCAGTCTGCTGTGCGCGGTCGGCGTGTTCCTCGACCACCCGCGTGGCCCGCTCACCGCGCAACACCAGGTAGAGCCACCCGCCACCCACCGGCGCCAGTGACACCAGGTTGCGGCCACTCTGCAGGCGCGGATCGTCGCCGTAGATTGGCAAATCGGCAGGCTCACCGGCCGGGAAGGCGCGCGTCAATGCCTGCACCGGCGTCAGGTCTACCCGGTAGCGGGCCGGCTTCTCTGGCGCCAGCGTGTGCGACACGATCGACCCGTCGGAGGTCAGCAAATAAGCCTCGAGCGACGGATGAATCATCGAGATGTACATGCCGATGTCGGCCAATGTGTCCGATCGCCGCGCCGACACGCCGTTGGCCAGACGGTCTGCGTGGCGCTGCACGACATAGCTCGCCAGGCCCAAACTCTGGGACTGCCATTGCGCGTCGGCGGACGCGCGCGCGGCGTGCGTTTGCCAAGCCACCAGCGCCAGGCCGCTGGCGCCCAAACCCAGCAGCACGGCCAGTGCCAAACGCAGATCGATTCGACGCCAGAAGCTCATGACGGCTGCGCCTGCGGCTCCTCGAAGCGATAGCCGCGGCCCCAAACGGTGTGGATGAACCCTGCCCCGATCTTGTTGCGCAAACGGTTGATGTGGGTGTTCACCGTGTGTTCGTAGCCGTCGTGTCGGGTATCCCAGACGCGGTCCAGAAGTTCACTGCGGCTGAAGGCGCGGCCAGGCTCACGGGCGAAGCACCACAGCAGCTCGAACTCAAGTTCAGTGAGCGACACCTCGTCGCACCCCAGCCATACGCGGCGTTGCAGTCGATCCGCCCGCAACGCCCCGCGATTCAGGGTCACGGGTTCATCGTCCAGTGCCGGGCGCCCGCGCTCATCGACTCGCCGCCAAAGCGCACGCACACGAGCAGCGAGCTCGAGCACGCTGAAGGGCTTGGTGAGATAGTCGTCAGCACCGAGTTCAAGCCCGAGCACCCTGTCGAGTTCTGCGCCACGCGCGGTCAACATCAGGATTGGCACGCGGTCGCCGGCCTGACGTAAGCTGCGGCACACATCGAGCCCGCCCAATCCAGGCAGACGCAGATCCAGCACGATCAGGTCCCATGGGCCATGCTGTTGCGCCGCAAGCAGACCCGCGAGTCCATCACCTTGCGTATGCACCTGGGCCGGAAGTTCGGCCAGATGCAGGCAAAGCAGGCGCGCCATATCGGGCTCGTCTTCGATGACCAGCACGCGGCGAGGCGATCGGGATGCAGCAGATGGCAGCATGGTGGGTGATTGTGCCGCGGTGGTGTTCATCGGAGTCGGTCACGCCGGCTCTGGGGGTGGGGAGGCGCCCCGCCCCACTCGCAGCAGCTTTGACTTCTCAGCGCACAACGCGCACGCTGACTTGCGCCACCGCGTTTCGCCAGTCGCGCGAGGCGGCCTGGAAGTTGGCCACCCCGTGCATGCCGCGATGGACGTGCACGAACCCCTCGCCGCCACCGACCTGTGCCCCACCGCCTGGGCCGCCGCACTCCGCAAAGAACGGCCCTGGAATCGACGAGCACAGTTCATCGTTCACTTCAGTGCCTGCGTCGTAGGCAGCCGCATCCAGGCGCGTCTGGCCTGAACCCGGCACGGGCAAGCTCACAGCGTTGAGTGCCACGAATGCGTCGTTCGTGGGAATCAACATCGCAGCCAGGCTCAGGCGGTCGCGCAAGGGATTGGCCTGGATGCGAAAGCTGATGGTCTTGCCAGGCCCCAGCAAAGCGTCGCCGGCCACGGTGGCAGTCACCTGTGGCAGGCTATCGAGCAAGGTCTTGAGTGGCGTCACATCACCGCCCTCGGCCAGGGTGCGAAGCTGCGGGCTGGCCGGAGTGCCCGCCGCGAAAATGGAAACCGTCGGCCTGTGAGTGGCCAGCAGCAGCGGTGTGAAGCTCTGGTTGTACGTCGTGTTGACAATGGTGACCTCGTAGTTGACGAGGTATTCGGCGTGGGCGGGTAGTGCGGCCAATGCCAACAACGTGGCGGCGACAAAGGTGGAAAGGTGACGAGCCTGGCGCATGAAGAACTCCTTTGAAGAGGTGGAAGGACAGTTCCAGTTCACCGCATGCCGGCTCCCCAGTCATCACGAAACCATCACGAGTGCAGCACACATCGACCATTGGCGGTCGCCCAGGAGAGCCGATTTCGTTGCAGCGCGGCTGGCGCTCAGCTCAGCGTCCGCGAAGAAGACAATTCAGGACGCATCTGGAGTTGTCAGAATGGTGCGTGCGTTGCCCCGTCGGAGAATTGCATGAAGAGCTCTTGTGAAGACGTGATGTTCCTGCGCGCGGCTGCTGTGCGCCATGTTGCGCGACTGATGCGGTTCCATGGGTGGGCGTGCTGGAAGGCGATGTGCTTCGCCTTGTTTTTCCTGGGCGGACCCAGGGCGGCGCTGGGACAGGCCTGGACACAGATCCCTCAAAGTGGTGCTGTGACCAGCGTCGCTGTCGCGCCCGACGGGAGCCTGGTGGGCGTGGGCACGGACACACTGCTTTATACGCGCGCCACCCTGAACAGCAACTGGGTGAAGGTTCCAGACAGCGGCGCGGTCATTGCCGTCACGTTCCTGCCGGATGGAAGCCTGCTGGGCGTGGGTACCGACAAGCAACTCTATACCCGTGCAACCCTTGCCAGCGTTTGGAAACTGGTACCCGGTAGCGGGTCGGTCATCGGCGTGTCGCACATGCCGGACGGAACTGTTGTCGGTATAGGAACAGACCGCTTTCTGTGGACACGTGCAACGCTCAACAGCGAATGGAAGCAGGTTCCAAGAAGCGGTGCCGTGATCGGCATTGCGGTCTTGCCCGATGGCGCCATTCTCGGTGTGGGAACGGACAAGGCCTTGTGGACACGTGCCAGCCTGACCGGCGACTGGGTCCAGATTCCCAACAGCGGCTCTGTCATCAGCGCAGCCGTACTGTCGGACGGGCGCGTTCTCGGCGTAGGCACCGACAACGCCTTGTGGACCCGTGCAAAGGTAGGCGGCGCCCCTGGTGCCGGCCCCGGCGTAACGTCAGCGGGCTCACCGCCCTCGATTGCCAGCGGTGACAGTTCCCCGCCCGCACCATGGGTCGCACGTTCGTTCACCGGCAACTACCTTCCGCTCGCGGGCCAGGCGGAGGTCTGGAGCAACCCCAAGCCCTTCAGGTCAACCGCCGGCGACATGACGGTTCAGTCGCGCTTCATGGGCCAAAAGGGAACCACTTGCAGGTTTGAAGTTCAGTTCAACAACGTCAGCGCCAAGGCGCTGGATAGAGGCGTCGTTCTGAGCCGGCCGGGCAAGGCTGCGGTGAGTCAGTACGACACTGTCTTGCGGGCCCGCCTGGCCCCTGGCGCCAGCGTTGCCTACGGCACCGAAGTTCGCGAATGCCCCCCGACCTGGGGCGAGACCAAAGACATGACCAATTGTGCTGAATGTGAGCCCACCGTCTACTTCGTTGCGCAGTGAGCACAACGCAGCCACGTTGGATTCGATCATTGGGCTTCACAGTGGGCTGGCCCGGCATCGATGGTCCGCACGCCCCCCTATGTCGTTGGACACCTTCCTCGGGCGCTTCGCGCAGAATCGCCAGCTTGGCTCCGCCCTGCGGAGACACCCACCGCCGTTGCATACCCACCAGGAGCACCCAAGCCATGAGCATGTCCAACCTCCGATTGCACCGCTGGCCGCTGGCCGCGCTGGCCGTGGCCTGCGGCTCAGCCATGGGTGCGCAGATCAATGCCGATCTTGCCGAGGCAGTGCGGCGCGACGGCCGGGCCGAGGCGCTGATCGTGCTGAAGGATCAGGCGACACCCGCGTTGGCTCCGCTCCCGCCAGGGGCCGACTACAAGGCCCGCCGCCGCGCGTTGGTCGACGCGCTGCGCGCACGCGCCGATGCCCAGCAGCGAGACCTGCGCGCCTGGCTCGATGCGCGTGGCATTGCCTACCGCCCGTTCTGGATTGCGAATCTGGTCTACGCCAAGCTCTCGGCGGACGATCTGGCCGAACTGGCCGCGCGCCGCGATATCCGCCGGGTCGAGCCGAACCCGGCCATCGCGGTGTCCCTGCCGCGGCCCAGCGTGGCGCGGCCACCGGCGGCACCGGAGGGCACGCAGGCCATCGCCTGGGGCGTGGACAAGATCAAGGCGCCGCAGGTCTGGGCCGCTGGCTACACCGGCCAGGGCGTGGTCATCGCCGGCCAGGACACCGGCTACCGCTGGGACCACCCGGCCCTGAAATCCCAGTACCGGGGCTGGAACGGCAGCAGCGCCGACCACAACTACAGCTGGCACGACGCCATCCACAGCGCCAACAGCAGTTGCCCCGCGAACTCGCCCCAGCCCTGTGACGACAACGGCCACGGCACGCACACGGCCGGCACCTTTGCCGGAGACGACCACGCCACGCACCAGGTCGGCGTCGCGCCCGGCTCCAAGTGGATCGGCTGCCGCAACATGAACGCCGGCAACGGCACGCCGGCCACCTACATCGAGTGCATGGAGTGGATGCTGGCGCCGACCGACCTGCAAAACAACAACCCCGATCCGGACCGCGCCCCGGACATCATCAGCAACTCCTGGACCTGCACCGAAGGTGAAGGCTGCACGGTGGGCAACGAGATCCTGCACGCGGTGACCCACCTGACCAGCGGCGGCATCCTGTTCGTTGCCGCTGCGGCCAACAATGGCCCGGGCTGCAGCTCCATCACCAACCCGCCGGCCACCTACTCGGCCTCGCTCACGATCGGTGCGACAGACATCAACGACGCGTTGGCGGGCTTCTCGAGCCGCGGCCCGGTGCTGGTCAGCCCGCGCTTCGGGCAGGCCCAGGTCAAGCCGGATGTCTCCGGCCCGGGCGTCAATGTCAACTCTGCCTGGCCGCCCAGCGGCTACGCCAACCTCAGCGGCACCAGCATGGCCACGCCGCACGTGGCGGGTGCGGCAGCCTTGCTGATGTCGGCCGTGCCTGCACTGAAGGGGCGCCCGAACACCGTGGCGCACCTGTTGCGCTCCACGGCGGCCACCAGCGGCGTGACGGATCCGGTGAACCAGGCCTGCGGCGGCACGCCGCGCACGCAATGGCCCAACAACATGATCGGCCACGGCCGCATCGATGTGTTCGCAGCGTACCAGGCTGCCGTGTCGGGCGCGTTGAATCTGCCGGACGAGCCCTGAGCGCTCAGTAGCCGGCTGCCAGGCCGGTGCCGCGGCGCGGGTCGTTGGCGCCGTAGAAACGGTTCGCCCCCACCGGCTTGCCACCCAGCGCAGGTGCCCCCACCAGGATGGCCGCCACGTGGTTGGCCGGTTGGGGCCCTGCGAAGCGGTGGCCCATGGCGAGCAGCAGTTCGCGCGTGTCCGGGCTGAGCGCGAAAGCCTCGACGTTCGTGGGCTCGGGCAGCCACTGCTGGTGGAAGCGCGGGGCGTCCACCGCCTCCTGCATCGTCATGCCGTGGTCCACCACGTTGACGATGGTGTGCAGCAAGGTGGTGATGATGCGGCTGCCGCCCGGCGTGCCCAGCAGCATCACCGGCTGGCCACCGCGGGTGAGAAGCGTGGGGCTCATCGAGCTCAAGGGCCGCTTGCCAGGCGCGATGGCATTGGCTTGGCCCTGCACCAGGCCGTAAAGGTTGGGCACGCCGGGCTTGATGGTGAAGTCGTCCATCTCGTTGTTCAGCAGCACGCCGGTGCCGGCGGCGGTGACCTTGGCGCCAAACCAGTCGTTCAGCGTGTAGGTCACCGACACCGCATTGCCCCAGCGGTCCACCACCGAGTAGTGGGTGGTGTTGTTTCCTTCCTGTGGCTCGTGCGGCGGCACGCCGGGGCGCAAGTCCCTCGACGCACCCGCCTTGGCCGGGTCGATGACCGCGCGGATCTGCGCGGCATAGCCCTTGTCGAGCAGGCGCTCGACCGGGTTGTCGACAAAATCCGGGTCGCCCAGGTAGGTGTTGCGGTCGACGTAGGCGTGGCGCATGGCCTCGATCTGGTGGTGAACGGCACGCGCCGAACCCCAACCCCACTCCTTCAGCGGGTAACCCTCCAGCACCTGCAGCATCTCGCACAGCACCACGCCGCCGGAACTGGGCGGCGGCGCCGACACCACCCGCAGGCCACGGTAGTCGCAGGTGATGGGCTTCAACTCGCGGGTGCGGTATTGGTCCAGATCGGCCTGGCGGATCAGGCCACCGCCGGCCCGGCTGGAGGCCACCAATGCGGTGGCCACCGGGCCTTGGTAGAACCCGTCGGGGCCGCGCTGGGCGATGGCGCGCAGGGTCTTAGCCAGGTCACGCTGCACCAGGGTCTGCCCGGCCTCGAAAGGCCGGCCCCGGTTCAGGAAGATGGCGGCGCTGGCCGGGTCCTGGCGGAACGCGTCGGTGGCGGTTGCCAGCAGGGCCGCATCACCAACATCCAGCACGAACCCCTTCTCTGCGTAGGCCAGTGCCGGCGCGATCAGCGCGGCCCGCGGCCGGGTGCCGTAGCGGCTGCGTGCGAGTTCCAGCCCAGAGACCGTGCCGGGCACCGCCACGGCCAGGTGCCCGCGTGTGCTACGCCCGGGCACCACCTGGCCGTCCGGGCCCAGGTACATATCGGGCGTGGCAGCCAGGGGGGCCTTCTCACGAAAATCGAGAAAGGTCTCGCGGCCATCGGCCAGGTGCAGGGTCATGAAGCCACCGCCGCCCAGGTTGCCCGCCGCCGGGTACACCACGGCCAGCGCATAGCCCACCGCCACCGCCGCATCCACCGCGTTGCCACCATGGCGCAGCACATCCACGCCCACCTTCGTGGCCAGGTGCTGGGCAGTGACGACCATGCCGTTCTCGGCGGCCACCGGGGCCACCGACGCCGCATGCGCCGCGCCAACACCCGCCAGGGCCAACATCAGCCAGCCGCGTTGCCAGACTGCCAGAACCAGCATGGTCACCTCCTCGCATTGAAGACGGAGCATAGCCCCGGCACTCGGTGCTTGATCTCAGTGCTTCGCGTGCGCGGTGGTTGGTGCGTGGCAGGGGGCCCGGGTATGCGTTCTCCGGCCCACGCTCGCGGGCCACCGCCTGTAGACCGCCACCATCGC
>Ga0154020_10009384_pt1 | contig 11273 bp, 9 predicted proteins | sample Klosneuvirus_201_FD_109709 | JGI IMG/M metagenome (GOLD analysis project Ga0154020, IMG submission 109709) | Active sludge microbial communities from wastewater, Klosterneuburg, Austria - Klosneuvirus_20160825_MG | ecosystem: Engineered > WWTP > Aerobic digester > Activated sludge | place...
CCTACAGCCTCAAGCTGACCTTCTAAATCTCGTCTCGCGGTGGCTGCTTAGCGAACGCTCTGGTAGCCGCCACGCATCCCACGGGGCGTCAGCACCAGCTGCCACAGCTGCTGGTCCCTGCTGCGCACGTTCCTTTGTTCGCTCGTCACCTTTTGGGAGTCGCGGCAAGCGTTGGATCGACCGTTTTGCAAAGGAACGGGGTGCCAGCAAGCGTTGGATCGACCGTTTTGCGAAGGAACGGGGTGCCAGCAAGCGTTGGATCGACCGTTTTGCGAAGTTGGACCCCTGCTGCAAGCGTTGGATCGACCGTTTGACGAAGGAATAGGGTGCTTGCAAGCGTTGGATCGGCTGTTTGGGCAGTGGGAACGGTACGGACAACGGGCCTTTTGGCGGGCCGGTTCGACAAAGTGGCGATGCAACGGTTGTCGGGACCGCTCGACTGCGCCAAACAGGCGATCCAACGGTTGCGGGAGGAGCTTTTGCTCGCCAAACAGGCGATCCAACGCTTGCAGCAGCCGTCTGGCCGGCTGATGGGGCGCTGCAGCGGTTGAAGTCTTGGTCTGGGATCGCAGGTTTCGATGTGTGCTTTTGCGTCGTCAGAGTTGACAGCGCGCTCCTCGCAGATCACATTGGGCGGACTCATGCACTTTCTGTTTCGTAGGCCCCCGGCCTTGACGACGCTGCTGCGAGTGACGCTGCTTGGCGTTGTGCTCCTCGGTACTGGCTGCGCGGCCTTCGTGGAAAACTTCCGGCCCGTCATCTACGGCAAGACCGCCAAAGAGAACTACGAAAAGGGCATCCGCTCACTCAAAGGCGAGAGCAGCCTCGATGCTGGCAAGTACTTCAACTACGTGCGGCAGAGCTGGCCGACCTCGCGCTGGGTGCCGTGGGCCGAGCTGGGCCTGGCGGACTCGGCGTTCACCCGCGAGGCCTATATTGAAGCGATCGACGGCTATAAGACGTTCATCGCCAGTCATCCGCGCCATCCGAAGACCGTCGACGGCTACTGCGCCTTCAAGATCGGCGAGTCGTACTTCAAACAAATCCCGTCGGACTGGTTTCTGCTGCCGCCGTCCTATGAAAAGGATCAGGGGCCAGTCATCGACGCCCAGCGCGAGCTGGCCAGCTTTCTCGATCGCTATGGCCAGAGCAGCTATGCCGAGGCGGGCCGTCGGCTGCTCGCTGATGTCATCCAGCGCCTGGCCGATCACGAGCTATACGTCGCTCGCTATTACTTGGAGCGGGGACGCACCAAGGCCGCGATCTGGCGGCTCGAGTTCGTGGTCCGGGAATATCCGCGCGCCCGTCGTGACGCCGAGGTGCTGCTGCTGCTCGGGCAGGTCTACCTGAGGCAGGGTGAACCGAAAGAGGCCCGCGACGCGTTCCGGCGGCTCGTCATCGAGCATCCCGACGACTATCGGGTTGCGCAGGCCCAGGTCTATCTCGACTATATCGCGACGCGCTTTGGCGATCTGCCACCACCGGCGCCGCTGGCCCCGCGCAAGGGACCGGGTCAGGGCCGCTCGCAGGTTCCCGACGACAACGACCTACTTCCGCCCGAGTAGCTCGTCGTCAGCGCGGCTTGACCTTTGCCGCCGCCAGAAATTACACTGGGACGCTTACTAACCCCGAAACTGCGGTCTGTTCTCGTGGCTCAACCGGGAAACAAAGAAAAACTCATCGAAGCAGCGCAGCAGCTGTCCGAAAAAGGTCAGTTCGATAAGGCGCTCCGCGAGTATCTGAAAGTTGCCGCCGAGGACGAGAGTGACGTCCTGGTGTGGGTGCGCATTGGTGACTTGTACGTCAAGCTCGGTCAGAAGAGCGAGGCCATCGCCAACTACCAGCGCGTCGCTCAGCTCTACTTGGCGGGCAGTCAGCCTGACAAAGCCATTTCGGTCTATCAGCAAATCGTCCAGCTCGATCCCAAGGCTGCCGATACCTACATGACGCTGGGCGGACTGTATCGCGATATCGGCAAGGGGCCGCTGGCGATGCAACAGTATGAGCAGGCGGCGCAGCTCTACGGACGGTCGGGTAGCTCGGCGCAGGCGCTGGTGGCAGAGCAGGCAGTGGTCGATCTGGCCCCGGACAGCTTGCCTCGACGGATTCGCATCGCTGAGCTGTACTCAAAGGAAAACCTGACCAGCGAGGCGGCACGCGAGTTTCGGCTGGCGGGAGCGCTGCTCAAGAAGCAAGGTCGGATCGAGGACTGGGCGCGGGTGGTCGAGCGGCTGCTCTTTCATTCGCCGTCGGATGTCGCGGCCTCGAACGAGCTGGCGCGCCATTACCTGTCGCAAAACGAGGGGCTCAAGGCGCTGTCGCGGCTGCAAACGAGCTTCAAGGAAAATCGCCAGGATCGCGAGCAGCTGGAGCTGCTTTCCCAGGCCTTTCTCAAGCTTCAGAAGCCGGACAAGGCCATCGCTGTGCTCAAGGAGCTGGCGCGACTCACCTCCGATCGCAAAGCGGCAGAGACCGTCTATCAGCAGGTGCTCGCGATCGATCCGAATGACGCCGAAGCAAAGTCGGCACTGGGTGGGGGCTCGCTGCCAGCGGCCAATGCGAGCCAAACGAACTTTACGTCGGCGCTCATCCTGAACTCACCGAGTCCTGGGCCTGTGCCAGCGTCGAAAAACTCGCCGCTGCCGCCGGCCTCGACGGTCTCGGGCGGGCGCCCGACGCAGGTAGCGGTGCCATCGATGCAAGCACGTACTAGCTCAGACATCACGCCTGTGGTTGGGGTTCGGATCGATGGCACGATGCCGCCGGCCAGTCGTCCCGTCGAGCCGCTGGGTGATGGCGAGGAGCAAGAACGGGTGCTGAGCGAGGCTGACTCCTATGTCCGCTTCGGGCTCAAGGGCAAGGCGCTGGAGTCGCTGCGGGCGACGCTGTCCCAGCGGCCCCACCTGCACAAGGTCCGGGAAAAACTGGCCAAGGTGTTTGAGACGCTTGGGCAGTTCAAGCCGGCGATCGCCGAGCTTCGGACCCTCGCGGACAAAGCCGTGAGTCACGAAGAGCAGGCCCGCTACCTGCGCGAGATTCTCCGGCTCGATAACCGCGACGCAGCGGCGTCGGAGAAGCTGCGGCGCATCAGCGGTGAGTTCAAGCCGATTCTGCCGCCGCCGTCCGATGAAGATGAGCCGGTGATCGAGATGAGCGCCTCGGATGATGATGGTCCGACGACGCCACAGCCGGTGCCGGTCGTACGGAGTGAGCCGCAGCCCCTGCCGCCGGCACCATCGGGGCCGAAGAGTCGGACTTCAGCGCCCGAGGTCGCCTCGCGACACTCGGCACCGTCGGGTCGTACCGGCACCTTGCGGGAAGAGCTAGCCGAGGTCGAGTTCTTCATGCAGCAGCGGATGTTCGACGATGCGCGCCGGCTTTTGCGCTCGCTGGCCACGCGCTATCCCCACAGTCAGACGGTGCAGAACAAGCTGGCGGAGCTGGGCGGCGCGGCCTCGTCTTCCGATGACAATCTGATCGAACTGGAGCCCGAAGAGATCGTCTCCGATAGCAATCCACCCGCTCTCCAGGCACTCAGCGCCGTGCAGGCCGCAGCGAAGAAAGGTCCATCCCTGGCGTCGGCGCGCAGCATTCCGGTGCCACCATCTGGAACCGCGTCCCCGATTGCGGACAAGAGTGGTCCGACTGGAGAGGTGCGTGATCCCAGCGAGGCCTATCAGCGAGGCATTGCCCATCGCAACCGTGGACAGCACGCCCTGGCGATTGGCGAGTTCAAGATTGCGATGCGGGATCGCAAGCTCGCGGGGCGGGCGGCGCTGATGCAGGGTCAGTGCTATCGCGATCTGTCGCAGCTTCGTGAGGCCGTCGAGGTGTTCAAAGAGGGCCTCTACATGCCATCGGTGTCCGAAGCGGATCTCGCGGAGCTGAACTACCAGCTGGCGCAGTGCTACGAGCGGCTGAGCAATTCCAAAGAGGCGATCTACTTCTACCAGCAAGCCCAGCAGTCCATGCCCGGCTACAAAGACGCCGCCGCCCGAGTCAGCGCCCTGCGCCGCTAATTAGTGGGTGAGGCCTTTTTCGCGGCGGAGCTTGCTTTCGTCGAAGCCGGGCTCGATGTAGATGCGGCGCAGGTGGGGGAACTGGGCGCGTAGCTCGGCCTCGAGGTCGTTGATCTTGGCCTCGAGTCCATCCATCGTGAGGTCACGCGCAAACTGAATCTTGAAGGTCGCGAGCACTTCCTGCGGTGCGATGTGCTTGGTGCGCAGGTGGACGACCTCGAGGATGCCGGGGTGGGCGGCGGCCAGCGCGACGATGCGGTCATGCTCTTCCTTGGGCACGGCCTCGCCAATCAGCAGGCTCATCGAGTCCCGACCGAGGAAAATCGCCACCACCAGCAGCGCGATGCCAACGACGATCGAGGCCAGCGCGTCCCAGATCAGGTTGCCGGTCAGGTAGCTGGCGGTGATGCCAATCATCGCGGCGAGCAGGCCGAACAGGGCCGCCAGATCCTCGAACAGCACCGTCAACACCGTCGGGTCACGGGCGTCCTCGATGGTCTTGCGCAGTCCCTTGCCGGCGGTCATGTGCAAAAACTCCTGCACCGCCGTCCGCAGCGACCAGCCCTCGAGCACAAGCGAGACGCTGAGCACAATCATCGCCCACTTGACGTTGCCGTGCGGCAGGGTCTGACCGTGGAGAATGTGCCAGACCTTCTCGGTGCCTTCCCAGATGCTGACGGCGGCGCCGATCAGGAAGATGCTGCCGGCCACGATGAAGGCCCAGAAATAGGTCTCGGTGCCGTAGCCAAATGGGTGAAGCGGATCGGGCGGGCGTGAGCTGCGGCGCATGCCGATGAGCAAAAAGGCTTGGTTGGCCGTGTCGGCGAGTGAGTGGACCGCTTCGGCGAGCATTGCCGTCGAGCCACTGAGCCCCGCCGCGACAAACTTAAAGGCCGCGATCAGCAGGTTGATGATGAGCGCAACCATCACCACGCGGTGCCCGCCACCGCTTTCCTGGGCAGCGGGCGTCTTCGATTCACTCATTCGTTCCCCCCTGGATCAGAAGATCAGACGTTCATCGCCGGACACTTGCTCGCTAGCTGTCTTCTCGTTCACGGTGAGAAGCAGGCGCTGCCACAGCTCATCTACACCCTCGCCGTGCTCTGCGGCGCAGATCACCGCTTTGCCACCGAGCACGCGAGATAACACCTGGGCAGCCGGCTTGCGCTCGGACTTCGGCAGCTTGTCGGCCTTGGTCAGCACCGAGATGACTTTGCGGCCCAAGCCGCGCAGATAGCCAGCCAGCTCGGTCTCGTCGAACAGCAGCTCGGCAATTCGTGGGTCGACCACCCGTCGAGCATCGCACAGCAGCGCCACCGAGCGAAGGTTTTCTCGACGACTTAGGTACTCTTCCATCATCGCTTGCCAGCCGGCCCGCTCGCTGCGGCTGACCTCGGCGTAACCATAACCGGGCAGATCGGCGAGCAGCACGCTGCGGGGACCTTGTGGGCTCGCCAGCGTCGTCTGAAAAAAGTTGATGAGCCGTGTTCGCCCCGGCGTTCGTGACACCCGCGCCAGTCCCCGCCGTCCCAGCAGTGCATTGAGGAGCGTCGACTTGCCGACGTTGCTGCGGCCACAGATCGCGACCTCGGGAAGATCCGGCGTCGGCCACTGGGCTCGTGACGGCGCGCTGGCCACAAACTCACTGCGAAGGATATGCATCGGCGGGCTCATTTTACCTGGGATTTGGGCGTTGCTAACGAGTGGGATTGCTCACGGGGTGCTTTGCTTATGAGTCGGCCTGGCTTAGTACCAGGCTCACGCTCTCGCCACCTTGCGAGAGGGTGGGGAGGAGCACGTGTCGGACCTGGGCCGCCGTGGGAGATAGCAGCAGCCCCGGCAGACTTCGGCTCGGGTCTGGCTGTTGGCAGTGAGTCGTTCCTGGCAGTCGCTGCGCGGACAGCGCCCACAAAGCCGCACCAAGGCGTACACCCGCCGAGGTCTGCCACTCGCCGCACTGCCCGATCACCGACGAGATCGCCGCTTGCTCGGCGGCCTGTCCAAGTGCCTGCCGCAAAAGCTGCGTCTCCAGCGCATCGAGGGAACTGCCATTGCCTGCCCCGGCAATCCAGTCGATCTGGTCGGCGGCAATCGCGGCGTGGGCGAGGCTGTGCTTTACGGACGAGACGGCACCTTCGATGATGCTGCGGCCTTCGACGGTTGAATCGGGACAGCGGGGCCAGCCGAGGCGTGGGCGGTGGTCACCGGCCCGTGCCCAGCCCGACAGAAAGGCCAACGGTGGCGCACTTGGGGAGCGGTCGGCCCGCTCGAGCAGCACCACCACGGCGCCTTCCCCCGGCACGATGCCCTGACCGCGCTGCTCGTAGGGATGAAAAGGAACCGTTGTCGCGTCGAGCAGATCAGGAGCCAGCGCCGAAAGCCGCCACAACCCGTGTAGCAGCCACGGTCCCAGCTCGTCACAGCCGCCACACAGCACCGCATCCGCGCGACCCGTCAGGAGCAGCTCGGCGCCGCTGGCGATCGACTCGGGCAGCGACGCCTCGCGGTGGTTCACCGTCATATTGGGGCCCAAAAGTCCCAGCTCGATCGCCAAGAGCCCCGACGACGCATTCATCACGGTATAGGGAAACACTGCTGGCGAAGCGGCGGCCATTCCTCCGTCGATAAAGCTGCGGGTGAAGTCGATGCTGAGGTCCAGGCAGCCCAGGCCAGTACCGAGCACGACGGCCACCCGATCGGCGCCGTAACGCTTGCGCACGGCGGCATCTTGGGCTGCGGCTCCTGGGGATAGTCCGAGTGCTTCGCGTCCAGCGACAACGCACATCTGGGCGAGGCGAGGCATGCGGCGGCGCTTGCCAGCGTCGATGGCAGCCAGGGCGCCGAACTCTTGGACGTGACCTGCCCAGACGGACTGCCTTGCCAAGGCTCCGGGGAGGGCACTCGCCAGCTCGCTGTGGCGCTCAAGCGCGCTCCGTCCATCGGCAAGACCTGAAAAAAACGCCGTCTTCGAGGAGCCGAGCGGTGTAACCAGCCCTAGTCCGGTGATTGCCACCTTCGGCAGAAGCGGGACACTAGACATGGCGCTATTTGCTATCATGCAAGCCATGGCGAAAACGAAAAAAATGGCAAGCCTGCTTCGGACCGTTGCCCCTGCGGCCGCTTGCGCAGTCCTTCTCGCTGCCCAGCCCGCCGAGGCCAAGATCCTTGAAGGCTACGTCGATGTCTACCTCGGCGGAATGTACGGGACGATTCCCAAGTTCAGCTCGGTCGTGACGCAGAAGTCCGAGATGGCGGGAACCACCAAGGGCGCCGACTTCTTCGACTACAACTCGGGCGGGCTCCTCGGGCTGCGCGGTGGCGTCGAGGTGCTGCACACCGACGTCTACTTGCAGTTTGACCAGTTTGTGAACATGCAGGGCTTCTCCGGCTCGACGCTCCAGCTGATGCTCGGCTGGGATCTCGAGGTTGGCTCGGGCGCGTGGCGAGGCGTGCTTGGGGCGTACGGTGGACTCATCTTTGGTCTGCCGTACCGCGCGGAATTTCCCATCGATCGCAAGCAGATTGCTTGGTTCGGCCTCGGTGCGGAAGGACAAGCCGGCATTGAGTACTACCTGAACCGCTTCTTCGTCCTCAACTTCACCGGCACCTTTGGCTACCACTACATGCTGGCGGGCGCCGATCCGGTCGTCATCGACATGGCCGGAAACACCGAGCAGACCCGCACCCACGGCTTCCACCTCCTCGGCAAGCTTGGTCTCCGCTTCCAGCTTGGCATCTAACTGTTCGTCCCCGCGGGTGGCTTTGCTATCGTCCGCTTATGAGCCACGCAGTAAAGCCAGTCGTCATCACTTGCGCGCTGACCGGAGTCCTTACCGATCCGACGCAGCACCGCGTTCCCGTCACTGCTGCTCAGATGGCCGCCGCCGCTGCCGAGGCGCGTGATGCCGGGGCCACCGTTGTTCATTGCCACTATCGGCAGCAGGCCCCTGGCATGGGCCGCTTCCCGACCTGGGACCCCGAGATCGTCGCTGAGATCGATGCCGCCATTCGTGCGCGTGTGCCCGACATCCTCATCAACATGTCGACGGGAGTCGTTGGTCCCGACGTGAGTGCGCCGCTGGCCTGTCTGTCGCGGATTCGTCCCGAGCTGGCTGCGCTCAACGCGGGCTCGCTCAACTATCTCAAGGCGCGCAGCGATGGGCGGTGGGCGTGGCCGCCGATGCTCTTTGACAACCCCGTCGACAAGGTCGAGAAGTTTATTGCCGCGATGCGCGAAGCGGGGACTGTTCCCGAGTGTGAGTGCTTTGATACCGGCATCGTGCGATCGATTGGGCTGTTCAAGCAGGTGGGGCTGCTCTGCGGGCCGATTCATGTCTCGCTGGTGATGGGCGTCGCGAGTGGCATGCCCTGCAAGCCCGAGTGGCTGCCACTGATCGTCGCGGAGCTGCCCGAGGGCGCGCACTTTCAGACGATTGGCATCGGTCAGCGGGAGGTGTGGGCGGTTCACCGTCGCGCGGCTGAGCTGGGTGGGCACCTCCGCAGCGGCGTCGAAGACACCTTCTATCTTCCAGATGGCACCAAGACCGACTCGAACGGCAAGCTGATCGAGGCGCTGGTGCAGGTTGCACGCGAGGTCGGTCGACCGATCGCGACGGCGGCACAGGCACGCGAGATCCTGGGAGTGCTGCCGGGGCCGCACGGACCTGGTCCGAAGTGAGCCCCGAGCCGTCGAGCAGCAGGTCGCGGCAGCTCGTCCTGTACTCCGCGGACAGCGGTCATGGCCGACATCTTGCCGAGGAGCTACGCGGGATCGGCTTCGCGGTGCGTGCGGTTACGACGCTGGGTGCGGCGCTGGCTGTGCTGCGCGAGGGTCCTGCGGACTTGGTGGTCGCTGAGCTTTCCGCGGTCGATGCCGAGTCGGTGCAGCCTTTGCGGGCACTGTGTCCGACGCTGATCGTCTCGCTGCCGACGCCCACGCCCGAGAGTGTCGAGCGCTTGATGCGGGCTGGTGCCTACGACGTGTTGCCGGGGCCGCTGCGGCGGAGTGAGCTTATGCTGGCGCTGCACAAGGCGCAGGCGCGCGAGTCGGTCCTCGGCGATCGCACGGCCAGCCGCTTTTTGCCGGCTTCGGTGTCGGTGCGGGATGGGTCCGCGACGCTGAGTGGCGTGATTGCCGAGTCGAAGGTGATGCGCGGGCTGCTCTCGCAGGTGGCGCGGATTGCGGTGCATCCGACGTCGGTGCTGCTGCTTGGCGAGTCGGGTACTGGCAAGGAGGTGCTGGCGCGGGCGATCCACCAGCTCTCTCCTCGGCACAGTGGACCGTTTGTCGCGGTGAACTGCGGCGCGCTGCCCGAGGCGCTGCTCGAGAGCCTGCTGTTTGGCCACGTCCAGGGCGCCTTCACCGATGCCATCAAGGATCAGCAGGGCGTGTTTCAGCGGGCCGATGGCGGGACGCTGTTTCTCGACGAGATTGGCGAGCTGCCGCTGGCGCTCCAGGTCAAGCTGCTGCGGGCGCTGCAAGAGCACAAGATCCTACCGCTCGGGGCCCGTGACGAGATCTCGGTCGATGTCCGGGTGATTGCCGCGACGCTGCGCAACCTCTCGCGTGAGGCCGAGCAAGGTCGCTTCCGCGCCGACCTCTACTATCGACTAAGCGTCGTCGAGCTTTTGGTTCCGCCCCTGCGTGAGCGACGGGACGACATCTTGCCTCTGGCGCTACACTTCCTGCATCGCTCGGCGCAGCGGCTTGGGCGTCCGGTCGTGGGCATGACCGAGGCCGCGAAGCAGGCCCTTCTGCGCTTTGACTTTCCCGGCAACGTGCGCGAGCTGGAGAACCTGATCGAGCGGGCGGTGGTGCTCAGTGATCGGACGCAGCTCGACGAGGGCGACCTGCCTTATGGCGTCAGTTCGCCCACGTCAGCAACGGAGCGTGCGGCGCCTGGCGAGGACAGCGAGGTTGCTCCGACGAGTGAGCTATCGGTGAAGGCCGCCACGGCGCGGCTCGAAAAGACGCTGATCGCGAAGGCGCTGCACAAGACCCGGGGCAACCGTGCCGCTGCCGCTCGTCTGCTCGAGCTGTCACATCGCGCCTTGCTCTACAAGCTGCGCGAGTACGGTCTGGAAGGAAGCTCCCCGAAGCCCAGCCGCAAGCGTGGACCGGAACGATTGACCGCAGGCCGGCAAAACCGGTAAAAAGGTATCTATGTTCCGAGATAGTTTGCGCACCCTCGTAGAGAAGACCGATGGCGCGGTCGCCGGCCTGCTGATGGGATTTGATGGCATCGCTGTCGAGAGCTTTGCCAAGGACTCCCAGAAGCTCGACATTCAGACCATCGGCATGGAGTTCTCGTTCATCTTGGCCCAGGTCAAGAAGGCCGCCGACATCATCGAGGGCGGCAGCGTCGAGGAGGTCAGCATTCGCACGGAGAAGCTGACGCTCCTTATCCGCGTGTTGTCGAAGGACTACTTCGCTGCGCTGGCGCTCCAGCCGACGGGCAACACCGGCAAGGGTCGCTACCTGTTGCGGGTCACTGCGCCCAAGATCCAGGCCGAGCTGTAAATTCCTCGTCAAAACGAGGCCTTTGCTCCTGTGCGCAATTGCGCATAGGGCCGTCTTCTATGCCGCTTCGGGAATAGGCTCTTTCGTGATATATTTCTCTTTATGAGAAAATATCTAATTGAGAACTTATCGTCCTTGAAATCTCGGGCCGCTCGTCTCGCTTGTGCGGTGGCGCTTATCAGTGCTGCTGCCACCGGCTGCGGCTCGGTCACCGAACAAGAACTCACCCTCGGCGAACAGACTCTCCACTACGATCTGAAATTGAACCTTAGCATCCCAATGGCCTATCAAGGGGTGAAGGTTGCTTGCTCCAACGTATTTGGCATTCAGTGCTCGTCGCTTCCCGGTCTGCTCGGCTTGACTTCGACGTATCAAGTGACCGGCCTGTGCGATGACAAGACGAACCTGTGCGCCGGTGACATCAAGCTGCTGGTGCTGTTCGTCGTCGATTTCTCGAAAGACCCGGCCTTTACCAGTGGCTTCGCTCAGTCAAACGCCGACAACATGCGCGACGTGCAGCTGTTCTACACAGCGTCGAGCAGCGTTGACATCGACATCACCAAGATCGACACCTATATCGGCCCCGACGGCATTCGCAGCACCACCGATCCGCGAGCGATCTACATCGCCCAGGTCGGCCCGCTCGCGCGCAAAGGGACGATCACCGACAACGGCAATCCGATTCCGGTCCCCGATGGCTCGCCGGCGCACGATGTCTTTATCAACGCGGTGCG
>Ga0154020_10009386_pt1 | contig 11272 bp, 7 predicted proteins | sample Klosneuvirus_201_FD_109709 | JGI IMG/M metagenome (GOLD analysis project Ga0154020, IMG submission 109709) | Active sludge microbial communities from wastewater, Klosterneuburg, Austria - Klosneuvirus_20160825_MG | ecosystem: Engineered > WWTP > Aerobic digester > Activated sludge | place...
GGAGCTCCGCCAGCGCCAGCTGATCGCCCTGGGCGCAGGCCCGGACGAGGTCGACGTCATCGCGGGTCGTGCTCCGCGGCGCGAGCAGAGGGATGACCGTCATCGTAGGCTCCAGCGAAAGCCAGCCCCAACGCGCAGGCCCAGCGCCCATTGTTCGCCGGAGCTGCCGACGAGGTAAGTCGTCTGGGGTGCCACCCTGAGCTCGAGGTTCGTGTTGCGGCTCAGGCTGTAGAGCACCGAGGCCGCGGGCTCGAGCACCACCAAGGGACCTCCACCCTGCCCGGTGACCTGACGCAGCCCCACGCCCGCGGCGAAGCACAGCGCCCAGCCTTCGAAGCGGAACATCCACGCCGTGCCGGCGACGGCCTCGAAGGCCCCGCGCAACGCGAAGTCATTGGTCAACTGGGTGAGACCGGCGCGCAGGTTGAGCTCGAGCAGCCAGTCTCCGAGGAGGCTCGCGGAGACGGCGATCGCAGGGTCAGCGGCCCAGTGGGCGCGCCCACCGAAGGCCAGCTCCGGCCGGATCGAGAACGAGAAGTTGTGGCGAGCCCGATACTGCGGCTGGGTTACGGTCCAAGACTCGATCAGGGCGACCGCGGTCTCAGCTTCGAGAACCGTGCGCTCGAGCGTGGTCCCGCTGGCGTCTTGAGCGACGATCTCGATGCGATCACCCGCCTGGGCCAGCGAGACCTCGAGGACAGGGCAGGTCCAGTCGCCTTCTTGGTCCTCGTAACGGTCGGACACGCTGCGCAGCTCGGTGCCGCCCAAAGCGCTCTCGATCTTGGCGAGGAGACCGGGATCGACGCTTCGGAGCCGTACCTGCGGCGCACACTCGGCGCTGGCCGCGAGCTCGGTGAGCCCGAGCAAGAGGACGGCACCCAGCGCTCTACAGCTCATGGAGCACGCCCAGGAGATCGAGCCGAAGACCAAGCCCCATGCGGGCGATCCAGATATTGCCTGATTTGTGCCACTCGGGGTCCGTGGTGTCGCCCGCGAGTTGAAGCGTGAACGAGACGTCGAGCTGAGACAACGCGCTCAGTGGGACGACCACCGCCACCCCCGCGCTGACCGTCGCCTGGAGGTCTGTGTGTTGGAGGTCGAAGGTCGGCAGATGATCCAGCACGCCGCAGGCGGTGCACACGTTGCCTTCTAGCCAGAGGTAGGTCCACTCGAGGCCACCGGCCAGGCTGCCTTCGAGGAGCGCGGGGCCAAGATCGACCAGATAGGAGACGCCGCCGGTGAGGCCCACGCCGAGCATGGGGGCGGTGGCCGGCCAGTATCGAATGGGGGGCGTGTGCACCATACCGGAGGCTCGGCCGGCGAGCAGCAGGGCCCACGAGGTCGTGACGGGGACGCGGAGCTCGAGCGCGCCTCCGGCCCGAAGGACTGCGTTGCGGGTGACCGTCGCCTCTGGCCGCAGCACCAGGATTGGGCCAACCGGGACCTCCGGCGGCGAAGCACCTACACACCACGCGACGAGCAGAGCGGCCCCCAGCACCCCCTTGAGTGCCCGCAGCCGGCGATTTGTTCGCCCCGAACACTCGGCCGGGTCCGGAGACTTAGTGGCGCGGAGGAAGCAATGTCTAAAGTTGGGTTCAAGATGTGGATTTCTGCGGCAATCGTAGGCCTTACGGCCTGTGGCTCGCCGGCCGGGCCGGGCGCCAGGAGCAGCGGCATCGTCACCAGCGGCGAAGGGCTGCTCGCGGTCGACCCCGATCGCTCGGCGGTCAGCTGGCTCGGGCTGGCTGGCCAACAGGCGGAGCTGACGGTCGGGAAGGAGCCGGCGCGTCTGCTCCGGCTGGGGGAAGCGACCTATGTATCCCTTCGGGGGGAGCGGGCCGTCCTGGAGCTGCTTGGCGCCGGCACAGCGCTGCGGATCGGGCGTCGCTTCGACGTGGGCGCGGAGCCCTACGGCTTGGCCGCCCTCAAGGAGCACAACCGCCTCTTCGTGGCCTGCGGTCTATCGGGAACGGTCGAGGAGATCGACCTAGTGAGCGGCTCGGTGGTTCGGACCTTCCCGGTGCCTGACCAGCCGCGGTGGCTCGCGGCCAGCGCGACGAACGTGTACGTCGGCTCAGCGCTGGCCGGAACGGTCACCAGCATCCAGCTCACCACCGGGGCGATCACTCCAGTGACGATGCCGAGCCCCAGGGAAGCATTCACTGGACACCCGATGCTCCCGCGGATCACCGGCGATCTGTCGTTGAGCCCAGATGGAACTAACCTGGTCGTGCCGGTGCAGCTCACCGATTCGCACGTCGTGGATCCGGAGCTCGCGACCACGGCGTACTACGGCCCAGAGATCACATCCGGCTTCATGCCTGCAGTCGTGGACATTCCCATCGCCTCCGATGGTGCGCCCGCAGACGGCGCCGCCACCGTGACCCCGTTGAGCGCCAACCTCAGCTACCCGACCTCGGTGATCCACGACGCTAGCGGCGCGAACATCTACGTCGCCATCGAAGGCAGCAGCGTCGTGGTCGCGCTCCCCGCGCTCCCCCGAAAGCGCCAGCCCTACATGGACCCGGTGAGCAGGCTCTCGATCGAGCCGACCTACCCGGAGAGCTTCGCGATCGGCGACGATGGCCAGGTCTTCCTGCGCAGCCGCCTGCTCCGCAAGGTGTTGGTCGCCCGCGCCCCGAGCGAGGGCGGCTTGTTCCACACGAACCCCATCGCCGCGCTCCCTCCCTCTGGTCTCGCGCCGGAGGTCGAGCGTGGCCGGCGACTGTTCTTCGACGCTGTCGATGGAACGACGGGACCCATGGGTCTGAGCTGCTCCTCCTGCCACTTCGAGGGACGCACGGACGGCCTGACCTGGGTGCTCCCGGGTGGACCGCGCAACACGCCATCGCTCGCGGAGCAGGTCTCCGAACGCGCGCCGCTGCGCTGGTCCGGCGACCGCGCGACCATCGCCGACGACGCGCAGCAGACCGCCACGCTCCTTGGGGGCACGCTCACGATCGAGCAGGCAGCGGAGATCCAGCGCTTCGTGGAGTCGATCCCTGGCGTGGATCTCCCGCTGCATGGCGCGCCCCCAGAGATGATGTCTCCGGGTCGGCAGGCCTTTGTGCGCGCGGGCTGCGCGGGTTGTCACGGCGGCGCGGTGCTCAGCGATCTGGTGCAACACGAGCTCGGCGGTCGCGGCAGCGTCAAGACGCCGAGCCTCACCGGAGTGGCGGCCACCCCGCCCTTTCTCCACGACGGCTCGGTCGCGACGCTCGAGGAGTTGGTGGAGCGAGCGAGGGAGTTGGAGCTCGGAGATACTTCGATGCTGAGCAAAGAGGAGCGGACTGCGCTCGTCACGTACCTGAAGTCGCTGTAGCCACTCCTTCTTCTTGGGCTAAGCCTCGGCGGCTGCGACCCGAGAACCCTTGAGAATCCAGCCTTCGAGACGACCGGCCACGGCCTCGACAGCGACGCTGATGGCATGGACGACGCGTGGGAGACGACCTACTTCGGGAACCTCTCGCGCAACGGGACCGGCGACTACGACAGCGACGGGATGCTCGACCTCGAAGAGTATACCAACAGCTTCAACCCCACCGTCGACGACGAACCTTTCGCAATACGACCCGAGCGTTGACGATCAGCACCGCGTCCAGGGAGGTCCGCCTCATCGACCTCGTTATCCGGAACAACGCGGGGACGTCCAATCCGGGCGGGTTGTCCGTCTCGAACGCCAAGGTCGCGATCGTAAACTGTACCTTCCTCGAGAACACGACGGCCTCGGCGCAGGCTCAGCAAATCGTACTTACTTCAGGGACAGTTACTATCACCAACACCGTCGTATATGGGGCGTCCTCGGGGACCATGCTCTACAAGCCGTCGAGCGGCCTGACGCTGACGACCACCTATGACCTCGTCAAAGGCATGACGCTGACCGGAACCGGCAATCTCGCCGGAACGACCGATCCGCTGTTGCGCTCGGACGGTCGGCTCTTGCCAGGATCGCCGCTGCGCGCCGCGGGCGGAGCGACCGGCCAGTCCGCGCTCGACATCGACCTCGAGGCTCGTCCAGGGACGCCGGACATCGGCGCGGACCAGTTCGTTGATTCTGACTCCGACAGTCTGGCGGACAGCTGGGAAGCCGCGGAGGCAGGCAGCCTCAGCACCCTGACCGGCCTGACGCAGGACCCGGATTCGGACGGCCTCAGCAACCAGAACGAGTATCTTCGGCTCACCCGTCCGACGGCGGCGGATACCGACGGTGACGGCCTCTCCGACGGGCAGGAGGTCAACACTCAAGGGACCGATCCCTTGAGCGCCGACACTGATGGTGACGCCATGCCCGACGGGTGGGAGGTCACGAGCAACCTCAATCCGCTGATCGCCAACGGGCTCGACGACGCGGACGGCGACCGCTACCCGAACGTCTTCGAGTACGCGAGGTCGACGAACCCGCAGAGCGCGAGCTCGACGCCGACTCCCGACCTGATCGTCGATCCAGCGCTCGGTGGAGCCAGCTCGACGGACAACATCTATACCACCTGCGATACGGCGTTCTCAGTCTCGACGCCCGCGGCAGGGGGGTACCAGATCGTGGAGATTCGTCCAGCAGTGTACATCGGCCCGGGAAATACCGGGATATCGGTGAGGGTGACTTCGAACCTAACGCGCCTCGCAATCGGCAGCGCCGGAGCGGCGCGCACGGTCATCGACGGACGCGGCTATGACGCAGGCTGGAGCGTGGGCGCCGGCACGGCCGTCTTGGCTTCTTTGACGATCCGGCGAACCACCGGCGCGCTCAAACTCCTATCCTCGTCCGGCCGCCTTCGCCTCGTCGATGCGCTGATTCTGGAGAACTCCACGCCGGATAGTACTGCCGGCGCGATCGAGGCCACTTCGATGAATAGCCTTCACGTCATGGGCTCGAGCCTCTTGAACAACACGAGCAAGTTCGGCGCTGCACAGCAGGTTCGGCTGGTGAACGGCTCGGCAGCCTTCGCGAACTCGGTCGTCTGGGGCGCCTCGCCGAACGCCGCGTTCTACAAGGCCGCCGGCGTCAACCTATCTGCGAGCTACAGCCTCGTGAAAGGCATGACCCTCGGAGGTACAGGGAACTTGCCGGGGACGGTCGACCCCTTGCTGCGGCTCGACGCGCGGGTCTTATCCTCCTCACCGCTGCGGGCGGCGGGGGGGCTGGTGGCGACGTCCCTCCAAGACATCGACCTCGAGGCTCGCCCAAACCCTCCCGATATCGGCGCCGACCAATGGCGAGATGCCGACAGCGATGGGCTACCGGATGGATGGGAGCTCCTCTACTCCACGTCTCTCGCGACGCTCTCCGGGGGCGACGCCGACGCCGATGGGCTGGCCGACCTCGCGGAGTATGCGTGGTTCGACGGCAAGCTCGGGGCCAACCCGCTCAATCCTGACACGGACGGAGACCAGGTCCGTGACGGGGACGAGGTCTTGTTCGGCACGAGCCCGCTGGTCTGCGACAGCGACGATCTCGGGGGCGACGCCAACCACGACGGCGTCATTGACGCCCTCGGGATCCAGCTCGGCTACCTCACCAACAACGGTGATGATGACGGGGACTCAATCACGAACGCCAACGAGCTCCTGCTCGGCACGGACCCCCTCCGGCCGGACACGGACGGTGATGGCGTTGCCGACAACCTGGATGCGTTCCCGAACGATCCGCTGCGCAGCGCCCTGGGTTCGGACATCTCAGATACCACGGCGCCCGTCATCACCCTAAGCCTGCCTTCGAGCGCTGTCCTCCAATAGTCGGGCGGACGGAGACATTCCCGATGAAAACCTATCGTTCCCTCTCGACCCTCGTCCTACTCCTGTCTTCGGCGGGCTCAGCGATCCAGTGCACGCCTGAACCGAGCGCTCCCCCCGTTCGGGACCCTTCGGCTGTCCGTACACCGTCGGCAAGCTCAAGCATGTCCCTCGACGAGTCTTGGACGCCACCTTCGCCCCAGCGCTCCGCAGTAGCCGTGGCCAAAGCTCGGGTTGAGGTCATGCCAACCTACGGCGCGACCTTCGCGCTCTCGCCAATGCCGTCCGACGCCGAGCTCGCTCGCGTACCCTTCTTCCACGAGAACCTGGCGCCGCTCCCAGGGAGCTCCAGCGGCAGCGAGACCGCCGCGCTGGCCTCGGCGCTGGATGAGGTTCAACTCCTCGGCGGCGCTGATGGCGCGGCCCCGCTCGAGCGCTTCCTGCAGGCCTATCCGGCCTCGAGGTGGGCGCCGGCGATCCTCCTCAATCTGGGCGACGACGCCTACGCGACCGGCCGATTCCAGCGGGCCATGTCCAGTTGGCAGAGGGCGTGGAACCTGGCGAAGGTCGGGGCGGACCCGGTCTCTCGGCGCCTCGCCAACCTTGCGATCGCGGAGTACGCGAGGATGAACGCCCGGGTGGGGCGGCAGGACGAGCTGGACCGGATCTTCCAGGAGGTTCAGGGGCGAGAGTTCTTAGGTGATGCCCGCGTGAAGCTCCACAGCGCGCTCGAGGGGCGATGGGCGATGGCGCACAAGCCCGGCATCGCGTTTCGGTGCGGCCCGTACGCCCTGACGAAGCTCGCGGAGCTCTTGGGGAACTCATCGAGCGCTCAGACCGCCGGCTTTCTCAGCCGCATCCAGTCCCCACCCACGGGCTTCTCACTTCAGGAGGTCCTCACGATGTCGTCGGAGCTCGGCCTCCGGCTCCAGATGGCGAAGCGAAGTGCGGGGGCTCAGGTCATCGTTCCCGCCGTCATCCACTGGAAGGTGGGCCACTTCGGAGCGCTCGCTCGGGAAGTGGGCGGGAAGTTCTTGCTCGAGGACCCGACCTTCGGCAACGAGACCATGCTCAGCGCATCCACCATCGACGATGAGGCCAGCGGCTACTTCCTCGTCCCAGCGGGTCCACTTCCTGTCGGCTGGAGCTCGGCGACGCCCGCAGAGGCCGCGCTGATCTACGGGAAGGGCCACTCGGGAAACTCGGACCCCGACGAGACGGGGCCAGAGGACAACCATAACCCAGATCCGTGTGGGCCTGGGCCAGACCTCGCGATGGCCACCTACAAGTTCCATCTGCTGCTGACGAGTCTCAGCGTCTCCGATACCCCAGTGGGATATTCGCCGGCCGTGGGCGAAGACGTCCGAGTTCGCGTGGTCTACAACCAACGCGAGGCTGACCAGCCGACTTCGATGCAGTTCACGAACTTCAGCCCGCAATGGGTGAGCAACTGGATCTCGTACATCGAGGACAACCCGAGCAGCCCCAACGCCAACGTCAAGCTGCGGGAGCGAGGCGGCGGTGGCGAGACGCACTCCGGCTTCAACCCGGGGACCCAGAGCTATACCCGGCAGACGCAGAGCAACAGCGTGCTCTACAAGCTCACGGCCAACACCTACAAGAAGGTCTATGCCGACGGCAGCGAGGAATACTACGAGCAGTATATCGGCACGACCGGCCCGAGCCGACGCGTATTTCTGAGCCGCGTTCGAGATCCCCAGGGCAACCAGGTAGCGCTGGAGTATGACTCATCGTATCCCTCTCGCATTCACCGGATCATCGACGCGGCCGGCCTTCCCACCGATTTCTCGTACACCTACTCGGGGGAGCCGTACCTGGTCACCGAAATCGAAGATCCCTACGCTCGCCGCGCGACCTTCAACTATACGTCGGTCTCGGGCACGCTGCGGCTTCAGTCGATCGAGGACGTGGCTGGAATCGTCTCCTCATTCGCCTATAACTCGGCGGGAGAGATGACGAGCCTGGCCACCCCGTACGGCACGACGACCTTCACGTTGAGCCCGTTCAAGATCGGCGGCGGCTTCGACATGATCCGCTTCATCGAGGCCCGGGACCCACAAGGGGACCGGCACCGGGCGGAGTACAATACTTCAGCTGCTCAGACGGGCGTCGTGGCCCTCGAGAGCCCGAGGCCGGACTCGACGATCGTTAAGTACTACAACAGCGACAACGATGACAGGAACACGTTCTATTGGGACAAGATGATGATGCGCTACGCGGCGGGCGACTATCTCAAGGCGCATCTCTACCACTGGGTACAGACAACGTCGGCTGATTCGACGTCAAGCATCCTGGAGCGAGAGAAGCCGCCGCTCGAGGGCCATATCTACTACAACTATCCCGGCCAAACGCAAACGTACATTCAGGGGACTTCTGCGTTCCCGTCGGTCGTCGGTCGCGCGCTTCAGGACTACCAGGGGACGACGCAAACTCAAGCGACAAACTATGAATACAACACGCTCGGAAATATCACGAAGGTGACGGATCCCGCAGGCCGCGAGACGGTGACGGAGTATGCTGCCAACGGCGTAGACGTGACAGCCATCAAGCAGAGGACCGGGGCCTCCACGTATTCGACCATCGTCTCGTACACCTACGACGGCAGCTACCCGCCGCATCGGCCCAAGACGATGACGGACGCGGCCGGACGGACCACGACGTATACCTATGTCGGCGCCAGCGGGCAGCTCGCCACGATGACCAACGCGAAGAACGAGGTCGTCACCCTCTCTTATGGGACGAACACGAGCTCCTCGTCCTACCGAAGGCTCATCTCGGTGACGGGTGACGTCCTTGGCGGAAACCGCTACCTGAGCTATGATTCCGGTGGTCGGGTTCGAACCTTGAGGGATAGCGAAGGCTACGTGCTGACCTACGACTATGACGCCCTCGACCGCGTACGCGTCGTGACCTATCCAGATGGCTCCCACGAGCAGTTCGAGTACGCGGACCACAGCCTCACCGCCTCCCGCGATCGACAGGGGCGGTGGACCCGCAACGCTTACAACGCGCTCCTTCAGCGCGTCCTCACCCGCGACCCCGCCGGTGTCTCGACGCAGACGCAATGGGCGCAGTGCGGCGCCATCCGTAGGCTCGTGGACGGGGCCCTCAACCGGACGGAATGGACCCATGATGTGGAGGGCCGCGCGACGCGGAAGACCTACGCCGACGGCAGCCACGAGGACTATGGCTACGACTTCTCGGGCCGCCTCTTGACCGAGACAGATCCGATGAGCCGCACGAAGACCCACCAATACGGGGTGGACGATCGGCTGTTGAAGCTCGACTATTCCGACTCTGCGACCCCCGACGTGACCTTCACCTATGACAGCTATTTCCCGCGGGTCTCGACCCGTGTCGACGGCGTCGGGACGACGACCTACGTCTACAACCCGTTGGACGGCACCACGCTGGGCGCCGGTCAAGTCGCGCGCATCAACGGGCCGTTCACCGACGACACGCTGAAGCACACGTACGACGAGCTGGGGCGTATGAAGAAGTTGGAGATCGTGGACGACGCCACCTTCTCCACGGCCTCCTACTCGGAAGACCACACCTTTGACGCCCGCGGCCGCGTCTCGCAGGTCGTGAACAGCCTCGGGACTTTCAACTATAGCTACGTGGGTCAGTCCACCCGGACGAGCACGGTGGACTATCCCAACGGCATGCGGGTCACCTACGGATACTATGGGCCGACGGGCGATGAGCTGCTCAAGCAGATCAAGAACCTCACCGCGGGCCCGACGCGGAGCGTGATCTCCCAATTCGACTACACCTACGGGGCCGACCGAAGCATCGCGACTTGGGCGCAGGCCCAAGGCGGTGCGGCGGCGACGACGTGGACTTTCGGATATGACCCAAGCCTGCAGCTGACGACGGCGGTGCGGCGCGACAGCAGCAACAACATCCTCGACAACCAGCGCTTCGGCTACGACCCCGCGCGGAACCGGGACCAGGTGGTCACGGGAACGGTGGTGCGGGACTACAAGGTGAACAAGCTGAACCAGCTTTTGGCGGAGCGCGGCTTTGGGGCGACGACGGTGGCGGGCACGACCGACGAGGCGGCGACGGTGACGGTGAATGGCCAGCCGGCGAAGGTGACCTCGACCGATGGCGGGGCTCCGTTTCGCTTCGAGGCGACGGCCAAGCTCGCGCAGGGGAACAACACCGTGACCGTGCAGGCTGTGGATGGGCGCGGGAACACGCGGACGAACAACTATCTCGTGACGGCGACCGGGACCACGGCGACGTTTGAGTATGATGCCGACGGGAACCTGCGTTTTGAGCGGAGCCCAGCGGGGGCTGTGACGCGGGAGTACCGGTGGGATGCACAGGACCGGCTGGTGCGGGTCATCCAGGGCAGCCATGAGTCGGTGTTTGAGTACGATGGGGAGTCGCGGCGGACGCGGATCAGGGAGCTGGTGAGCGGCGCGGAGACGAAGAACGAGGTCTTCATCTGGTGCGGCTCGAACATCTGCCAGAAGCGCGCGAGCAACGGGACGACGGTCTCGCGGAGCCACTTCGATCGAGGCTTCAAGGCCGGGACGCCCACGTACTTCTACACGCGAGATCACCTCGGGAGCATCTGGGAGGTGGTCGGGTCCAACGGCTCAACGATCGAATCGCGGGTCCGCTACAGCCCGTGGGGTGAGATGACCAACGTCAGCGGCTCGGGCGCGAAGGCCGACTTTGCCTTTACTGGGCACTACAGCGACGTGCCGAACAACCTCGCGCTGGCGCAGTACCGAGGCTACGCGGCCAGCAGAGGTCGATGGTTGAGTCTGGATCCTGCCGGATTTGTCGACGGCGCCAACCTCTATCGCTATGTGAGAAATAGCCCGCCAAACTTCTTTGATCCCAACGGTCTCTTGCCCTCCCAAGGGGGCGTGCCCGGCCTCGCTGGGGGCGGCGCTACCGTCGGGCCTGTGTCGCCGTTGGTGCTGGCCATACTGGCTTTCGCTAGTGCGGTCGCCGTAATGCCGCCGCCGCAGCCCATCAGCCTGAAGCCAACTAGCGCAACGAAGCCTCCCTCTCCTGTAAGTTCTGCTTCGCCCGCGCCGTCACCTGGCCCGGCCCCATCTGCACCGCAACCGTCGCCGGGTACAGGCAGCGGTACTCCGCCCAACAAGCGCACTCCCGAGTGCGAAAAGATCTATGATGGGTGCATCGTGGACTGCACGGCGTGTCTCCCCACCGGGACCAAGAACGGGGCTCCATTCTATCGATGCGTCAACAAGTGCATGTACGACGCAGGTTGTCAGTCCTGGTACTGATTGAGGTCCAACTATGAACGAAGCCACAGCTCGCCAGATTCTCGAAGTCGCAATGGAGGTAACGTCAAAGCTGGATAGTAGCGTCGAACTCGTCATGAGCAGCTGCGACGACGAGGAGTTCAAAGTCTATCGAGCGTCTGTGGCACGTGTTCTAGGCGCCCTTCTGACGGAGATCATCAACCCGATCGTCGTGGAACATCCCCCGCTCCGCCCCGACGGATTCTGAGCCGACGTTGAAGAGAGACCCC
>Ga0154020_10009387_pt1 | contig 11272 bp, 7 predicted proteins | sample Klosneuvirus_201_FD_109709 | JGI IMG/M metagenome (GOLD analysis project Ga0154020, IMG submission 109709) | Active sludge microbial communities from wastewater, Klosterneuburg, Austria - Klosneuvirus_20160825_MG | ecosystem: Engineered > WWTP > Aerobic digester > Activated sludge | place...
AAATTCAGCCAATACTGAAGCCTGATTTCTCACCTTGGCTTCGATGGTCTGCTGCCACAGTTGCTTCTTGAGAGGAAGTGTGGCTTCTATCTGACTCCGGAATTTTTGACTTTGGAGTGTGTGACCTGCCAGATTTAGCATCAACCCAATGGGGTGGTGCTTTGCATCGCAAGTAATCAAGGCTACATTATTTTCCAGCATTCGGGCAAGCACCGTTTGAGTCAATGTGATCTGTGGATGATCTAAGATTATTATCCCAATATCTTCTATAGGCTTTTGCACTTTCTTGCCGGAAGATGGTATTTCTATATTCAATTGCTCTTTCTGCACGCTCAAATAAGCAGGGTTCCCAAAGTATAATGTTTGCTTTATCATAAGATGCTACTTCATAGTAAGTGTACTTAAGCAAAAAGCATGCCAAACCTATATCTAGATCTTTTAAGTTAGATCAATTTTAGTTTTCTTTAATATTTTATCAATGAACCAATGAATTAATTCCTGGCTGTCAATTTCAAAATATTTCCCAATCTATCAATATTTAATTTTAGACACACTTCTTTTATCATAGTACCATCAATAGCTCTCTCCATTTTATTAAGAGATGAAAACTCTCCCTTATTAACTATCGAAGTTGCAATATTATGACGAATAAGAAATAGTTGAGTGCCTGAAAAGCTAACTACTTTATATATATTGTTGACTTGATGTTCTTTCAGGTGAGAGAAATCAATCAGAGTCGGATTCACTTTTTCTTCTTCTAATGGTAAATACACTAAATCATTTGGTGAAAGACCAAAGAGTAATATTTCGCCATTCTCATTCTCAACTGGTACTGAGCTAAGCCCCTGCTTTTGTCTTTCTATTACGATGTTTAGCGGGATTGACTCGTAATTCCTTTTCCCTTCACCATTTTCATAAATTCCAAAAAAAAGATTTGTTCCTTTTGCTGCTTCAACGTACTTGTCCTTTTTATTGCCGGAGGAGCCCACTGGGAATTTATTTCCAAGTGGCTCGAATGTCCTAACTTTTAAAATAGGTTGGTGAGGTACTCCATCATTAAGTGCTTTAATATTCTTATTCATTTCATCAATGCCTTCAGGCGAAAAGGCCATTAACTCTGGCGCTATCTCTTTACCTTTTATGTCAAGCCGATTTTTGTAATTATTTAAATGATTTAAGAGTATTTTTTGGATACCGGTGTCTGTAATTGTTTCAATCTTTTTTTCGTTAAATGTGTCATTAAGCGAAACTCTCGATGCTACATTATCCTCCTGCCAATAGTATATTTCTACACGAGAAACATCCTGGTCCTCCCACTTTTTATTTCGATCTGTAAAAAATTTATGTAACATTTTCTTATTATAATTAACGTCCACTAGTTCTATTACTTTGTCTCTAAGCTCTTTTGACACTATATTTGAATAATCTTCTAAAGCTGCACTAAGTAAAACTGTCTTTTTCTTTCTAAGCTTTACGAGACCGGAAACTGTTTCTTTATGCATGGGCTTCCTAATAGCCCAATTGGTGCCTTCCTGAGCTTTTCGCTCTTTAACCATCACTCCATCCTTTTCAGCCCATTTCTCATAATAATTGGTGGCTTTGTTGATAACTCTTAAGTTTTGCTTGAAGCTTATTATTATTACTTCAAGGGCTTTCAATGCATCTTTGGAAAATTCGGGCCAGGGCTTTATGAACTCAGTAGGAACTTCTCGTTCAATCACCATACCTGTTTGCGGATGAGTATAGGTAACTTGCTTATAATGGCGTAATTTTCTTTGAAGATCAAACCGTACTTTTGATTCCGCATATTTATTATTGAGCAGGTTTATGTGATCTCTCGTTGCACAAGCTATTACCAGAGCATCCATAGCATGGTGTCTATGGTCAATTCTTTTTTTGTTAAATCCTCTTGATAGTTCAATTGGCACTGACGGCAAGAATTTCTTGTATTTTTCATTCCAAGAAGTAAAATGATTAGAATTAGTTAGCACATTCATCCTTTCAAAACGAGGCAGAATCAATTCATTCCAAACATCATTAAGGCCCCAATCCTGTTTGAGTTCTGAAGTTATTTTTCCGTTTCCGGGAATCATATTTTTTGAATTCACACCATCATCATTATTTTCTGAACGTACTATATTAGACAACAGAGATGAGACCAGCTTACTAATATATCGGGTATCATTCAGTTGCCTTTCTATCATTTTCTCCGGAATCTCTTCTAAGAGCAGCTTTCCTCGTTTTCCTTGATTTTTTGAATAATTCAATTTTATAAAATCTTCATATTCTTCGATATTAAGGATGGTTACTGACTTGCTCTCGCCTATTTGTAATTTTTGGCCTTTGTGATTTTTTATAAATTCTAAGGCTAGTTGTTTGTCTTTCAGCTTATTTACAGCTGATTCACAAATAACTTTATTACTGAGGCTATCATCAAAATATCTACTTTGTGGAATGATATGCTCTATCTCATATTCTGGTGTGAAAAGTTTGTTGAGTGGTATAATATTTCCTGTATAGGGCGAACGATACTTTTGTTCGAGCCACAATTTATACCTCCGTAAGTCAGCAGAAGAAGGTTGTGCCGTTTTACTAATCTTTAAGATTTCCTCATCTATTTCAATATTTGAACTTAGAACACCCTCTTCATATATCCTTAGGATATCCTGTTGCATCGGTGAGTGAGGTCGGACGTTTTCTACAGTACTGTCGTTAATCAATTCTGCTAACAAAGATTTTATACGAAGATTTGTATTTTCATTTTCAGATATTTTTTTAGAAATAGCTTGCCGGGCATCAGCCGTGTTTTTCATTTCTCTGCCCAACTCTACGTGTATTTCATCAAAGAAATCTTTACCACCATTACCATATTTAAGCCAGATGTCTCTGACTACTCTGAGTGTTTCAGTAATCACCTGTTCCACTATAGGGTTACGTAGAGTATGTTGTTTGAAATTATTGATATAATTCTCAAGGTCTGAGACGGTGTTCCATTTTTCAGCGCTATCCGACTCTGAGTGTCTATCATATACTATGTATTGAGCCAACCACAATTGTAATCCCTGAAAATGTTGTTCGCTAGTCAGATTTAAGGCTTTTTCTCGAACCCTATCTTTGATTTGCTCATCATATTCACCGGTTATGATATTTTCAATTCGTTTTTTAGAGTATTTATCTATATTATCCCAGGACCAATATTTGCCAAATCGCATCAAAGGCAAGAGCTTCTTAATGGCTTTTTCTGAGAATGAACCATACTCACTTTTAAAAGGTGGAAATCGTAGGAAAGCATCTACAAACAATTCACTGTCTAAATCATATTTTTGCGCAAACGTTCTCAGTGCCTTCTCGTAATCTATTTTGTCTGTAACAGAATAAATAATATGCCACAGATGTGATTCTATCTTTCTTGTTAAAAATTCCGTAGGATTGTCCATTACCTTAGCTAGTCGGGAATTGATAAGAGCTTTAGTTACATTGCAAGGATAACTTTTGTCTTCCACAAAATTCCATCTATATTTTTCTATATCTGAGGAAAGTTGTTTACCTTTTATTCCGGCCTTTTCCAATAGAAATTTGATTAAAGGCTTTTGCTCAATCTCCTTTCTATTATTTAAGAAGTCGAAAAGACCTTCCCAATCTTCCGCCTTATTAAGGAATTCTGAAGTTACATTATTTTCACCTTCTTTCTTGTATATAGCAAGATTGAACATCCACTGCCAGAGACGGAATTCTTGATATAGAGGATTTGATTTAGGGATAACTTTTAAAAATTGTATATTCTCATTGTTTTGTTGATCTCTATACTTTCTAAACTCTAGAGTACAATTGCTTATCGAAGATTTTTGACTGCGTAGGGGTCTTTGATAGAAGATTATGTCATTCAAAAATAAGTGTAGGAAATCTTTCTGATCTAATAAAAGTTGATGGGCATTGTTATTACGATATAATTCCCGAATGCATTCATTATAAAGGTCCTCATTCCTAAGCTCTGGATGAAATTCAATTTGTTTTTGTAAAATTTGGCGGAGTTCAGCTCTATAGAACTTGCGTTCGATTGTCCTTACTAACTTTCCCTTTATTTTTTGACTAGGATCCTTTAAGAGGCTATCATAGATGAACGTTCCGACAGTTTTGTGAGATTTATCAATTTCTTTCTCTGTTTTCTTTTTTTGTAAAGTCCAGTCAGATTCACTTGGAGCACGAAAACTTCTTTTTTCTTTTCCTTCATTATCCACTTTTATGGAACCATCATCATTAAGGTCAGTACTTACAATGAAATCTCTCAATTTCCCTTTCCATTCATATAAGGGAGTCTTGCTGGAGCGCCGATACACCCATCCATTTTCCAATATTAAGGAATACCAAATATCTGATTTCCCCTTTACAGGATCATCCGCTAACACATCCACCACGTACAAGGAGTAAAATTCCACCACTTTGTTTGCATTTTCCTCTTCTTCTTCACCTCTTAGTTGATAGTAACCCCGTTTTTGATTGAAGTTCAATAATATCCAGGATAGTTCTTCTTTTTCGATTTTCTGAGTCAGCGCTTTTTTTCGTAAATAGTAGATAGTCCAGTCATAGGGGATTAACCTTTCATTTGATGAACCATTTAGTGCATATGATGGATGGCTTTTTTGAAAATCCAATAACATCTCTGCAAAAGAGTTTTTGAACTGAAAAGAATACTCGTATTTATTTTTTTCTTCATTCCATGTGGCCTTATAGGCTATTTTAGGCTCTTTCTCACTAAGGAACTGTCCAAATTTCTTTTCAAAATCTATTTTACTTGCATAGTTTTCCGGTAAAAAACCCAGGACGTTGAGCACTCTATGGAGCCTTTGTCTTCTGAGAAGGTGTCTTTCTCGTAGTCTTCTTACACCGCGATATCGGGTGCGTTCTGCCGTTTGTGAGACCGAATTTCCTTTTCCAAAGTCTCCTAAAATATCCTGACTCATTGGGATTATCCTTGAACCCATTCCAAGTATTTCACCCTTTTTGTCGATAAAGTCCTGTTGGATTAGTGCCCATCCAATTGAGTTTGTCCCCAAATCCAATCCCAGTATTTTCTTCATGATCTTACTTTTAATGTAAAGAAAGATGAATATATAAATATTTTTTTATCTTTACTATTGAAAGCAATTCACAATAAGGATTATTCCGTTGTGAAAACATGTAAGGCGGCGCAAGTCGCCTTTTTTCATTAGCCTTAGGCTCGAGCTTATGGTTTCTCCTTCCTATCTAAACCTACTTATTAAGTAAAATCTTTACATACAACACCTCAAATTCACCACTACACCCGATTATTGTCAGGGCGCCAACGAGTGATCGCCTTTTTGATCTGATCCGGACTTAGATTTTCATTGAGGGCACGATTCAATAGGGTCTCAAATTCATCATCATAGGCAAACCTTAATGCGGCTATCTGACCAAATGATAGTTGCTCTGAAACTTCATCAGAGCGTTGATGATAAAGTTCGAAATAGCGTTGCTTAAACTCTAGCCTGACTATTCTATTTTGATTTCCAAGAGCGTAGTGTTGGCGCAACATCAAAGTGAGATAGATAATTAAAAATATAACTACTGAAAATAGCTTCCACAACAGTGAATTTGCTTCATCATTAAATATTTTCCAGATTCCCAGTCCCAAAAGAAAGCCCAATAGAGGTAACAGAATAAAGTGATGTGGTGCGTAGTATTTGCTGTGATTTTGATAATTTTGTTGGCTCATGGTTTTTTGGTCTTTGGTCTTTGGTCTTTGGTCTTTGGCCTTTGGAGTTTGGTGTTTGGTGTTTGGTGTTTGGCGTTTGGTCTCTAGTTTTTAGCAATTGGGTAATAGATATTTTGAATCCTTGAGGATATATTTATATTTTCTCTAACCATTATAGTTAATCATTTATAATTAACCATTTAGCATTAATTGTCTATAATTATTAATTCGCTGCCCAATCTATTGCTTCTTGCAATTGCTCTTTATCAAATGCTTTAAATGAGCCTGGCATGATTATTCCAAATAGTTCGGTAAACTTCTGAACAGCACTATTTTCTGTTACTATTGCAGCCTTGTGCCATTTAGTGATATTTTTTAGCCCCAGCATGGCGTCTTGCCACCAAGCACCTACGTCAAAATTTTTCAATTCGGTGTTTATATAATAGACTAGATTCAGTTCATCGTATTTCTCGACTAAATCATTAACTGCAGGCATAATGACTGAATCAAAATCTGCCTTTGAAACTTCGCCTTGAAATTCGAATGCTACCAAATTTTGGTAACCGGTTGTTATATTCTTTATCATAGGTGGTACAACACTTAATTCGATGAATATGTTTGGTCTATTGTTTTATGCCTGTTACATTTAGCATTTGGTGCGCTTCCCTCTTAGTAAATTGGCGCTTAACCAAATTTTACAATTCACCATTTGCAATTCACCATTTACAATTCACCATTTACAATTCACCATTTACTATCCACCATTTGCAATTCACCATTTACTATCCACCATTTGCAATTCACCATTTACAATTCACCATTTGCAATTCACCATTTACAATTCACCATTTACAATTCACCATTTACAATTCACCATTTACTATCCACCATTTACTATCCACCATTTACAATTCACCATTTACAATTCACCATTTACAATTAGAGAGGCTTACTGCTTATATCCTACTGCCAATGTCTTCAGCCATTTCATAATATTTTCTTACTTTTGCAGTAGATTTGGGTCAAATTAGACTTGATTCTCCAAATGTGAATTCGGAACATTATTGCGAAACCACCTGTTTCAGAGTTATGTAGGCAACTTTTATATTACAATCCGAATCTAAATAAAATATTATATGGAATTTATAATTATTAATTCTTTATCCGGACAAGACAGCAAAATACCGAATGATCAGGTAGCTCATTTCTTATATGAGCATCTGGAACAATATGGTGACACACTCGAAGATATTCAGAAGTGTATATCCTATGTGATGAATCCCGACAAAGGAGGGAATATCATAATAGGTCTGGATGCCGGAAAGATGGTGGGTGCAACTATTCTTAATAATACCGGTATGGGTGGATATATCCCGGAAAATATCCTGGTATATATCGCAGTCGATCAGAGTCAACGTGGCAAGGGTTATGGAAAGCAACTAATGCAACACGCTATTAATAATACTCATGGCGGAATCGCACTTCACGTAGAGCCCGATAATCCGGCTAAAATATTGTATGAAAAACTGGGCTTTACCAACAAATATTTAGAGATGAGATTGATAAACTAGATGTTATTAAAGAAATCTAGTGAACCTGGCAATTTACTCTTTATTCTGGTTTTTAAAATTTATTATATTTCTCCTAACATCCCATTCATACCACTATGACCGATACTATTCAACTAAGAAAGACACTACATCAATTCCCCGAACTGTCGGGTTATGAGGCTGAAACTGCCCAACGGATTTCTGCATTTCTAAAGAGATATATGCCGGATGAATTAATTACTAATGTAGGTGGAAGCGGGATTTTGGCAATATATAGTCCCAATTCTGATTATCGAAGGACTGTAGTATTTAGATGTGAATTAGATGCGTTGCCCATTCAGGAAGTCAATGAATTTGAACACAAGTCTCAGCGAGAAAATGTGTCTCACAAGTGCGGTCACGACGGTCATATGGCGATTATGTGTGAGCTGGCAAAGCGGCTTTCTAATCAAAGGCCTTTAGGCACTCGCGTTGTGTTGCTTTTCCAGCCTGCAGAAGAAAATGGTGCCGGAGCAGTTGCCATCTACGGAGATGCTCGCTTTAAAGCTTTAGAACCGGATAAGGTGTTCGCGCTGCACAATCTTCCAGGATACCCACTGCACGAGATCGTAATCAAAGATCATACTTTTACCTGTGCTGTAAATAGCATTATCATAAAATTGCATGGCCGAACGTCACACGCCGGAGAGCCCGAAAAGGGAGATAATCCTGCACTGGCCATAGCAGGTATTATACAGCAATACAATTCACTAATACAACCTGACTCAAGAAAAGAAAAGTTTACCATTTTAACTCCCATTTATATCAATATGGGTACTGAAAATTATGGTATTTCTGCCGGATATGGTGAGGTGCATTATACTTTTCGACGCGCCGCGAATGACGAGATGAAAGAACTGGAAGCTCAGCTGGAGCATATAGCAAGATCTGTCGCAACTAAATATAATTTACGTCTGGAGATCAGTTGGACTCAGAGATTTAGTGCAAATGAGAATAGTCCTGGCGCTGCTGATATAGTGAGAAGTGCAGCTCGTGCTTGCGGTTATCAGTTGACCGAGCGTGAGGCACCATTTCAGTGGGGCGAAGATTTTGGTCTGTTTACTGAACATTATGAAGGTGCAATGTTTGGCCTAGGCAGCGGAATTGAGACATCCGCACTGCACAATCCTGATTATGATTTTCCGGATGAAATCATCTCCACCGGAGCTGGAATCTTTCACAAAATAGTAGAACTCATTGATGCACAATAATTCTTACCTAGAGTTGGATGGAGCGGCTTTGGAAAAAAATATCCATTTTCTTAGAAAACATTTCGGAAATAAAGTAGTGATTTCCTCCGTGGTGAAAGGCAATGCTTATGGCCATTCAATAGAATCATTTGTTCCACTCGCGCTTGCAGTAGGAATCGATCATTTTTCTGTTTTTGATAGCCATGAAGCCCGAAGAGTAAAATCAGTTTCAAATGATAAAACTACCGTCATGATCATGGGGTGGATGGATAATGGAGCAGATATGAAGTGGGCTATAGAAAATGAAGTAGAATTTTTCATCTTCGAAAAGTCCAGGTTACAGGCTGCTGCAAATACCGCTAGAAAATTAAGAAAAAAGGCAATCATACACATTGAAGTAGAGACAGGAATGAATCGCACAGGATTTGATACTGTCGAACTGCCTCGATTGTTTGAATTTCTAAAGAAAAATGCGGATTACCTAATATTGAAAGGTCTATGTACCCATTATGCCGGCGCTGAAAGTATCGCCAATTATTTCAGAATACAAAAGCAAATCGAAAAATATAACAATATTTATCAGAGATTTTGTGACGCAAGTTTAAAGCCCATTTTGAAGCACTCTGCCTGCTCTGCAGCAGCAATGATATATCCGGAGACGAGGATGGATATGGTCCGTATCGGTATCATGCAATATGGACTTTGGCCTAGTTCTGAGGTCATGGTCAATTATTTTAATTCAAGGAAGAAAACCGTCGATCCTCTTCGACGCATCATCAGTTGGAAAAGCCAGATCATGAGCGTCAAGAAAATAAAGCGAGGTGAATTTATAGGGTACGGTACCAGCTATATGGCAGGTGCAAATATGAAGATCGCAGTAGTGCCCATCGGCTACTCACATGGTTATAATCGCAGTCTGAGCAATGTGGGCCGTGTATTGATCAATGGTGAGCGGTGCGTCGTCATAGGAAATATCAACATGAATATGATGGTAGTGGATGTGTCAGAGCTACTACACTTATCAGTTGGAGATGAGGTAGTGCTCATAGGCCTACAGGATAATCTGGAGATTTCTATAGCTTCCTTTAGTGACTACAGTAATTTACTCAATTATGAATTACTGACTAGAATTGCAGCCGACATTCCTCGAAAAATCAAATTATAAGAATGGCATACTTAAAACTATACCGAAAGAAACTTCACGAGAATTATAACTTTCTCAATCAACTTTTCTACTCCAGAGGAATAGAGTGGGGCATCGTGACCAAGATATTGTGTGGCAATGAAAAATACCTGCGTGAGATTATAGCACTCGGTATTAAGGAAATTCACGATTCAAGAATAAGTAATTTACAAATAGTAAAATCACTAGATCCCACCATCCAGCGAGTGTATATCAAGCCACCGGCCAAGAGAAGTATCCGTCGAATAGTAAAATACGCTGATGTGAGTTTCAATACCGAGTTGCAGACGATTCGCTGGCTCTCAGAGGAAGCTGTTGCTCAAAATAAAGTTCATAAGATCATCATCATGATAGAAATGGGTGATCTGCGCGAAGGTGTATTGGGTGAGGAATTACTCAACTTTTATAAGGAAATATTGAAGATGCCCAACATCAGTATCTCGGGTATTGGCACCAACCTAAATTGCCTCAATGGCGTCATGCCAAATCAAGACAAACTAATCCAACTGAGTCTCTACAAGCAATTGATTGAGGCAAAGTTTGACATCAGGATCCCCTACGTTTCGGGCGGTACTTCAGTAGCTATTCCATTGATATTGAAAAATGCAAACCCGATGTCAGTCAATCACTTTAGGATCGGCGAAGCGCTGTTTTTTGGCAAAGACTTATTTACGGAGAAGACCATCAAGGGACTTCATAATGATGTCTTCAAGCTATTTGCTGAAATCATTGAAATTACTGAAAAGCCGGATACACCCATTGGTGAATTGGGGAAGAATGTCGCAGGTAAGACATTTGAGCCTATAAATGGAGTGGACTTGAGTGGCAGATCACTAAGGGCAATTCTGGACATTGGCCTGCTGGATATGCAACCACAATATCTACTTCCTGAAGACAAAAATATCACCCTAGTTGACGCCAGTTCAGATATGTTGGTGATGGATATCAGCCATTCAAAGAAGAATTACGAAGTAGGTAGCTTAGTCTCATTTAAATTGAGCTATATGGGTGCACTCTACCTCATGAACTCGTGGTATATTGAGAAGCACATTGAGTAGTTTCTGCTTACTTTCGTCCCAAATCTCATTTTCTCAAAATTAATGTGTTTTGCAAGACTAATTGCGCGTCAAGGAATACTAAACGGAAATTAGTTTGACCACTTGCCTTATTTTTGTTGGCTAATCAGATTGTTAATAAGTCGCTGACCAACATCTAACAACAAACGGCAAACTTTCAGGTACAATTTCAAACTTGGTAGACATTTCCATTTTCAATTAATATATAAATGGAATTAGCATGCTTGTCTTACGAGCATATGCATCATAGTCAGCGCCATATTTCTTTTTTAGCTATTTGTCTAACTAATAACAACTTTTAATCCCGATATTAAATCTCTGAATTTCCTTACTATAAGTATGACGTGATGCACCGACCCAATCTTCAAATTAGCAAAAGTTAGAGAAAGAATACAATGTTTCTACTTCTTACGTCCACCCAGCAGCAACCAGAGTATGCCACCCACTACTACTACGACAAGTATCACACCTGTCCACACACCACCCTTAAAAATACCTGCTACTACTTCACATGAACTAAA
>Ga0154020_10009388_pt1 | contig 11271 bp, 17 predicted proteins | sample Klosneuvirus_201_FD_109709 | JGI IMG/M metagenome (GOLD analysis project Ga0154020, IMG submission 109709) | Active sludge microbial communities from wastewater, Klosterneuburg, Austria - Klosneuvirus_20160825_MG | ecosystem: Engineered > WWTP > Aerobic digester > Activated sludge | place...
AGGTACTTTTCTCCTTCCTGCCTTGATCTTGATGGCGATGATTGTATTATATCAACGATAGATCGTATCCGGTATCTTCCCCATCTCTCAAGTGCGTGAGCCCTATACTGCGGTTGGTTACATTGCCGAGCGCATCCCACTAGAACAACTTTACGATCTTAAGAAGGTCTCGCTCGGTCTCTCTTGCTCTTCCTTCATTTGGTTTGATTTCTATTTTGTATATATATGCAGATTTATACGGACCAGCGAGAGTGGTCGGCCTTCGAGGTCTGCGAGGCGTACGCTGAGAAGCGAGGATACCACACCAAACGCGGTCGTCCTGATCCTTATCGAGCTGGTATGTTCTCCCATGTGTATATATATATATATATATATATATATATATATCTGAAATTCGATTCATGTGTAGGTCTGGAGATTCTTAGGGACATGTTCGATGGTCGCGTTGTCCTCTACTTCAAGCCAGGCGCAGCGAAGATCAACGTGCACGTCTACGAGGAGGAGAACCCTAAAACCACCTCGATGGAGGAGGAAGATGAAGAGAGCGAGGAGGAGGCGCAGCCCGGAAAGGAGAAGGAGAAAACGATTGCTTATAAGAGCAATGTGCCCATCAAGAAGGAGAAGAAGGTCGAGAGCGAGGAGGAGGACAGCGCGGAGGAGACGCCCCAGAAGAAGAAATCCACTGCATTAAATCCTTTTGCTGCTCTCGATGGAGGCGACGATGATGAGGATGAGGAGGAGGAAGAGGATGACGATGACGATTAGCACTCTCATTCATTCATTCAGGAGGAAGTCTATTTCCATAATGGCCTCCTACCTTTCCTTTCTGCTTTCTCCTTCATTTTCATTGACTTTAGTCGCAGAATCCACAATGGAACAGGTGACCATAATAATTCATTCTGCCCACAGAGACAAAATTGCCGACTTCTCATTCGAAGCTTGAGTACTGAATCCATCAATCTTCTCATGACGACGGTTTGGGCGACGGTTTGGGCTCGCGGGGCTCGATGGTGAGCGACAGGGTCCAAAGGTCATTTTGTTTCAAGATGGGAAAGTCGGCCAAATAGCGGCGAATCTCGGGCACTGTGGAGTACGGGAAGGAGAGGTTCTGGCTAGTGAGGACCACGGGGAAGACGCTCTTGGAGAAGACTAAGCACTTGTTCCAGTTCACAAAATTTGTGTCCTCGATGACTAGAGATGTGAACGTCATTGTCATCATCATGGAATAGCTCTTAGAGTTGAGAGAATCGTACTGGTCTTATTGCCATCGTCGACAAAGGTGATGTCCTTGGAGAGGAGACCGACATAAGGAACATAAGGCTGCGTGCTAGCGGCCATCAAGGCACGATAGCTCTTACTATAAAAACAAGGATTGATGATACAATAAATACCATAAGCTAAGAGATAGATCAGGATGGCTTACTAATTGCCATCAGGAGAGAACTGAGCGTGGCATTCGGTGACAAAGGCCTTGCGAGGTTCGTCCAAGTAAGCCAATGTCTTCTTGAGACGATCCATTGGCGCCGTCTCTGATTTAAATATTTCATCAAATATCGAATCGAGTGAAAGGAAAGAAAATGGGACGTACCAATGGAGCTCAAAATGCCAAATACCAAGTGGTAGTTGCGAATCTCGACGGCGGCCTTAAGAATGTCAATGCAGTGTCGGAGAAAGTAGCCCCTCTGCTTCGCGTTAACTCCGCTCATCACATAAGAGGAGACAAAGGCCGAGAGGTAATTAAAGTGGTTCACCATGGCGAACATATTGGGGGCCTTCTTCTAGATATCAATAAATATAAATATATATTATGAATAACAGATCGCAGAAAAGCTAAGATGAAGAGCGAACAGCGTGGTCCTTGGTGTTCCAGAAGAGAAGCTCGCGCATGGTAACCTTCTTCCACAGTGTCGTGACCACCAGTGTGCTCTGACGTGCAATCTACAAATGTGAGAAGTCTAGGGAGATGATGATAATGACTCTAAGGTATCAAAAGGGAATTACTTCGATGGGGTTGATGTCGTAGATCTCGAACTTGCCCTCAATGAAGCAGAGGGGGAGGAGTGGGTCTCTGTCCGCCCCCGCCGTCGCTGATGCTGCCGCAGGAGCCTGGAGAGAGAGAAGAGCCATCAAGATCAAAATTTATATATAAACTGTGTCGACGTAGCCATGGTAATTGTACCATATTGCTCATGGAGCCGAATGAAGGGCGATGACGGCGAAGGGCAACCGAGTCGCCCGGGGCCGCCGGAGTGAGGGCACCAGACTTCCCTGATTTATCACCTATCGCAGCATTGTAAGAAGAGGGTTATTCGAATCAATAATGTAAAAGACTTAATGATTATTAATTAGAATATTGTATTAATATTCATTAAATAAATGAGAAATTTAAAGGACCTTGAAGGGACTGAAGGGCTTGGAGGGCGGCTTTCATCTCGAGGCTTTGGAAGTCAGCGGGAAATGCCTACGGGATTACAAAACGGCACAAATATGATTGTATGTTTTCAAATGATGATACTAAATTCGAATTATATTGAAAGTTACATTTACCCTTTTACTAAACAAGCAAACAATGAAAATGAAAAGAGTACATCAACCCAAGATGAAAGGAAGCCGGACACGACTCCGGCATAGTTGGAGTCCTTGGGGTGAGCGATCCTAGTAAAAGGGAGAGAAGAGAAAAACGGATTCCGCGGCTTTTCTCAGAAACTGACGACAATATATACCTGGCGTGGAGCTTCTTGATCAGTCCAAGCGGATCGATGAAGAGAGGGAAGCATCGGAAGAAAGGTGTGGACTCCAAGCGACCCTCAATGACCAAGTCGATGAGTTTGTCGAGAGTCGCACCGCGGATCTCACCGTCGGCACCCCTGATGATCGTCTTGTCTGAGTCTGCTTCATATTTGGGAACCTGCAAACGTAGAAACTGAGAATAGTGAGAAATGCAATATTCGGAAACTTTGCGGAAAATACCTCATGAGGCGAGGGAGAGCTGAGGGAAGACGATCGAGGAATCGTCGGAGGAGGGGAGGCAGCGTTGCCATGGACAGGAGCAGAAGAGAATTGGGCGGCTGTCGGCGCTGAGGGAACGCTAGAAGTCGTCGGCTTCCTCGGAAGCGGCTTCAAGTCGATCGATTGAGCGTAGCTGATCATAATAAATCATCCATCCAAAGACTAGACAAATGATCGATATATATCTCAGATAGCAAACATACGAAATGATCTCAGCCGAGGTCGAAGAGTCGTCCTTGCGGGCCTTCCGACACACCTCGACCCACTGTTCGACAATGGCGGCCACTCGACTCTCAAAGACATACACGGTGCCCTCGTCATCGTCCACTTTGACATAGAACGCTCCTAAGATATCATCATGATCAATGGGTAATGTTGCTAACAAGATGAAGGGGGAAGGAGAGTACCTCCTTGAGGAGTCAAAGGACGAACGTAGTCGATCTTGGCGCAAAGCAAATCGATGACATGCATTGATGACTCCGCCTACAGTTATGTACCATGGTAAGATAATAACCGACGATAACAAACCAACCGTCGGCATCAAGGTAGGGGTGAACATAGATGAAGTTCGCACAGCCATATCCTTGAAGACATATATCTGACCTCCATAGAGAGTGCAATAGCATTCAGGATGGCCGTTCACCTCAAGGTCCACATGAATAAAGACATTGACCATAAGAGGCAAAGGGTGAAGGATACCGTGAGATTGCTTCTCATCTTGGAGATGAGGGCCATGAGCCAGCTCGTCGGCTCATCACATGGATCCAAGAAATTCACAAATTTTTCATGATCTAAAAGCGCCGGAATCTCCGCCAACACCCCAAAATACTTAACGATAACGGCATGAAGAAAGAGAAAAGGAGCATGGCAGAGCGAGGAGGGCAATGGCTCGGACCTTCTCGAGGTCGAGCATGAGATTGCGAGGCCTATAAGCATTCGTCGTCTCCACTTTCTACAAAACAATATAGTATGACATGAAGAGTGAATGGAGGGTCCGACATGGAAATGATGATAGCAGTAAAACTGACGACTAGCAAGTGAAACTAACGACTATAGCAAGCGACGAGCCTTGGAGTTCATCTTGTTGAGGAAGGACTTCTTAGATTGCTTCGTCTCCTTGAAGACGGACTGAGCTTCGGGCGTCTTGCAAGGGCAGCGGTGCTTCTCTTTGTCAAACCCTTCTAACTTAGAGACGATCTGAAAATGCAAAATGACAAGATGAGATGAAGATTTCGTGAAAACGGAGACGAGGGGGGAAGACCTTGTCATGTAAAGTGACAATCTGCGCGTCAGTCCTCAGATTGGTCCATTTGAGCTCATCACAAGTGATCTGAAAACAGATAAATTAGAATAACAAAAGAACATTTAAGGAGGCTAGAATGGAGTGAAAGAAATGAAGAGAGGAGAGAAAGAGGAGAAAGGACAGGAGAGAAAGCGGAGAGAGATTACATGAAGCTCAAAGTAGCAGTGGCTTTTCTTAGAGCCTGAGATGTGCGCCATGGCGACGACTTTGACTTGGAGGTCCTTGCTAAGGTCGACACGATCGATCGAGATCATCGCTCCCATCGACTTTTGCTCCTACCATTAATGACAGTTATTACGACAACATGACGCCATGGAGGGATTATGATCCGACGAGAACACACCGACACGACTGCAGTGCCGACGAAGCGACCTCGCTGACTGTCAGTGAGTCCAGAGAGTCGCAAGCTTCTCGATCGATCGGTCGAAGGTGAGGAAGAGGAGGAAGAGGAGGAGGATGAAGGCGAAAGAGAGGGAACATCCTCCTCCCTCATGACGAGACGCGACGCCTTCAAGGGAGAATAGTCACTCGAGTCCTCTAATAGCCCCTTCTCTTTCTCTTTCTCCTTCTCTTTTTCTTTCTCCTTTTCCTTTTCCTTCTCCTTCTCCTTTCCCTTCCCTTTCTCAGTCTCTTTCTCCATCTCCTTGTCGTCAACGACCGTCTTCTCCCCTTTTGCCTCTTCCTTCTTCTCCTTCTCAATTGCGTCGATTTTTTCTGAATCATTTCCATCCGATTGGAGATCTCTGCGGGCAAAGGGAACGCGGTCAGAGGCACGGCGGAGACCGCTCTTGGAGTCGACCTCGAGGTCTCTCACGAGGATCTTAGTCAGGATCAGAGGCGACTTCACGGCGGCGGCATCGCCTTCCTCCACGCCGAGCTTGCTCTTCTCCTTACCCTTCTCCTTCTCCTCCTCCTCCTTCTCCTTCTCCTCCTTCTTCTCGACCGCGAGCTTCTCCTTGAGAGCGACAAAGGCAGCCAGCGCCTTGGTGGACGCTGCAGCAGGCGAAGCTCCCGCCTATTACAGCGGAACATGTTATTATATGAGGCTCGAATCAGTGGCATTCTCTCTTATACTAATATATTCATAACATTATTATGTTAAATATTCGAAGGAAATAATAAACGATTCTTTCTGATAGGAAGCGAGCCGCAGTGCAGATGGACAAAGCGCGAGGGTCAATCAATAATGGCAACCGCACAAAACGCTTCGCCAGAAGCGAGACAGACCTCTTCATCATGTCATTGGCAACAAAATAAATACAAAATTGGATATATTGAGCGTCAAGGGACTCAAGACGAGAGGAAGCGGTACCTGCTTCTCGGCGAGTAGTAAGCGGGCGTCGACGAGGGAGAGCTCCTCGTCGACCTGCGCTGCTGCGGCAAGGGCACGGAGCTCCTCCATTCGCTTACACAAAAAAGATTCAATGATATCCTCGCAATGGTATATCGACGGCCCTGCTTATCTTATACCGCAGCCAACGACAGAGAGGAGCCTGGAGAGAGTATTCCGTTGGTCGACTGGTCGTCAGTGGACAGTGGTCGAGCCCATTCTCTTTTCAGAACGCCAAAATACTATCTGAGTCATTATTAAATATAATACGTGTTTTTATTGGGTTGTTTGATCGATGGACCTTCTCGAGCTCGTCCCTGAGCTCCAAGAAGAGATCATCATCGTCTTCCTCGACCCTCCCACTCGCTTCGCCCTCGCCCTTTCCTGCCGCGCCCTGCGCTCCCGAGTCGAATCAGCCACTCGAAGACATGGTATTACTGAACCGAATCCGATTAAAGTATTGGATGAGTGGGTGAAAGAGGGCTTCCTGGGTCTCGTAATGTATGCCTATGAGAGAGGGGCGAGGCTCGACTACTGGCATGTCTACTTCGCCCTCGAGCGCGGACACCTCGACCTCGCCCGCGCCGTCTACGAGATCATCAAGACCGATCTAACCCCTGGAGAGGTATTGGGGATCGTTAAGCAGGCTGCTTCTCACGATCGCGGCGAGTTCTTCGACCTCATCGCGACGGAGCAGTGGGTGAGGGAAACGTATGTAGAAGTTTCTCTTCACTCCTCTGCTTTCATCTTGTGATGTCGTGATGTAGGCAAATGGCGGTCTTGCTGGGTGTCGCCGAAGCATTTGTAGCGGCTGGTCGATTTAAGGCCGCCCTGGCCTTCTTGGACAGAATTGATGCAGTATTGCCGAACTTGTCCCGTATGAAAATGGTCTTCCTCGCTGCAAAGCACGGAGACTACAAGGTAACAATGATTGCGTAGCTTGCCCTGATCGCTCCTTTTTATTTGTTGATGTTAACTAAGATTGTATCATCTAGGCTGCTTGCCAGTTTTGTGGTTCCGATGGAATGCAAGGTGCTCGACTGGTCGCCGCACTGGAAGGAGCTTTCGCTGGCTGCCAGTTGGCCCTCGTTGAATCCATAATCCCGAAGGAGGATCGTCTCAAATCGATTTTCATAGAGCCGGCCATAAATCTGGAATTCATGCGAAGGTTGGCAGGGAGACTCCCTGATGTGTACAACCGGATGAAGTTCTCTCTGGCGACTGCCATGATGATGGACCCTACCCCTGAGCTCGTCGACTTTTACCTATCTAACGGTGTCACTCTCGACTTCCTTTTCAGCTGTATCTTTAAAGTGTTCACATCGAATTGGCATGGGAGAGATCCTTTGGACAACTTTCCGGTTTATCGCCATGGAAAACACTTTGCCACTGTCCAATATATCATTCAGAAGAACAATGGACAGATTCCGAATCTGCTCGGCTCGATGAGTCTCCCCGAGAGGCAAAAGGTTCCCGAATTTGCCAATGAAGAAGTGATGCAATGGGAACTCGAGAACCATTTTCTGGTCCCCAATAATCGCCTCAATTTAACTTCAGTGATTCACGAGGTGTATAAAATGGACTTGGGGATCCTCAAAGCCCTCTTTGAGTTTGGCTGGATTCCTTCTGCCTTGATCTTATGCGAATTAGCCTTTATGGAAAATAGTTTGGAGGCCATTGCGGAAGTCCTTTCTCGGGAGATACCTCGGACGATTCTCCTCGAAAAATCGAGGAAATCTCTCTTCAGAACTCTGGCAGACTTGCTATTAGATGTCTACTCGACGTCCGCTAAGTTTCCACTCGAAGTAAACGTCCCATCGAAGCGGAGGATTCGCTTTCACAATCTTATCCTCGTTTTCGAGCAGTTGATAAGTGTTGGCTTCGAGCTCACCTCCGAAGTTGCTTTCAGGTTCAAAGAGATGCGGAATCAGTACTTCAACTGCGAGATCGAGAGACTGACGAAGCTCTAGGTGGATTCGCCCAAAGGGTCAAGATATCGTTGTATAAGACAATCGAGCAATATTTAAGGACAAATTTATTGAAATAACAGAAATCTTTTTGATGAAGCTCACATGTTACTGAGAATCTCACCACCTAAAATGATTGTCACGCGGGCTCGGACGAGCAATGGACTTTGCGACGGCCAAACCAACCGCGACTGACGATGCACTTGCGCATCCTCTTCTTGCCCCAGAGACTCGTCGTGGTCACATTCTGATCCACCGTGATGTTAGCATGTGTTACCTATGAAGGTTTTGGATCAATAACAATTTTCTCATAATAATATGAGAGGGAGTCTGGTGAGAGTGACGTACAGTAGCATCGCCAGTCGTGGTGGTTTGGTTCGTGACAGTGACATTGGTCGTCGTGACATTGTCCACAGTGGTCGTTTTACCAGGCTCCGTCAACGTTTGGTTCTCTTCGACCAAGACGTACGCAATTTCCTCCTCCTCGGCGAGAGTGGGGCGTGAGAAGAGGGCGAGGACGGCGAGGACCACGGCGATCAAGGGTAGGTAAGTAGTTCGCATGATAGGAAAATATGAAAGAGTAGTGGTCGCCTTTAGAGTCCACCGCTACGATAGGTGCTTGGAAGACTGATTGGATATCAGGAGTCCTCCTCAGACTCATTGTCGTGCAAAATCCACCTTTCCTTATTGAACACGCGTTCCACCATTGGATCTCCGGCGGGGTTGTGGGGGGCGGGAACTGGCCACACTCTGCTGTTGTGTCTCCATCGATGTCTCGTGCCGTTTTCTGTGTTTTAAAACTATATACTGATTATTATATGTGGCATTGTCAAGCTCAAGGAAATTGTTGGTGCTGAAGAGAACATAGGGCGAGTCAGAGGAAGTTTGAAATTGTTGAAGCAGTTCAGGCGAGGGAATTCTGATTCATTTGATTACTTGTCATTTTTTTCCGTCCTTTGATTTGAAATACCTTGAAACGGATCTGTCAATGACAAGGAGAATCTTATCTTATATCCAAATTGTGATTCTCATCACAATGGGAGCCGCTGTCGCTACGGCAGTTGGCGCCGAGCGGTCCAATCTCTTTCTCCTTCATGAACTTTTTCCTCCCTCGACCTTTCCTCCCTTGGTCGTATAAAGAAGATTCTGGTGAAGAAGAGATGATTATGTTTCATTTAATGCGTTTTTGTGCGTTCGATCTGCTGCGGACAATGCGAAAGAAAGTCGCTCGCGTTCGTCGAGCTCGAGCTCACCTTCCTTCCTCCTTTCTCTTTTATTCTCCCTTCTTTGTTTCATTTCATTCGTTTTCCTCTTCTTAAGGATTCGCAATTAGGTTATCTCCCAAGGGGTCATGTAAGGTGGCGTCTCCCCTGAACGCCATGTGTCCGCCCTCAGTCACTTACCCCGTCCCTTCTGGGCTCAACCTCTCCCTCGCCTCGACCAACACGGACTCCACTTACTCGGTCCCTCATCTCACTATTATTCAATATTTGTATCGTTTATCTATTGCCCATCTCCATGGAATCTTTATAAAGATATTGTGGAGATGGAGGTGACCGTCATCGCAGTTCTTTTCATTGAGAATTTGTCTCTGTAGAATTCGATCACAGCGATTCGCAAACATATCACATCGAAACCCGAACACTGTGTCGAGGCCGTCAAGTCCTTCAGCTGCTATTCTAACTATCCCCAATGCCAGGCACACCCTCGTTCATTTTGTGATACCACTCATCTCCCATTCTTATAAGAATCTGATAGAGCGATGGTTCAGCATTATCATTGTGTCAAGAGGCATGCAATCTGACGGCGCAGCTTTGCAATGTCACGAGCGATGTAATCGGTTGCGATGCCTACCCCATCGGTAACTGTTTCAACGGTGTCCTCTTGCATGGACTCGCTTGCGCCATCCCTCAGTACTTCCTTAGTGTTTTCTGATTCGATCTGTTGATATTGTGTGTGTTTTTTGGCGGTGATGTGTTGGCTCAGGTCGAACCAATTGACATTCTGTACGATGATCAACTACAATTCATCGAGGACGTACCATGGCCCCGACTTCGCCGCCATTGACAAGCAGGCCCAGCAAGCTTATGACACGGCCTCCCAGCTCCTCCCGACCCTCACGTATATTTTTCCTCATCCAATGCCTTTGAAGATGATTTGCAGAAAGTTGATTTGAAGATGATTACTTTTCAGAAAAGAAAATGGTGAGATCTTCCCTTCATCCGTTCTGTTAAAGTTTCCCTCTCCTGTCCCCTTCCTTCCCTTTTCTCGTTTTTGCTTTTCTTATATTTTGCTTCGCTTTCCTTACCTACTATTACCTAACTTTTATGTCTTTGTCATAGATGCAAGGAATTGTTCAAAGCGGAGCTATGCGAGAGCTATTTCCGCCGCTGCGATTCCATTGGTAACGCCATGCCGCTCTGTCCGACCCTCTGCAACGAGTCATTCATTGAAGGCTGTGAGGCACTCTTCCTCTCTAATTCTTTTGTATTGTTTTGCTGCTGTTGTCATCATCATCGTGGTTTTGTTTTGCTGCTGCTGCTGTCCCTCTGATATATATTTGTTGAAAGGGAGTTAGGCCGAATGACTGTACGGGGCCACAATATGGTCCACCTGGCAACTGCGCATCACTGCCAATCCCTGTCGTTCATAACACGTGCGCTCAGATCAAACCCAATGCCGGTGCTCCCTCAATGAATCTGCTCTTCGCTCCCTATGATTTTGTCTCTGATCGGAATTGTGTTCAGGATTGCATTTTTGTGACATGGTGGACTATCCGATTGATATCACTAGCGTGGTACGCTTGCTCGATAAGGAGGGCGCTCAGCAGAGCTCCGCCCTCATCCAAGAGCTCGAGAAATCCCGGAAGCTCAGTGATCATTGCAAATCCCGCATCGGCGACTTTGTGTACCGCCTTCGGTGTTTGTTCGTTGATTGGTTTTTACATTGAGTTTTTCTGTTAGGTGTGCCTCCTTCTTTCGCGCTTGCGCGACTGACCCAGACGACACTCCTCTCGCTCCATGTCAGAGCTTCTGCCTCGAGGTCGAGTCGCTCTGTGGCGTCGACCTCCCCGTTGGAGGCGGCTGTGATGCTTACCCTGCCCAAGGCGAGTGCTTAGATATCCCAACCAGTTCAAGACAAGCGTGCACGCAGACGCCACAGTGTCCGAATGGCGAGTACTGCTTCATCTACGCGCCCAACACTGGCGTATGCTTAGGCAAGAATTAGAACGTTCTCGCCACCAATTTTGAATGTTGTACATTGTTCTCTGTCATTACAGAGTATTATAATTACAGAGTATAATATAATATCATTGGCAATCGTAACTTGCTTCACTTCTTCTCAGGACTAGCAGCAGCGAATCGAACGTCGAACTGGCTAGGTGTACCGTAGCCCTGTCCTGGCTGGGGCTGAGGCTGAGGCAGCGGCTGGCCTGGCTGAGGCGCATAATGTTGCTGTTGCGGATGTTGTTGTGGCGAATAGTACGGCTGTTGAGGCGACTGCGGCTGGTACTGTTGCTGGGGATGGTATTGCTGTTGACCTTGAGGAGCCTGCTGCTGGTAATACTGTTGCTGAGGGTGCTGCTGGTACTGTTGCGGGGGCTGTTGATATTGTTGGTATTGTTGCGGAGCCTGCCGTTGCTGCTGCTGTTGCTGAGGCTG
>Ga0154020_10009389_pt1 | contig 11269 bp, 12 predicted proteins | sample Klosneuvirus_201_FD_109709 | JGI IMG/M metagenome (GOLD analysis project Ga0154020, IMG submission 109709) | Active sludge microbial communities from wastewater, Klosterneuburg, Austria - Klosneuvirus_20160825_MG | ecosystem: Engineered > WWTP > Aerobic digester > Activated sludge | place...
ACCGCGTTGGTCGCCGGCGGCACCGCGGGCAATGGCCGGGCCGGTGTCGGTGCGCCTCTCATTACTTCCTGCCGGATGGCCTCGACGCGTGCGTCGTGCGCGGCCCGCTCCGCCCGCTCGCGTGCCTTGGCCTCCATCTTGGCCTTGGCCTGCTCGATCGGGTCCACGTCGCCTCCCGCCAGCCGACGTGCGAGCGCAACGCCGTTCCCCGTGGCAACGCCATGTAAGCGTGCAGACGTTGCCATTGCAACGTCGCGCAGCGCGAGGCTCTCCCCGAGGTCCAGATGCCGCGGGTGAAGCGTCGTCCGATCGCGGAGGTGCTCGGGGAGCGTATCAAGGCGCTCCGCAGCCGGGCGGGCATGGACCGGAAGGCCTTGGCCGACAAGGCCAAGGTGGCCCTGACCTCGATCTACTTCATGGAGGAGCAGCCCGGGCGGACGACGCCCCACCTCCGGACGCTCGAACGCGTCGCGACGGCCCTCGGGTGCCGGGTGCGCGACCTCCTTGATGACGAGGCGCCGCCCGTGTCGGTGGCCGAGAGCAGCAAGGCGTACTACCGGCTGGCCGGACGCCTGCGCGAGAAGCCGATCGAGTACGTCCGCGCGGTCGAGCGGCTCGTCGACGCGCTCGACAAGGGGCTCGACGCTCAACGCGGAGCGGGCCCCGGGCGGTAGCCACTCAGCTCCTCCAGACCGACGGGCTGAAGGCGCCCGAGGACGAGGGTCGCGATCTCGGTCTTGCGGTCCACCCACGCCTGTCGGGCGGCCGGGTCGGCGGGCGGAGGGCTCTCCAGGTAGCGCGTCAGCGAGTCGAGCATGCGATCCAGGCCGACCGCGACCCGCTCGGCCAGCTCGGCCCGGCCGATCGCCAGGGCGCGGGCCACGGGCTCCTGGCCGAGCCAGGTGTGCAGCGTGCGCCGGTCGACGTGCGCCTGCGCCGCCGCGGCGGTCTTCGACTCGCCTTCGAGCAGGGCCATGACGGCGATCTGCTATGGCCACCGGAGGCCGGCCAGCGCCTCCTCGACCGACATCCCATCGAGGGGCCGGAAACGTGGGATGTTCTGCATGGTTTCGCGCAGCGGAACTCCGGCGCTGGTCGGGCGACGGCTCCCCTTCGGCGACCTCGGCATGTTCATGGCGGGATGCTACGGCGAGGCTGGGACGCGCCCGAGGCGTGGGCAGATCCACGGCGAAGGAGAGCATGCCCGCCGTGGCCGTCTTCTCGGACGCCTTGAACGCCTTGAACGAAGCCGCTGGCACGCCGCGAGATACCAAGACGCTCACGTGGGCGTCTTGGACGCCCGCTTGGACGCCTTGAAGCCGCATGGCTCGGCGTCCATTGCCCTCAAGGCGTTCAACTGGTCGTCAAGTCGCTCGCCTGGGCGTCTTGGTATCCGACGTCGGCTCATGACCTTCGTTCAAGATGTCCAAGGTGCTCACGTCGCGCGGCTCGCCCGGCTGGCCGACGCGCGCGTACGGACCACTGAGGGACGAGGCCCGGCCTCGAAGCCGGAGCCCGCTACCGCCCGCCACCGCACCCGGACCGGCCCACGCGACCCGGGAGCCACGCGCCCCGCCCGCGTGCAATGGCGGGGCTGGCGTTGCGAACTCAGCTACGCCCGGCGTCGGGGCTCTCGATTGGCGTTCCCTTGGGCCAAGGCAACCAGCCTGTGGCCGTTCGTGCGTCGGCCAACCCAAGAATCTTGACGGGTAGGATCTCTCCCACTTGGGCGTAGTCTCGTGGACTCGTGTGCTCGGTCCAACTCACATCCATCGTGTGCACGAGAACGTCCATGTCCCCCACCCGCAAGTAGATTCCATAGGGCTCAGTCGCGAACACCCGCCCCATCACTACGTCACCGGCCTTCATGGCTGCACGATACCCCAGGCGCTCTCATGGTCCAGGCTTGGCAGCGGGCTCGTAGTGGCGAGATCCGTCTGGAGCCTGGGTGGCGGCATTGAACTCACCAAAGTTCTCCGGCATGACTCGGAATGAAGTTCCCGGAGCAGTGCTTTCCAGAAGGCCGTCTGGCCGAATGGCTCCATCTGCCCTCATCCGATTGAACTCTGACTCCGTCATCTCGACAGTGACGTAACCATTGCCGTATTCCCGCTGATTCCGGGCCAGCTTCTTGGCAGCCTCCTCAGAGGTGGTGAAGTACGCGCCGCGTCTCTCGGCCTGGTTAGTCCCGGGCAAGCCCTCGTACTTGTGCACGTCGTCGTCGACATTGAGACCCCGTCGTTCGATGGCTGCACCATCGCCCCCCTTCTGAATTGCCTTGTACAGCTTTTTCTTCCGTTCTTGCGTCTTGTCCTTGTCTTCGGGCTTGGGGTCAGGGCCACGGATCGGCGGGCTGCCGATGATCAGATCCCCATTGCTGTCGTGGCCAGGGCAGTTCATCGATGTCCACAGGACCAGGCCGACCCAGGCCAAGCCCGTCCCAACCCAGCGCAAGCCGGTCGCGAGACCAGTCCGGGTTGCTGCTGCCTCGGCACCTGCCAGGGCCCCCTCGGCTACGACTCCAACCTCTGCGGCGACGACCGCACCTCGCAGAGCGGTTGCCGCAGCCCTGGCCGACGCCGCAACCTGGGACAGACCAGCGCTCTCGGCGCTAGCCGCAAGGGCCTCAAGTGTCGCAACCTGGGCCTCGACCATTGCCGGGTTGGCGAGGCCAGATGGTCCAGGGCCCCCAAGGCCGCTGGGATCAACCCTGTTCACCGGATTGTGCCCGCAGTACCCCTGGCCGTTCCCGTTCTGGCTCGGGTCACCCCAGAGCCCGAGCGGGTCGCGGCTCACGAACCGACCCACGACCGGGTCGTAGTACCGCATGCGCATCTGGTAGAGGCCGCTGCCCTCCTCGAAGTCGTAGCGCGCCCCTGTGAACATGAAGGGCTGCTTGACCGCGGTGGCGGCGATCTCGACGTTCGAGGCGTTGTAGATCGTGGGCTTGCCGAAAGCCGAGTAGCGATAGCTCTCTTCCACCATGCCCGCCGAGTTTGTCACGGCGACCACGGAGCCGATCGAGTTGTGGTGGTAGTACAGGTCGACGTAGTCGGTCGTGCTGGAGTCGCCGTCGATGTCGGCTGCGTCGAGGAGATGCGCCTTGAGGCACTCGTCGATGCCCTCGCCCCACACGTACTGGCGCATGAGGTCACCAGCAGAGTTGGTCTCCTCGACCGTCTGCCAGCCGTCCCAGAAGTAGACTTCTGCGACGGTCGGACCTACTCCGTTGGGCGCCAGGCCGCAGTCTCTCGGCTTCTACGGATAGAGCCGCTCGAGCGCCGAGAAGATGCAGAAGAAGAGGGACTGCTCGATCTCGTCGAACCTCGTGGCGACAACCGGTTCGTTCGGAACACCATGGGCCATGACGTTCCTGACGCCATAGGCGACTGCCACGTCCTTCTCGCGGAGCGACAGAGTGCGCTTGGACGCTAGCGCATAACTCCCATCAAGGACCTGGCGCATCGTGGCCTCGTAGGCGTTCTGGAAGGCGCCGTTGAGCGTGGAGAGGTCCTGCATCGTCAAGTCGACCTCGCCGGAGGGTGCCGCTCCCTCGGCGATCACGAGAGCCATGTGGACGAAGGTCGGAGTCTTCTTCTTGTGGGCGACAGCGATGCCCACTGCCTTCGGGCCTCCTGTCGGACTGTGCCTCACGGCGTGCTCGGTAACGACGCAGGCGTCCAGGGCCATGCCGCCGAGGAAGACGGCACCGAAGTCGGTCCTACGAATCTGGCTCGCCAGACGAGGCCCCTTGAGGTTGATGCTCCGAGCCACGGTGTAGACGAGGGTGAAGAACGTATCGAGCAGCGCCTTCGGGCAACTGAGGACCCTGGCTCGGAGATCGGGGAACGCAAGCGTGCCACGTCCCGAGCTCCGATAGGTGTCTAGGTGTTCGGTGAGGAAGGCGACATATCTGTCGACCTGAGACTTGAAGTAGTGATCGGTCCTCGCCGCGTCGAGCGTGACGAACTTCGCTGAAGGAGTGTCTGGGAGGGAGCTCGTGCTCGTCGTTCGGCGGTCCTCGTCGAGACTGGAGTGCATGTAGAGGAACCCTCGGTCCAGGTTCCCGAGGACCACGTCACGCACTGCAGCCCAGTAGTAGCCGCTGCCCTTGTGGACCCTTCTCCCCCGCAGAGTCTCCCACTCGTGGACCAGCTCGATGCCCTGTTCCCAGGTCCCGAGTGGCCAGCAGGGGACCGGGAACCGCGTGTCGACGACGGCTGGGAAATAGACGTCGCCCGTGCCGCCTCCGTCGAAGTAGGCAATGGTCGCGTCACGAAGGGGTTTGCCGCCCTCGATCTCGCCGCGCAAGTCATCGAACGACGGTGCCGTTGTCGTCATGCAGGTCCCTCGTTCGAGTCTCGGAGACGCAGGAAGGGTTCAAAGGAGCTCGAGCGCGGGACAGCCGATCGCGCCTCGCGCTCCCGGAAGCTCACCATCCAAGAACCTGGGCACGGTTGACCTCAATGCTCTCTACACCGCATCGAACGGTGTGGCGTTGATCGACTCGAGATCTAGTGGGACCCATTGAATGAGTTCGCCCCTCCGGGTCAGGAAGCAGGAAGCATCGCCATCTTGCGACACGACGAAGGCGATTGCTCCCTCGCGGCGCTGGCAATACTGGGCCGCAGAAGCATGCCGGGTTCCACCGCTCAGCGGGCTCGCCTCGCCCAGCAATGTACCACTGACGCCTTCGGCCTTGCGAACTTCCAGGGTGGCGGTCCCAGCGTTGATGAAGGTGCCGAAGGAGAGGAGCCGCAGGTCGTCGGTCAGCACAAGCGCGCCGTCCATACCCCCGAGACTGCCCACCGACGAAGAGAGGTCCTTCACCTCCTGATGCAGGCTCCAGTACTTCTGACTCGCATACACGTGTTCGAGTGAAGCGCCGTCAGGCAGCGGAGGCAAGTCCCCGGGCGACAGGTCCACTTCCACGATCTTGCACATCATTCTGACCACAGCCGTGTTGTTCAGTTCGTCACGGCCTTGGGAGGCAGCCCTTACGACTTCCATCAGCGGACAGCATTGCTGCACCCGCCCGTGCTTAGCGTCGAGCGTGTCGTCCAAGGTTGCCACACCTCGGGGAAGACAGAGAAGAGTTCCTCCGTGTCCAGATCTTGCCAACGCCGCGACAATCGACCTGATGACCTCGAGGTACTCGAACCCAAGCGTGTTCTTCGTGCTCCACTGACGAACCCGATCGAGCAGTGCCTCCATTACGGGACCTCGACTGGCAAAGACACTCTGCGCGAGCGCCGCCCGTTGGCCTCTCTTGAACTTGATGCTTCCAGCCGACGGAGAGGAGATCTCAATCTCGCCGGGGCTCAGGGAACGGACGGTGAAACAGAACCGAGTCGATCCCTGTTTTCTCAGTATCCCCCATATGCGTAGGCCAAGCGCAGTCGGGCATGCAGCGAGCCATGCTTCTGAGTGCGATGCGCCTGAGCTGAGCCTGGCCAGCGTGTCGACCGAAGCCGGGTTCGGATCCGCGAGAAGAGCCAAGAGCCCCTCTTGGCGGGACTCCGGGGAGGCTACGCAGACTCTGATCGGATAGTACTGGCCCTCGACTCTCCGGAAACTGGCGTAGAAGACCGCCATGGTCAGGATCTCGATCTGGTCGATCGAGAGGCTCTGGGTGGCGAAGCGTGTGAGCTCAAGATCTTGGGGCAGACGCAGCACGGCTTGGGCCTCCGACGACGCGTTGCTGCCCAAGGGCAGTTCACGACAGTATCGTCTTCCTCCGACGCAGAGCGAGTGTTCCACTCCATGTTGGCGCACAGGGTGATCTACCCGAGATGTCAGACCGCGCTCGTATCCTGTTCGGGTCGTGGGGCCGCTCGGCACGCGTGCGGCTCGCCGATTCCCAGGGTGAGAGATGAGCGACCAGGCAGCCCGCGCGACTGAAACGGCCACGATCGAGGGCGCAAAGCACCCATCGACGGGGTCGTTGGCCTATGGCTTCCACGAGGCCAGTCGGACCGAGCACATGCTCCGATTCGCACTTGGAGCGTTCGGCACGGCCGTGCCCATCCCTCGAGAAGAGGACTGCGGCTACGACATGCTCTGCGGTTTGGGGGAGCGAGTCGGGCGTCGTCTCTACGTGCGCGAGCACTACTACGTCCAAGTCAAGAGCAGGAAGGAGGATCTGGTCTATCCGGACCCTGAGTCGGTCCGCTGGCTGGTTTCGCTTGCGTGCCCCCTCTTCATTGCCGTGGCCGACAAGGCCAGTGGCGTGATCGAGGTTTTCCAGACGGTTGAAGTGCCCTCTCTGGGGGAGAACGTGAAACAGGTCCGCCTGACGTTCACCGACGGGCCGCAGTTCAACGGCGGGAAGCAGGACCCATCTGTGACCGAGGCCACGCTCCACCTGGGCCAGCCCATTCTCCGTTTCAGCCTCTCAGAGGTGGGGGATCCGACGGTCCGCGACCGCCTCGCCGGCGCGCTTGGGTTCTGGGTGCAGCATGGGCGCGAGCACATCGAGGAGCGCCGCGCGGGACGGCTCGTGTTCAGCTACCCGGCCACGTACGAACCGAACGAGACTCCGGCTGGAAAGTGGGTAGTCAACGGCACGTTCCGCCTTGGTCCGAGACAGTGGGACGTGCTCCACGACCGCATGCTGAAGTGCTTCGGGGTGATGCTCCTTGCGTCTGCAAACTACAGCCCCGGGAGATTCGACCAATTCGTCCGCATCTGTGGCGAACTCTTCGATGGCCTTACTTCGTCGGACTCGTGGGGGCTACGCTTCTTCACAGGTTCGATCGACATGGCGTGTCGCCGTCTGAATCGCCCGAATCCGTGGAGTGCGCGGAGCTCCCTACGGGACATCCGAGAGGTGGTCATCCTCGACAGCGTTCGGTGCGGTTGGACCAAGCCGCCCCCCGGCGAGCCAACAACTTCGACTCCGACTCCCGTTGGTTGATTGCACAGGGGCCAACCCGTAGATGCCTTCATTCAGGAAGGGCTACTTCGACCTGTCCCGTCAATGGCCTCGGACATTGGGAGCCAGCCGCGTCACCTCAGCGATCGCCCGCCTCAGCGCGACCGTCGAGTCGTACGATTGATCATGGGGAATCATCTTGTGGTAGGTGGATCCCTCCTTTGTCGTGGCCAGGATGGGCGTCCCCGCCATGTCGAACAGGTAGCCTCGGTCGTGAATCACTCGAATCGAGCCAAGCCGCTGCAGACCTACCTCAGTTCGGTCTGCATCCGTCTTGCCCGACGCGAGCGCATCACTCTTGGGCGGCTTGACCTTGCCCTTCTTCTTCGTCTCCCTGAGGAGATTCGACTTCGAGTCGAGGTAGCTCAGCCAAGCCTGACGACTCGCAGGGCTCACGCTCAGGAATGGTTCCTCGAAGAAGATCAAGGGCATGCTTGGGCGCTTCGCGACGAGCGCTTCCACATCGGCCAGTCGCTCGACGATCTCGTCGGTCGGAGCGAGCAGGAGGAGCTTCGGGGAGAAGCCCTTCTTCTCTGATTTCTCAATCTTCGCGATGAGGGCATCGAGCGTCTTGTACCACTCGCCGCTGTCGCGCTTGTAGGCCCCAATCGCGAGGAGCTGCTTGTCGGATAACGCGTCACGGAAGCGTTTCACGTTCGTGGCGACCCACCCAGCCAGCGCCTCGTTGACCGCTCCATCGAGCCAGGTCAGGAAGTCGAGGAGGGCCGAGCAGAAGGACTTGAACACGTCGTCGGTGAGTTCCGGCTCCGACGCATGCTGGACAACGAGCGGGGGTCGCTTCGGGGCGACCTCCACCGTGTGCGGTCGCGGATGAGCGAAGCGGTTCCGGTGGTCCAGACCGAGATAGAGTTTCTCAAGGCACTGCTCCGCCGGCGGCTCAACGTCCTTCAGTATCCGCCGCATGAGGACTTCGATCTTCTTCTTCACCCGAACGCCGTCCCAGACCGCCAGGACCTTGCCTCGCACGAACTCTTCGAGGGTGAGCCCGTCGGTGCTCGGTGACCAGACGTCGGCGAAGGGCAACGGGATCTGGACCGTCACCCCCCTCGAGCGAGAGCCCGACCTCGTCTCTTGGAGGTCACCATCTTCATCTGAGCTCGGGTGTCCGCCGAACTTGTCAGCTACCCAGCTCTCCAACATGTCCCGCCGCTTGCTCCACAGCGTGCGGAAGGCTCCGCCGAGGTCGCTGTCCAGCTGGCTGACCAGGTAGACCAAGGCGAGGTGCATACCCAGCTGGAACCGATGGTAGGGCTCAGAAGAGTCCGCATGCCGCTGGACGGGGTCGCCCTGCATGGGCTCCGAGCGCCCGACGTCATAGACGATCTGTCGGGCCCGCTGGACGTGACTAGAGAAGCGCACGCGAGCAAGGGTCTTGTCGTCCCTGTCCCACTTGGGCGCGGTGAAATCGAAGTCTTGGCTGGACATGGCCCCCGGACTCTACGTCCGCGGGCCGACAAGAACCCGATCGCTCGAAGGGCAGGCAACACGAGCGCTTAGCTCTTGGACGCGCTTTCTGGAGGGAATGCGCGGGCTGAGGTGCGACGTGTTCCAGCCGGCGCGGCGGTGAACGCGCGGCACTCGTTCGCATCGACACTCGGGCCTGTACGTGGCACACTCGACGCGTGGCCGACTCGCCCAGTGAGCTGGTGGACCCTCGACTTCTGGTTTGGGCCAGAACGCGACAGGGCCTGTCTGTAGAGGCGCTCGCCAAGTCGGTTGGCGTCCCGGCTGATCGGGTGACGGCTTGGGAGTCGGGCGTCGCGTTTCCGACGCTTCCCCAGCTTCGAAAGCTCGCTGAGGCGTGCAAGCGGCCTCTCTCCGTGTTCTTCCTTCCTGAGCCACCGACTGACTTCGACGTACTGCAGGACTTCAGGCGACTCGCTGGCTCTTCGGACCGCCAGCGTTCAGCAGGTCTCTGCTACGCGGAGCGCGAAGCCCACGAGCTGCGACTGACGGCGATCGAGCTCACTGACAGCCTCGGGGATCCGCCTGAGCCCTTCGCGCTTCGAGCGAACGAGAGCGATGACGTCGTCGAGCTGGCTCGACGCGTTCGCACATGGCTCGCCGTTCCCCTGGACGAGCAGCTGAAATGGCGGGACCCGGACAAGGCGTTGGCTGCCTGGCGCCGCGCCATGGAGGCCCGTGACGTCCTCGTCTATCAGTTCGGCAAGGTCGAGACGCTAGAGGCTCGTGGGTTCTCGATCCCGAGCGATCGCTTCCCGGTCGTAGGAATCAATGGCAAGGACGCCGCGACGGGGCGGTCCTTCACGATCCTGCACGAGCTCGGCCACCTGATGCTGCGGGTTGGCGCGCTATGTGACCTCGAGGGTGGCGCAGTCGAGTCCTTCTGCAACGAGTTCGCGGGCGAGTTCCTCGTCCCTTGGGACTCCCTCGTCGCGCAACCCGAGGCTCAGGCTCAGACTGGACCCCGGTGGTCCGAGGAGGCGTTGAAGGCGTTGGCCAGGCGCTACTCGGTGAGCGAGGAGGTCATTCTTCGTCGGTTGCTCGAGCACGGGCGTACGACCAAGGCCTTCTACGAGGAGCGGAGGGCCATCTACGCAGCCAGGGTCACCGCCAAGTCGACCAGCGCCAAAATCCCCTTCGCGCGAAAGGTCCTGGCACGCCTTGGACGGCGCTTCGTCCGTCTTGCGCTGACCGCGTACGATCAGCAGGCGATCACGATCAACGAAGTCGCCGGGATCCTCGGCACCAAAGTGAAGCAGCTTCCCAAGTTCGAGGAGTACGCCTTCGGTGACAGGGCGTGACGCAGCTCTACTGCATTGACACGAGCTCCCTCCTCGAAGCGTGGGTAAGGCGATATCCGCCCGCTGCGTTCCCTGCGCTCTGGAGCCGTCTATCGGACATGGTGGAGGCGAAGACCCTCATTGCACCTGAGGAGGTCCGACTCGAGGTCGAGAAGCGAGAAAACGACACGCTCGCCCAATGGCTTGCCGAGCGACGTCCGATGTTCCATGCCACCGACGTGGACTTGGCTCAGCGGGTCAAGGGGCTGCTCGCCCGGCACACAAAGCTGGTGCAGGCGGGCAAGAACAAGAACCTCGCGGATCCGTGGGTGATCGCGCTTGCTCAGCGTACCGGGGCAGTCGTGGTCACCGAGGAAGGGCGGGGCAAGAAGGACAACCCGAAGATCCCGGACATCTGCGCGGCAGAAGGCATTCGGGTCATCAAGGTCGTGGATCTGATCGTCGCGGCCGGCTGGCGCTTCTGACGCCGGCCTGGTGAGTCATGTCCTGTGCCGCTCCAGGGCTCTCACGGTGCGGTGAAGTTCGTCACTCGGGACCGAAACGTAGCGCTGAGTGACGGCGAGGCTCTCGTGCCCGAGCAGCGTCTGCACCGCCCGCAGGTTCAGGCCAGCCGCGGCAAGATGCGTCGCCACGCCGCGTCGAAGCGCATGCGGGTGGCACCGGATCCCGGCTCTCCTGGCCGCCTTGGCCACGACCTCCCCGACATCGGACCCGTGGCGTAGGGGCCTCCCAGTCTTGCTCACGATCAGGTGGCCCGTGTCGACGCGCCCCGCGACGAGGGGCGGGCGCGCCTCCTCGACGTAGCGCTGGAGGTGCGGGAGCGCGGCGCGGGGGAGGGGGAGCGTTCGCGCGTGACCGCGCTTCGCGGCGCGCACGAGGAGAGAGCCGTCAGCCAGGTTCAGGTCGTCGACCCGGGCCGCGCGGGCCTCGCTGTTACGCAGCCCGAGGCCGTAGAGGAGCTCCAGGAGCGCGCGGTCGCGGAGCGCGAGGGCCGGGCTCGCCCCGGAGCGCGGGCGCACGTCGGACGCGGCCAGGAGGCGGGCCACGGCGTCGACGGTGGGCACGACGCGCGGGGCGGGCTGGCCGGCGTCGACGGCGAGGCCTTCGGTCGGATCGGCGGCCAGGACACCGGCCTCCACGAGGACCAGGGAGAAGGCGCGCAGGACGCCGAGGGCGCGGGCCTGGGTCGCGCCGGCCAGCCCGGCACGCTGCATGGCCGCGAGGGCCGCGACCACGTGCTGCCGCCGGAGCCGGCGGAGTCGGACCTCGAGGCGGGCCAGGAAGCGCCGGACGGTGCGCAGGTTCACGGCCACGGTCTCGGGCGAGAAACCCCGCCCACGCATGACGCGCTCGTAGAGGCGGACGGCCTCGGCTTGCTTCACGCGAAGCGCTCGCGGGGGTGCTTGAGGAGGACCTCGCGCCGGATCTCGTGGGCGTCGAGGCGCAGGTAGGTGGCGGTCGTGTTCAGGGACGAGTGGCCGAGGAGGAGCTGAATGTGTCGGAGGTTCGTGCCCGTCTGCAGCAGGTGGGTCGCGAAGCTGCGCCGGAG